>ORJL010314478.1_pt1 | contig 11821 bp, 8 predicted proteins | sample 1779941 | NCBI WGS metagenome assembly ORJL01 (sample SAMEA104232317, study PRJEB22302) | groundwater metagenome | biome: forest; feature: aquifer; material: groundwater | place: USA | collected 2011-08-07 | depth 5.8 m
CCGAAGAGGAAGGTTCTTAAAATCAGCCCCCGTGGTTCGGGATGTTTGTAATCCTCACGAAGCCAGAAAGCGAGCCAAATGATAGCTGGCGCGATGCCTCCAACAAGAGCATAAAAGATTGTATCAAGATTCATTTTGTTGGTTTACCCTGAGCGAAGTCGAAGGGCCATGGTTCTATCATGAGTAAATTTTTCCTATTTAATTCCGACCAAATTTCTTCGGTGATGAAGGGCATGAACGGATGCAAGAGTTTAAGCGAATTTTCAAGTATATAGTACAAGGTCTCACCTTGTACTAGTTTCTTTTTAGATTTCTCAATGATTTCGTCTGCGAAACGATGCCAGAGGTAGGCATAAATTTTTTCCGCAGCGATATAGAAGCGGTAATTTTCCATGTCATCTGTAATATCTTTGGCCAGATTATCGAATTCTCTCACGAGATCTTGATCCAATTCTCCCCCTCTTTCGCTCGAAAGTACAAATCGCGCAATGTTCCAGAGTTTATTGGCGAAGTTTTTGTAACCTTTAATCTTCTCTTCGCGTAGAGCAAGATCAGTACCGGGTGTGTTGCCTACTACGAGAGTCATTCGTAAAGCGTCGGTGCCGTATTTTTTTGTCAGAACAAGTGGATCGACCACGTTTCCTTTAGACTTACTCATTTTCTTGCCCAGAGCGTCATTCACAAGACCGTGAAGATAGACAGTATGGAAAGGCGATTTGCCAGAAAGGTAGAGACCAAAGATGACCATGCGAGGTATCCACTTGAATATAAGATCATGCCCAGTTTCCATGACATCGGTCGGGTAAAACGTTTTATAGTCACTTCCATTGGGATAGCCGGTCATGAGAAGGGGCCATTGTCCACTTGAAAACCAAGTATCGAAGGTGTCGGGATCTTTGGTCCAACCATCTTCTGTCGGAGGCTCAATACAAACAGTCATTTCTTCTCCTCGGAACCACGCAGGTATCGGAATACCCCAAACTATTTGGCGCGAAATGTTCCAGTCAATCGAGTTCTCCATCCAGTATCGGAATATTTTTTCGTAATTTTCAGGGATAAACTTGATTTCTTCTCGATTAATCGCTTCGAGAGCAAGCTTAGCGAGTGGCGCCATCTTTACAAACCATTGGTCTTTAATTTGCGGTTCTATGATAGTGCCGCATTTGTAACATTTCTTAATAACATTTTTGTATTCTGTATCTATGCGAGTTACAAGTCCTTTAGATTTAAGCTTTTCAACAATTTTCGGTCGGACATCTTTGATATTCATTCCGGCAAATTCGCCAGCAATGGGTAAGAGCTTGCCACGCCAGTCTATGATCTGTTCGATATCCAAATTGTGGCGATTCGCTATCTCGAAGTCTATTTGAGAATGCCAGGGTGTAATCGTCATCACACCTGTTCCAAAAGTCATATCGACCGCGCTATCCTTGATCACTGTGGCGGTGATGGGCCCGTTTATCCATTCAAGTTTTATCTCTTGCCCGTGAGGGTATTGCTCATATCTTATATCGTCCGGGTGCATGACTACATATTTATCTCCAAACTTAGTTTCCGGTCTAACAGTTCCGATTTCGAAAGGTCCATATTGGAAATAGTAGAAGGGAGAGTTTTCTTCCGTCGACTCTGTTTCAACGTCTGATAGGGAAGTTTGATGTTTGTGGCACCAGTTTATTGTTCTCTTACCGCGATAGACTAATTCGTCGTTAAACATTTTTACAAAAGTTTCTTGAGTCTTCCTTATGATGTCTGGATCTAAAGTAAATTTCTCGCGAGACCAATCGCACGATGCTCCAAGAGATCGCACCTGGGATTCCATATTCTTTTTATTCTCTAGAGTAAAATTCAGAATTTCTTCATATAAGTCTTTAGCATCCATATTGAATCTAGAGCGACCTTCCTTTTCTAATTTCTTTTCGTATACAACTTGGGTTTCAAAACCAGCGTGGTCAGCGCCCGGTAACCATAGAGTTCTGTATCCGCGCATTCTTTTATATCGAATTATGATATCTTCGAGAGAAATAAAAAGAGCATGTCCGGAATGGAGATTACCATTAGCATTGGGAGGGGGCATAACGATAGTAAATGGTTGACTACGATCTCCCGGCAGATTATCTGGGTTAAAAAAACCACTCTCTTCCCAGAGTTTGTAAATTCGACCCTCTGTTTCTATAGGGTTATAGGGCGAAAGAAATTTATCGTTCATATATTTGTTAATAATAGCATAGCGTTAAATTTGGGATGTGTAGGTATAAAGGACATTATTTACATCTCTCTAGTACAAATTTTATATGTCCTTGAACCATGGCTGTACTTTATAGCTCTATTATTATTAGTAAAAGGCAATATTGAGATAAAGGACATATAGTTAAAAAGTGTTGCTATTATTGTATTTAATTAGAAAAATGTTAATTTCGTGATTATTGACTATACTCGTTATAAGTGTAATATGCGAAATTAGAAAAGTTCGATTACTCATGTTCTCAACTGGGGGAGATGAGCCATGAAAAGGTCCATGAAGAGGTGTTTAATAATCCTTCTGGTGCTGGCATTCTCAGCGTGCACGGTTGCTCCGCAAACCTCTCCGACTCCGAAGGTGGCATATCTACAGTCGTGCCCGAATGGTCTCCGTATCGTCGCTCACGTATGGTCGGTTGCTGGCATCGGAGCCGATCACCAGAAGGAGTTCTGGGGCCTAAGGGCTCTGGCGGAGGCCCGTAACACGCGGGTTGCCACTGATCCAGCCGGCTATCGTGGAGATGACGTCTCCCGCACACTGGGAGGTCGCCTTCGTGAGGCTGGCGAGGGCCGTGCCAAGGTTAATTTTGATCTGGCAATGGTCTATCGGGATTCTGCTGGTCGGGTGGCCGGCCCTCTTGGGTCCATGCGAGTAGAGCGGGGGATCGGCCTAATCACCCTCGTGGGAGACCCACGACCCAACGGGTGGATTCTTGAAACAATCTGGCCGGCTCACCTTATCTCGCCGGTCAAGTCTGGGGATGAACGGCGGCTGTGGCTTTCTTCGGACGAGTGGGGGAATCGATGCGAGAAGAATATCCACGGCTTCGTGGCGTAGTACGGACTCTCGGGAGCGTGCCCTGCACGCTCCCGAAGGTTCTCTTTTCCGGTACATCTTTAGAAAAAGGTGTTTCGAAAATAGGAACTTTTAATGCAAAAATTTTATACAATCATACTCTTGTTATTTATAGTTTTTTTCGCCTCTTCGCGTGATCTTTTTTCATTTAACGCTTCTCAATTCCTAGCGAGTGCAGATTCATTTACTATCGAAGAGTATGTAGATGGCTCGTGGAAATATGTAGACAGCATAGCATTTCCCGGCCAGCCTTATCCGGACAGGTACACATCCAAGACTATCGCTCTGCCAACCCCTAGTGATCGTATTCGTATTAGTCATGCTGGCGGGACAGAATCCGCGCATCTTGATCAGGTGGTTCTAGACGGCGTCGTGCCTTCCACAGCACAAGACCTTTCTTCAAACAGTCATTTGTCACTAAAAAAGTTTGCGAATGCAGACTACGATGTTGTGGAAGCTCGGGACCGCACGATTGAGCTCTCGTGGAAGAGCAAGGGTTCGTCTCTAAATATCACAGGAGTAGCAGAAGATTTCAAGGGTTTCCCATATCGTTGGCCCAAAAAGGATTATCTGGCATATACCATTGGAGAGGTAACAAAGATATTTACTTTTGATGAAATTCCAGTTTCAAGTCATCCCTTTGCCACGCGATATGCCTATGTCAGCACTGATAAAGAGAATTTAAAAGTCAGAATTGATTGGGCATCTGATAATACTCTTGACGTGGATCAAAATGGTGATTGGGCCGAAGTAGGAGTAGTCACAAAAGATGGTTTAAAAACTTTTCTTATAAAAGGTTATATGACGGAGTGGGGTATAAGCTCCTTTACTTACACCAATCTGGTTTCTTGGCAACATAAAGTTTACACCTTTTCTATTCCTTTGAGCCAAATTGACGCAAGTCATGGTGAAAGCATCCAATTCCAGATTCGTTATTATGGAACAGACGGTGGCGATGGCGGTGGTTCAGGCGGCGACGGTGGCGGTGGCGATGGCGGTGGTTCAGGCGGCGACGGTGGCGGTGGCGATGGCGGTGGTTCCGGAGGCGACGGTGGCGGAGATAGTGGCGGTGACGGTGGCGGCTCTGGAGGTGATGGAAGCGGTGGTCCAGGCGGAGATGGCGGTGATGGGGGTGGTCCCGGACCTACATGTGAGGAACTCGGCAACTGTGCTCCTCCTCCAACCTGTGAAGAACTTGGAAATTGTCCACCACCTCCGACTTGTGAAGAGCTTGGCAACTGCCCTCCTCCTCCAACTTGTGAAGAACTTGGAAATTGTCCTCCACCTCCAACGTGTGAGGAACTCGGCAACTGTCCTCCCCCTCCAACATGCGAGGAATTAGGAAATTGTCCCCCACCCCCTACTTGTGAAGAACTTGGCAACTGCCCACCCCCTCCAACCTGTGAAGAATTAGGCAATTGTCCTCCTCCCCCAACGTGTGAAGAGCTTGGTAATTGCGTATCCCAACCTCAACCAATCTCAAACTCTTGCCCACTTCCTGATTCACTTAGCGATACGACTATAGAGACAATACAAGCAGGCCCTGAAAAAACCTTGCAAAGTATTTTAAATGATGCTGGGTACAGTCTTAATGTCTCGACAGATCAGAAGCAATACCAGCTCTGGAATGTGCCTGCAAATTCTCAAGTAGTAATTAACGCGGAATTTATTGACGGGATTTCTGCACAGACTTCAGTTTTCGGTTATTACACGAATAGCTCTATGACGAACTTTGTACCGGTCTTCAAGACTGCAAACATTGTGGGCTACGAATCAGTACCTATGGCAAGTACCGGACCATTTATCGTCAATACTGGTTCAGCGAACACTATTGGATTTGCTATCAAGTATTTCAGTGGTAATACAGAGTTAGGCATTTCCGCGACTCAAAATACACTTTCTACCGGCGGAGGCGACATGGCAGTTGTCTACAATCCTTCTTCAAATAAATATGCAATTGCTTTTGAAGACTGGGTCGGCGGTGATTTTGATTACAACGACCTGGTGGTGGAAGTAACACTATCTTGTGCAGTTATCCCCCCACCCCCAGTTGATGTCTGTCCAAACGATATTGGCGTACAGACAAATATAAATCAATGCACGACTTTAGAAATAGGTATCTGCGGAACTGTTTTGACACAAGGCGTGCCTACGGGCGAACAAACGAATCCGGCTACTTATGATTATGTCCTTAATACCGATCCGCTATCAGGCAATTTCATCGACCATAAATGGGTGCATATAATTTCACCCAATCGCGTAGTTTGGGATATGGGCACATCTACAAATGTCGCTTTTCTTATTCCAAGCATTGACCACGGACCATTTCCCGCAGAAGCTCATGAAGCTAGTTTATATGGTTCTAATAGTCCGACCGGTCCCTGGACTCTCGGTACGGAAATAGCCACTTATCCTGACGGCCCTTCCAATTGGATTTCTGATGATGATAGTACCCGATGGTCATTTCCACAATCTTTTAGATACATTTCCGCTCTGGCTGGTGGCACATTGCTAAATGACGGTGATGCGGAAATAGACGCGGTATGCAATCCTGTTGGCGGATTTGCCACTGTCCATTTCCTCGCTACCCTTGACGGGTCTCCTTGGTCTGGTCCCATCCACTTCATTTCCGTAGGCACGAATACGCCTATACCTTGGGACGGGACTCTCAACTTTCCAGCCGATGTTCCGAATGCTCCAACAGGCGTGACATGGACCTTGACCTTCGTCTCCGGTGGTCCTACGGGCGCGACCTTCTCCAATATCACTCCCTCGGCCATCCAAAGTATCGCGACAGCTGGTGTCGATATCACTTTTACATTCAATTTCGTTTCAGATCATTCTACGTCTACTGCCAATCTCTCTGTCTTAAAGACATCTGACAAAACTTCGGCTAATGTGGGCGATACGATAATTTACACTATCACTCTCTCAAACAACGGACCAGCTAATGCTACGGGGGTGATTGTAACGGACATCTTGAACACTGGACTCAACTTTGTTTCAGCTACTTCGACTCTCGGCAGTTATGCCACTTCAACAGGTATATGGACTGTTGGAAATTTAAATAACGCTTCATCCTCTGTGCTTACTCTAGTAACTACAATTAAGACTGGTCAGGAGGGGCAGACAATACCAAACACAGCTACGGCTACAGGCACACCGACAGATCCCACGCCTGATAACAACACCTCCACCGTAACTGTGACTGTTAACACTCCTCCTTGTACCGTAAATTGTGGAGGTGGAGGTGGCGGGGGCGGCGGCGGTGGAGGTGGCGGTGGTGGGGGAGGTGGCGGAGGTGGAGGTAGCGTTGCCGGCTCATCGACTACGGTTCCAAACACTGTATGTTACTATTTGCGCGACTATATGAGGATGGATTTCAATAATGATCCAATTGAGGTCATGAAGCTTCAAGCATTTCTAAGAAATTTTGAAGGACAGACCAGTGTCACTGTCAATGGTGTCTTTGATCAAGCTACATTGGAAGCAGTTAACTCCTTCCAGATGAAATATTTCAGCGATGTCCTTGAGCCATGGGGTCACACAGGTCCGACAGGATATGTTTACTATCTGACGAAGAAAAAAATCAACGAGATATATTGCCAGAGAGTATTCCCTCTAACCCAAACACAGCTGGATGAAATCATCGCCCATAAGGCATATTTTGAAGGCCTTGGTACAGGTGGAGGCATAGAAGAGCCATCACCCGACACATCTCCTCCTGTCGAGCCGATTGTGGGTCAAGTCTGCCCAGTTTGTCAGTCTCAAGGACAAAACATAGGCAATATAGCTGCCGCGGTACTCGGTGTCCCCGATACACTACTCGGTATAGGACAATGCCTATACATATTCCTGGTGATACTAATTGTCCTTTATATTCTGGGTACTGTCCTTAAGAATGTCCTTTATGCAGATGTGCCAGAGAATACTAGAAAAAGGTTTCTAGCTAAATGGTTGACTATAGTTCTCGGCCTTATCATAGCCATTGTGCTTGCTCTAATATTTGAATGGTGGTGTATTATTATCCCGCTTATCGTTGCCCTTATTATTTCTTTAGTTTGGACATCATTGTATCCAGAACGCAATTCTATGAGAGCGTCTGTGAAGTCGTGGTATCTCGTGGGTTCACTAAGAGCAAAGTCAATATTGAAAGGTAAAGAAGAAATAACAAAAAGTAAAGATACTGTTATCGCTATTGAGCCGAAGAAACAGATAAGTTCCCCTCCGCCTGTATTGGACGATTCTGATTTCTAAGAATTGTAGGATCTAAGCTGATTCTTATAAACCCCGCAATACCAATCATGATGGCATTGTCTGTAGTTAGTGATTTGCTCGGTAGACGTAGTTTGATATCGGGAAATAGAGTAATGAGTTTCTCAAGTTCTTTTGATAGATGAAGGTTGGCAGATACTCCGCCTGCGACAATGAGCGTCTTTACTTCACCTTCTAAATCTAGTAATGCTCGACGAGTTTTATCTATGAGCACATCTACCGCAGCATCTTCAAACGCTTTAGCCATGTCGGCTTTAAATTCGTCATCGTTTCTATTTTCTGATTTTAGTCTGTAAAGTACGGCAGTCTTCAAACCGGAGAAAGAGAAATCAAGATTTTTGGAATGTATCATTGGTCTTGGTAACCTGATTTCTGCGTTAATCTGCGTGCTGTCTGTGCGTGTTCGCGCACTTTCGGCTAATGCCGAAATGTGAGGTCCACCAGGGTAGGGAAGTCCGAGCATGCGCGCCACCTTGTCGAATGCTTCGCCCACTGCGTCATCACGCGTTTGTCCAAGAATTTCGTATTTACCGAAATCTTTTATATGCACGAGTTCAGTATGTCCTCCAGAAACGAGTAATGCCAATCCCGGCAATGTCAAACACCCGGTGTTTGACATTGCAAAGAGTACGGAGAAAATGTGTCCCTCCATATGGTTTACGGGAACAACAGGTTTGCCCCAATGCTTGCCTAAATTTTCCGCAAAAGTAATACCCGTCCAAAGAGCCGGTTCAAGTCCCGGTCCACTTGTGACAGCAATACAATCAATTGTCCTAAGCTCGGCTTCGGACATTCCGGCTTCTTTTAATGTTTGTTCTAAGAGAATTGGTAAGTTTTTCTCATGCTCTCTTTTGGCTAAATTGGGATAGACACCACCATATTGTGCATGTAGTGCTACTTGAGACAAGAGGGTATTGCCAAGCACTTTAATATCGGGCTGTTCTAGCATCCCGTTTATATCAAGAAGTGCTATGGCTGTCTCATCACAGCTAGTTTCTATCGCGAGGATTTTCATTGTATGACCCTACCGGGAGTCGAACCCGGCTTCCAAGCTTGAAAAGCTTGTGTCCTAACCGATAGACGATAGGGCCTATGTCAAGATTATACGATAACTCCCCGCGCTTGTGTAGTTTATACCAATGTTCTGCAGAAATAGGGTATAATGCCCATATGGAAAAGAAAAGATACAGAGAGCTTGAGACGATTTTTAAAGGGGTTGCTAGCCACAGGAGAATTCAAATTATTGATCTTTTAGATAAACAATCAGAACAATCAGTTTTCGACATTGCTGAACATACTTCCATCGATTTCCGAACTGCGTCTGAACATCTTCGCAAGCTGACTCTTGCGGGCATTGTGATGAAACGGAGTGATGGGGCATCGGTGCGACATGCCTTAACTAAGCGGGGCAGAGATATACTGAAGTTCTGCAGAACATTGGAATAAGGGAGAATAAAGTGGAAAAAGTGGATGAAGATTGTTAGTATGGCGATATGAATTGGAAGGGTGGCTGAGAGGTTTAAGGCACCGGTTTCGAAAACCGGCGTCGCCGCAAGGTGACCGTGAGTTCAAATCTCACCCCTTCCGCCTTCGCTCCGCCGAAGCTCGTAAGAGCGTAGGCGAGCTTCGCGTAGCTACGGCGGACAAAGTTCGCAACTGATATCATTTTTAGATGAAATCAGAAAAGGGCCGGCCTGTGCTACAGGCCGGCCCTTTCGGTTGAGCGTAGCGCTCAGACCTTCTTATACCGGTTGATGGGAAAGGTCCTCGACCAGCCGGTGTCCTTGGTTATGTATTTCACCGCCAGCGCGACTCGGTTGTCAACATTGAGGCACTCCCAGTACTTATATGCAACAGCCTCAATGCTATGATCCTGAATACAAACCGAGAACGGCTCTCCTTGAAACGCGGGCAGAGGATTGCCGTCGCCGAAGTGGGTGGTGATGCAGTAACCGAACCCACTCGGTATCGCTTCATACTGATAGTGAAATCGGTCGCAACCACTTCCGAGCTTCGACTTCCGGAGGATAGCGAGATCCGCTACATAGGCTCCCAAGCTGTCCCGTGACCACACCCCTGTGATGCGGGATGTGAAGTCGGGCCCGTCGTTTTCGTAGCTGAACTCGTATAGCGCGTCCATGATTGAGTGACCGTTCCCCATCTTCCGGAGAACGCTATCGATCTGAGCACCGTTACTCACGATGAATGTCGAATGAAAACTCTCGTCCATAGCGTCGTAGATCGTGAGACTTGGGTCCTCGACCTTAGCCCGATCGGCTGCCTCGGAGGAAACTCGTCCTGCCTGTTCGCTCAACACGCGGTTCCGGCTGTTTTCGCTTCTCCCCATGAGCCAATAAATCTGGACCAGCTCCCTTCCGTCTCTACTGGTTCCTAGGACGATACCCTGTCCTGTGTAAGGGTTCTTAGCAAGTAAAGCCATGTTCTCACGGGCCGTGTACATACTCATCGCCTTTTCTCCTCCATGGATGTAATATCAATTCAAGGGATCAGTTTTCTAAGACCACCCTATGTTTTTTCGCATATTATGTCAATGACTTGTCAATTGGGGTAGATTAGAGTATTTCTGGGTAGATTTGTAGTCTAGTTGACAATCTACTTGACAATTGAATATAGATTAGTTTACAATGTAGTTGCTTATGACAAATAAGGATAAAATACTACAGATAATCAAGCAAAAAGGTAAAGTAACATCTAGTGAAATAACTGGTAGTGTTAATGTATCTAGACAGTATGTGAATATGGTCATTTCTGACCTGATCGCGGAAAAGCAGGTCATTAAACTTGGGGGAACTCGCAATGCTTTTTATGTATCAATAGATTATGTGCAAACACATCCGGATATTCTCCCGTCAACTTTTAATAAGAAGTATAAAAATGTTTCGCTTGAAGAACACAATGTTTTGATGGAGATTGAAGAAAAATTTCCACTTATTTCAAATATTCCAGAAAACATTAAAAGTATTTTTACTTTCGCTTTTTCCGAGATCTTCAACAACGCCATTGAGCATTCAGAGTCAAAAATCATTTCAGTAGAAGTATCGCTCAAAAATAATAAACTATCATTCATTGTTGAAGATTCTGGCATTGGAGTTTTTCGAAATATCATGAAACAGAGGGGGTTGCATTCTGTGGTTGAGGCTATACAGGATTTATTGAAGGGGAAAACGACAACAATGCCAAAATCTCATTCAGGAGAAGGCATCTTTTTTACTTCTAAGGCGTCGGATCTATTTATTTTAGACAGTTTTGGATATAAACTGAGTATTCAAACTCTGCTCGGGGATATTACCATTAAACAAATTTCAGTTTCAAAACGCGGAACTCGTGTGATTTTTGAAATTTCTGTTGATTCGAGTCTCCACCTCAATGATGTGTTTAAAAAATATACCAATTTGAAAGATGACAGTGATTTTGGATTTGATAAAACTGAAATAAGAGTAAAGCTATTTACAAAGAGCGGTATACATATTTCACGATCCCAGGCGCGCAGAATACTTTCAGGTCTTGAGAAATTTAAAATTATCCTTCTTGATTTTTATAAAGTTCCCATTGTGGGACAGGCTTTTGTTGATGAAATATATCGTGTTTTTCAAAGTGCTCATCCGGATATTGTGATCCAAGAAGAAAATATGTCTACAGGTGTAAAGTTTATGGTAGAACGCGCGAAAAACGAAGCAACCAAAATATGATAGTATATGTGTCATGCAAGATAGCTCATTAAATAAATTCTCTGGCGATAAGTGTAGTCACTGTGGTGGTGATGCTCCCAATTGGAAATGTCCGAAATGTGGAGGAATTTTGAGTTCATACGACCCTTTACATTGGCAAAAATGTGTTTTCGGTGCCAAACTCCAAGCCCAATGTCAGAAATGCGGTGAAGCAGAAGAAAAATGTACTTGTGTGGCAATCACCTAATAGCAGGGCTCTTGCGTGACGGCTTTTTTTGTTTTGTGACTCATTTTCCCCAGATTTTTTCACACTGACAGTATGCCTTTGTACTATAATAAATGAACTATTATTAAAATAATTTAGTAACGCCATGAAAAAGTCCGTCTCTCAAACCAAAGTAACAAAAATTCCTAACATCATAAAAAGAGACGGATCAGTCGTTCTTTTCGACGTCAATAAAATTGCCCGGGCGGTAGAAAAGGCCATGCATGCCGCTGGAGAATTTGTAAACGGAGCATCGGAAAGAATTGCCGAAGCCATTGCAAAGAAATTATGGGTAGAAAAAAGGGGAGAAAGACGCTCAACACCAACGGTGGAAGGGGTGCAGGATCTGGTGGAGGCAGAACTCATGGTCCAAAAGTTTTTCGCGACTGCCAAGACCTATATTCTTTATCGCGAGGAGAGGACAAAACTGCGCTACAAAGGAATTGAAGTCTCGCATAAAGTTAAAAAACTTGCCGCAGACAGTAAAAAATATTTTAG
>ORJL011103462.1_pt1 | contig 11817 bp, 10 predicted proteins | sample 1779941 | NCBI WGS metagenome assembly ORJL01 (sample SAMEA104232317, study PRJEB22302) | groundwater metagenome | biome: forest; feature: aquifer; material: groundwater | place: USA | collected 2011-08-07 | depth 5.8 m
CAATAAGAGAATTATTATTTACGATACGACGTTAAGAGACGGCAGCCAGGGCGAAGGGATTTCCTTTTCATTACAGGATAAACTGGCCATTACTCAAAAGCTGGATGACCTTGGGGTGGACTACATCGAAGGCGGCTATCCAATCGCCAACCCCAAGGATGAATCTTATTTCCATGAAGTAAAATCCCTAAAGCTGAAACACGCCAAAATTGCCGCCTTTGGCAGTACCCGCAGGGCAGACAAGCGCGTTGCGGATGACAAAAACGTCAACGCGCTGCTGATGGCGGAGACGCCGGTTGTGACCATCGTCGGGAAAACCTGGGATTTCCAGGTAACGGACGTGTTAAAGGTTTCTTTGGATGAAAATCTGGACATGATCGCCGACACCGTTTCGTATCTCAAGTCAAAAGACAGAGAGGTCTTTTTTGACGCCGAACACTTCTTTGACGGATATAAGAAAAATCGTGAATACGCATTAAAGGCGCTCCATGCAGCCCAATCAGCAGGCGCAAACGCTATCGTATTATGCGATACCAACGGAGGCAGCTTGCCCGCAGAGATTGCCGGAATTGTTAAAGATGTCAGGGAAAAATTAAAAGACGCACTGCTGAGTATACACGTCCATAACGATGGCGACCTTGCAGTAGCCAACACGCTTGCCGCCGTTGACAGCGGCGTCAGGCAGGTGCAGGGGACGATCAATGGATTCGGAGAACGCTGTGGAAACGCAGACCTGTGCTCCATCATTCCCAACCTGGTCTTGAAAAAAGGGTATCAATGTTTGGGTGACGGAGGTCTTCTGAAATTGACTGAAGTTTCCCGGTATGTTTACGAGGTGGCCAACCTCCTTTTGCGTCCTAATCAACCCTTTGTCGGCACGAGCGCCTTTGCGCACAAGGGGGGGTTGCACGTCAATGCCGTTCAGAAAAAGAGGGAGACGTACGAACACATTCCGCCTGAATCGGTAGGAAACGAGAGAAAGATATTAATATCCGAGCTTTCGGGCAGTTCTACGATCCTGGCAAAGATAGAGAAGTTTAACCTGACCCATGATAGCCATCTCATGCGGAGTATCCTCGAAGAGGTTCAAAACCTGGAGAATGAAGGGTATCAGTTTGAGTCAGCCGAGGCGTCCTTTGAATTGCTGGCAAGGAAGAAGATCGGCAGATACAAGAGTTTTTTTGACCTCGAAGGGTTTCGGGTGATCGTTGAAAAACGGGAAAACGGACTGCCCGTAACGGAGGCGACGGTAAAGGTAAAGGTAGACGGCGTCCAGGAACTCTCTGCAAGCGAGGGGGCAGGGCCGGTGAACGCCCTTGATTCCGCGCTGCGCAAGGCCTTGGAGCGGTTCTATCCATCACTAAAAGATATGAAACTCGTAGACTATAAGGTGCGGGTAATCAATCCGCGAACGGGAACGGCGGCCAAGGTGCGGGTGGTTATTGAGTCGCAGGACAAGGAAGACGTCTGGAATACCGTCGGCGTGTCTGAAAACCTGATTGACGCAAGCTGGCACGCCCTTGTAGACAGCATCGAGTACAAATTGCTCAAGGAGCAGGAATCGGGTGTCAAAAAAGCGGAGGATAGTGTTTTTGCTGGTTCAATATTTCAGATAGAACCAGCCAAAATTCCTATGTAGGATGGGTTAAGCGGAGCAAACCCATCAATATAAAATCTACATTTGTTCCAATATTTCCTTCAGCACAACGGCGCTGTTGTGTTTCTCATCTCTGGCGGCGTAAACAAGGGTAATCGCACCCTCTTTGCTTTTCTGTTTCAAGAGGCAGACCGCGTCTTTCTTTTGTTCGAGCTCGACCCTGTACCGTTTGCAGAACTGCTCCCATTTTGCAGGGTCATGACCAAACCATTTTCTCAATTCTGTGCTGGGCGCCACGTCCTTGAGCCACAAATCAACTGATGCGCGTTCCTTGGTAATGCCGCGCGGCCACAGCCGTTCGACCAGTACCCTGAAACCATCCTCTTTTGACGGCTTTTCATAAATCCGCTTTAATGCAATCCTAGACATCTTGCTTATCATGTTAAATTATTCATCAACCATAAACGGATCGTCTGTCATCGCGCCGTGAAATTTATCCGCATGGGTGAGGGCGTCCTGTCTCTGCTGAAAGACATGGATGCGGTTGTCGTTGGTTTCGTTGGTAATGAGCTCGCTTTCCACGAAATACGCCATGTACGAGTCTATCTTATTGCCGCGGATTTCATCAGTGACAACCACATGGTCTATTAAGGTGACATTGTTTTTGTACCATTGGGCTGCGCAGTAGATGGAGCAAAACTTTTTCGTCGTCGCGTCTTTAAGAACGATGTCAACCTCGTAAATCTGGGGAATCGCAGAACCCTCATAGGCACACCGCGGATTTTTCAGGAATTTCTGGTACGATACCCCGATCAGAGCGATAGCAAAAACAATAGCAAGACCTACCCAAAATTTCTTTGTCATATCTATCCTGTTAATCCTGTCTACATGAAAATTAAATGTATTGTTACCATTAGTAGCGAAGCCAATAAACAAAAGGCTGACAAGCTGTTTACTTTTATAATAAGCTTCTCTGTTACGGATTGCGCTTCTGTATCCTTGCAAACAAACCGCAGAATGCCCATCCAACCAATTGCAAAGGCGCCAATGGCAAACAACCCAAGCATGATGGGGGCGTCAGGCACCATACCATTTCCCAGGAAACAATAAATACAATGATGGTAGGGGAGTTGCATGAGTCTTGGGGCGATGTTTTCAATAACCGTATAGAGCACAACAGGTATATTGACCATTCCGATTATACACTGACTATAAAGGATACTCTTCCTGGGTAGCGATGCCAGCGATACCCATTTCTTTGACGCGCTTACAAATAACAGGGCAACAAGGGTGATATTCGCTGCATAGTACACAACAAACAAAATCTTCTGAAAATTTCTTCCAAAGATAGCTTGCGGAATCATAGCCGAAGGCCGTAAAGGCGCGTCGAAAAAAGTGGCGCAGCAGGAGACGGACATGAGTGGTTTCATACGAATTACGTAGTACACATCCGCACTACTATCGGCCAAAAGCACGCCACAGACGATGAGAAGAAAGAATAGGTTTCGCCTGACAAGCGGCGTTGTGGGAGTGGATTTATCAACGTAATAACACAGCAGCCACCCACCCATGATAAAGAAAGAGATGGGTTTGATAATTTGCAAAAAGGTGACCGTGGACGGAAGAATCTGCGTGACGCCAAACATGCACATTGCGCCCGGCACCTCAGATACAAAGCCCTGGAGCATGAAGTAGAACCACGGCCACGCAAGCATCCGGATGGACAACGCTACACACGCCACCAGAAACAGCAGATACCCCTTCCGTTCAAAACTGCTCTTTGTCGCCAGCGATACGGCAGGTTCAAGGCGGAGAAGCGTCCTGAGGGTGGCATACAACAAATATCCACCCAAAAAAAGGGACAATAAGGCGACAAACAGCATAATAATGGTGTAAACGTTTACAATCATGGTGCTATTATTTAATAGTTATTACTGCGTTAAGATAAATATCTTCTGGCGGGTTCGGGTTTGTAACCTGAACCCTATGGTTTTGAACGAGCGATACCCGATTGAACAGCCATAGCGCCGATAGGCACATAAACCTTCAGGTTCAACTTGCAAACTTGAACCCGCGTGGGAGTGAACCCGCGTGGGTTTCGGATTTCGATATTCGGATTTAGGATTTTACACGCTTTGTTGTTTGGATACATATCTGGTTAATCCTGTTATCCTGTCTATTATTTATTCAATCCTGCCGTTTTTCATTTTAAAGGTTACATCGGCAACATCCTCAAACAAGGCATCGTGGGTGGCAACGAGAATGGTCACGCCGTCCTGCTTGAGTCTGGTGAGAAGCTCCAGAATGTGTGCGCCTGTCTCGTCATCTATGTTTGACGTGGGTTCATCCGCAATAATAATTTCAGGGTTGTTCACCAATGCCCGCGCAATGGCCACTCGTTGCTGTTGCCCTCCGCTGAGCTCTTCCGGGGTATGGTCTAACCGGTCGCCGAGTTCCACCTTTTCCAGGAGTGCCTTAGCTCTTTCTTCCCGCTCTTTCCGGCTGACGCCGAGGGGGATCAGGGGATACGAGACGTTTTCCCAACTGGTAAGCCTTGGGATAAGATGAAAGTCCTGAAAGATAAAACCGAACTTTTCACGTCGCAACATCGAAAGCGCAATATCAGAAAATAAGGTAATGTCATTACCCTGGATGAATACCTTCCCTGCTGTTGGCCTGTCCAGGGTACCGATTATATTAAGGAGCGTGGTCTTCCCCGACCCGGACGGTCCATGAAATACCACAAAGCTATTTTTTGAAATTTCCAGGGTAACGTTGTGGATGGCGTGTACCTCATGGCGTGAGTGGCCGTTGTACGTTTTATAGAGGGAGCTGGTTTTAATCATTACTTCATCGAAACAACCGGAGATTCGGTTGAAGCCCTCCATGATGAATAAATGCTGCCGGCCATGGTTAAGATAAAAGAAAAGAAAAAACTGAGCATGCACGGCAAAGGCAGAAATCTCGCAGGCAGGGTAAATTTCGGCAACAGGGTTATCTCTGCAACAAAGAATTGGGCAATGAATGCGCCGTTAAAACCCTTGATCCACAGAATTGAGAGCAGTATGGCGACGGTCGCGCCCAATAGGCTGATTAATAACTGCTCAAGCGAAATGAGTTCCAATACTTCCAGGGTATGCCATCCCGTGGCCTTCATAATACCGATTTCCTTTTTCCGCTCAGACAATCCAAAGCCTGAGGCTACCAGGATTGCAGGCACGCCCAATGACAAGGCTACGAGATACAAGGCGCTAAAAATGCCTTCCTTGAGCATAAACCCCTTTTTAAAGTACAACTCTACCGTATGTTTGTCCTGCAACCTGTAGGGTTCATTCTGGAAAATATCATACAGGTCAGTCGCAATCTCAGAATTGTGTCCCGGCAGGGTGTATATTTGTATGTCTGTAGCGACGTCCTGTTTCCCAAAGAGTGATCCTGCGTCCTTAAAGGACATGAGTATCATAGAAGACCCCCAGATGCTGGAGTCTGAGGAAAAGAAACCTACGACCGTAAATGTTTTTCTCTGCTGACCGCGCATGCTGAACTGGTCATTGACTCGTAAGTGGAAATGCTCTGCCAGTTCACAACCCACCACGACTTCATTAGGATTTTCAAATGCTCTGCCAGAAATACAGGAAATGGACTCCGGCAGGTCTTCTTTATTGACGCCAACGATCACTGCCAGTTTATTTTGCACAAAAGCCCGGCCGATAATGCGCGGTATCGCCTTTGTTACCCCGAAAATCTTTTTAACCTCGTCCAGATACTTTAAGGGGATAGCCGCATTCCTGCCGAATTCATCGAATGTCAGGTAGAGGTCTGCGCCTGCATTGACGGAGGCGAGTGATTGAGCCCGTATGCCCTCCGAAATGGCAATGGCGGTAATAAAGGGCGACAGGATGGCGATAATACACAGGCCGACGACAATCGTCTTTGTCCTGTGGCGTAATAAATTTTCCGTCGCCAGAAAAAGTAGGTTTAAATGTTTATTCATTTTGTTAACCTATAGTATTGATAAAACTCGCCGCAGAGGACGCCAGGGGCGCAGAGAAAAATAATCGTATGGGCGAACGAATGTTCGCCCACTTCCATTAACCCTAAGCATTTCTTCGTGCCTTTGTGACTTTGTGGTAAAATATTTTAGTCCCATTATATCGAAAACATCTTCACGTATTCAAGTAATTATGCCGATTTAGGCTTGACATGCGATATTGCATACGATACCATGCCGATAAGTGTAGAATAAGAATAAATTTTCAGTCGTTCGGTTAGTGAAAGATTAGAATCCATGCTATGTATTACGCGTTCATAGATGCAAACATATTCATTCGGTTGATGTCACAAGGTAAGCCAGGCTGCGAAGTTCAACTATTCGAGAACCTTCAAACTCTGGTTGAAAATCAGGTGTTGTCTATCGTTATTCCGGAGATAGTCGAGTTTGAACTTGAGCGTCACTTCCTCGATCTCCCTCTAACAATGGGGCAACACTTTGGTGATATGAAGAAAGAAATTTCGAAGAAACTTGTGTGGTCTGAGATTCAGGATGCAAAGGAATTGATCTTAACTCAACTCGACACTCTGCGTAACGCGAAAATCGAGAGGTGGAAAACACTCTATCAGAAAGTCGCCGCGTTCCTGAAATCAGATAAGGTGACAACCATACCTTTTACTCCAGAGATAATGTGCCGCACCAGAGCGCGCATTATGCGAGGGGCTATGCCCAACCCTTCTTCTCGCAATGAGCAAGACGCAGCGATCATCGAGTCACTTGTAACGTATTTTTCCAAGCACAATGACCAGTATCCCGTCCTTTTTTTCTGCTCCGAGAATCACACGGATTTCGCATTTGAACTGACTGAAAGTAAAACGAAGGACAGAATCTTTGTACTTCATCCAGTCCTAGCGGCAGATCTGCCGAAGACCCACTTTTTCACCAGGCTTGACCAACTCCTCCAATTTGATCAAGGTTATGAATGCCTTCCACCGCCCCCCCAAGATACGGAAACAGGCCAAGCAATGGCTTGTCTCAAGCAGTTCGAGGCTAATAATGACTATGAGTCAGATGAGTACTTCGAAGCCCTGGCGCAAGTGCAGGCTCTTCGAGACGACCGGGTATCGCAGGCCTTTGTGACTCAAGTTCTTCCCAGCCTTCCAGAGGAGGTTCGTAAGAAACACCAGTGCACAATTGAGAGGATACAGCATCTGCTTGTCCAGTGTAGAGAGTGTAAGTCCTGGAATGACCGTAGCGAGGACAAACTGTCACAATGGATTGAAAACGTTCCCGAGACCATGATACCTTGCATGTCACTATCCAGCCTGCTAAGAATCGAAAAGAACTTAGAGCGCTATCTTTCCATCCATGAAGAACGGGACAATGACCGTGCAAACCAATGACCGAACAACTGCATGTAGTCGATACTAAGATAAAAGAACAATTTGGGGCATGGTCTTAACTCTTGGCACAAGGTTCTGCAAGTGGTGGATTAAGGCGTCGCCTTTTACGCCGAATCCACCTTCTTCTTTCAAACGATCTGATCGGTGGATTCGCTTCGCTTAATCCACCCTACGCCATTGCATGATGAATAGTGATTTGTTGGGTGCGTTCCACTTCACCCAACCTACAAAAAAGGTAATCCATCGAGGATTTTCAACCTTGATTCCTCCCTAAGCCACCAGTTTCACGGGTAAATACTTCATTTGTATTGATCTGAAAAAACACAATATCCATTACGTCCTCTTTCCTTCGTACGGTACATGGCCTGGTCTGCACATGAAATCAACGCATCTGCTGTATCACCGTGCCGGGGAAAGAACGCCATGCCAATACTGGCTGTAACGCCCGTGCTATGACCCTGGGTGTACATGCCCCGCTGATGAACAGTCTCGACAATTTTCGTCGCTATGTTTGCGGCATGACTTTCATCAACGGGAGATAAAAGGGCAACAAATTCATCACCTCCAAGCCGCGCTAGAACATCTGACTGCCGCAGCCTTTTCTTCAGTTCACTGCTGATATTTATCAGGAGTTCATCTCCCACCTGATGTCCAAAGGTATCGTTCACGTACTTAAACTTGTCCAAATCAATAAACAGCAATGCGCCACACGTGCCGTATCTCCGGGCATACGTCAGACATTTTTCCAGTTCCTCGTGGAAGCGTCTCCGGTTAAAAAGTCCCGTAAGGGTATCGTGGGTAGCCATGAGTTCGAGCTGTTTTTCCGAATGCTTACGCATGAAATACTGGCCGATATGACTGCCAAGGATGTTCATAATATTAAGGATGTTGTTGTCGGTTTGCTGTATGCCGTGGCTGTATAATTCAAATACCCCCAATAGTTCTTCATCGCCGGAAACAGGAAAGGCAAACACCCCGCGCAAGTTGTACTTTTTTGCAAGGGCGGTATGATTAGAATGCTGACCAGATAATACATCGGGAATCCAAACGGGTTTTTTGGTTGAACAAACAGCGCCGGGTATTCCCTCGGTGAGAGAAAGCGTTTGCTGGTGAGGCAATAATTTATCGGATATCTGCTGTCCGGGCATACTGCTCCAAATATCCGTACATGATAAATGATTATTTTTATTATCCAATTTCCAAAATAATCCCAAATGCCATCCAAGGGTTTCGCAGAGAGATTGAAGAATCCTTTTAGTCGTTTCCTCAATTGTTTTTGAGGTAGCCAGGACTTTTGTAACTTCATACTGAAGTTTTAATCGCTGCTCAACATTCTTTTTCTCCGTTATATCACGCATGGTCATGAGATAGACGGGCTTTTCTTCCTGGTAGAATTTGTTGAGGCTGAACTCAATGGGGAAAATCGTGCCGTCCCTGCGTTTACCTTCCGCCTCAAGGGCAATCAGGCAAGAGCTTGCATTGCCGTCGTCCGCATCAGAGACCCTCGCGATGTACTCGTTTAGCTTGCTATAATGCGATTTGGTCAGAAGGGTATTGACGTGCTTCGAAATAATGTCATCAAGCTGATATCCAAACATGCTGAGGGTCGCCGGATTGACGGAAAGGGTTGTCCCTTCCTGTGAAAAGGTAACAATGCCTTCGGTTGCATTATCAATAATCAGGCGTGTGCGCGCCTCGCTTTTCAACAGTTTACTGCTCTCCTGTTTAATCTTCCTGACCATCGGGCGAAAGAGGTAAAAGGCAATAATTAGTAAGGTAAACAGCGTTACACCTAACACCGCGGCTTCCAGCAGTTGCAACTTCTTGTTGCTTTCTTCGCTTTCTTTTTGTAATTGATTTACTACGGAACTGAATGCCTCTACCAAATCTGACGCAAAGTCGCTCAGGATGTATTGCAAGTGGGTATTCAGTGCGTTGAGTTCAGTTATTGTTTCGTGTGCAAGGGTTTTTGCTTCCGCGGTGTAATTACATACTTGCGCATCTAAATTCATTGGCGGGGCAAAATAAAAGGCATGCACTTGCGGCGATTGCTTACCGGATAAGTTCAGCGATGGATCGCCATAGAGCAGCCCTTTATGTGCCTGTTCTATGGAATCTACCGTAGCCAGAATTTCCTGACGCAGCGCATCTACTTGCGCAGTGTCCTTTGTGTTGACGAGGCAGAGGGAATACACCGCGACATTTTGACACAAAAACCGCTGCTTGTTAGTAACGTTGATTACTGCGGCGCTGGTTTCTTGTGATGATATAACCTTTTTGATGGTGAAATATGACGCAATGCTCAACAGTGCGATAAGCCCCAGGGCAACCGCATATTTAAACGTCATTTTGTTGGTAAAGTCGTTTTTCATTTTCCGATAATTTCAATTGCAACGCCCATTTCCCTGTTTCCCGCTATATAGGATACCGTGCCGGTATGGTCAGGACAGTAGCAGTAACCGCCGGGGATAGGCCATTCAATGCAGGGACATCGCGGGTCAATTCGGGGATCAAAGTTGATGTAGCACCACGTAGGTTTTGTCGTAGCGCCCAAACCTACGCCGTGTACTACCTGCTGAAAGTTGTTTACAACGCCGGTTTGCGTTTTCCCTGCGCACAAGGATTCCGTTGATACGTAAGCAACCACGGCAATTACAAGAGACAGAAGAATGCTTAAGAAAGTGAATGATTTATTGTCCATGCTTATACGATAATCCCTGATTCCGCAATACCATAGTCTTTCCAGATTGCCTTCAATTGTTTTTTTTGTTCGCGCCTCAACACAGCCTACCGAATTGCTTTTGCCTCTTCTTGTGAGCCCAGCATGGTGGAGATGCTGATGTTTTTTATGTCCACGTGTTGCGATGCATCAAGGACCTCTATGCCTACGATATTGCCTCCGTTATCGTAATCAATAATAATATCCTCTGTTAATTCGTCTGTATCTGCAACATCAGCCTCTTTTAAGGTAATGTAAAGTGCATCGTCTTCCTTTGAATATTCTATTTTCATGCGATATTTCTACGAATGATTCTGGTGTCTTTCTTTTTACCAGTTGGTTTCTGAAGTGGGGTGTTCGTATCCAGTCCATAGACAACTCAGATTTTTGGCAATTTTATACAATCCAGCATTGCCTTGTCAACGCAATACCTCTACACAAACTATACCGTAATCCCCGCTTCCACAATACCAGGGTCTTTCCTGATTGCCTTCAAAAATTTGCGCTCCTTGTGCCAGGCGTTCAGGCAAGGGATGATGAAGACGCTGACCAGCGCCATGGCCATGCCGCCGATAGAAGGAATCGCCATCGGTTTTGCCACTTCGGCGCCCGCGCCTGTTGACCACAGGATGGGAATTAAACCGATAAACGTGGTGGCTGCCGTCATCATGCACGGTCGTATTCTTCTGGTGCCCGCCATTAAGATTGTGTTACGGATGTCCTGGACACTTTTCATCTTTCTTTCGCCGAACAAATCATTGATATAGGTAGTAATGAGAATAGAATCGTCGTCCACAATTCCGAAGATAGAAATAAAGCCTACCCAGACAGCAACACTGAAGTTGTAGCCAAACAGATATTGGAGCCAGACGCCGCCTGCAATGGCCGTGGGTATCCCTGCAAAGAGGATAAACATGGTTTGTGGAAAAGATTTGAACGCGATGAAAATCAGGATAAAGCCAAGAAACATGGATAAGGGCACAAGGATTTGCAATCTCGCTCTCGCCCTGACCTGGTTTTCAAACTGGCCGCTCCACTGAATAAAATACCCATGGGGCAGCATGACTTTTTGAGATACGACCTTGGATGCCTCTTCTACAAAACTCATCGGATCTCTGCCACGCACGTTCATGAGGACGTACGCCCGCAGAAGGGCGTTTTCACTGCTAATCATGGCTGGTCCCATCACGTATCGGACGTCGGCCACCTGCGTGAGTGGAATGAGTGCGCCGGAAGAACCGGAGACATAAATCCTCTTCAACGCGTCGAAGTTGTCCCTGAGTTCCCGAATGTATCTGACCCGTACGGGGTAACGGTGACGGCCTTCCACCGTTGTCGTAACGTTTTCTCCCCCGATAGCCGTCTCAATGACGTCCTGCACGTCTTTAATATTAACGCCGTAGCGGGCGATTTCCTCGCGCTTGATTTTGAATTCCATATAGGGTTTGCCGGTAACACGCTCTGCATAAAGGTCTGACACCCCGGGGACGTCGCGGAGCGCATTTTCTACGTCAAGCGCCAGTTGCTGTATGACGTTCAGGTCTGGCCCGAAGACCTTGACGCCGACCGACGTGCGGATGCCCGTCGCCAGCATGTCAATCCGGTTTACAATCGGTTGCGTCCAGATATTTGCCACGCCTGGAATTCTCATCGCTTCGTCCATTTCCTGAATGAGTTCCTGCTTGGTAATCGTCCGTTCGTCGGGTAAAAAGAGGTGAAAGAGCGGGTGGATGAACGAGGGCACATAGCGTAAAAATTTGTACTCGATCTTCTTTTTGCGCCATTCTTCCTGTGGTTTTAGGGCAACAACGGTTTCGAACATCTCGACCGGCGCAGGGTCTGTCGGGGTTTCCGCCCTGCCTAGTTTTCCCACAACCATGTCCACCTCAGGAAAGGATTTTGCAATCATGTCCTGTTTCTGCATTACCTTGAGTGCGTCCGTTAAAGCCACGCTGGGCAACATTACCGGCATGAATAGTATTGAACCTTCATCGAGGGGCGGCATGAATTCCCTTCCTAGTTTTTTAGCGGCGAATACGGATGAAACAACGATGGCAAGCGGAATTGCGAGGAACGTCTTCTTGTGATCCAGCGCCCACTTCAGTAC
>ORJL010928571.1_pt1 | contig 11815 bp, 15 predicted proteins | sample 1779941 | NCBI WGS metagenome assembly ORJL01 (sample SAMEA104232317, study PRJEB22302) | groundwater metagenome | biome: forest; feature: aquifer; material: groundwater | place: USA | collected 2011-08-07 | depth 5.8 m
CATTCCTCAGTCCGGACTTGCTGATTATCGATGATTTCGGCCTGCAGAAGCTCACCTCCCAACAGTCGATGGACCTCTACGAGCTGATAATCGCCAGACACCGGCAGTCGAGCTTCGCCATCACCAGTAACCGGGCAGTCGAAGAGTGGCTCGGTCTGTTTGATGACCCTATCCTGGGCAACAGCGCCCTCGACCGCCTGGCCAACGCCAGCTTCCAGATCGTCATCGAGGGACGAAGCTACCGAGAGCGCCTCTCACCCCACCGGCGCGCCACCCAACCTGCGGAGTCCGGCGAAGCGGCGGCCCCCTCCAGCGCCGCACCTGCGACAGGAGGCCGGCATGGCCGCACCCCCGTCGCGTAACGTTGGCGTGACGATACCCTGCCCGCTCTGTGCGCGGCCCTTCACCCCCGTGGGCCGCCAGCGCGTCTGCTCGGCCGCCTGTCGCCAGACCGCCTGGCGGCGGCGCCACCCCACCGCTGTGCCGGCGCTCCCGTCACGCGCCAGCCGGGCGGCAACGGTCTACGTGTGCCCGTCCTGCGAGACCCGTTTCCTGGGTGAGCAGCGTTGCCCGGACTGCGGCGTCTTCTGCCGCCGCGTGGGACCAGGCGGACTCTGCCCGCACTGCGATGAGCCCGTCGCACTCGCCGACCTGCTGCCCCCAGCGCCAGCGAATGAGCCCTCGCCCAGCTCGCCAGCGGCGAGGCTCGCGGGAGGAATCTGACTCGGGAGGATTGACAGCTATGACCTGACCCTGCTACAAGACCAGATCATCACCCCGCCTGGGTGGTCCAATGTTTGTGGCGATGGGTGGTCTAAAGACCCTGGCGAACGACATCTGGGCTTCGACGGCCCACCCTTCCGGTGGGACGAGGACCGCCGGCACCGCCTGAAGTGCGAGCTCGACGCCATCTTCGCCCATCTCTATCACCTCGACCGAGGAGATCTGGAATGGATCCTGGACGCGCCATATCCAAGTGCGTCCTTCCCCGGCCTGAAGCGCAACGAGATCCGGGAGTTCGGCGAGTACCGCACCCAGCGCTACGTCTTGCACGCCTACGACCAGATCGCCAGGGGCGAGTCCCCGAACCTGGAAGAGGTGTAGTGCGAGGCGAGAACGATCAGCCTGACGTTGTCGGGACGGGCCTGGCCGCGGCCGGCCGAATCTCGGGGCCCTTTAGCGCGGAAACGGCCGGAATAGGTGGCCCGCCTGGAGGGATTTCGAACCCTCGACACTCGGTGCCGAAGTCCGATTCTACGGCTTCGCCAGGGTCGTAAACCCTCCGCCTCACGAGGGACACCCACTGGCAGCCCGTCCGTCTTGGCCGCTTGTTCCCCTGCCGTCCGCCCCAATTGTGGTCAGACAAGTGGTCACGTGCGTGCGGTCGGAGGAGGAAGGAGCTGTCTTCATGCCGGCGCGAAGCCGACACAGCCTGCCTGGAGGGCAGGCTGCTGCGGGTCGGTGCTTCGCCCCCAAGACGGCCTGATCCAACCCTTCAGGCAGGCCTTCGGGGTTCGTTGACGCCACTCCATCGCCGACAGGCTGCGGGCGCAGTGGTCGAACCGTGCCCTTCAACGTGCAGCTCGACAGTGCCCACCCGATGCCCGCCATTTCCGCCTGGTGGGGCCTCTTCAGCGTGACTCCCGTCGAATGCCTCATAACGTGCTGATTAGCCGCCATAAGGGCCGTTCGGCTTGAAGTTCAAGACCCTAGCGATGTACTGGCCACGGGATTGCCCGGGTGCGGTGAACTCGTCCCACACCACTGGGGGACACGCGGCGTACCACCACTCGACGCCATCCGGGAACCGTACATAGATCGTCTCCGCCTTGGGATCGTATGCCTCGGCAAAGATCCGCTTCGAACCGCTCACAGGAATCCATTCAATCATTCCCAACCTCATAGGTACCGCGCCATGCCGCGATGGCGGGCCCAACATCGGGGACGTGGGGCTTCTGACGCCAAGGCTCGAGTGACGGATCCTCCGCTAGCGGCCTCGGGTCTGGCCTATCGAGGAGCGCCCGGGCGGGGAGGATCACGGCCTCACCGCTAACGATTGCCTCACCTGTGCGGAGCGACGGAAGGACCGCTGCCAAACCTGCCACTGCATCGGGCAGCGCAGCGCGGATTGTGCCCTGATCTTCCGCGTTCGATAAGCGAAGGGCGACAAGCGTTCCACACTGAGCCAAGGCGGTCTTTGGCAGCTCGGTCGGACGCTGAGTGACCAGCATGAGTCCGACTCCGTACTTACGTCCTTCCCGCGCGATTCGGTTCGCCGACTCCCGCGTCAGCGCGGTTGCACCTTCGCCAAGGTATCGGTGGGCTTCTTCCAACACGACAAGAACTGGACTGGGGCGTCCTATGCCCGGGCCCCCTGGCTCGCTCCGGAGCGACACCTCAAATAGCAAATTCAGAACCACGCCAATGGCGAGGTCAGCAGCCGCGGACGAAACGCCACTGAAATCAAGGACCGAGATCGGCTGGCCACCGCCGAGCCACTCTTGCATGACCTCGACGAGCGGATCATGACCTTTCGGTTCGCCGGCCGGTTCCTGGAAAAAGAGGAGGCGCGGATCGAGCAGGCCAAGGCGAAGAAGGTCTGGCGTGGTCCCATATGTACCGTACCAAGGGCCCTGATGTGGCGGCTGACCAGCCGGGCCGTAGGGCCGAAACTGCCTTGGACGTAACGTGGCCTGGTCCCCCGGATCGGTCTCACAAGCGGTGTTCGGGTCGGCCTTTGTTGTGCGCGTCTCGTGGTTCTCGGCGTCAAGCTGGTGCCAGATGGGGCGAATATCGAAGGGAACCGGCGTGTCGGCCGTGACGGCGCTGGGATCCAGGGTAAGCCATTCGGCGACCTCGACAAACTTGCGACGTGCCGTGGTCACAAGCTCGGCGAAGCGATTGGCGAAAGTGGCGCCGCCGGACGCCCCCGCGAAAACGCGGACGATGTCCGCAGCCGGCAGCGCCCAGTACGGAACACGCAATCGATCATCTTTCTCAGCCAGAACGCTCCTAACCGATGCGCAGCCCACGAGAGCTCGCGCGTACTCGCCATGGGGATCGATCACGACGATATTCGCTGCCCCCCATCCACCCTTCACGAAGCCCTGCAATAGAGAAGCAACTGCACTCGTTTTTCCCGAGCCCGTCGAGCCAACTACGGCACTGTGGCGGACCACGAAGCGGGCGGCTTCCAAGCAGACAGGCACTTCCTCGGCCGCCGCCAGGCGTCCCAGGCGCAGGTGTTGGTCATCGGGATGCGGAAATACCGACCTGAGTTGATGGGGCGTCACAAAGTGTACTGGGTCATCAAGGCCTGGGTAGGAACCCACGCCGCGCTGGAAGCGACCCGTTCCACGATCGATCTCGCCTAACAACTGGACCTGCAGCCAGCGCTCGTCACGTTGAATAGATTCCGCTGGTGCGAGAGGCCCTGCTAGTTCGGCGATTCCAACAAGGCTGACGCTGGCGATGAGGTCAACAAGCCCCTGGGGTATGCGTACGAGTGAGCCGATCTGGCCTACAGGCTGCAGCCGTCCACGATAGATTGGTGCCACACCGGCGAGATCGGGTGCGAGAGCCACCGTGATGGTGGCGCCGAGAACATGTCGGACTCTTCCAATGCAGGTTGGATCGCGCTCACCCATTGGCCTTGGCACCCATGTCCACATCGCCCTTCTTAACGCTCGCCTTGGGGAGTTCGCGCGGCACCGCGTCGCCTGCGTCTTCCGGCGATGCGCTCCGGGCCAAATAAGCAGCCAGGTAGCGGAAGTCCCGGAGCGCGAGTTCCCCATCGCTCCATACGTCCGGCGGCGCGTCCTCAGGTGGCTTCCATTCCGCACGGATGCCGCCGAGGATCGCCTCGTTTCCGGCGACCACTTGCAGGTTGGGTGTGATGGCAGCACGATTGGCCACCGACTCAGGAATCTCCGAGTGACAGAACACCACGAACTCCGAGCGTTCCCTGCGGACCGCAGCGTCGAAGAGCAGTTCGTTCAGATGAGCATCGCCAAACGAGTAGCCAGCGACGAGCACTAGCGTCTCAGGGTGGTGCAACGCCCGCCTCAGACGATCCTGCAACACCACGAACGGAACGCGACGCGACTCCTCGTACTTCGTGTCAGATGGGTAGATGGCAGCGGCCCGACCTTCCGGAACTGGCTGGCCGAGCCGCACGATCTGCCGGTCCTCCTGCCACACCCAATTCACGGAACCGTGCAGCTTCCAAAGTCGCACGAAGAACGCGGGCACCCATTCCCCATCCGATCCAGGTGAACCTTCCACGAGTTCGGTGTGGAACCTGGCCCGCAGGGTGCCCACAAACCCGTCGAAGTAAGGCACTCGCAAGCTCTCAAGAGCGGTCTCCAGCAGGAGATCGTAGTTCACGGTGAAGAACTCGACCGGTAGGCGGTATTTAGCACGTGCCGCCCAGGCAGACAAGTGGCGAACCGGCGTGAAGTCTGCGTCTTGCGTGTCTAGTGCCTTGACGATCGCCTGACAGACTGCGGCGTCCAAGGCTGCGGCTTGGGTCGCCGTTAGGTCGTCGACCGCTTGGTCGCCAGTGAGCAGGGCTGAAATGCGCCGGAGCCGGCTCAGCGCTTCCTCAAGGTTGCGCCCTTCCAATTGCTGCGCGAACGCAACTCGATGGTCGGTATCCAAGTCCTCAAGCACTCGCCGCTGCAACCCCGCAACGTCTGGCAGCCCGCACGCTCGCGCCACTCCCGCCCCGAGGAACGCGCAAACATGACGCGACCGCGTAGCGAGCTTCGCACTCAGTCCGGTAACGAATCTCACGGGGTCGTGTTCAGCCATGACCTACTCGCAACTCTCACTCCCACACCACCCTGGTGCTTCACTTGACTGCCGATGGCCCTACGTGACGTCTTCTCCATCGGGCCCCTCCTGACACGATCAGCGTACCATGATTCGGAGCGTGAGAGAACTCGGCCGCATCCGGACCTAGGCTCGGTGCTCATTCATCGCCCCGCCCATGGCGGATCTACCAGTCCAAACTTCCAGCTAGCCTGGGAGTAGGCAAGAGCTCACCAAACACGCGGAACCCCTTCCTGGTGATCTCACTTCCCGCGCGGTTCTCATAACCCCCATTATCTGAACCAGTTCCATTAACTTCCCTCTTGACAACCGTTTTGACACGGTCGCTATAATGGTCTATACACCATGTTATGCGAACCGGATTTTACATGTCATTCGCTATTGCAGCTCGCATCTTCTCTTTGATAGCGTCGAATCAACCGGTGAGCAGTTTGCACCGGCCCAACCAATGCAACAGAGGTTAACACCAACATCGATACCGTCAGGCCTTGGCGCCCGACCCGACCTCGTCCCCGACTCCCGGGGTAGGCGACCGTCCTGTTCTGCCGAGGGGGTAGCCAACCGTTGCCCCACTCTGGAAGACGCCGTGGAGGCCTTCCTACGGGCCCTGGAGGGCAAGAATAGAAGCCCTGCCACCCTGAAAGCGTACACCATAGACCTGGACCAATTCATCGGCTGGGTCCATGAGAACAACTTCACCGCCGCCACGGTGGAGCAGGTGGAAAAGGTGGACATCACCGAGTACCTGGCTCACCTGGGCCGGGGAGGCATCACTGGCGTCTCCCGAGCCAGGAAGCTGGCGGCCATCAGGGAGTACTTCCGCTACCTGGAAGAACATGGCCTTCTCGTAAAGTCGCCAGCGACGGGAGTGGAGACCCCAAAGCGCGAGAAGAACGGGAGAACCTACCTCACGCCGGAGGAGTACACCCGGCTGCTGTCCTTGGCCGGGGGCAGGCCCCGGGACTATGCCATCTTCCAAGTCTTCTTGCAGACCGGGGTCAGGGTATCAGAGCTGGTGGACCTCCGGCTCGCGGATGTGGACGTGGACGCGAGATCCCTTCAGGTGAGGGGCAAAGGCATGGTGGCCAGGTCCATCGAGCTGGAGAAAAAGGGCATCCAGGCGATCAGAAGTTGGCTTGCTGTCCGGCCGGAGACTCTCGACGACCATCTCTTACTCAACTATCAGGGTCAACCCATCTCCGTGCGCGGGGTACAGAAACTGGTGGCCAAGTACCGGGTCCTGGCCGGCATCACGAAGAAGGCGAGCTGCCACTCCCTGCGGCACACCTTCGCCACCTATAAGGCCGAGCGAGGGGTGTCTCCCTTCCAACTGCAGGACTGGCTGGGCCATGCCAACCTGAACACCACCCAGATCTACGTCCACATCGGGAGGCAGAACGCCAGGAAGGTGATGGAGGCGACCAGCTTATGAAGAAGATGGGGACGTTCAGATGGCGCAGAGGCCGACCGAAGAACCAGACGGCTCGAGACTTCGAGGCGGGAGTGCTGACGCTCTTGGAGTGGGCCCAAGCCCGAGTCCGGGACGGCCTGTCAAGCCCCGAAGGGGTTGCTGGAAGGCGCTAATCTGGCACCCTCTTCGGCGCCCGTGAGATAATGGCTTGGCCACCAGGAGGTGAACAAGACTATGGCAATCGCTGAGCGACCGACATACTTAGACCATATCACTCGCGATCCCGGCATCATGGTAGGCAAGCCGGTGGTGAAGGGAACCAGAATCCCCGTGGAGAAGATTCTGGACCAACTGGCCTACAGGCCGGATCTTGACGAGCTGTTTGCTATCTACCCGGAGCTTACTCGGGATGATGTGCGTGCCTGTTTGGCCTTTGCGCGGGCAGCGGTCGCGGACAGGCGGGGTCACCGGGGAGGGCTGGGCGTACCCATCCACCCTGCCCCTGCATGAGGTTCTTGTTTGACCAAAGCACCGACCGCCGCCTCGCCCCCTACCTAAGACGGCTAGGCCATGACGTTACCGTCGTCGCCCTTGACCACCCGCCCGGTACCCCTGACTTCCAAGTACTCGCCATCGCCTATCAGGAACAGCGCATCCTCGTCACCGAGGATCGGGATTTCGGCGAGCTGGTCTTTCGCCAGCGGCGGCCACACTCCGGGGTCATTTACCTTCGGCTCCCACCCATGGAGCTTGACGCCAAGCTTGACCGGCTTGACCGCGTGCTCCGCGACTACGGCGACCGGTTGGACCAGTTCATCGTAGTCACCCCCTACAGAATCAGAATCCGTCACGCCGCCCCATCGCAGCCGCCCGAATAGAGCGTTGTCAAGACCCCTTTTGGCCTGTCAGGACAGGCTGAAGCCATTCCCTTGGTTTTGCTCGTGGGATACTGGGCCCTTATGCCGGGTCCAGAACAACAACCCCATCCACTGAAAGAACGTGTCCTCCGCAGGCTCTGTCCCGAAATAGGACGGGAGCTCCTTCCCTTGGCCCACAAGCTCACCGGCAAACCCCTGCGCATCCAGCGGGTGGATCAACTCGACCACGACGTCAAAGGTGTGCTCCAGGCTCCGAGGGTGCCGAATGGTCCCTGGGAGATCCTGTATAGGGCCGGCCAGGAGCCCTTCCTGGAGCACATCATCGCTCACGAGGTTGGCCATGTCGTGCGCCTCTTTGGCGTTCCGCCTGATGGGCGCCTGCAGCCAGCCATCACGCCGGAGACCAGGCGGACAGTGGTGCAACGCTTGGGGCCTGACTTGGCCCGGCTCCTGGCCGTTGGCCTACCCGAGGACACCTTGCCCCTGCTATTTGACACCTACCTGGGTGGCCTCGGCTCACAGATCGCCAGTTTTCCGGCGGATCTTCGCATCGAGGCCTGGATACACCGGCAGTACCCAGGGCTCCGCCCTGTTCAAGAACGGGCTCTCGTCCAGGAGGTGGCGCGGTCCTTCCCCCTCTTGCGGCCCGAGGTGATGGCGCTAACCCCACCTGCTGTTTACGTTCCGACGATGGCCATGAATGCCGCTCAAGCCTGCCAGGTGGCAGAGCTTTATCATCGCCCCCAACTCCTGGAGCCCTTCCAGGTAGCCGGGCTGGTAGAGATCGGCCAACACCTCTTGGAGGTGGTGCTTGACGCTTCCGACCACGGGCACCGCAGCGACGTGGCTGCGGTAAACCAATGGGCGCGGGTGCTTGGCCTGACAGGATGGTTCGAGTGGGCGCCGTACGCTGAAAGCAGGTGAGGGGTCACGCCTTATAATGGAGCCCGGCCCCATTTGTCGCACTAAGGCGGGAGGCTATTGGAGGGGGATGACCTTATCTCCCTTCAGGAGGCAGCGGTCCTTGCGGGCTTGAGCAATGCCCATCTCCGGCGCCTCGCAGAGAACGGTCGATTGCAGGCCCGGAAGATCGGCCGGAATTGGGTAACCACCGCAGCGGCTGTCAGCCAGTACCTGAAGGACGAACGCTTGCGGAGCAAGAATCCGCAGAAGTACAAGCTTGATTGATAGATAGCGCGATACCGTGTATAGTATAGCCGCCAATTGGCGGCTTTCTTGTTGCCCCAGGGGCGCCCGATTCTCGTGAAAGGAGGGCTGCTATGGGCGGCGGAGGGGGCGGCTAATCTGATGAAGCGGTGGGCCTGGCCAGCTCACCGCTTCGCTTTTACCACTTCCACACGACGGTGTAGGGCACGTCAGCCAAGGGCTGGGGAATGGTAAAGCGCACCATCGTCTGGCCTCGGGGTCCGACGAGAACGGGCAACACCAGCTCGGTCTTCCCGTCGTACAAGACAGCCTGCTGGCAAGGCCGGGCCTTCGGGAAGATGACCGTCTGCTTCAGCCGCCGCACCGGATGGTCAATGCTGATCTGCCACCATTCCTCCTCTGCCCTGAATCCCTCCATGATGGTCCGGTCGGCTGCGAAGGCGAGTACTTCTCCGCTACCCATGGGTCGCTTCAGGCCGACTACAAGGTGCCGGCGTCCCTCGTCCTTGAACGAATCCGCCAGAGGGCCGGCGCTGTTCAAGTAGTTGGTGACGAGCACGCCATCGCCCCACGCGTGGTCCAAGATCGCCGACACCCCATCCTGCAAGAACTGGACCCGCTGCGTGCGGTGGAACACGGCCTCCCGGCCTTCAGGGTCCTTGAGCATGAGCACGGCCTGGTAGTCCAACACCTGGTACGGGCTGGAGATCATCCCTTGAGGGAGAAGGGTCTGCCGCAGTCTGGGTGAGTCAAGGATCAATGCATAGACTTTCGGCGAGACGACTCGTGACGGAGCAAGTGAAATAAGAGACATAACTGCCATGTATAGCAGCTCTGTTCACTTCTGTCAAGAGTTATGTTATGATGATGGCTCGTTATGCCATCAATGGAACAGGAGCAATCACAACAAAGAGACGATGCACGACAGGATCTGGACCAACAGCCCTACTATCAAGCCGCTTGTTTCCCTAATGAACGGCGCGCAGGCAGGGCCTATTTCCGGGCTCAGCGCACCATCTACGACAGTCCGCGGTGTGATCTCTCGGTTTTCCGCTTTCAGTTGGCCCGGGTCTACCATGTGGCCGTTCTGGGTGCGCCTCCCCTGCCGGACCTGGAAGGGAGGCTGCGTAGCATCCTCTCGGCAGGTGTGCCGGCTACCCTGCCGGCCGAGGTCATCGCCATGCTGCAGGGGCGCCGTGCTGAAGCGGCGCAACTGGGCCCTTGGGTCGAAGGCCATTACCGCCCCGGAGAGCATCTCTGAATCCCTTCGGCGAGCCTGCCAGCAAATTGACCCCTTGACAATGGGAAGTACGGATGTTCTATAGTGGAAGATGTCCCAACTCGGGCCCATTGCCCACTGACTTGACCCAAGTTGGCGATCAACCCTATGGAGTTGCCGTATCTAGCCTATTTCGGTCTTAAAGAGGAGCCCTTCTCAACCGTCCCTTCGCCACGGTATTTCTTCCTGACCACTGTCCACTCCACCGCCCTCGAGAAAACCGCCTACGTGGTCGGCGCCAAGAAGGGCCTGGCCGCGGTCTTCGGCGACACGGGCACAGGCAAGTCCAGCCTGGCCCGTCTCCTCCACCAGAAGTTCCTGGACAGCGGCTTCATCTCCACCCTGCTAACCAATCCCAGCTACCCCACGCCCAATAGCTTCCTGCGCACCATCGCCCAGGAGTTCGGCACCCCGAGGACGGACAAGAGCTTCAAGGGGATGCTCGACATCTTCAAGGAGTATCTGTTTGCCCAGGCTATCGCGGAGGGCAAGACCGTGGTGCTCATTGTGGACGAGGCCCAGACCTTGAAGCCCCCGCTCATCGAGCTGCTGCGCCAGCTCATCAACTACGAGACCAACGACGCCAAGCTCCTGCAACTGGTCCTGTTTGCTCAGGACGAGCTGCGCAACACCCTGGCCAAGCCCCGGCTCCACAACTTCAAGAGCCGCATCGTGATGGCCTCCACCCTGGAGCGCCTATCGCTCGAGGATCTGCGAGCCATGCTCAAGTTTCGCTGGCAGGTGGCTTCAGGAGGCGGTGAGCACCCGTTCACCGACGAGGCGGTCGACGCCGTCTTCCGCTTCTCCGAGGGCATGCCCCGCGAGGCCAACATCCTGGCGGACAATGCCCTCCTGCTCGCCTACCACACCAAGCAACCCCGGATCACCCAGGAGCTGATCGTTCAGGTGGCCACCGACCGCAGGGACAACCTGGCCAGGAAGGAGGCGGCCTGATGCTGAACACGGTTTCCGACCCCTTCGCCGGCATCAAGCTTTCCGAGGCTGCGCCAGCTCCCGAGCCGCCCACCGACCAGAGACTCTTCTCCACCGTGCGATCGCAGCGCCCTTCCGGGTCGAGCCCCAAGGTGACACCTCCTACCCAGGAAGTAGGGAAAGAGGGAAGGAGGGAAGTCTCGCAGGAAGTGTCGCAGGAAGCTTCCCAAGAGGCCAGGAAGGAGGCTGGGGAGGCTCTGGACCTGAATCAGGTGCCTCACCGCAAGGACAGCTTCCTCTTTACGGAGGGGGAGTTCGAGGCCCTGGAGGACCTCAAGCTGGAGCTGCGGCGCAAGCATGGCCTGCGCGCCGCCACCAAGAACGACATCGCTCGAGCGTCCCTCCACCATATCGTCGAAGACTACCAACGCAACCCAGAGAGGAGCATCGTCGTGAGCCGCCTCAAGCGCAAGACCAGGCCGTAGCCAGGCTGAAGGCCAGGGAAAGAAGGAGGGAAACAGGGAAGTAGGGACAGGTCGTGCCAAGGCGCGCGAGGGGAGCGGCCGACGATGAGCACAGGATGCAACAGATTGGAGCGACGCTCAAACAGCGGTTTGAGCAAGTCATCATCGAGAATGAGATGTTGCGGGCCGGCTTCGCTGCCGTGCCTTACCTCGTGCTCCGGGACGGCCGCCTTAGCATCGGCGCCCGGCTGGCCTACGCGATCCTGTTGATGTACGCCTGGCAGGAGGAGGCCTGCTTCGCCGGCCAGGAGAAGATGGCCCACGACATGGACGTGAGCGAGCGGCAGCTGCGCCGCTACCTGGAGGAGCTGGAGGAGGGAGGGTACATCCGCATCAAGCAGCAGGGCCTCAACAAGCCCAACCTGTACTACATCCTCGACGTGAAGACCAAGCTGAAGAAAAAGGCTCAAAAGTGAACTGGATCGGACATGGGTGTCCGATCAAGAACGGACATATACGTCCGGTCAAGAGCGGACATGGGTGTCCGACTAATAGACTCCCTTAATAGACCCAGAATCAATAGACCCAGTAAAAACAAAAGAGAACGTGAACGTTTGAAGGCAAGACGACAGAAGACGGCAGCAGGATGTTCAAGAAACGTGTTCGAGGACATGAAGTACTCGGCGCAGTCGTGACGTGCCGACTATCGGACTGCTTCTGAAGCTGCTTCTCAGAAGCAGGCGGAGTAGCGACGAGGAGGGGGCGAGGAAGCAAGGGGAGGGGATAGAGGAAGGGGGCCTGCCGGGGGGAGGGGGGGGGGGGGTGAGGAGTCGCTCTTTCTCCCCTCGCG
>ORJL010149540.1_pt1 | contig 11812 bp, 10 predicted proteins | sample 1779941 | NCBI WGS metagenome assembly ORJL01 (sample SAMEA104232317, study PRJEB22302) | groundwater metagenome | biome: forest; feature: aquifer; material: groundwater | place: USA | collected 2011-08-07 | depth 5.8 m
CCTCCCGCGTGTACGTCGCTACACGGCAGGCACCGGATGCGGAGTGGTCGAAGCCTGTCCTGGTCGCGCCGCTCGGGCGGGCGCGCTTCGACGACAAGCCGGCGATCGCCGTCGACGTGTCGCCCGCGAGCCCGCACGTGAACCGCATCTACGTCGTCTGGTCGCATATGTCGCGCCGGGTCGTCTCCTCGATCGTGATCAGCCACTCCGACGACCAGGGCCGGACGTGGTCGCTGCCGGTAAAGATCAATCGCGGCGGCGACGACCTCATCTACGCGAGCGTCGCAACCGCGAGGAACGGCACGGTGTACGTGTCGTGGACCGACAGCTCGCGCTACGCGGTCTGGATCGCCCGCTCGACGGACGGCGGCGCGCATTTCGAGCCCGAGCGGCAGGTGGCCGCGTTCACGGTGGTGACGATCCCGCACTGCGGCATCGGGATCGTCATCCGCGCCGACCCTCGCACCTGCATCCAGGCCAACCCGATCGTCTCGGTGGACACCTCCGGTGGCCGTTACTCGGGCCGCGTCTACGTCAGCTACATCGGCACCGACTTCACCGGCGACCAGGGCGCGTCGCTCTCGACCTTCGACAGCCGGCTCCGGCCGGTCGCGGGCTACCCGGTGCTCGGGCACCACCGCGTCGTCACGCGGGCGCCGCGCGGCAAGCTGTCCGACCAGTTCTGGGCGCAGTCCGCCGTCGACCGCTCGGACGGCTCGCTCTGGCTCTGCTTCTACGACACCCGCGGCGACCGGACCCGGACGAAGGCGTTCTTCTCGTGCGCCGTCTCGCGGGACGGCGGCAGGGCCTGGACGCGACCCGTGCCGGTCGCGTCGGCCCCTTCCGACGAGACCCAGCCCGGCGCGCGCCAGTACGGCTACTACCAGGGGCTCGCCGTCGCGAACGGCGTCGGCCATCCGATCTGGACGGACACGCGCCGGCTCGCCGAGCTGGGCGAGGAGATCTATACGGCCCGCGTGACGCGCGCCGAACTGGTTCGAGGGAGTTAGAGGGCTCTAGCTCACGTGCTCCCGCGGGGCGAGCGCTTCGCAAAGTCGTCGGCGATCTCGTCGAAGGTGGCCCAGCGAACGCCATCGTGGTTGTTGATGTGCTCGATCAGCCGCTCGAGCATGAGCAGCACCTGCGGCCGGCCGCTCACGTCCGGGTGGATCGTCATCCCGAAGACGGCGTAGTCCTCTTCGCGGTAGATGTAGTCGAACTGGTCGCGCCAGATCTCCTCGAGGTGCCTGGGGTTGACGAAGCCGTGGCTGTTGGGCGCGCCCTTGATGAACATCATCGGCGGCAGGTCGTCGAGGTACCAGCTCGCGGGAATCTCGATCAGGTCGGTCTCGTGGCCGCGGACGAGCGGCTTCATCCACTCCTCCGGCGCCTTCGAGTAGTCGATCTTCGTCCACGAGTCGCCGACGCGGACGTAGTACGGCTGGAAGTCCTTGTGCATGAGGCTGTGGTCGTACTTGATCCCGTGCTTGAGGAGCAGCTCGTTCGTGACGTTCGAGAACTCCCACCACGGCGCGACGTAGCCGGTGGGCCGGCGCCCGGAGACGCTCTCGATCAGGCCGATGCACTTGACGAGCACCGCCTCCTCCTGCTCGGGCGTCATCGAGATCGGATTCTCGTGCGAGTAGCCGTGCATGCCGATCTCGTGCCCCGCGTCGACGATCAGCTTCGTCTCCTCGGGGAACGTCTCGATCGAGTGGCCGGGGATGAACCAGGTCGTCTTCAGTCCGTACTTGTCGAACAGCTTCAGGAGACGGCGCGTCCCGACCTCGCCGGCGAAGAGCCCGCGCGAGATGTCGTCGGGTGAGTCCTCGCCGCCGTAGGACCCGAGCCAGCCCGCCACCGCATCGACGTCGGTGCCGATGCAGCAGAAGATCTCCTTCGCCATTTCTCCTCCTCTGTTAAGGGTGCTACAACGCTACGACATGTGCGCTCTCTGCGGAATGCTCCTCGATCAGCATTGGGCTGAGCAAGAGGGCGGGCGCCGGGCGCGGGTCTTTCGGGTGACGCTCGCGAACAAGGTGCTCGACCATTTCGGTCTGCGGCTCGACGACTGGGGCGGCCGGCTCTACGTTCTGCGCGACCGCAAGGGCCGCTCTGTCGTCGTCGACAACCTCGGCGTGCTGTGGGTGGAGGCGGAGCGCCTCGCGGGCCGGGCGCTCGACCCGCTCGACCCCAATCTGGTGCAGAGTCTGGTGCGCGCGCTTGGCAGCTGACGGCAAGCTCCCCGTCGCGCTCGTCACGGGCTTTCTCGGCAGCGGCAAGACGACGCTGATCTCGAGCTTGCTCGGCCATCCGGGCATGGGCGAGACGGCGGTGATCGTCAACGAGATCGGCGAGGTCGGCATCGACCACCACCTGCTGCGGCGGGTGGACGAACGCACGGTCCTGCTGAAGAGCGGCTGCGTCTGCTGCACGCTCCGCGGCGACCTCGCCGACGAGCTGCGCGACCTGCTGAGCCGGCGCGAGCGCAGCGAGATCCCGGCGTTCGCGCGTGTCGTCGTCGAGACGACCGGGCTCGCCGACCCGGCGCCGGTCGTCTACACGCTGCTCTCCGAGCCGGTGGTCAAGCACCACTACGCGCTCGAGAGCATCGTCACCACCGTCGATGCGCAACACGGCCTTGTGCGCGAGGAGTCGCTGAAGCAGGTCGCCGCTGCGGACACGCTCGTCGTGACGAAGTCGGATCTCTGCTCGGCGGCACTGCTGGAGGAGCGTCTCGCTCGGCTCAACCCGGCCGCGCGCGTGCTCGAGGCGAGCTTCGGCGACGTCGACCCGGACGTCCTCTTCGCGCCGCCGGCGCACCCGCGCGAGGTCGCGGCACCCCGCGATGACGCCCTGCACCTTCACGACGAGGTGCGGGCGGTCACGGTCGTGCTCGACGAGCCGGTCGACTGGACCGCGTTCGGTATCTGGCTGACGATGCTCCTGCAAGCGCGAGGGTCGGAGATCTTCCGCGTGAAGGGGCTCCTCGACGTCGGCGCGGCGGGGCCGCTCCTCCTCAACGGCGTGCAGCACGTCGTGCACCCGCCCGTCCATCTCGACGCGTGGCCGGACGGCGACCGGCGCACGCGTCTCGTCTTCATCGGCCTGAGACTGGAACGAGCAGAGCTCGAGCGCTCGCTTGCCGCCTTCGATCGCGCAGCGGTCCGGTCGCATTAGTCGGCCGCCAGCTCGGCCACGGTCGCGCGGCTCGCTGCCACGAGGTCGGCGGGCGCGAGCTCGAACGTCGCGTCGTTTCGCCCCGAGCCGCAGAACACGCGCGGCAGCTCGAGCGCGCGCCGGTCGACGAGCACGGTCACGTCGTCGCGGTCGACGAGCGGGCAGACGCCGCCCGGCTCGAGCCCGAGCTCCTCGCGCACACGCTCCGGGGAAAGCGGCGCGATCCGGTCGCGCCCCACGCCGAGCGCCCGCGCGAGACGACCGAACTGCAGCCGGTCGGAGCCGCGCAGGGCCGCGAGAACGACCGCTCCGTCGGCCGTGAAGGCGAGCGTCTTCACGTGCTCCTGCGCGGGAAACGGAAGCGCCACGACGATCTCGGCCACGGTGGCGACCGGCGTGTGCTCGTGCAGGACGAACGGGATCCCGGCGTCGCGCAGGATCGCCTCGGGCGTCCGCCGCATCAGTAGGAGCGCGGCATGCCGAGCACGTGCTGGCCGAGGTAGGCGAGGATCAGGTTGTTCGAGACCGGCGCCACCTTGTAGAGGCGTGTCTCACGGAACTTGCGCTCGACGTCGTACTCCTCCGCGAAGCCGAAACCGCCGTGCGTGTCGAGGCAGGCGTTCGCGGCGGTCCACGATGCGTCGGCGGCGAGCAGCTTCGCCATGTTCGCCTCCGCGCCGCAAGGCAGACCCTGCTCGAAGAGCCAGGCGGCCTTGTAGCGCATCAGGTCTGCGGCCTCGATCTGGGCGTGCGCCTGCGCGATCGGGAACTGGACGCCCTGGTTCGCGCCGATCGGCCGGCCGAAGACCACCCGCTCCGACGCGTACGACGTCGCCTTCTCGACGAACCAGTGGCCGTCGCCGATGCACTCGGCCGCGATGAGGACGCGCTCGGCGTTCATCCCGTCGAGGATGTAGCGGAAGCCCTTCCCCTCCTCGCCGACGAGGTCGTCGTCGGGGACGACGACGCCGTCGAGGAAGATCTCCGTCGTCGCGTGGTTCATGAGCGTCTTGATCGGGCGGATCGTCATCGTCCCGTCGGCGAGCGCGCGCTTCATGTCGACGATGAAGGTCGAGAGCCCGAGTGTCTTCTTCTCGGCCTGGTCGACCGGCGTCGTGCGGGCGAGCAGGAGCATCAGATCGGAGTACAGGGCCCGCGACGTCCAGATCTTCTGCCCGTGGACGACCCAGCCGCCGTCGGTGCGCGTCGCCGTCGTCTGGATCGAGGTGGTGTCGGAGCCGGCGGTCGGCTCCGTGACGCCGAAGGCCTGCAGGCGCAGCTCGCCCGACGCGATGCGCGGCAGGTAGCGGCGCTTCTGCTCCTCGGAGCCGTGCCGCAGGATCGTGCCCATGATGTACATCTGCGCGTGGCAGGCCCCCGCGTTGCCGCCCGACGCGTTGATCTCCTCGAGGATCACGCTCGCTGCGGTGAGCGAGAGGCCCGCGCCGCCGTACTCCTCCGGGATGAGCGCGGCGAGCCAGCCGTCCCGCGTCAGCGCGGCGACGAACTCCTCCGGGTAGCGGTCCGGCTCGAGCGCCCGCCAGTATTCGCCCGGGAACCCGGTGCAGAGCGCACGCACGGCCGCGCGGATCTCGTTCAGCTCGCCGGGAGTGGAGAAGTCCAGGTCAGCCTCCGTCGCGCTCGAACAGGCGCCGCGCGATGATCAGCTGCTGGATCTCGTTCGAGCCCTCTCCGATCAGGAGGAGCGGGGCGTCGCGGTAGTAGCGCTCGGGCCGGTACTCGAGCGAGTAGCCGTAGCCGCCGTGGACGCGCATGCAGTCGAGCGCGTTCTCCTGCGCCGCTTCGGTGGCGAAGTACTTCGCCATCCCTGCCTCGAGGTCGGCGCGGTCGCCGCGCGCTTTCGCCTGCGCCGCCTGGAGGACGAGGAGCCGTGCCGCCTCGGCGCGTGTCGCCATCTTCGCGATCATCAGCTGCACCGCCTGGTGCTGGCAGATCTTCTTGCCGAACGCCTCCCGCTCCTGGGAGTAGCGAAGCGCGTCGTCGAGCGCCGCCTGCGCCAGGCCGGCGCCGCGGGCGGCCACGTTGACGCGGCCGACCTCGATCCCGCTCATGAAGTACTTGAATCCCTGCCCGACGCCCCCCTCGCCTCCGAGCACCGACGACGCCGGCGTCCGGAAGCCGTCGAAGACAACCTCGGTCGTCTCGACTCCCTTGTAGCCGAGCTTGCGGAGCGGCGGCATCGGGATCGTCAGTCCCGGCGCGTCGCCGTCGGGCTCCTTCTCGACGAGGAAGCCGGTCATGCCGAGGTGCGGCGGGTCGGCCGCCGGGTCCGTCTTCACGAGGACGGAGATCAGCCCGGCGCGCCAGGCGTTCGTGACCCACATCTTCTGCCCGTGAAGGACGTACTCGTCGCCGTCGCGCACGGCCGTGGTGCGGATCGACTGGACGTCGGAGCCCGCATGCGGCTCGGACATCGAGAACGCGGCGCGGATCTCGGCCGAGGCGAGTCGCGGCAGCAGCCGGCGGCGCTGCTCGTTCGTGCCGTGCAGCCGGATCATCGTGGCGGTGATGAACGAGCCGTTCATGATCCCGGGCAGCGTCACCCAGCCTCGCGCCAGCTCCATCTGGATCAGCGCATACGTGTCGAGCCCCAGCCCGAGGCCGCCGTCCTCCTCGGGGATCGTCGTGCCGAAGAGGCCCATCTGTTTCATCGTCTCGACGAGCGCGGTCGGGAACTCGTCCGCGTGGTCGAGCTCCGACGCGACCGGAATCACGTCCTTGTCGACGAACGCGCGGACGGCCGCGACGATCTCCGCCTGGAGCTCGGGCGAGTCCGCGCCGTTGCCGAGCGCCGCCGCGGCAGTCATACGGCGGCGGCCTCCCGCAACGTGAGCGGCGCGAGCACCGCGGTCAGATTGTGCTGCCGGTCGAGTGCGAGGATCGTCTCGGCGAGCGCCACGGCCGACTCGGCCGGCAGCGCGAGCTCGGCGTTGGCGCAGAACTTCGCGCGTACGTCGTCGGCCGACCACGGGTTCTCGGGGGCGCCCTTCTGGTAGGGGAGCACGCAACCGAGCGTCTCGCCCGAGGCGAGGACGATCCGGGCGGCGCCCGGGAAAGCCTCCGGGTAGGTTGCGAAGGCACGCGGCTCGTGCGACACCTTGGCGGCCACCGCAAGCACGTCGGGGTCGGCGATCGCGGCTTCGGTGAAGTCCGTCACGCCCACGTGGCCGCGCACGAGCATCGAGGCGACGGCGTACTGGAGCGAGAACTTGCCCTCGTACTCCGACCGCGGCGCCCGCTTCTCAACGGCCGGCTCGAGCACGATCGGCACCCACGGCTCGGGCACGCTGACCACGACCTCTGCGATCTCGTCCGGTGCGAAGGTCCGCCCCGCCACCGCGTCGACGGCGGCGCCGACCGCGCCGTGCGTGAAGTGACAGATCGGGAAGGGCTTGTAGGCGATGCGCGGCGTCTCCCAGCGGCTGCCGAGATCCGCGACCTGCTCGACGAGGCCCGACGACCCGGGCTCGAGGCCGAGATAGGCGTGGTAGATGCCGAACTGGGCGTCGAACACCGACCGTGGACCCGCCGCGCCGTGGTAGGCGAGCCGCGTCGCGATGTGCGCCCCGTGCGCGGCCCAGCCGGGGTGGATCGGCTTCGTCGGCGTCCCATCGGCGAGGTAGGCGAAGATCCCCGACGCCATCGAGCCGGCGATCCCGAGCGCCCGCGTTGCCGTCTCGGCGTCGAAGCCGGCCAGTCGGGAGACCGCCGCGGTCGCACCGAACACGCCGCCGATCGCCGTCGGGTGGAAGCCTCGCTGGTGGAACGCGCCGGGCTCCGCCATGCCGACCCGGCAGGCGACCTCGTTGCCGGCGACGATCGCGGCGAGCGCGTCCCTGCCGCCCGCGCCGTAGAGCTCGGCCGCGGCAAAGGCCGCCGGCGCGATCACGGTCGAGATGTGCGACCCGGAGTCCGAGTGCGTGTCGTCGAAGTCGAGTCCGTGGCAGGTCATCGCGTTCGCGAAGGCGGCGTTGGCGGCAGGAAGCCGGTCGGCGAGGCCGATCACCGTCGCCTGGGCCTCTCCGCCGAGCTCGCTCATCGTCGCGCGGCCCTCGATCCCGTTCCCCGTCGCGTGCGCGGCGAGGCCGCAGCCAAGCGCATCGAGGACGTGGAGCTTCGCGTGCTCGACCACCGCCTCCGGCACGTCGTCGAGCGTGATGGAAGTCGCAAAGGCGGCGATCGTCTCTGCTGCGGTCATCTCACACCGTCCACGAGGCGTCGGTACCGGGAAACGTGTTCTGCACCTCGGGCGCCTCGCGCTTGTAGACCATGAACGTCCGCTTGAACTCGATCACGACCTCGCGGCGCTGATTGATGCCGCGGCAGCGCATCGAGACGATGCCCATGTTCGGCCGCGACGACGACTCGCGCAGCTCGAGGATCTCGCTCTCGGCCCACAGCGTGTCGCCCTCGAACACCGGGTGCGGGAGCGTGATGTCCGTCCACGCGAGGTTCGCAGCGGCGTTCTCGCTCGTGTCCGGGACGGTCATGCCGGTGATCAACGCCAGCGTGAAGGTGGAGTTGACGAGCGGCCGCCCGTACAGCCCGCGCTCCGACTGCACCGCGTTGAAGTGCACCTGGTTCGTGTTCAGCGTCAGGCACGTGAACCAGATGTTGTCAGCCTGCGTGACCGTGCGACCGAGCCGGCTCGGGTACACGTCGCCGACGTCGAAGTCCTCGTAGAAGCGTCCTCGCCAGCTCTTCGGCGCCGCCGCATCCGTCCCCATCGCTATCTCCTCTCGGTTTCCGCGAGTAGCCGCCGAGCCCGCTCGACGACCGGCAGGTCGATCATCGCGCCGTCGAGCGCCACGGCGCCACGCCCTTCCGCCGTGCCCGCGTCGTACGCGTCGAGCACCTTCCTGGCCCAGGCGAGCTCGGCCTCGCTCGGCGTGAACGACCGGTTCACGACGGGCACCTGCGACGGGTGGATGCACGCCTTGCCCCGGAAGCCGAGCGAGCGAGCCAGCCGGCACTCCTCCTCGAGCGCGCCGCCTGCCTCGACGTCGACGTGGACCACGTCGAAGGGCGAGCGCCGGCCCGCCGCGACCGAGTCGAGCACCAACTTCGAGCGCACATAGAGGATCTCAAGCCCGTCCGGCCTCGGCGCGAAGCCGACCTCGGCGCCGAGATCGACCGCGCCGATCTGCAGCGCGGCGACCCGCGGCCGCGACGCGATCTCGTACGCAAGCCGGACACCCTGCGCGGTCTCGACGATCGCCACCACGGGCGGGCCGTCCGCGCCGAGCGCGTCGACCGACTGCGGCGTCGCCTTCGGCAGGACGATCGCGTCCGGCGCGATCGACGCGACGGCAGTCATGTCGTCGGCGTGGAACGCCGTGCCGACCGCGTTGACCCGGACGAGCCGCAGCGGCCCCGGCGCGTCGCCCGCCGCGGCGAAGACGTCGCGCACGAGCGCGCGCGCCGCGGCCTTCTCATCCGGTGCGACCGCGTCTTCGAGGTCGGCCACGACCGCGTCGGCCGCCGAGCCCAGCGCCTTGACGAGCTTGCGCTCATCGCTGCCCGGAGCGAAGAGGAGAGAGCGGACGCGGGAGAGGTCGGGGGACGTGGCGCAGTTGTATGTCAGACATTCGGGGCGTGTCAACTTGACAGCCGCACCGAAGTCAGACATAAACGCAAGCCTCTAGGAAGCGAGCGGATTCGGGAGGTCGGAGCGTGAAAGCGATCGTGTTCCACGAGTTCGGCGGCCTCGACGTCCTGCAGGTGGAAGAGCTTCCGGACCCGGAGCCGGGCCCGGGCGAAGTGCTGATCGACGTCACCGCGAGCGCGCTCAACCATCTCGACGTCGACGTGCGCGAGGGCATCTCGCGGTTCCCGGTCGAGCTGCCGTTCGTGCTCGGCGTCGAGGTCGTCGGTCGCATCGCCGCGCTCGGCGAGGGCGTCGAGGGCTGGCAGGTCGGCGAGCGTGTGATGCCGCTCCTGATGGACACCTGCGGCGAGTGCCGCTACTGCCGGACGGGCCGCGAATCGCTCTGTAACGCGGCCGGGTTCATCAGCTTCGTCACGTCCGGTGGCTACGCCGAGCGGCTCGCCTGTTCGACGCGGCGGCTGTTGCGCATCCCGGACGGTGTGAGCGACGAGGCGGCGGCTGCGCTCCAGATCGCCTTCGGCACGGCGTGGCACATGCTGTTCACGCGGGGTCGCCTGGCGTTCGGCGAGACGGTGATGATCAACTCGGTCGGCAGCGGCATCGGCTCGGCAGCCGTCCAGCTCGCGCGGCTCGCCGGGGCGACGGTGATCGGCAACGCGAGCTCCGACGCGAAGCTCGCGCGGGCGACCGAGCTCGGGATGGATCACGGGATCAACCACGCGACGCAGGACGTCGTCGCCGAGGTGGTGCGCCTGACCGACGGCGTCGGCGTCGACCTCGTCTTCGAGCACGTCGGCGGCGAGCTCTTCCAGAAGGGTCTCGACTCGCTCGCCAAGGACGGGCGGCTCGTGATCTGCGGCGGGCACTCCGGCGAGGTCGTCCCCTTCGACATCATCCCCTTCTTCCGCAGCCAGCGGCAGATCATCGGCTCGTTCACGTACAACCGCGTCGAGGTGGAGCACTGCCTCGAGCTGGCCAGCCAGGGGAAGATCACGCCGCTCGTCCACAAGACGTTCCCGCTCGCGGAGGCACGTGAGGCGATGGCGACGATGGAGCGCCGCGAGCACTTCGGCAAGATCCTGCTCAAGCCGTGAAGGGAGAACGATGAAGCGTCTTGGGGTCGACGTCGGCGGCACGTTCACCGATCTGATCTACATCGACGACGAAGCGGGCCGGATCCTCGTCCACAAGCTCGCGACGACGCCGGACGACCCCTCCGAGGGCACCGTACGCGGCATCCGCGAGCTCACCGAGCAGGCAGGCGTGAGCCCGTCGGCGCTCGACCAGGTCTTCCACGGGACGACGATCGCGACGAACATCGTGATCGAGCACAACGGCGCCCGGGTCGGGATGCTGACGACCGAGGGCTACCGCGACATCCTCCACATCGCGCGCCACAAGAAGCCGCTGAACTTCTCGAACTACCAGGACCTGCCGTGGCAGCGCTACCCGATCGTGCGCCGCCGCGACCGGCGAACCGTGCCCGAGCGGATCGTCCGCGACGGCTCGGTGCTCGTGCCGCTCGACGAGGAGCGCGCCCGCGCGGAGGTGCGGAAGCTGAAGGAGGACGGCGTCGAGGCGATCGCCGTCTGCTTCCTGTTCTCGTTCCTGAACCCCGACCACGAACGGCGCGTGGCCGAGATCGTGCGCGAGGAGTTTCCCGAGGCGTTCCTCTCGGTCTCGTCCGAGGTGCTGCCCCAGTACCGCGAGTACGAGCGCTTCTCCACGGTCTGCCTGAACGCGTTCATCGGGCCGAAGGTGTCGCGCTACGTGCGGCGGCTCGAGGACGAGCTCGCGGCGATGGAGGTCGGCACCGGCCTGCACCTGATGACCTCGGCGAGCGGTGTCGCAACGGCCGAGGGTGCGATCTCGCGGCCGGTGAACCTGCTCATGTCGGGACCGGTGGCGGGCGTCGTCGGTGGGATCTGGACCGGCAGGCAGGCGGGTTACGAGAACGTGATCACGCTCGACGTGGGCGGCACCTCGGCCGACATCGGCCTCGCCCAGGAGGGTCGCCTGCGCATGAAGCACCTGCTCGACACGAAGGTCGGGCCGTACCAGGCGATGATCCCGATGGTCGACGTGGACACGATCGGCGCGGGCGGCGGCTCGATCGCGTATGTCGACGCGGGCGGCATCTTCCGCGTCGGCCCTCGCTCGGCGGGCGCCGAGCCCGGGCCCGCGGCCTATGGGCGCGGCGGCGTCGAGCCGACCGCGACCGACGCGCTCGTCAACCTCGGCTGGCTGTCGGCCGAGGCCTTCCTCGGCGGCGACATGCAGCTCCGCGCCGACCTCGCGCGCAAGGCGTTCGAGGACGGCCCGGCGGGAGCGCTCCGGATGAGCGTCGAGGAGGCGTCGATGGGCGCCGTCCAGATCCTCACGCACCTGATGGTGCAGTCGATCGAGGAGAACTCGGTGCGCAAGGGCTACGACCCACGCGACTTCGCACTCGTCGCAGAGGGTGGTGCAGGGCCGCTCTTCGCCGCACAGATCGCGCTCGAGGTCGGCACGCCCTGGGTGCTCGTGCCGAGCTTCCCGGGAGTGACCGCGGCGCTCGGGCTGCTGGCGACCGACATGGTCTACGAGTACGTCTCGACGGTCTACCAGCGCGTGTCGAGCCTCGACGTCTCCGCGCTCCAGCAGGGGTTCGAGGAGCTCGAGGCACAGGCCTACGCACAGCTCGAGGCCGACGGCATCCCGCCCGAGCGCATGGTGATCCAGCGGATCGCCGACTGCCGCTACCTCGGCCAGGGCTACGAGCTGCGGGTCGACGTGCCGTCGGGCGCGATCGACGCCGAGTGGGTGACGAAGGTCAGGACCGACTTCGACGAGATCCACCTGCGCGAGTACTCGCGTCGCTTCGAGGAGTCCGACGTCGAGATCCCGAACGTGCGCGTGCGCGGGATCGGGCTGATGCCGCCGCTCGAGATGCCCGAGGCGGCCGGCGGCTCCGAGTCCCCCGCCGACGCTCTGCGCCACGAGGGCGAGGCCTGGTTCCGCGTC
>ORJL011342199.1_pt1 | contig 11809 bp, 11 predicted proteins | sample 1779941 | NCBI WGS metagenome assembly ORJL01 (sample SAMEA104232317, study PRJEB22302) | groundwater metagenome | biome: forest; feature: aquifer; material: groundwater | place: USA | collected 2011-08-07 | depth 5.8 m
CAGCGGTTGATTGTCTCAGGTTGAGCCTGCTGTTACGGTTTCTGCCTTATGATCAATCCAACTCAGAACGCCGAGAGCCTCTTCGATCTTCGTGGACGGGTGATCATCGTTACCGGTGGAGCGGTCGGGATCGGACGAATCTATTCGGAACGCCTCTGTGCCGCCGGTGCGCGGGTCGTTATTGCCGATATCAAAGGCGAAGCAGGCGACGAACTGGCTAGGCGCCTGCAAGAGGAAGGTCGTGAGGCGATATCCGTCCGCACCGATATCTCGGACGAGCCGGCTACGCTCAATATGGCAAGCGCGGCAGTGCAGCGTTTCGGCCGCATTGATGGCCTCATCAACAACGCTTCGCTGATGAGTTCGCTGCCGCGCCGATCCTGGCTGGACATCCCTGCCGCCGAATGGGATCGGGTGATGGCGGTCGACCTGCGTGGATTGTTTCTGTGTTGCCGCGCGGTCGTGCCGCACATGCAGAGCCAGGGCAAAGGCAAGATCGTCAATATCACCTCCACGCGGGTATTTGAGGGAACGCCGAACCGGCTGCACTACACGACTGCCAAAGGAGGCGTGATCAGCTTCACGCGGGCGCTGGCCCGCGAGGTCGGCCCGCATAATATTTCGGTGAACGTGATAGCGCCGGGTCTGACCTTGAGCGAAACACAGATCGCGACATCGGATAAGGGTTATCTAAACGAGCAGTATAATCAGGGACGTGCATTTGCACGGGCGCAAATCCCTGATGATCTCGTTGGAGCGGTCATGTTCCTATTGTCCGATGCCAGCAATTTTATGACCGGCCAGACGCTTGTTGTTGATGGCGGAAGGGTAATGCGCTGAGGCGCCGGCTAGGCCTAAAGGATGATGATACCGTGAACGCAAGCACGCCATTCTTGCTGCCATGATAGCGGGTCGGCTTGAAGGCTTTTTATAGGAGAGACGCGATGCCAACATCTCCATCGTCCGCAGCGGTTCTCACCGGCTTTCAGGTCAGACCTTTGACGCCAGCCATCGGCGCCGAGATCATCGGTCTGGACCTGCGCCACCCTGTGGATGACGCAGTATTCAGCCGTATCATGGATACTTGGCACCGGCATCTTGTGCTTCTCTTTCGCGATCAGAATCTGAATGAAGAGGAGCAGGTTGCATTCGCCGAGCGTTTCGGGCCGCTGGCCAGAATCCATACGGGCCAATTCGCGACGCGCAATCCGGCCGTGATGCTGATTTCGAATATCAAGGAAGACGGCAAGCCTATCGGCGCGCTCCCGGACGGCGAGATGCACTTCCATTCCGACCAGTGCTATCAAGAGAAGCCGGCGACGGGCTCGATGCTCTACGCCATTGAGATCCCCAGCAAGGGCGGAGACACGCTTTTCGCCAATGCGTATCTGGCCTACGAGACCTTGCCGGATGCGATCAAGCGGCGGATCGACGGCAAGAAGGCATTGAACGCCTACGACTACGATTCAGCTTCCACCAAACGGGGCGGCGACGTCGGCAATGACGCGCCCCAATATGTGCATCCTGTCGTGCGGACCCATCCAGCCACGGGGCGCAAGGCGCTTTACGTGAACCGGTTGATGACTCGGCGAATCGAAGGCTTGCCTACCGCTGAAAGTGAGGAACTCCTCAACTTCCTATTCGATCACCAGGAACGTCCGGAATTCATCTATGGCCATGTCTGGCGTCCAGGCGATCTCCTGCTGTGGGACAACCGCTGCGCGTTGCATGCGCGCACGGATTTCAGTGCCGGCGAACGGCGCCTCCTGCGGCGCGTGACCATCCTGGGCGAAAAACCTTTTTAATCCAATATGATAACGCCAGCCAAAATCGCCGCTGATGCTTGGCCGGTGATCCCGTGTGCGGAAAAGGCGGTCGCGCAGCAATATACTGCCGCTTTGCGGAACTATAGTGCTTTTACGTTTGAGAAGCGTTACAGTGCCGAAAATTAAGTACTCGAACCGGGAGGAAATCATGAGGAAGTTTCGTGCTGTCGGCGCGGCGCTCGCTCTGGCGTCCGCTTTGATGTTGTGTCTCGTGCCGGGTCAGGCGCGAGCGGCGTTTCCGGAAAGGGACATCACCTGGATCGTGCCTTATGCGCCAGGCGGCGGCTTCGATGCCTGGAGCCGGCAAATCGCGCTGACAATGCAGAAGTATCTGCCGCAAGGCATCAACGTGGTGGTGAAGAACGTCACGGGCGCCGGCGGCCGGACGGGAAGCATTGGGCTCTACCGCTCCAATCCCGACGGCTACACCATCGGCCTGCTCGACGTTGCTGGTCTGGTGCCATACCAGAAGGCGGTTGGCGCGGAGAAGGCCGGCTACGACACGGACAAATTCGTCTGGATCGGCCGGGTTGCGAACGAACCGTGGGTATTCCTCACCGCGGCCAGTTCGCCCCTGAAGACTCTGAATGACCTCAAAGCCAAGAAGGACATGAGCTGGGGCGTCGAAGGCGTCGGCTCGACCAAATGGCTGTTCACCATCCTCGAAGCGCGCACCCTTGGACTGTCGATGCGCTTCGTTTCAGGTTATGGCGGCACGGGCGAGCTCATCCCTGCCAACCTGCGCGGTGACTTCGACGTGTGGACCAACGCTGGTCCGGCACATATTCCCTATGTGAAGAAGGGCGAACTGAGGGCAATTCTCCAGTTCGGCGAGACACGCATGCCGGCATTTCCGGACGTGCCGACGGCAAAGGAGCTCGGCTTCGATCTCGTCGCTGAAATCCTGCGGCTGGTCGCAGCGCCGCCCGGAACACCCGCCGCGGCGGTGAAGACGCTGGAGGAGGCTTTCCTCAAGGCGATGAACGATGCGGACTTCAAAGCTTGGGTCGTCAAGTCGCAGCAAGAGGCCAACCCCGGCGGCCAGAAAGAGGCTGCCGCCGCGGTCGCCAACTTCAGCAAGTTGATCGACCGGCACATGAAGGACATCGCGGAAGGCGTGAGCAAGCAGTAATCGTATGCTGGACCCTTTGCTCATTGCGGCTGGAGCGTTGCTCCAGCCGCAGAACGCCCTGCTTGTAATCCTCGGCAACCTCATGGGTTTGCTGTTCGGCCTGTTGCCGGGGATCACCGTCCTTGCGGCGATGTCCATCCTGCTGCCGTTCACCATCGGCCTTGAGCCGATCAGCGCGATGTATCTGTTCATCGGCATCCTCGGCGCCGGCCCCTTCGGGGGCGCGGTAACCGCGATCCTGTTCAATATTCCCGGCGAGCCCACCAGCGCCGCCGCGTGTTTCGACGGCTACCCGATGACCAAGCGCGGCGAGGCAGCCAAGGCGCTGGGACTCGCCGCGGCCTCCGCGGTAATGAGCTCAGTTTTGGGGCTGTTGGTGCTGATCGCATTGATCCCGATGGTCAGGGCCATTGTGTACGCGTTCGGTCCCCCTGAATTCTTCATGCTCCTGATGTTCGGCCTTGCCACGGTAGCAGTCGCTGCGCCCGGGAACACGATGAAGGGCTTGGTCACCGCCGGGCTCGGCGTGCTCATTTCCCTGATCGGCTATGACCCCATAACCGGCGTGCTCAGGTTCGGGTTCGGCAGCTCCAACTATCTCTGGGACGGGGTCAATTTGCCGGCGTTCTTCGTGGGCGTCTTCGCCGTAGGCGAAGTGATCGGCTATTATGTCGTCGGCGGCACCATAGCAAAGGGCGCCCCTATACACGTGAGCGGAATGCTGAAAGGGACGCTAGAAGGTGTCCGCGAGCTGTTCCGGCATCCGCGCGTCTTTCTGCAGGGCTCGATGGTGGGATCGATCGTCGGGATCCTGCCCGGCGTCGGCGGCACGGTTTCCAACTTCCTCTCCTATACCCTTGCGATGCAGACCTCCAAGCATCCGGAGACCTACGGCAAGGGCAATCCGGAGGGTTTGGTCGCGGCGATGAGCGCGACCAACGAAGATACCGGTGCGCTGCTGCCGACGATGGCGTTCGGCATTCCAGGCAGCGCGGGCAGCGCGCTGCTGCTCGGCGCATTGATCCTGCACGGCTTCAACCCGGGGCCGCTGTTCATCAAGGATCACCTGGAGATCGTGTGGGCGCTGATCCTTGGATTGCTGCTCGCTAACATCATTGCCACCACCGTCGGCCTCGCGGGGGCGAACCTGCTGGCGCGGCTGACCACGATCGACGTGAAATACCTGATCCCGACGATCCTGGTCATCTCCCTGTTGGGCGCCTATGCCGATCGGGAAAACCTATGGGATGTGGCGCTCGCGATCGGCACCGGCGTCGTCGCTTATGGTCTGACGCGGTTCGACTTCCCGATCGTGACGCTCGTGATCGGCTTCGTCATGGGCCGCCTGGTCGAGCGGGCCTTCGCACAGTCGTTGCAGATGCAGCTCGATCCGTTCATCTTCTTCAAGCGTCCAATATCGCTGCTGCTGTTCTGTCTGCTGGTGCTGTTGTTCGTCATGCCGCTGGTGAGGCAGTTCATTGCTGCTCGGAGAACCGCATGACCGGGCGGCTCGCCTTCAACCTGCTCCTGCTTGCCTTTGCGGCGTACTTCGTCTGGAGCGCGACCAACTACGAGCCGCAAGCCCGCACGATCCCGCTGGTGATCGGCGTGTTGGTGTTCATCGCGCAGGGCTGGATCACGTTCAAGGAAGCGATGGCGGCAGAACCGCCCGCGCCGCAAGAGGGGCAAGAGCCCCTGCCTGCTGATGAGGCAAACCGCGTTTTTGTCCTGTCCGGCTGGATGGCGCTATTTTTTGCGCTATTCACGCTATTTGGCACGTTACCCGCAATTTTCCTTTTCATCCTGCTGTTTCTTGGCCTCCGGCGCGACGTTCATAAATGGGTGGCACTCGCCGTAGCCGGTGGGATGTCGCTCGCGGTCTGGGTGCTCTTCGTTCGCCTGATGCGTTTCGAACTGTACCCAGGCGCGCTGTTCGGCGGCGCCTTACCGCCCCTTTAGCCGGAAAGAAACGGGCAGCCTTTACGGCTGCTCAGCGCCGGGCGCGAACAATTCGCTCGGGTCGACGGTCCGCGGTGCAAGCCCCTGCTCGTGCACATATTGCCCGATCGCCGTGAACGTGGGTCTGTTGGGTTCCAATCCATAGGCCCAGAAGTCCTTGCCAAATACCCGCCAAGCCTCTTCCACATGATCGAGGAGCCAGGGTAGCGCGAGGTGAAGGGCATCGGTGTCGTAAAGTCCGTTTACCGCCAGATCCTTGGCTTCGCGGAAGGCCCGGTAAAGGCTGCGGGCCACCCAAGGATGCTCGCGATACACATCGTCGCGGATGGCGACCGTGTGCATGATCGGAAAAATGCGGGTGCGGCGATAATAGTCTTGCTCGACCTCTTTGAAATTCGGGAACAGGCGCGCAATGCGCGGCGACCCGTCGAGGAAGAGAGACGGAATGTAGATGGACAGCAGGGCGTCAAGTTCGTCCGCCGCGAACATGCCCTCCAACGTCTTGCCCGCCGGCAGGAACTCGAGCTTGACGTCTTTCGGCAGGTCTAAGGCAATCAGCGGCTTCTCGGTGAAGGTGTTGAGCCCGCCCATGAACCAATGCATGTCGGAGGCTTTGACGCCGTACTCGTGTTGCAGCATTCCCCGCATGAACGTCAGAGCCGTCGAGCTGTATTGGCTGGTGCCGACGCGCTTGCCTTTCAGGTCTTCGGGTTTGTTGATTCCGGCATCGGTTCGCACATAGATGCAGGAGTGTCGGAATATCTTCGAAAGCGCGACCGGAATGGCAACGAAGGGGCAATTGCCGCGGCCTTTTAGAGCCGTATAGGACGCCAGCGACAGCTCGGACGCGTGGAACTCCCGATCGTCAAGCATCCGCTTGAAGGTCTCGCGCGGCCGCAGGATCTTAATATCGAGATCGATCCCTTCCGGTCGCACGCGACCGTCGATCAGGGGCCGGGTGCGGTCGTAATCCCAGCAAGCGAACGTGAGTTGGAGCTTCGTCATAGATGACCGTTATTTGTTTCGGCGGCCTATGTGAGGTTCAGAGAATGATGCTGGGATTGCGAATGCTCTGGTCGCATTCGAGCAGATTCACCTGCTTCGCCTGGATTTCCCAGCGTCCCTCCTGGTGGATGACGCGATAGCCGGACCAGCCGGACAGAATGCGTGTCTCGTCGCCCCAGAATTCCGTGATGAGAAAATTCGAACGCACCATACGCGCGGATTCGCGCGCGGTGGTAAAGACCTCGACATTGCTGACCAATCGAACCGTGCGGGAGGCCGGCGCTTGCGACCAGGCATACCCGGTTCGGAGCCGGTAGATACGGTCCTCAAGCCGGCGCCGGTCGTCGAACATGACAGCCACTTCGCGCCGCGGATCGCCTGCGTTCGGAGTCGACGGGACCCAGTAGATACATTCGCGCGCGAAGAGGGCGAGCCAATCCTCATAGCGAAGCTGGTCGAGCAGCCGGGCCTCGCGTTCCAGCAACATGCGGAAGCGGTCGCGCTCGGCAACATCCGTCACCGCCCGCTCGTCCCGCTGCCAGTCGGAAAAATTGTCGTTCAATTCACGATAGAGCGCGTCTGTTACGTAATAGGAAGTTCGCGCCGGATCGGGTTGAGCCTGGATTTTCATGCCTATGGCTCTCGCTGGACGGCAAGGTTCGGCTGCGCCTTCATCAGCCGCTTCCATTCTTTGATGTATTCCCGCATGAACATCTCATCGGTGGCCGGCGCTCGGATCGTGCCATCGCTAAGGGTTTGAACGCGGCCCGGAATGCCCAAGCCGCGGTTCATGTAGATCCATTCGTCCTCTAGACACTGCAAGCCGCGCTGGATCTGCTCGAAATTGGCGACGTCGTCGACCTCGCCGAAATTCGGAAATCCCTCCTGCGTACGCATGCGCAGCGCGTTGATTTCATCGACGGCGTTGCCCAACTCGCCGGTCTCGTCCACGATCCGCGTTCCATACCAGATGGTGTTGGTCTCATCGACGCTGACCGGATCTATGACCTGGATATGATTGCCGAGCAGAGAGAGGTTAGGAAATACGTTGATATTGACTGGCTCGGAGCCCGCAAGATCCAGCAAATCGTCCGCGCGCGCGCCGTAGCGCCGCCTGAACTCGGTTTCGTAATGCTCCATGCCGGGATGCGGCGATTCGATCGCCCACAGGCCACCGGGCCGCTTATTCAGATTCGGGCGCTTGTCTTTAAAGTGATGCCCGTTGCCCATGTACTGCATATACATCGGCGCCTCGTCGGGCGATTTGCGATAGTAGGCCATGCCCTTGTTGCTTTCGTCTACCAGGCGGTTTTCCGTTTCCAGCAGCGAACGATGCGAAAAGACCACGTGATAGCCATCGCATGAGTTGTCGTAGGCAAGCTTCCAGTTGCCTTTGAACTTCAGCCTGTTCGCCTCGCAGACCGCAACCTTGCCGCCCGGATTGCGATCGAGCCACTCGTCGATGGGCTTCGTGATCGGGCCGAGATAGTCGCACAGCGAAGGCGCATCCGGGTTGAGCGTGCCGAAAATAAAGCCGCGGTAGGACTCCACGCGCGGGACTTGAGCCACGTTGAACTTCGGATCGCGGAAGTCGCAGGCATAGCCGTCTGGCCACGGCACGCCGCGGAGCTTACCGGTGTTAAGGAAGTTCCAGCCGTGATACGGGCATTGGAACGATTTGGCATTGCCTTTCTCGAAGCGGCACAGCGTCGTCCCACGGTGGGTGCAACGATTAAAGAGTGCGCGAATCTTTCCCTGGGAGTCGCGCAACACGATCAGCGGCCGCAAGCCAAGCTGCCGCGTAATGAAATCGTTGTTCTCCGGAATTTGACTCTCATGCGCGAGATAGACCCAGGTCGCGCCGAAGATATGCGTCATCTCGGCGGCGAAGATCGCCGGATCGGTATAGAGCAGGCGGTGGACGCGATCTTCCTGGACCAGTTCATCCCAATCGTAGAGCGCCGCGGCACTCAGCCGGCTCGATGAGCTGATTTTCTCGAGGGAGTTCATGCCGGCACCTTCATCCCATAGCCGTGGCAGCGCTGCCTAAAAGAAATCGAAGTATTCATTCTGCTCCCATTCGGTCGGTCCGTCACCCGCCGGTTGGCCGCCCGCTTGCTCCACAAAACGCAGGTAGCGGCCAGCCTCCGTGCGCTTCAGCTTCAGGAAGTAATTTATGAAGATGTCGCCGAATTCCTGGTGGAAAAGCGGCTCCTTCTCCAGGGCATCGAGCGCCTCCGGCAGGCTTGTCGGCAATCGCGGTCGATCGGCGGCATAGGGCTCGTCATCGGCAGGGCCCGGATCGAACGAACCCTGGATGCCGGCAAGCCCGGCGGCGATTTGCGAAGCGATATAGAGGTATGGATTGGCTGCCGGCTCGCCGACACGATTCTCAAGCCTCGTCGCTGGATCGTCCGGTGCGCCAAGCACGCGGACCATCACGCCGCGATGGTCGTTGGCCCAAGTGGCGCGGTCGGGCGCGAGCGAGTTTGGTCGAAAGCGCCTGTAACCGTTCACGGTCGGCGTCGCGAATACCGTCCCGGGAACCGCATAACGCAGCAGCCCGCCCAGAAACGACTTGCCAAGCGGCGACAGATATTCGCCAGCTGCCTCAGACATGAACAGGTTTTGGCCGCTGCTCCCGTCAGTCAGAGACTGATGCAGATGCCAGCCGCTCGAGTAGTACCCCTTGATCGCGGGCCTCGCCATGAAGGTCGCAAAATACCCCATCCGCCGGCAGACTTGCCGCACCGCCGTCCGGAACAGCAGGGCGTTGTCGGCAGCTTCAAGAGCGGAACGGGGCGCGAAGGTGCACTCAACCTGGCCAGGCCCCCATTCCTTTTCGATGGAGCGTAGCGGCAGTCCGATTGCTTCGCATGCGTCGCCGAGCGCGCTCAGCACCGGCTGCATCAAGTCCATATTGGACTCTGAGTGGTAGTGATAGCCGGGCTCCGCAGGCCAGGTTTTTATGGGCCGACCTCGGACGCCAGGAATGCCAATATTCTCTTCCGTCAGATGCTCCTCGGCAACGCGCAACAGATACCACTCAATCTCCAGCCCGACGACGCAACCAAAGCCCTTTTCCCGCAACCGATTGATCTGCTTCCGCAGAAGTTGACGCGGGGAGAAATGAAATGGTGCTCCGGTAACAAAATATTCGTCGCAGAGAATCCAGCCCACGCCCGGCGCCCATGGCAGCACGCGGAAGGTTGCCGGATCGGGAACGATGGTCAGATTAGGCGACCCGGTCATCTCGTCGAGGCCCATCCCGCCGCCGCGCGTGAACGAGCTGAATGCGCGCGCGCCGGAGGAATCGAGGGTCGAAGTGGCCACATTGATGTTGTAGCCGCCTGTCAGAGCGCCGATGAATGCTGGCACGGTGACGAGCTTTGCCCGTGAATAGCCGTGCGGATCCGCCCAGGCCAAGCGGACAAACTTGAGTCCATCGCTTTTGACTCTGCGCTTGAGGTCATCGGCCTGATGCCTCTGTTCGTCCGTCCAAAGCACGTGTCGCTCAATAAACGCGGCTGGTTGATCCATCGTGATGTGCGGCTAGAGGGAGCAGCCTTGGGGCAGGCAGCATTGAATACGGCGTATCCTACTCATCGGCAATACGAATACCAACCTCCGGTGGGCGTGACACCCGGGCTCGGCCCTGCGATCATGGGCCCGGTCACGCAACGAGAGGTTCCATGAAATTTGCATCTACGCCTGAATTACGAGCCGAGGTGCTCAGCGCCTGCCGCGTGCTGCATCACTTCCGCATTGTGGAGGGATTCGGCCATGTCAGCGCGCGCATCCCCGGCACCGAGCGCGTTCTTATCACGCCGCGCCGGGCCCTCGGATTGGTATCGACGGAAGCCGAGCTCGTGGAGGTGGACCTCGCAGGGAAGCAGGTTGCCGGGGCCACCAATCCGCCGCTCGAGGTGCCGATGCATCTCGGCGTTTACCGGCGCCGGCTGGATGTCATGGCCATCGCACGCGGCCATCCCCGGCATGTGGCGGCCTATGCCTGCGCGGGCGAGGCCCTGCGGGTAGCGCATGGTTTCGGCGCGAATCTCGGTCCGGCCATCCAAGTTTTCCCGCAGCCGTTCCTGGTGGTCGGCACTGAGATGGCTGACGGCGTAGCAGATGTACTGGGAGACGCGGAGGCGGTTATCTTGCAATCCAATGGGATGCTGGCGGTGGGGCAATCTGTCCCCCATGCCTGCGTTCAGGCCCTTTTTCTGGAAGAAACTGCGGAGTTGCAGGTGCTGGCTCAAGCCGCCGGCTTCAAGCCCAAGTTCTACTCGCGTGAGGGCGCCGCCCGCCGCCACGGAGACGATCGGGTTCACGAACCTATCCGTGCCTGGGAATATTACGTGGCCGTGGCCAACGGAAAGATTGCCTGAGATTGGGTGATTGTCATGCCCACCCTCGATGGCGTTCTCGAAACGGCGCTGTATGTCGACGATCTCGATCGCGCGCACCGTTTCTACGCCGACGTTCTCGGCCTTGCGCAGCTCTTCGGCGACAACCGTATGCGGGCCTACAATGTGGGAGACAAAAACGTGCTCCTGCTTTTCCGGAAAGGGGCTTCGCTCGAAACCGTAAAAATGCCTGGCGGCACAATCCCGCCGCATGACGGCAGCGGTCCCTTGCATGTAGCCTTTGCCGTTGGCGCAGAGGAATTATCGAAATGGGAGGAGAATCTGCGCGTCCATCACATCGAAATAGAAGGACAAACAAAATGGCCGCGCGGCGGGCGCAGCATCTATTTTCGCGATCCCGACGGGCACTTGCTCGAACTCGCCACCCCCGGCTTATGGCAAATCTATTAGCGGGCGCTCATGGCCACCGACGAAGGAATTTCCACGCGTTTCTTATGCCCTGCGTCAGCGTGCCAGCCGAGGATCGCTAGCATGACAAAGAAGCCGATCACATAAGCAATCGCGACATGCCAGCCGTGGCGGAGCCAAAGTCCGACCGATTTTGCCTCGGGGTACATGTTCGACAAAGCAACGCCGGCGGATGATCCAAACCAGATCATGGATCCACCAAAGCCCACCGCATAGGCCAGAAAGCCCCAATCATAACCCCCTTGCTTCAGCGCCAGGGCGGTCAACGGGATGTTGTCGAATACGGACGAGAGGACGCCAAGGCCGAATGCGGTCTGCCATGAGGCGACCGGCAGCTTCTCGACCGGCATCATCGAAGCGGCGGTCACCAGCGACAGAAGGAAGATCGTGCCCTTGAACGTCTCCGGCATGATCTCCCAATCAGGTCTGCGCAGCGGCGTCGTGGCCAGTATCACAATCCATACGGCGAGGCCGATTACGGGAATCGCATCGAGCAGCGCCGGGAACCTCAAGTTCGCAATTACATTGGCGACAATGGCGATGGCAAGAATAGCCACGACGATAACGAGGTGTGTCCACTCAATGCTCAGCTTCCGAGGAGGACTTCTGAGGATCGGCGAGTAGCGATGCTGCTGCCGAGCCGCGGGAATGCCGAAGATGAAAAGAGCGGCCGCCGCGGCGACATAGGCTTCGAAAACCCCCAGCGGACTGACGCCGTCGATCCACATCATCGTCGTCGTCGTGTCGCCGACCACGCTGCCGGAACCGCCGGCATTGGAGGCGGCGACAATCGCCGCGAGATAGCCGATGTGGACTTTCCCCCGAAACACGTGGCGGGCCATCGTGCCGCCGATCAGCGCGGCGGCGATGTTGTCGAGGAAGCTCGACAACACGAAGACGATCGCGAGCAGCGCGAAGCCGCCCTTCCAGTCATCGGGCAGGAACGCCGGCATTTCATCGGGAACGCGGCTTTTCTCAAAATGCCGCGACAGCAGCGCGAAACCCATCAGTAGCAAAAATAGGTTGGCCAGGATCACCCACTCATGATG
>ORJL010017913.1_pt1 | contig 11805 bp, 8 predicted proteins | sample 1779941 | NCBI WGS metagenome assembly ORJL01 (sample SAMEA104232317, study PRJEB22302) | groundwater metagenome | biome: forest; feature: aquifer; material: groundwater | place: USA | collected 2011-08-07 | depth 5.8 m
AAAAGAATACCTGCTGCGGCGGCATAGCCAAGCGGTAAGGCAGAGGACTGCAAATCCTTTATCCCCCGGTTCGAATCCGGGTGCCGCCTCCATCCTCCTTCGCTCGAAAATCGCAAGCACAATACCTTGATTTTCGAGCTACGGAGGATAGCCCTCCGTAGCTCGGGCGATCGAAGGTTTCCAAATGGAGCCCGAGCGAAGTCGGGCATCCCTCCCTCGTACCGAACTACCCCGTTTTCTGGTATGTTTCCTCAAGGCGCCCGGGTGGCGGAACTGGCAGACGCACGGGACTTAAAATCCCGAGGCTGAATAAGCCGTGGGGGTTCAATTCCCCCCCCGGGCACCACTTTTCAATCAGGCCATCCGGCAGATGCGGCTGACACACCCATAGTCACCCGAGGACAGGGCAACAACAACGGCGAACGCGGCGAAGGTTGCCATCAGTGATATTGTCGGCAGTTTCATGGCCGGTTTCATTCATGGCTCGCCCATCGCGCGTTTCAGCCGCAATCCGGCCAGCACGGCATCGTAGAGCACATTGACATGATTGTTCTGGCTGACCAGGCGTAGCGTCTCCGCTGAGAGCACATCGGTGTTGGTGGCCAGGCCGTTTGTGTAACGGTCCCGGTTGACCCTGAGGTTTTCCTCCGCGTGGACAATTGTGTCCCGGGTGACTTCGACACGCTTGCGGGTCTCCTGAACATCCAGCCAGGCTTGGCGAATCTGGAGCTCGATGCCGCTGGCCAGATCCTCGCGCCGCTCCTGCAGCGCTGCCTTCTCACGGTTGACCGCGCCGGCGCGGTGATTTACCACGCCGCCGTCGAACAGGTTCCAGCGCACGCCCAAGGTCGCCGACCACTGCCCCTCAGGTACCTGATTGCGATTCTCCTGATAACCGAAGCCGCCACTCAACGCCACCTGCGGCCCGGTTTCGGCGCGCACGGCGGCGGCCTGGTAGCCCAAGGCGCGGATCTGAGCGGCCAGCGCGGCGAGTTCCGGGCGCTGCCGGAGTGCCCGTTCCGTCACGGCGGACAGCGGATAGTCTCCCGACTCCGGGGCAATGTCGTCCAGCGCCACTGCCTGATCCAGCGGTCGCCCGAAGAGACGATTGTAGGCTGCACGGGCAATGTCCACGGAATTTTCCGCCCGGATCGCCTGCTGCCGGGCATCTGCCAAGGTGACCAGCGTGGCCAGCAGGTCATTCCGGGCCACCATACCCTGATCGAATAGGTTCTGCACATCGGCCGTGTGGGCCACCAGGCTCGCGACATGTTGGTTGGCCACCGCCAGTCCCCGCACGGTGCGTAGCACGGCGATAAAAGCCTCGGCGATGCGCAGCTTTAACTCCTGCACCTCGCCCGATTCACCGTAACCAGCCGCATCCAGTCCCGCCTTCGATGCCCCGATGCCGTTCCTGATACGGCCGCTGGTGTACAGCGGCAGCGTCGCCATCGCACGGTAGGCATAACTCTCCCTCTCCGCCACGACGAATTGCTGGGAGGCCCCTCCCAGCTCGACGCGTAACGCCGGTTCATTGTTGAGAATCGTATATCCCGCATCCAGTACCACTCCGGGAAGACGGGCGGACTCGGCGGCCCGAACCAGGCTGGCAGCAGCGGCGGTGTTTTGCTGGGCCGCCCGCAGGCCGCGATTCGCAACCAGCCCGGTCTCCCAGGCCTGTTGCAGCGTCTCGGCACTGGCACTGCCGGAAAGCAGGCAGCCGATCAGAAGCGCGAGCCGTATTTGACCCAGCCGAATTGTTGCGTTTGTCGTTGACATCATGAGTTTTCCTCCTTGAACACCACTGTTGCATTTTCCCGGGGCAAGCGGCGGCGTTCGAGCAGCAGGCACAACAGGATCGGCACCACGATCAGCGTGAGCACAGTGGAGGCCAGAGTGCCGAAAATCAGCGAGGTCGCAAGCCCGCCGAACACAGCGTCGCTGAGCATGACCATACTGCTGAGGATGATGGCCAATGCAGTCAGGAGGATCGGACGCAGACGCACCGCCCCCGCCTCCAAAATGGCCTCCCACAATCCCATGCCCTTTTGCCGATACGCCAGGACGAAATCGATGATGAGCAGGGAATTGCGCACCACCACACCAGCGAGGGCGATGACCCCGATCATGGAGGAGGCGGTGAAGGGTTGCCCCATGACCCAGTGCCCTGGGAAAACACCCACAAGCCCCAGAGGAATCGCGGCCATGGCGACCAGGGGGAGGGCGAAGGATTGGTAGTAGGACACCAGCAGCAGATAAATGAAGATAAGGGCCAGCCCCAGCGCCCCGAGCATGTCGCGATAAATGGTCGTCAGCGTCATCCGTATCTCGCCATCCCACAGTAGGCGGTAGCCGTCGATGGTGTCCGGCAGTACGGGATTGATGCGAAGATTGCCGGTGCCGAGGCGGGCACCGTTTGCCAAGGACATTCCGTCCAACTGTCGGTCCAGGGCGAGCACCGCGTACACCGGGGCTGTGCGCTCAAGCTCGCCGCCGACATACACGACCCGCACACCGTCCTTGTGCTGGATGGGTCGGTCGGCCCAACCCGATTCGACACGGACCAGCCCGGACATCGGCACGTTTTTTCCATCCCGATTGGTCAGATAGACCCGTGACAGCAGCGAGGGGTCAATCTGGTAGCGGCGGGGGATTTGCAGGCGGATGGGAACGGCGTTCTTTTCTTCGACAATGTGCACACGTCCCAATACCTCGCCGTCCAGCAGGCGGCGCAAAGTCATTGCCACCTCGCCGGTGGTCACGCCGGACAGGGCGGCCTTTTCCCGATCCACGACCAGCCGGTACTCATGCACGTCATCCGGTTCGGAATCGTTCACTTCGACCATGTCGTACGTGTGCATGAAGGCTTCCTTGACCTGTTTGCCGATTGCCCTGAGTTGCCCCAGCTCCGGCCCGTAGATTTCGGCCAGGACGGTGGCGCGGACAGGCGGTCCGGGGAAATCCTCGATCAGTTGGATGACGCTGCCGGGATAACGGGACTGGATCGCTGCCAGGCGCTGGCGTAGTTCACGCACGACCTCGACCGAAGTCTTGCTTCGCTGCGCCTTGTCGGTCAGGTTGACCCGGATCTCCGCCACATGGGGCCCCGCCTTGTTGCCGGCGCCGCGCAGCAGGCCGTTGAAATCAATCACCCCTGCCTCGCCGATCCAGCTTTGGTAGTTGCGGATCAGCGTGTTCTCCCGCAACACGGCACCGATCTCGCGTACCGCCCGGTCGGTGGTTTCCAGCGGTGTGGTCGCAGGCATGTCGAGGGCGATGTTGAAGGTATTCTTGTTGTCCTTCGGCAGCATCGCCATCTCGACGCCAAGCCAGGATTGCGCCCCGCTCACCCCGCCCGGTCGCACGAACTGCCACGCGGGTTGCAGCAGGGAAAGGAAAATAGCCACCGCCGCGCCCAGCAAGACGCCTCGGCGCAAGAGGGGGCGATCGATCAGGGGCGTCATCAAGGCATGGTAGAAACGGTGCAGACGGTCCTTGGGGGCATGGTCTTCGAGGCCATGACGCTCGCCGGGTTTAAGCCAGTGGTTGGCCGCCCAGGGAGTGACGATGTAGGCCACCAGCAGCGAGATGATCATCGCGATTGGCACGTTGAAGGCGATCGGGAAGAAGTATTGCCCCGCCATGCCGGTCAGCATCAGAAGCGAGACGAACACCAGCATTACGGCGATGGTCGCCATGTTGGTGGGGCCACCGATTTCATTGGTTGCCTGCACCGTTACCGCGCGCTTGTCACGCGGGTCCAGCCCGGCATACTGGCGGTGAACGTTCTCGATGACCACGATGGCCGCATCCACCAGCAGTCCGAGGGACAATATAAGGCCGAACAGAGTTATGCGGTTGATGGTAAGGCCGAACAGGTAGTCCGCGCCCAAGGTCAGCGCCAGGATCAGGGGCACACTCAGGCCAACGATCAACGCCTCCCTCGGCCCGAGAAAGAAGAGTATCACCAGGAACACGGAAAGGACCGCGATGCCAAGATGCTTGATCAGCCCATTTACGGCGTCATTGGCCTTTTGACCGTCGTTGCGGGTGACGACGAGTTCCACCCCTGCGGGGATGAACTGCTGTTTCATGCGTTCGATGCGATCGAGCACGTCGGTGGCGACAATAACCGCATTGCTGCCGGGCTTCTTGGCGACCGCCAGGGTGACTGCTGGAATTTCCGGATCCTTGGTCTTGCCGAAACGCGGGTCTGCGGGGCCGAAGGCAAAGCGCGACAGCCTGGTTCGTTCCTTGGGCGGACCGTCGCTGATGGTCGCCACGTCACCTAGATAAATGGGGCGACCGGCGTGGCTGCCGACAATTACCTGCTTCAGGTCTTCCGCGGACGCGAATATTCCGACCTGGAATACGCTCCGGTTTTGCCCCTGTTGCACCACGGTGCCCAAAGGCGCGGAGACATTGGCGGCGGCGAGAATGCCGCGAATCTGATCGACCGTTACGGCGAAAGCCTGCAAACGATCCGGCTCCAGTTCCACGCGCACTTCCCGGTCTCGCCCGCCCTTTACGTAGGTGGTGGAAACGGATTCAAGGCTGCGCAATCCGTCAAGCAAGCGATCGGCCAGCCGCTTCAAGGCGTAATCGTCGTACACCTCCGAGGCCAGAACGACGGTAACGATAGGAACGTCGTCCGCATCAATGCTCACAATGAGCGGGTCGCCGGCGCCGGTAGGCAGGCGGTCGCGCTGACCGAGGATCCGATCGTAGAGCTTGACGAGGGATTTTTCCTTGTCTTGACCGACCTTGAACTGGACCGAGAGAATGCCGACAGAATTCATCGCCATGGCGAAGGTATGATCGACACCAGGGATCTGCTTGACGACGCCCTCCAAAGGCCGGATCACCAGTTGTTCCACCTCCGCGGCGGAAGCACCGGGAAGGAGTACCCGGACCTCGGCGCCCGGGACGATGATTTGCGGGTTTTCCTCGCGCGGGGTGAGCGCGATGGCGAGCGCGCCCAGCAGGGCGCAGGCCAGCATGAACAGCACCGTCAGCTTGGAGGAAACGAAGGCTTCGGCCAGGCGCCCGGCGCTGTTGAGCTTGACGTCACTCATGGGCGAACCTCTCCACCGCCGATCCGGTCACCCTCGCGCAGGCCGGGATCGACCGCCGCGACGACCCGCTCGCCAGGCGTCAGGCCCGCCGTGACCTCGATGCGGTCGGGCCACTCGCGCCCCGTCCGCAGCCAGCGGAAGTGTGCTGTGCCTGCGGCGTCCACCACGAATACGCCGCGCAGCCCGCCCCGTTCGTACATCGCCTGCGCCGGAACCAGCAGCGATTGGCTATGGCCCACATCAAAGCTCGCGCGCCCGAACATGCCCGGCTTCAAACCCGCTGTCTCCGGCAGGGCAATCTTTACCTGAAAGCTGCGAGTGACGGGATCACCGGACGGCACCACACGACTGACCGTCCCGTCAAGAACGTGAGTCAGGGCATCGATCCTGACGCGGGCCCGACTTCCACCGACGATGGAATTTACATGGGCTTCGCTGACGGCGGTTTCGAACAGCAGCGCGTGCCCGATCTCCAAGGTGAGCATCGGGACGCCCGTGACAGCCAGATCCCCGGCCCGCTTCAGGCACGCAACCACGACCCCGTCACCCGGGCTGCGGATCTCGACGTAGTCGCGTTGCGCGTTCGCCGTGTCCAGCGCGGCTTGCGCCTGATTCAGCGCTTCCCTGGCGGCATCGCGCCTGACGCGGATCTTGCGCCACTCGTTCTCGGTAATGGTGCCCCGTCCATAAAGGCCCTGGAAACGCTCGAAATCGACTTGGGCGTCGGAAAACGCCCCGTTTGCCGATGCGACCGCCGCCCGGTTTTGACGGATCGCGCCGTCCACGTCGGCCCCGTCTAGCCTGGCGATGATCTGCCCACGACGCACCCTGTCGCCCTCGCGCACCAGTAGTTCATGGATGTATCCGGTCATCCTGGAAGTCACCTCGATACGCTGGTCGGACACCACGGAACCAACGGTCGTATAGTCGACCGGGATTTCGGTCGAAGCTGCCTTGACTACGGGCAGGTTCCAGCTTTTTGCGGATGAGGGTGGCCGCGCCTCGGGCGCTGGGCCGCAGGCGGCCAACACTGCCGTAATTAGTGCCGGCATTGCGAATAGGATTGCTCTTTTCATGGGGAGGGGTTCCTATTCCAAATCGTATTATGTAATGAAAGCAAGGCCAATTTGGACGGCGTGGTTTCGTAACCGATCGCAATGATTCCGGCGCTCAGCGGACGCATGCAGCAAGGTTCATTTTTTTACCCCGCCTCCGCCAAGACCATTGCGCAATAAGCCGACGATGTGATGCGCAATGGCCTTATGGTCTGCGTGCCGTGAGTGATAGCCCCGAAGAAAACGTCTCACCGGTTGGGTTTCAAAGGGATAGATCACCAAGCTGATCACCGAAACGACCAGTTGATGGGGGTCATGGCCCGGAGCGAGTTCACCCGCGAGATTGCTCAGTCCGTTGAACAGATCCTGAAAGACGCCATCCACCAGGCTGCGCTGGCGACGTTCATCGCTATCCAGCGTCACCCACTGCACCAGGCGTCGGAAATCAGTCTCCTTGGCGAGAAGTTCCGAAAACCGGGCGACGAAAGCCTCGATCTGTCTCCAAGGATTTCCCTTACCGGCCAGGAGTGCCTTCAGGGGTCCCATCTTTTCTTCGAATACATAACCGATCGCACCCAGATAAAGCTGCTCCTTGTTCGAAAAGTGGTGGTAGAGGGCGGCAGGTGTAACGCCCACGGCAACCGCAATGTCCCGCATGGAAACTCCGTCAAATCCGGCGGCGGCGAAGAGCGGTATTGCCCGTTCGAGCACCTCTTCGCGCGTATTCCTGAGTGCTTGCTTCGGCATTGAATATCTCCCATGGCCAGCTTCGTTAACGAACGTTTATTAAACACAAGTCCTTGCCATCCTGCAACTTGATTTTGCGGTTCCATCGGCCAGGCAAAGAGAGGTGGTCGCCGGGGTTCTCCTTCCGGCCCTCGCCTACCTGACGGGCACATCAGGGTTTTCCCATGCTGAAGTCTGGAAACGGGTCGGGAGAATATTCGGGGAAGAGCGGCGGCGCCCGACCCCGAACTATTCCCGGTGCCCGGCGATGTCGCGATGAGCGTTTGCGTAGGCCCCGTAGTAATGAACGAGTTGGGTGTCCTTCTCCGGGCCGTGAGAGGTCAGACGGGCGATCCATTCGAGGTGGTCGTACTCACGGTGACCTTCGGAGACCGAACCGTTCCCGGGGGCTGGCGGATCGCTGTGCTGTTAATTGTGCTCCAGACACCGTATACCAGGTACAAACAGGGACAATCGACATAGGTAAGCGGTCGCCCGGTTTCCCTGTCACGCCACCGTGCGTACGGGTCCGTACACGGCGGTTCGGTTGGTTAAGCGATCCTCCGTGCCGCCAATGTCGGAAGACCGAGCGAGTCGAAGTAGGTGTTCGGCAGCGCGAAGATGAGAGCTGGGCTGCGGCTTAAGTTCCACGGGCCGTGAGCACTCCCGGCGGTCCTGGCCGCCAGATTCCTGTTCACGTCCCGTTTCCTTAACTCCGCAAACCGGGTGCGCCCCCGCTTCCACTGCTTCCAGACGACGCAACGCAACCGCCGCCTGACCCACGAGTCCAGATTCCCGAGCACCGAGGGCGTCTCGCAATAGGCGAAGTACCCTCGCCATCCGGTCAGGTAGGTCGAGAGTTCCTTGACCATCCGACCGATGCTTACCCCCCGCGTCCGACGCGTCAATCCCCGGACTCGCTCCCTGAACCGCTTCAGCGCCTTGGGCGCAATCCGCCTTCTTGGCGCCTTCGGGTTCAGGAAGCCAAAGCCAAGGAAGGAACGCTTCCCCACTTTCGCCACCGCACTCTTTTCCCCGTTCACCCGGAGCTTGAGCTTCTTGACGAGGAAGGAGGAGATGCTCTTCATCACCCGCTGCCCGGCACGTTCGCTTTTGACGTAGATGTTGCAGTCATCCGCGTATCTCACGAACCGGTGCCCGCGTCGCTCAAGTTCCTTGTCCAGGTCGTCCAGCACGATGTTCGACAGCAGGGGCGACAAGGGACCGCCCTGCGGCGTCCCCTCGTCCGTCGGGCTGACCAACCCGTTCTCCATCACCCCGGCGTTCAGGAACGCCCGGATGAGTTTCAAGCACCGCTTGTCCGCCACCCGCCTGGCGATCCGGCCCATCAGGATGTCGTGGTTCACCCGGTCGAAGGAAGATACGACACACTACCCACATCCAGGATCTTCCACCTCATGTCAGCATCGTCCGCGAGCGCCACCCTCTGGCGGGCCAGTCTCTCGATGTCATGGGTTTTACCCACCGCGCCGGTAGCATCCACCTGATTCTCGTCCTGCCCGACGGAACACGATCCCTTGTCCCTGCGGATTGGACCGACCTTGACCTGCAACCAGGCAATCCGGCACCTACCCCGGAGCCCGGTCGTTCCCCTTCTCGGCCTTGCACGTTGGCCTCCCTGAGGGACCTCCTGCACGCGCGCACTGTCGTCGATGCCCTCCTCCGCCGACTCACATGCTTCAATGACGGGCAATGCCCATCGGATAGGAAGGAGGACGAACATGCAACTGAAACTCGGTTTTCTGGAGTTGCCGGATCCGACAACCCCCACGGGAAACGAACTCGATCCCGAAGCGCGAAGAGCGTTCGTTCACGCGCTGGCAAAAGTGATCGCCCAGGCCGTCGGACATCCACGAAACGAGGATGTCCCGGAGGATCACGATGACTGATAACACCAAAATCAAGCCCGTCCACCTTGGGCGGACCGCTTTCGTCTACGTCCGTCAGTCCAGTCACTCCCAACTGGAGCGCAACACCGAGTCCACGGATCGACAGTACCATCTCGTTGACAAGGCCCTGAATATGGGTTGGACCCGCCCGCAAATCGACGTGGTCGATGAGGATCAAGGTCGATCCGGATCGGGCGTCGTTGACCGCTCCGGATTCGACAAGATGACCGCCGAGGTCGCTTTGGGGAAAGTCGGCATCGTGCTCGGGCTCGAGGTCTCCCGACTCGCCCGCAACAACGCCGACTGGTATCGACTCCTCGACCTTTGCAGCATGACCGACACCTTGATCGGAGACGGCGACGGCATTTACCACCCCGCCCTGTTCAACGATCGTCTCGTTCTCGGACTCAAGGGCACGATGTCGGAAGCCGAGCTCCACGTCCTTCGGGCACGCCTCGACGGTGGAATCCGCAACAAGGCCGCCCGCGGCGAGCTGCGTCGCGGGCTTCCCATCGGTTTCGTCTGGGGTGAACAGGGCGGTGAGGTCCGGTTTCACCCGGACGAAGCCGTCATCGGGGCAATCCGGACCCTCTTCGAACGCTTTGCCGAAACAGGCTCCGTGCGCCAGGTGTGGCTCTGGTTCAGGTCCCAAGGCCTCTCCTTCCCGCTTCGGTCCCACGCGCTCGCCGAGATCCGGTGGGTCACTCCCACCTACACCGCGATCCACCACGTCCTGACCTCTCCCGTCTATGCGGGCGCGTACGTCTATGGTAAAACTCGGCACGAGCGGTACATCGACGAGGAGGGACGCATCCGGAAACGCATGCGCCACCTGCCTCGATCGCAGTGGGGGGTGCTCATTCCCGAACATCATGAAGGCTTCATCGACTGGCAAACCTACGAAGCCAACCAGGCGCGCATCGCAACCAACACCCGGCCTAAACGACATGAAGCGGGAGGAGCCGTGAGAGAAGGCGCCGCTCTGCTCCAGGGGATCGCAACCTGCGGTTGCTGCGGTCGTAGGCTCAAGGTGTACTACCAAGGCAAGAACGCAACTCCCGGCTATCATTGCCCCGGAAACACCATCGTCAACGGACGAGGGAGCTACTGTCTGCGCATCGGGGGGAGCCAAATCGATCTGGCCGTGGCCAAGACCTTCCTCGATACCGTGAAATCCGTCGGGGTCGAGGCGGCCCTCGCAGCGGAAGCAAAGCTCGAAACCGAGTACGACGCCGCTGTCGCGCAATGGCGACTGGAGGTCGAACGAGCCGGTTACGAGGCCCAACGGGCGGAGCGTCGCTACCGAGCGGTGGAACCGGAAAACCGACTCGTCGCCCGCGGTCTGGAAACGGAATGGGAGAAGCGCCTGCGCGAGCTGGCCGCGGCGGAGGCCGAGCTCGCTCGTCGAGAAAAAGAGCACCCTCGCGCGCTCACTCCCAAGGAGTGCGAGACGATTCGGGCGCTGGGAGCCGATGTGCGTAGCGTGTGGTCTGCACCCACAACGACCGACCGGGATCGGAAAGAATTGCTTCGAACTCTCGTCGAAGAGGTCAACCTGACCATCGAACGATCCGAATGCAAGGCGCATCTCATCTTGCGATGGCGCGGTGGAGCAATCACGGAACTGGACGTTCCACTTCACCGACGTGCCCCGCCTCCCATCCGGACCGATGAAGACACCATCGACTTGGCACGCCGCCTCGCGGTTCACTACTCCGATGCCGTCATTGCCGGCATCCTCAATAGGCAAGGAAGAAGGACCGCTCGAGGGGATCGCTTCTCGGCCAACAAGGTAGGCAACCTGCGCCGGTACTGGAAGATTCCTCGGTGCGAACCCGCATCCGCACCGCCGGAAGGGGAACTCGCCACGGTCGACAAGGCGGCGAAGATCCTGGGATTGGCTCCATCGACCGTGCACCGGTGGCTCGCCAGCGGATTCATCGCCGGAGAACAGATTACCCCCGGCGCCCCGTGGCAAATCCGAATGACCCAAGAACTTCGCGCCCGCTTCGTCGACGAGGAAACAGAAGGGTACGTCCCGATGCAGGAAGCCACCAAACTCCTGGGGGTTACCCGCCAGACCGTCTTGCAGCGTGTAAAGCGCGGCGAGCTTCAAGCCATCCATCTCCGCCGTGGGAAGCGAAAAGGATTGAGAATCAACGCCATAGATTCACAACCGTGCCTCTTCTTAAAACTTTCATGAAAGGATGAGCAGTATGACCATGCATCCAAGAACTTCTCCAGGTCGATGTCCACCACGCAGTGGTTTCCCAAGGCGATGTACTCCTGCGCCTTGGCCACCGCCTGATGCGCCGAGCGCCCCGGCCGGAAGCCGAAGCTGTGCTCGGAGAACGTCCGGTCCCACCTGCCTTGCAGCACCTGCATCGCCGCCTGCTGGATAAAACGGTCGAGAACGGTCGGGATGCCCAACTTGCGCACCCCGCCTCCCCCTTTGGGGATCTCGACCCGTCTTACCGGCTGGGGAGTATAGGTCCCGCTCAGCAGTTGCTCCCGGTGAGTCGGCCAGTGCTCCTTCAGGTAGCCCGGCAGTTCATCGACCGTCATCCCGTCGATGCCGGGGCTCCCCTTGTTCGATCTGACACGCTTCAACGCCTTCTTCAGGTTCTCCCGTTCACAGACCTCCTCCATCAGGTGCTCGGTTGATGCCGGGCTTTCGGATTCGCGTTTCGCCGTGGGCGGTTCGATCCCTTCGCCGGAGACCTTCGGGGCTTCACCCCTACTCTTTCCCGGGAAGGACAACTGCTCTCCTGTTTTCCGCCGCTCTCCGTCCATGAGTCGCGCGCCCTACTCGCCGCTCCCTTTAACCCCTTCCGGGGACCGTTCGGGCCTTCGGCATGATGTTCCCATGCCTACTTTGCCCTCTGCTGACTTCTGCGACGCGGTCAGGGAACCTCGCGGTTCCCTCAGTCCCGAACCACAGGACACGCCGCAGATCTCCCGAGGTAAGCTCGACCGCCTTCCGCGCACAACCGCCGAATTTACGCCCTGCGCCTTTGATGGATTTGGACTTCGCGATCA
>ORJL010815507.1_pt1 | contig 11804 bp, 8 predicted proteins | sample 1779941 | NCBI WGS metagenome assembly ORJL01 (sample SAMEA104232317, study PRJEB22302) | groundwater metagenome | biome: forest; feature: aquifer; material: groundwater | place: USA | collected 2011-08-07 | depth 5.8 m
CGGGCACGGAGCGGGTGGGTCCCGACTCCGTGCCCACGGTTCGTGAAACGCGGGGCTCAGGGCTCCAGTTCCACCTCCCAGTAGGCCCGGGAGAGAAACTGCCGCCACGAGACCCGGCGCTGGCCCCGCAGGCCGAGCTCGACCGCGGTCCAGTGCGGCTTCGCCGGGGCGCGCCGGAGCCGCATGCCGGCTTCCTGGGGCGTGCGGTTCGCCTTGCGGGCGTTGCACCTCGGGCACGCGAGCACGCAGTTGATCCACTCGCTGCGTCCGCCGCGGGACTTGGGCAGCACGTGGTCGACCGTCAGCTCTTCGGTTCCCGGTCGCACGCCGCAATACTGGCACGCGTAGCCGTCGCGCTTGAACAGGTTGCGCCGCGAGAAGACGATTGCGCGTCCGCCCATGCTCTCGTAGCGGGTCAGCCGGATCACCTCCGGCACGATCAGCGTGAGAAGCGGCGAGCGGAGCACGCCCGCTTCGAGCGCGCGCTGCGTCCGCGAAACGTCCGCCCACGAGTGCAGCGTGTATTCCGCGCACGTATCCGGGTCGATGATCAGCGCCGCGCCCTTGGCCACCAGCGCGATCGCGTTGGCAGCCGGCGTGGTCTGGATCGCCTGCCAGCGGCGGTTCAGCGTGAGCACCGGCCGCTGCAGAAGTGCCTGGGTGTTCATTTCTTGGTCTCCCTCGATGCCCCGACGAGGATTCGAACCTCGCCTTCCAGCTTCGGAGGCTGGCGTGCGGCTCCGCTACACCATCAGGGCGAAACAGGATAAATGGGTCGGAACCCGACCCCGACCCCCATCCGGCTGAATGACGCCGGCGCCGTAGCAAAGCGTCCCCGGGAGGACTCGCACCTCCACTACAGCCTTCGCAGAGCTGCGTGCATCTGCTACACCACGAGGACAGGAAACGTTCGAACGGCGAAGAATTCCCCCGGCGGGACTCGCACCCGCATGGGCCTCGTTCGAAGCGAGGCGCCTCTCTTTTCGGCCACGGGGGCTTGCGTCTTTCCTGTGTCCTGGGGATCCTTCAGACTCGGACTCCCGCGGGTCCCCGCGCGGCGGATCGTCTCGCCCCGTCGTATCGTCGTCGACAAGTCCGGACAGTATCGTCGCCTTGCGACGCACTTCCGAGGAATCACACGCTCCGCCGTTGGACAATCCGGTTCATCCGTAAAATCCGTGTAATCCGTAGTTCCGTCCTCCTCGGCCCAACGAGCCATCCCGCACAATTCCCCCGGCGGGACTCGCACCCGCATGGACCTCGTTAGGACCGAGGCGCCTCTCTGTTCGGCCACGGGGGCGAATCGACCGATCTCACCAAGTCAGAGTCCCCGGACTTGCACCGGGCTGCTCCTGGTTCCGACCCAGGCGGGACGCTGCCTTCCCGTGACTCCGAGCATCCACGAACGAACTCTCCCGGATACCCCCGGCGGGATTCGCACCCGCATCGATCTCGTTAGAAGCGAGGCGCCTTTCTGCTTCGGCCACGGGGGGGCGATGCTGGACGATCTCCCAAGTCGGAGTCCCCGGACTTGCACCGGGCTGCTCCTGGCCCCGAACCAGGCGGGACGCTGTCTTCCCGTGACTCCGAATGGCCCCGTCCGGAATCGCGCCGGATTCGCCCGCTTAAGAGGCGGGAGCTCATCTGTTAAAGCGTTCGGGGCCGTATTCCCGTTCTCGAATGTCCGACCGTGGAGTCGCACCACGTCTTCCTGCGTGTGAGGCAGGCGCCTTCCTCTCCGACCCGTCGGACGTTTTCGGCGCGCGATTCGCGCGGGCTGCATGGTTACCGAAGCAGGAATCGAACCTGCAACCTTCTGATTCAAGTCAGATGCTCTACCGTTGAGCAATCCGGTATGTACGCCCACACCGTGAGAGCGCGCCGAAGCAGCCCGCGCCGGATTCGCACCGGCATCGTCGGCTTGAAAAACCGACATCCTGCTCTTGGACGAGCGGGCCGAAGTACCCAAGAAAGAAACCGAATAGGGTGCACGGGACTCGCACCCGTACTCTCCGCCTTGAGAGGGCGGCGCGTTGCTGTTACGCCAGCACCCTGCGAATGAACTGCGGCGGCAGGAGTCGAACCTGCGACAGCCGGATTAACAATCCGGTGCCACGAACCGACAGTGGCCTCACCGCATCGAGACTCAAAGCCAACGGCGGGACTCGCACCCGCATCCCCCGCTTACGGGGCGGGAAGTCTGCTGTTGACCTACGCTGGCGCTGCATCCTCGAAAAGGGCGCGGTGGGTGCCGCCCCCACCAATGACCGCTTTGCAGGCGGCCGCGTTCGCTGGTTCGCCACGCGCCCGAAGAAAACAGATTCCGAACGGGGACGGCCGGTGCTGCCCCGGCAACGCCCGCTTTTGGCGGGCGGCTCGTTTAGCAAACGAGTGCGGCCAACTGCTATCCGCGTCATCCCCCAGTGAGAATCGGAAGGGGCCGGATTCGAACCGACGAGGCCTCTCAGCCCTCCCGTTTTCCAAACGGACACCCGCTGCCGACCGGGACGACCCTTCCGAACGGAAGGCGGGAGAGTCGAACTCCCAAGACCGCGAGGTCTTCCCGCTTCGAACGGGTGGGGCTTGCCGATGCCCAAGCCTTCCTTGAATTCCGAGTACCAGCCCCCGGTGCCGCCCCGGGTTTTCCGGCTTATGAGACCGGCGTCTTGCTGTTGGACCAGGCTGGCGAAAGCCGGTTCGGGGATTTGCACCCCGGTTTCCTCCGTACCGGGGAGGCGTCTTGCTGCTGGACCAAGCCGGCGATGGGCACGGAGGGATTCGCACCCCCGTCGCCTCCATGTCACGGAGGCATTCTGCTCCTGAACTACGTGCCCGTCGGGGACCCCGGACTTGCACCGGGCGAATCCAGTCCCCCGAACTGGCGGGACGCTGTCTTCCCTTGTCCCCGTGAGAACTCCGTGAAGTCCGCCCAGGTGGAATTGCACCCCCGTCTGCCGCTTATCGAGCGGCCGTTCTGCTGTTGAACTATGGGCGGTCGAAGTCGAAGAGCGCGCGGCGGGATTCGCACCCGCAGTCCCGATCCTGGCAAGGTCGGATGTTGCTCTTACACTACACGCGCAAAACAAACCGGATCACGACCGGGACGGCAGGATTCGAACCTGCATCGCGAGGTTCAAGGCCTCGCAGCCTACCGTTGGCCGACATCCCGCTGCGGGGCCGCGCCCCGGAACTGCCCCACCAGGATTCGAACCTGGATCGCCTGGTTCAGAGCCAGGAGTCCTACCGTTGGACGACAGGGCATCGATTTCCACGAACGAACGGTGCCGACGGGTGCTGACCCCGTACCTCTTCCGTGACAGGGAAGTGTGCAGACCGCTACACCACGGCACCTCTCGGTCTTCCCTTTCGAAGACCACGGAACGGGGCCGGGAGGAATCGAACCCCCTGAGCGCAGGCTTTGGAGACCCGCCGAAGTACCCACCTTCTGCGACCCCGGAAGAGCGCCTTGCCGGACTTGCACCGGCATCACCGGGTTGGAAGCCCGGATCTCTGCTGCTTGAGGTAAAGGCGCAGAAGACCCGAAACTGAAGCGCCCCGCGATCTCTCGCGGGGCGCGCATGCGTCGGTCGAAGACCTCGTCAGCTCACACCCCGCCTCCGCGACCGCGCACCTGCGATTCCGTGCGCTTCACGGTCGGGACCACGACGGACCAGCAACTCCCTCTTTGGGAGCGATTTGGCCGCTGCGTGCGATCCTGGACGGGGCGAATCTGCAACATGACGATTCCTTGTCTCGTGCTGTGGACGCGTCGTGATACCTGCCGAGGCGAAATTGGTTCACGCGGAAATCGGGAAGTCTTAGTGTCGCATCGCCGTCGCGGTGGCCGACGGCGAAGGGGGGTTGCCATGAAGTGCCCGACCTGCGGCGTGGACGCTGGGACCGGCGTGGTCTGCCCGAGCTGCGGCGGTCCCGTCGCCGGCGCCCTTCACGCCGAAGACGCGGCTGCCTCCTACTCCGAGCAGGCGCGCGTTCTCGCCGAGAGGGGCGATCGGCACGCCGGACTCGAGGCCCTCGACTGCGCGATCGACCTCTACCGCTGCCTCACCCGCGGCGGCGCCCGGCGCAACCTGCATCCGGCCCTCGCCGCCGCCTGCCACGCGAAGGCAGACCTGCTCTCCGCCCTCGGCGATCCCCGCACCGCCGCGGTGCTCTACGCGCAGGCCGCCGAGATGCTCGAGCCGCTCGTCTCCCGCGAGGGACGGCGCGACCTCGAAGGCCGGCTCGCCCTCGCGTGGGGCGAGCTCGCCTGGGCCACCTGGGAGCTCTACCAGGACCCCGGCGTGCTGGTTCTGCTCGACCGCGCCATCGCGGTGTGGCGCCGCCATGTCGAGCGGGACGGCCGCACCGAGCCCGCTGACGCCCTCGAAATCGCGCTCGCCCGCCGCGCCCGCATTGCCGAGTTCGTCTGACGGGCTCGATCCTGGATTCCGGCGCGCCGTCCTGGCGAGCAGGCTCCGACCTCGACGCCGGGATTTCGTGGGGCGCCCCGCCGCGGCGTCTGGCCCTTCAGAGACCCTTCAGAGACCCTTCAGAGATCCACGATCTCCACCCGCTTGGTCCGATACGTGCACCCCACGCTCACGCTCTCCAGCCCGCCCTTCTTCACCCGCGCGAGGTGGTGGATGTGCCCGTGGAAATGGTGCGTGACCTGGGGATGGCGCAACAGCATCTCACCCAGCGCGGCGCTGCCGTGGAACGCGCGCATGAAGCGGTCGTCTTCCTTCTTCGGCGGCGGCAGGAGGTCGGCGAACGCCGCCATGTGCGTGACCGCGATCACCCGGTCTACGCGCGGCGTGAGCGACGCCACCTGCCCCTCCAGCCGCTCGAGCTGCTCGCGGCAGAATTCCGGATCCGAGCGACCCAGGCGCACGAAGATCTTGTCGTTCGCTACCACGTGGCCGCGGAACCGGCTCGCCTCGTACGACTCCCCCTTGCCGAGCACGACCGTTGGATCGCGGAAGCTGTAGTCGTACCAACTGATGCCCCCGGCGAAGCCGACCCCGTCGACCACCACCGGCTCGGCGTCGAGCATGTGAAAACCGTGGTCGGCGTAGATCTGCGGCAGCGTCGCGAGGTAGTAGGCGCGGCTGTCTCCTTCGGGCAACCACAGATCGTGGTTGCCGGGCACGATCAACTTGCGCGCGCGCAGACCGCGGTAGGATTCGAGGAGCGCGGGCAGGTGCTTCTTCCCGAGCCCGACCTGGTCGCCCGCGAAGACGAGCACGTCCGGATCGGCCTCGGTCACCGCGCGTCGCACCGCTTCGAGTTGATCGCGCGCCGACTCCCGGCCGAGATCGTAGTGAAGATCCGCGGTGACCGCGATCCTCACTTGTTCTCCATGGGTGGAAAGATGAACTGGGTGTTGATCTTCTGATTGTCGTAGGACCGCGACGGACGGACGTCGTCGAAATCGTGCCGGCGATAGCCGTAGTCGCGTTGCCCCCACAGCGTGTCCCAGCGAATCGAAACGTAGAGGCACAGGCCGCAGCCGAGCACCGTCACGACGACCAGGCACATGCGCTTGAGCGTGTCTCCCTCCAGGACGGTGGAGCCGCTCACGGAGTACGCGGGCCCCGCATCGGCGGCGCGCACGGGAGATTCCCCTCGCGCGCGCGGCGCCGCATCCGTACGGCCCGCGGCCGCCGCTGCGGGCTCCTCTTCACCCGCCACCGTGCCGCACTGGGGGCAGGCCGTGTTCGACATGTGGGCATACCCGCAATGGGGACAGTTCATCAACGCAACGCGGGGCTTTCCTTCCATGGCCGGCTCCTTTCATGAATGGAGCAAGTGTACCACGCGAACCGGGCACGGAAAAGCCTCCGGCATCTGCACACCTGCACAATCGGACCACGCGCACTCCGCACCTACCCGGTGCGATCCCCAGGCGCGATCCACCGCACTCCGTCCATGCCGAGCCCGCTGCTGGCACCGCGGGCCGTCCCCTGCTATACCATGACCTTGCCATGCCCGACCTGCGCCGCGAGATCTGGATCGTCACCCGGCCCCTCCCCGAGGGACTGTGGCTCGCCGAGATCCTTCACCTGCCCGAAGTCTCGCGCACCGGTGTGCTCCGCCGCCAGGTCCACCGCGAACTCCTCCGCGAGCTGCGGCGCCTCGCCGGAAAGATGCACCCGGGCGGCCTCTACCGTCTCCACGGCGGCCCCGCTGGTGACATGCATCCGGTCCATGTGGAGGTCGAATGGGCCGGCGAGCGCGAGCTGGCCTCGCGGGCCGTCGCGCTCTCCTTCCCCGCCCTGGTCTTCCGCTGGCAGGACGACCTCCACGCCGCCTACGTGCCCGCGCTCGGCATTCATCACGCCGCCACCACCCCGCGCAAGCTGGAGCGCGGCCTCGAACTGGAAATCCGCCGCGCACTCCAACGCACCCGCGCCGATCGCGACCTCCTGCGCCTCGCGGTGCTCGCCCGGCATTCCGAGCTCGAGCTCGAGCCGCGCCACACCCGCGTGAGCGTCCCCACCCTGCTCGAGCACCGGCGTGAGCGCGAAAACACCCTGCGCCGCCGGCTCGGCGGCAAGCCCGTCCTGCCCCAGGTCGCCACGCTGCTCCGGCCGCGCCGCCTGCGCGAGGCCTACGAGGTCGACGCGCCCGTGGAGCGGCTCGCACGCGAGCTCTCCGGCGACAGCCCGAGCCCCGTGCTCCTGGTCGGCCCCCCCGGCGTCGGCAAGTCCTCGATCGCCTATGAGATGGTCCGCCGGGCCGCGCTCCTCGGGCTCGACGGCCGCGAGTTCTGGGAGACTTCCGGATCGCGCCTCGCCGCCGGCGCGTCGGGCTTCGGGATGATCCAGGAGCGCTGCCAGGCGCTCGCCCGCGAGGTGCGCGAACGCAAGGCGATCCTCCTCCTCGGCAACCTCTTCGAGTTGGTTCAGGTCGGACGCGCCACCGAGGCTTCGGAAGGCGTCGCCGCGGTGCTCCAGCCCCTGCTTGCGCGCGGGCGCCTGCTCGGCATCGCCGAGTGCACCCCGGCGCAGGCCGAGCAGCTCGAGCGCAAGGATCCCCGCCTGGTCGCCGCCTTTCGCCGCGTGCCCATCGCGGAGCCGGACGAGGCCGCCGTGCGCCGGATCCTCGCCCGCTGCGCCGAGGTGGCCGTCCGTCGGCGCCGGGCCGTGATCGACCCCGCCGCGCTCGACGCGGTCTTTCGCCTGCACCGGCGCTTCGCCGGCTATTCCGCCTTCCCCGGCAAGGCCGTCCTCTTCCTCCAGAGCCTGCTCACCGAGGGCGGCCTCGACGCGCTCGTGGGCGAAGAAGAAGTCGTCGCCGCGTTCGCCGAGCAGTCCGGCCTGCCGCGTTTCCTCCTCGACGACACGGTCCCGCTCGACGTCGCGGAGACGCGCGCCTGGTTCCGTGCGCGCATCCTGGGCCAACCCGAAGCCGTCGGCGCGATCGTCGACCTCACCGTCGCGGTCAAGGCCGGCCTCGGCCGCGCGGAGCGGCCGCTCGCCTCGCTGTTCTTCGTCGGGCCCACCGGCGTCGGCAAGACCGAGAGCGCCAAGGCCCTCGCCGAGTTCTTCTTCCGCGACCGCGCGCGCCTCACCCGCTTCGACATGAGCGAGTACGCCGATCCGTGGGCGGTCCGCCGCCTGGTCGGAGCCGGCGCCGCCGAGGGCCTGCTCGTCGCCAAGGTCCGCGAACAGCCCTTTCAAGTGCTCCTCCTCGACGAAATCGAAAAGGCGGACCCCGGACTGTTCGACCTCCTGCTTCAGGTCCTGGGCGAGGGCAGGCTCACCGACGCCGCGGGACGCACCGCGGACTTCCGCAACGCGGTGATCGTGCTCACCTCGAATCTCGGCGCCGAGACTTTCCGCGCCGGGACGATGGGCTTCCGCGCCGAAGACGCGTCGGGTGGGCGCGCGCGCGACCACTTCGAGGAGGAGGTCCGGCGGTTTTTCCGCCCCGAGCTCTACAATCGCATCGACCGCATCGTCCCCTTTCTCCCCCTCGACGGCGCCACACTCCGCGACCTCGCCCGGCGCGAGTTCGATCTGGTGCGGCGCCGCAGCGGCGTGCTCGACCGCAACCTGCGCCTGGAGGCTCCGCCGGAGGTGCTCGAGCGCATCGTCGCGCAGGGCACCGACGCGGCCTACGGCGCGCGTCCGCTCAAGCGCGCACTGACCCGCGCGCTCATCGTTCCACTCGCCCACCGCCTCAACGACTACTCCTGGGATCAGTCGCTCGAAACCCGAGTGACCCGCTCCGGCGACGGGGTCGCGGTCGCCGTCCGCGGCGCCCGACCGGAGGCGCCCCAGGCGCCGCCCTCCTCCGCCGCGGACCTCGAGCGCCTCAGCGACGTGCGCCGGCGGCTGCATCGCTTTCTCGACCACGCCCTGTGCGTGCGCCTCGAGGACGAGATTCCCCACCTCGAGCAGGTGCGCGAACGCCTCCGCGTGCGCCGCCGCAGCCGCCGGGTCTCCGAGGAGGAACTGGCCCGCGTGCAGATGCTCGGACGGATGCTGGAGGCGCGCGAGAAGCTGCGCCGCCTCGAGCGCGACGTGGAGGGCGAGGAGGAGACCGCCCTCCTCGGCGGCCTCGGACTCGGTCCGGGGCCGGAAGCCGAAGCCCTGGCCGCGCAGGCAGACACCCGGCGCACCCAACTGCGCGACGCGGTCCTCACCGTGCTCGGCCTGGAGTCCACAGAGCCCGACCGGGTGTGCCTCTCGTTCCACGGCGATCGGGAGACGGGGATCCCGCGACTCGTGCCCGCCTTCGCCGCCGCCGCGCTCGAGCTCGGCGCGACCGAAGTGCGCGCCTGGATCGAGCGCAAGCCCGCGTACGGTCCATCCAAGTCGGAGCCGGTCCCGCTCAAGGCCGTGTCCCGCGTGGCCGAGGACAAGACCGTCGTCCTGGTCGCACTCGAAGTGGTCGGCCCGCACGCTCCCCTGCTCTTCGAGACCGAACAGGGCATCCACGGAATCAAGGACCGCCGCTGCGCCGGACAGGTGCAGGTCCGGATCGGCGCCTGGACCCCGCCCGGAAGCGTCCCGCGGGCGGCATCCCCGCTCCCGGACGCTCCCGACGCGCACTCGGCGGCCACCACCGGGAAAGGCCTGCGCCGCGAGTACGACTTCGAGACACACCGGGCGAGGGATCGCGATCACGGAGAGATGCTGTTCGCCCGCACCGGCGTGGGCGAGCTGATTGCGGAGGCGATCCGGCGCTCGATCGACCGGCGGATCGACGAGTTGACGCTGCCATGATCCTACGCATCCCGGTGTACGTCCAAGGACCCCGCAAGGGCGCGCCCGGCGGGGGCGCCTACCTGGTCCGCGCGCTGTTCCACGCCCAGCCGACGGAGTCGCACGCGTCGCTGCGCCGCGCGCTCGGCCGCCTGCGCCGCACGATCCGGACCGGACTCCGCGAGCAGGGTCGCCAGGGCCGGCACGACGCGCTCGCGGACTGGGTCTTCCACCCGAGCCTCGAGTCCGGCGTGATCGAGATGAATTCCCCGCGGAGCCCATCCGGCGGGCCCTACCGCGCCTTTTATGCCCTCTTCCGCGCGCTCGACCGCCGCATCGCATGGCTGCCCGACCACCATCTTTCCCTGGCGATCGAGCGCGGCGAAGACCCGGACCTCCGCGTCACCGAGGCGCTCGAAGGCCGCTTCCGCCGCTTGACCAAGGACGGGAACCGCGACCAGATCTCCGGCACGTCGCTGCCGGGCCCGGCCTGGATCTCGGTCGTCGAGGTCGAGCTCGAACTTTCGGCGCCGGAGGAGGAAGACGAGGAGAAGGACCTGCTCCGACTGGGCGGAGGCGGGTCGGTCTCGGGCGCGCAGGAACTCGAGAAGGTCGGGGTCGACCTCGGCGACCTCTGGCCCGACGAGCTCGACCGCGTCTGGTTCCGCGAGCGCGAAGTCGAGACGCTGCGCACGCTCGTCGACGAGCGCTACGTGCGGCCGGTGCTGCTGCTCGGCCCCTCCGGCGCGGGCAAGTCCGGCCTGGTCCACGAGTGGTTCCACCGCCGCAAGGAGGCGGAGCGCCGGTTGAAACCCTCGGCGCGCAAGCGCGGAAGCGTCTGGCGGCTTCACCCGCAGCGGCTGATCTCCGGCATGTCCTTCGTCGGTCAATGGGAGCAGCGGTTGCACGCGATCCTCGACCACGCCGAGCGCGCGCGCCACGTGCTTTGGCTCGACGACCTGGTCGGCCTTTTCTACGCCGGCATCTCCGCGGGCTCGAACCTCACCATCGGCCACGTGCTCAAGGAGACCCTGGTACGCTCGCGACTGCGCGTGGTCGGCGAGGCGACCCCGGAGGTCTTCCGAGTGCTGCGCGAGATCGACCGGGGCTTCGCCGACCTGTTTCGCGTGCTGCCGGTAGCCCCGCTCGACCCGGCGACCACGATGCGCGTGCTGGTGCGCGCGGCGCGGACGTACGAACGCCGCCACCGGCGCACGGTGACCCCGGGCGCGTTCCTGCCGGTGGTCCAGCTCCAGCAGCGGTACCAGCCACGCGAAGCCCTGCCCGGCAAGGCGGTGCGCTTTCTCGAGCGGGTCTGCTCCGCCAAACGCGAAGGCTCGGTCTCGGGCGCCGACGTGCTCGACGAGTTCGCCCGCGCCAGCGGGCTCAACCGGCGCTTCCTCGACGTGCGCGCGTCGCTCGAGGCGCGCGAGGTGCGCGACTTCCTGCGCGCTCGAATCATCGGCCAGGAGGAGGCGGTCGAGGCCCTGGTCGACGTGGTGATGCTCGCCAAGGCGCGGCTCAACGAGCCCGGGCGGCCGCCCGGCGTCCTGCTTTTCCTCGGGCCCACCGGCGTGGGCAAGACCGAGTGCGCCAAGGCGCTCGCCGCCTTTCTCTTCGGCAGCGAGGACCGGCTGCTTCGCTTCGACATGAACGAGTACGTGGACTCCGGCTCGGGCGCGCGGCTGGTGGGCGACCGCGCGCGGCCGGACGGATTGCTGACGGCCGCGGTCCGCCGCCAGCCCTTCGGGGTGATCCTGCTCGACGAGATCGAGAAGGCCCATCCCGAGGTGCACGACCTGCTCCTGCAGGTGTTGGGGGAAGGCCGGCTGACCGACGCTCGCGGCGAGACCGCGGACTTCGGGAACGCGGTGGTCCTCATGACTTCGAACCTGGGCGCGGCCGAGGTCGCGGCGCGCGTCGGAATCGGCGAAGACGCCGCCGACCGGCGCGAGGCGTGGGTGCGGTCGGCGGAGCGCTTCTTCCGTCCCGAGTTCTTCAACCGCCTCGACCGGGTGATCCCATTCCATCCGCTCGATCCGGGTCAGGTGCGCCGGGTCGCCGAGTTGCGGATGCGCGAGCTGCTGGCGCGCGAGGGCCTGGTCCGGCGGCGCGTGCTGCTCGAGGTCGATCCCTGGGCGCTGGACCGCGTGGCCGAGTTGGGCTACCACCCGCAGCTCGGGGCGCGCGCGCTCAAACGCGAGCTCGAGGAGCGCGTGACCCGGCCGGTGGCGGCGCTGCTCGCGGCCACCATGCCCGCGCGGCCGGTGGTGCTTCGTCTCTTTGCCGGAGCCGGCGACCTGGCGCTCGAAGTGCGACCGCTGGCCGACGTCGCGCCCGTTCCGGAGCGCGCCGGCCCGGAGGGGCGCCCGGAGGAGGCCCTCGCGCGGCTGACCTCCGAGGTCGCGCGCCTGCGCGGCGAGCTGCAGGCCTGGCGTCCGCCCGAGGCGGTGTCGGTCTCGGCGCTGTCCGAGCGCGACCGGCTGTACTTTGGATTGCGTCAGTTGCTGGAAGACCTGCGCCGCCGGCTCGAGCGCTCACGCCGGCGCGTCGAAGCCGCCCGCCGCGGACGGCTGGGGGCGGCGGGGGGCC
>ORJL011892220.1_pt1 | contig 11803 bp, 14 predicted proteins | sample 1779941 | NCBI WGS metagenome assembly ORJL01 (sample SAMEA104232317, study PRJEB22302) | groundwater metagenome | biome: forest; feature: aquifer; material: groundwater | place: USA | collected 2011-08-07 | depth 5.8 m
AGCTATGAACCAAGAGGGGAAACTCACGGACCCCAAGTCAGGAAGCTTAGCGAGTTCTTGGAAGAAAGAAAACACAGGATGAATGAGAACTATGGTGCCTCCTTGCAAGATGCCGAGGAAAAGTTAAAGGAAGCGCAAGCCGAAATAAACAGGCTCAAGAATTCTGGAAAAATAGAACAGGCCAAGAAAAAGCTTGTAGATGATGAAAGAGAGCTCATGAGATTAAGAAGAGGCGAATAGTTCTGTATTATTCTAAATTTTTAATTCTACTATATATTAGCTGCAAAGAAAACTCTTTTTATTGCAACAACAATTGTGGCAGGGACAAGCAAGGCTAAAAGCGCCGCAAATGTCGAGGAAACCAAATCTCCAACTCCTATGCCTATCAAAGAACTTGAAACACTGTCCATTCCAAATCTGCTGACTATTACTAATACCGCTCCAGAAATCAGGAATGTTTCAGAATCTTTACTTGAGACTTTTGTGGAAAATCCGATTATCAATCCAAGCAAAACCAAAATCCCGTAGATGGGCGCACTGTATGTTTTTATCGCGGGCAAAGACAAAAATGAGGATGCTGCTATTCCTATTGCTATTGCCAAAATAATCCCAATCAAAAAAGCCCACGCAGCCGTAGAGTTTTCATAGGACTTGATTACCATTGACATTTACAGTTGCTCAAATATATAAATTTTTGTTATCATCTTAAAAATCCTTTTCAAATCTATATTTAAGCGAATAGAAAAGCTTATAAATCATAGTAACTGCGGAATGATTACACATGAAAACCAGAGTTTTACTATCGTTTGTTGTATTAACATTCTTAATCACAGCTTTTAGTGGATTAGTTAGCGCGGCTGTTTTTGAAACTCACGAGATATCACAGCCAACTTCTATTCTAAACAATGCAGGTTCATTCAATGTAGTCTTTAACATGACATATACTGGAACTTCATCTTCTATCACAGTAGACTTAAGCAATTCAGTCATAACAAAAGGAAGCGCATCTATCTCCTTCTCACCAGGTCCTGCCAACATCACTCTTAACCAAAATGAAACTAAGATAGTTACTGCAACAGTAACTTTTACATCTGGTCAATCTGGAACAATAAACGGAACAATAACTGCTGACCCTTCTTCAGGATCAACAACAAGTTTTGATTTTTTAGTTACTTTGACTCAGTCCTCAACCAATACCGATGATTTCGAAACTTCTGGGGACTTTTGTGCATATAGCAAAGGCGTAACCGACAATCATGGGAGTTTAAGCATTAGCGTACGTAACCCTGATGTGGTAAATGGGTATGGAAGCAGCGGCAAATGGTATCCTTTTGATGATGTTGAATTTGAGATAAAAGTAGAAAATAATGGTAATGCTGACGTAAATGATATTTCACTTGAATGGGGTATTTACGACCAAGATGCCCAAGACTGGATAAAAGAAGTTGATGAAGAGGATAATTTTGACCTTAATGAAGGAGATGATGATACTTACACTATCTCTCTTACTGTTGACGAAAGTGACTTAGATGTAGACTTAGCTGATTTAGATAACGGACATACTTACACTATTTATGCAAGAATCAATGGAGAGATAGCAGATGGAAATTTCAAGGGCAATGAAACTTGCGATTATGCTCAAAGAGATGTTGATATAGTAATTGAAAGCAATTTTGTTACTTTGACTAATTTTAAGATTCCAGATTCAGTATCTTGTGGAGATACTATGACAATTTCTGCTGATGCATGGAATATAGGAAGAAGAGATCAAGACAAAGTGACTGTTGGCGTTTCAGTCAAAGATTTAGGCAATTTCAAGCAAATCTTTAATGTTGGCGATATAAATTCTTTTGATAAGGAAACCATTGATTTCCAAATCCCAATCCCACAAAATACAACTACAAAAACTTATACTGCCACATTTGATGTTTATGATGAAGATTCACAGATTTTTGAAAACAAGAATAACGAAAAAGCAACATATCCTGTCTTGTTCAAAGTCGGATCTTGTGGCACTCCATCAGAGACTGGAGACACTGTGGTTGTTTCAGCAGATCTTGCATCTGGCGGAAAAGCAGGACAACCTCTTTCAATAAATGCAGTCATAACAAATACTGGCGATAAACAGATAACTTTGGCATTGAATGCTGCAGGCTATGCACAATGGGCTAATTCAGTAAACATGGACAAGAATTCTTTGACTCTTGCACCTGGACAATCTGGAGATGTTAAATTAGTATTCGACGTAAAGAGCAGCGCTTCAGGCGATCAATTGTTTAATTTAGAAGCTACATCAGGAAATCAGCTCGTGGCAAATCAGCCAGTTTCAATATTCATCACAGGGGCAAAGACAGGTCTTTCAGGGTTGTTCGGAGACAACTGGTACCTTTGGGTTTTGGGACTTGTCAATCTTGTATTGGTTGTATTGATAATAGTTGTCGCTGTGAGAGTTGCAAGAAAAAAATAAGAAGTCCTATTTTTTCTTCCTAACCCTATTATAAATCTTCTCTGAAAACTTTGTTTCTTTTTCTAACTTCAACACTCCTAGCCCAATCAGATATCCAAATATCGCACCAGCCAGAACATCGCTTGCAAAATGCAGTCCAAAATAAATTCTTGACAGTCCGACAAGAGCTGCAAACGTTATCCAGAAATATTTCATCTTTGGAAATTCTTTTGATAATATCGGTAGCGCACAAAAAACAAGCATTGTGTTGAACGAGGGGAATGAAAAATCCCAAACATAATGTGCCGTTTCTTTTAACGCAGGGAATATGCCAACAATTCCAATTTGGTAAGGTCTAAGTCTTTGTACAGAGATTTTCAACAGAAAACCAACTATTGCAGAAAATAAAAGAGTAACCCACAAAGGCAAAATCCATTTTCTTTTATGTTCTTGCCAAAGAAAAAGACTTGTAAGGAAAAAGAAAACAATTATCTCTGAACTAATAAATGTGACACCCAACAAAATCTCACTCAACAGACTTCCTCTTACGCCTTCAAAAAATCTTACAATTTCATTGTCAAATTTCAAAAAGACTATCATCACAGCCGCTAACACAATTAAGCACAAAGCCCCCAGTCTTTTGTTCATTTCATTATCAGCATCAAATTATTTAAATAGATTTCCCATTTAAAGCAAATGAAAAATACGGGCGATATACTAGATATTTCTCTAAGGTATGTAATTCTCCTGGTCGTAGGATTATTTTTTATGAGATACATCTACGTGATTTTTACTCCCCTTACGTTTTATCCGATATACTTTATCTTAGGATTGTTTTATAATGTTTCAGCCGAAGGCATTAAAATAATTCTTTCAAATATTTCTATTGAACTAATCAATGCATGTGTTGCAGGTTCTGCTTATTATCTTTTGTTGATGCTTAACCTTTCATCAGCAAGAATAAAAATTGTGAAAAGATTTTATCTGCTTTTATTTTTGTTTCTATCTTTTTTGATCTTAAATATAGCAAGAATATTAATTTTGATTTTCTTAATCAACTCAAATTCCCAGCTTTTTGATTTCACCCATAAAGTCTTTTTGTATCTTTTTAGTGTTGTATTTGTCGTCGGTATCTGGTTTTTAGGGGCGGCAATGTTCAAGATAAAATCCGTGCCATTTATCTCTGATATGAAAACTCTTTACAAGATGTCTTCTCTAAAAAGGCATTAACCAGAAATATTTGTTTTATTAGACTTGGTTTGGGCTGCTTCAGTGACAAGGCTATTCACCTTGACAAATGTTTCAAGCATGAATCTTTCCGTTGCGCTCAACACATCACAATTGCTTACTTTTATTGAATAGCATGCAGGCCCGTATTGATCTATCCTTGTTTCATTTGCTACAGTCATGTTGATGTACATGAAGTTCCCACGAGAATCACAAGTTGCATTCTCGTCTTTTATGACCTTTGTTCCTAAGACTCCATAAAGCTTTGCAAGATTTGCCACTGATATTATCCCATCACCACCACAGTTTAAATCTGTATCACTGGCTATCACCATATTTTTCTTTATGTTCAAAGTTCCATTAAAAACAACCTCTCCAGAAATCTTGGGTTCCTTTCTGAGATAAAAGTAGTACGGAACCTGGTTTACCGCTCCAGTTACCTGATCTTTTACGAGAACAGGAAGACTTGTTCTATACGGCGCTATCTCTTTGACCCTTTCGAATTTGATTCCATTATATTCAAACTTATTGCTTTCATTGCTCATTACTATCCATGCGACAAAGAAAACAACCAAAACCCCGACGATTATGAAAAGATTTCTTAGTGTTTTGTTTTCATTTGAAGAATTGGCTGGTGCCACTTTGCTTAGCTCTTCTTTGGGAACATTTGTTTTTTCGATTTCTTTTTTTTCCATTTTAACAGATTAATTTCTCTGTCTTTTCTGTTTTATAAGCCTTTCGAATTATTTTTCTACTCCTAAAATTTTGAACAGAAATTCATCTGTGATCTTAGGCAAATCCTCGAATTTTCCTCTTATGAAAACGCAATTTTGTCTCTGGATTATTTCACTGTTGTTCGACTCTTCAATTAGTATAAAATTATCTGCGCATGTTTTTATCGGCAAGCTGCTGTCGGAGCAGGTCTCATTTTCCAGACAGGCATATTGTCTTCTTAAAACAATTGAATCGAGATTTCTGTAAATTTCACTTTCGCTGTCATAACTTTGTGAAGAAATATAAACTGGCTGAGCCGAATAACTACTCAATAGATTAATCTGTGAATTTATTTTTTCCACCTGGGTCGGATTGTATGCAAATGCGAACTGGTAATTTCCGATAGTTGTGTACCACAGGTTGTTTTGACTTAAAAATTCATAATTGTTGTACTTTACTTTTCCAGAATTTGTATTTGTGGTATCCTGGCTCTGGAATGCATAGCCTATAGTGCTTGCTATCATAACAAAAACCAAAATTCCTCCCACAATAAGCTGATTTCTCTTCCTTCTTTTTTCTTCGTCCTCCTTAGATGTTATTTTTCTCATTGTAATAATCTCTCTTTTACACTATAAAAAGATTTCTGATGTCTTACAAAGTTCTCACAGGTTGTAAAAAATAAAAGAAAAATAAAAATAAAAAATAAGATTTAAGCTGTTGAAGTAACTAGTGTAGCACTTGTAGCGGATGTTCCTAAGTAAGTCTTACCTGTATCTACAGTTTGTGTTCTGAGATATTTAGCTGCATTTACTGTATCTGCTGCATTGTAACCTGCAACAAGTAATGCGACATTACCACTTGATGTAAGGGTGCTTGTAGCATATCCCTTAATCCAGAACTGTCCGGCTCCAACTCCTGTTTTACCAGTCCAATCAGCACCGCAGAAAGCTCCACCTACTAGTGTAGCAGCAGCTGAATTTATACAGCTTCCACCAACAACTATTAAGTTCTTTGTAGCTACCGAAGATACCTCACTATCCTTTACTAGGATTTCTCCTAATGGGGTTGAGGATCCACTGCTGCCTGATGATCCAGCTGTTACACTGGAATCTGTCTTACCCACATATATCTGTGCGTAAACTTGGCTTGGTGGAACACTTAAGGTAACTTTTGTCTTACTTGCAGTGTTTGCATCTAGTGAACTAACTGTACCGTATAGGTCAACATCTTGTGTGATATCACTATCACTTGCTAATGTTGTACTCCAATGTGTTGGGGATGTAAATAATGCGTCATTTACTCCAACTCCATCTGTACTTGTTCCAGCAGGAGTGTGTTCTAAGTCAACAACTACCGCATGATAGTCGTTTGAACTTGTATCTCCTTTTCCTTCAAAGAGAATAACTCCTGGCTCGTTAAGAGCAATTCCTGCACTTTCAGGATTGTTGACATACAAATAGGTATTGTTTACAATAGCTGCATTTGCAGAAAAGTTGTAAACAAGCTTTCCAATAGTGGCTGAAGCCGATCTATTTGAAGTGTCTTCTGCTCCAAGAGCAAGTCCAGTGTTCAAGTAATCTGATCCTATAGACCAGTTACCCACGGTGGCATTTCCTCCTAGATACGTGATTGCAACTCCAGTATAACCATCTCCGTCAGGGAACCAGAATTTACTTGCGTTTGTTCCAGCTATTCCAGGTCCTGCAGGGTCGTTGTCGAAGTTTGTAAAGTTAAAGTTTAGAGGCTGGTATAAAGCCACTAGATTTGTTCCTTTAGTCTTTAGTGTAGGATATATAACATATTCAGTAGCAGCTGCGTCAGATGTAGGGTATTTCACCTGCACATAAGCATCTTCTCCTGTTCCTTTAAAGGTAACGTTATATGATTTACCCTCGACAGTAAGTGGACCATAACCTTCTGTATTCGAAAATACAGTGTCATACTTATCACCGGAAAAGACATCTCTGAATCTTACTCTATCATTTGTAATAGCGTTTGATCCTGTTGTTTGGTTGTATACGTCATACAACTCAAGCATATGTCCATATTCCTGGTTTCCAACAACGACATATTTTGTCTTTGATGTTCCGTATGAAAGGTTAGCCATTTCTCTTACTCCAATACTGTAGTTGTTACTATCTCCTAAGAACCACTTGGTAGACTGATTGTGTGCAAACTCAATTGTTTTTGTGTTTCCAGCATCATCAGCCATTGTCAAGGCCATATTTGTGTCTCCCGAAGGAGCAATAATAATGTTATCCCTTGCAGAGCTGTTCAAAGGTGTACTCAATCCAGCGAAATCAAACTTGAATGATCCGAACACAGGGTCTGCAAAGCTTTGCCCTGGAAGGATAGCATCAGTACTTGAATCTGGTCTGAATACAGCGATAGCAATTTCAGTAGTTGCAGTTGTTCCTCCAACAAGATAAGCGTAAGCTCCATTTATTGGGTCATCGTTATCTCCTGTTGTGACTGTAGCTCCATTGGTGAATGTTATTTTTTGCGCTCCTGCAATTATTGTTGCAGATAACTTTAAGTTATTTGAGTCAGCATTTATAACAGCAATGGTAAGTCCTTGAACTTTTTTGGATGCTGCTTCAGTAATTTCTCTAGAGTCGCTGTTTCCGCTGCTGTCTGTTACTTTTATTGTAGCAGTAGTAGTGGAAGCAGATGTCATTTCAACTGTATATGTTTGTCCTCCGATGGTAACTGTTGCTGAAGGATTCTTGTCATCAAGACTAAGTTTCTGTGCCTCCTTCAATAATACAAGATTAGATGTATCAGTCGAAGCAGATATAGTGAACTTTTGTCCAAACAATACTATAGGTTGCCCTATTGAATCTGCACTAGTGAAATTAATTGCAGCCATTGTTGCCGAAGCGTTATACAATGGGTTCGAGGTCTGACTACTTCCCATACTGATTCCTACTTGAGGATCTGTACTTGAAGTTGGTATCTTTCCGAAGATTACTTTTCCAGAGTTTTCACCTCCAGCAGCAGCGCCTGAAACTAACTTTATCGTAGATGTTAATTTTGAATCAACATTTCCAGAGAAAGTGTAATCTGCAAGAGTTGTTGGAAGATTTACTTTCGTTAACTGCGTTGTAGCAGTGTTTAACGATGTATTCAACCAAATTCTTGTATTACTTGTATCCAAAGATACTGTTTCACCACTAGTTGATGCACTAGTAGAACTTGTAGACGATGCTAGATATCTCTGCAGGTCTGTTTGAATGTTTCCTGCTTCAATAGCATCTAGAACTGAAACTCCACTTCCGGTACCATATACTACAGCTGCATCTGCTGCTCCTCCTTGTACGAATGGAGCAGGGTAATTTGCTGCTGCAGCAACTCCCATAGTCATACCGACCATTATAGCACTCGTTGCAATTGCCGATATTTTTTTGAAATTAATTTTCATTCTTATATTTTAAAACCTCCTTTCACCTATATGACCATGTTGTCTAAGACAACCCCTCTGTTTGTCATAGAAGTGTTCGCCCTCTCTATAGCTACTAATTCTATAACCTCAACTAAGAGGCGTGAATCATCTAAGCCGCTTTCCTTTAAAAAGCTTATTGTACATTTTTCACTCCTTTTTACTAAAAAGCCTTATTTCCTTAGGTTTATTTATAAAGATTATGCTGTCACTGTCACATTACTACGTCTTTTAGTGGTATCTCTTCGTCTTAGACAGAAAGATTTATTAATATGTATGGTTTAGTTTATTATATATGTCCTTAAAGAACATATATTTTCAAAAACCCTTTTTAGGATATATGATAAAATGAAACATATATTAAAATGGTAAAAACTAAGATCCGAGATATAACAATAAAAGAGGAAGAGGGAGTATTTTCTTTCTTTAAAAAGGATGAGTCTGCCAAGCAAGACTACGACTTTGAGGGTATATCGTCCTTAAGAAAACTCCTGAGCAACGAAAAGGCAAGGATTCTTCATGTCATAAAGTATCAAAAGCCTAATTCAATATATGAACTTGCCAAGCTCCTTAAAAGAAATTTTAAGTCAGTTTATGAGGATCTTAAACTGCTTGAAAGGTTCGGTTTTATAGATTTCATTGAAGAAAAAGGCAAGGACAGAACAAGGCACAAACCAGAGATAATTGTGGACACTATTACTATTCACTTTAAAATTTAGGAATACACGTTGAATACAACTTGGGAATCTTTCCCTGCAGGAAGCCCTTGTATTGCTCCCTTGCTATTTGCGGTCGAATTTCCTTCTTTTGCATAAAATACTCTCTCTTCATTAAAGCTAATATTCATTTCATAGCCTTTTATCGGGTTATCTCCCTGCACTTTCCAAGAATCTTTGAGAATAGCAGTCAAACTTGAGTTAAGAATCTGGCAAGTGTCTTTTTCATCTGAACATCTTGTCTTTTTGTAGCAGGCTGATATTAGATCTTCCACATCCATGAAATTTCCCCTTGAGTCCTGGCATTCTGAGCTGTACTGCAGCGCGGCTTGTATAAAGCTTTCTCCTTCGTAGCTTTGAACAGTAATCTTATCTGAGTTGGAAAAAGAGAACCATAAAAAGACAAGCAATATGACTGCCACTAAAACTATTATTAGCCCAAATCCGACCATTTCTTCCTGCGCACGCTTGTTTTTACCCATTTTTCACCTCATAACTGACTAAAAGTTTCGCAACTTCACACTTGTCCTCAATATATCCATTAACGTTGGCCTTTCTGCATAACGCCACAAAGTTGCCCACATAAGTCCCTCCCTGCTGGTCGTTAGACACCTTAATCACATCACAATTAGGATAGTTTCCAACTGTGCATTCCATTTCACTTCCCCCCATTTTCCTTATTTCTATGTTTGATCTGCCCCAGAATTTAGAGTAAGCTCCATTATTTTTTAAAGCCATCACCTTGTCCTCATCAACACAGTTAGTTCTTTTGGTTCCGAAAGAATTTTCGCATGAGAACTCTGGCGAGTTTGCTAACTTGGATACTAAAAGTAATGCGTTGTTTTCTTCCAGCGTGAGTGCTTGTTTTTTAAGACTAGAAAGTTTGAACCCTAGAAAGAAAACTCCAGCCAGGACAAAAAGCAAAGTCACAGCTATCAACATAAAAGCAGTCTGCTGTATCTTCATTTGAGATCGCTTTGTTTTGTTCACCATAATCTGCAAACTCCTATTTCATTTTGCTTTTTAATTTCATTCATGCTAGAAAACATTGGCATTAAATCTGAAGAATCTTTGTAAATAGAAATAGAACTTTTTAAAGAATCAAAATTGACATTCGAGCTGCATCCACTTAGCTTGACAATTCCTTTCTTTGATTCATAAACCTCTGCAAGTTTTTCAGTTTTTTTCATAAGTCTCTGAACCTGGCATTCATAAAGACGTTTTTCCGAAAATATTGCTCCATACATCAATGCTTTTCCTTTATCCAACCCTTCAAAATAAAATCTGGCGTTTCCTTTTTGAACATATCCAGAATTATAGTTCACATTTACTTCACAATTTCCCTCGAAACAAACTTTTGTGTCTTCAGAATCGCAATCTGTCTGTCTTGACACGTTGATTATGCTTTTTATCTTAAGATTATTTATTTCGTCGCTAATATCTTTTGGAGGATTTACAAAGCAATATGTTTTTGTTTGGGGGATTACATAAACAAGATCTGCAACATTAAAAGGAAATTCAAACGGCTTAGAAAAAAGATAAAAATTTTTGCCTTCAATCATGTTTTCAGAAAAGAAATATTTATTTTCAAAACTTGACTCTAGGCCAGAGTCGGAATATTTTCCCAATGCCTGTTGGTTAATTCTTATTAATTGCTCTCCAAATTCTCCAGCATCTTCACAACCGTTGTAGATTTTAGTTTGAGAACTCAATGATAGAGATATCACTTTTGATTCTCCAGAAAGAGTTTCAAGAGGGTTTGTTATAATTCCCAAACTCCTGCTTGCTTGAATATCACTCGAGGTTTGCTCCGTGTTTACAAATTTTACGATAAAAAATATTGCCAGAAAAAGTATGAAAGCCCCGACGATAAGTGCAAACATCCAGCTAAAAGACATTTCTAAAAAACCTTTTTTTTCAATCTTTTTCATGTTTTTACCTGCTTACATTTACCAAAGTTTCGTCAAAGCTTTTTTTTAATGTGAAATAAACCTTGCCTTGTATGTTGCTGACGCAAAAGTTTCCTGAGCTTGGTTGCTGTATGTTAACATGGTCTATCCCAGTATAATCAAAATTTCCTCCACTTCCGGGCGGTTCAAAATAGACCTCAGAATTTTCAGAAAAGCAGACTTTTTCTATCTTTGACGGAAGAGAATATGTTTTTTTCTCGGAACTTTGGGAAGATCTCCAGACTCGGTCAACATCGTTTTTAAAATCGTCTATGAACGTCGCAACTTGTGCCATTTTTTGTATATCAATAAATTTTTTTATTCCCCAGAAAGCGAAAACCACGAATGCTATAATTAATATTATCGAAAAAATCATCCCGAAAGAAAGCTCCATCGCTCCTTTTTTTGTTTTTGTCATTTTTTTAAATTAGGCATATCTGCTATTTTTTCCAAGGCGTCATTGAATTTTAATCTTTCCTTATTGCTACACACAATTGTGAGAAAAACCATCTTATCTCCGTAGAAAATTTCTATTCTAGGTTTTTCAGCCAGTTCAGAATTTTCCTCTTTAAACACCTCGGCAGTTTTTATTTTCCAATTGCCGTTATTGTCTTGCTGCTCATATGATATTGTAAATTTCACTCCAAAAACTTCCTTAAATACCAAACTCAAATTTTCAAGAAGGTTTTCAGTTTTTTCAAAGACATAGTAATTAAAATTTTCAGAATTTGCAACACCAATCAACTTAATATTTTTCATAAATAAAATAGTCTAAAGAAGCTTATAAAATTATTGAAATGTGTTAGTTCAAAGGCCTTACAATTATGCTGCACATGTTTGGTGCTGGCTGATTTCCATATTGATCCTCGCACTTTATGTAATAGGTTCTCTTTGGATCCCAGTCTATAGAAAATTCTTTCTTTTCGAAGTTGTTTAGAACCTGCCCGTCATCAAAAATGTAAATGCAGTCGCTGGTTGAGTAAACACATTTTCCTTCTTCGTTCGTTATTAATTTCAATAAATCATCCTCATGATATGCTCTTACGACCAATGGGGCTTGGTTGTCGCTTTCAACATTAAACTCTGTGTAGTTTGTATCTATGTTCCCGCCCAAATCAACACATTTTATGTAATATTTGTAGCTTCCTGTTGGTAGCCATAAGTCCTGACTGTGTGTGTTTCCGCCTGTTTCAGGATAAAACTGGTTGTAGTCTTTTTCATTTTGTGTATCGCTGTAGAAACATGTTGCTTGCCCGTCTTTGTATCCAGCAGTAGTCTCGACTCTCAATGTAACCTTCACGGCCTCTGTGGA
>ORJL010644957.1_pt1 | contig 11802 bp, 8 predicted proteins | sample 1779941 | NCBI WGS metagenome assembly ORJL01 (sample SAMEA104232317, study PRJEB22302) | groundwater metagenome | biome: forest; feature: aquifer; material: groundwater | place: USA | collected 2011-08-07 | depth 5.8 m
CATCCTGTGAAAATTTCATATCTTTTATATCATCAAGTACGCTCGGACTGACATCGATCACAACAAGAGACTTACGATATTTTTTTATAATAACTTTAATTGACGAAGATTTTTTATCATTACCTTCAACAGTGAAAACTTCATCGTACGGAGTATTTGTCATGGAAATTTTTTGCTTTTGATAGCTTGAATAGCCAAACGTCAATATGACAACCGGGATTCCTTTTTTTCTCCAATTCGAAATAACAGGAACGCTATCGCTATAAAGACACACAGTATCCAATATCCATGCCTGAAATTCTTTCGTAATTTCTTCTTTATTAAAATGAATACCCATCTTTTGTTCAAGTTTTTGTGTCAGATTCTCAATCGAAAACATCCCCTCTTTTTTCGTTTCTTCATACGATTCGCGTACGAGACGCTCATCTGCGTCTTGGCGAGTGAAAATCGCAAAAAGTCCCGCCTTCCCTCCCTTGAATGAAGAAATAGTATTATCAAAATCAAGAACGATACATTTTGGCTTCATATATTTCACGATATAATAACAGGATAAAAATAAAACAATAGTATATATTTATGAATTATACCATAAATTTAATATGTACTAATGTTATGTACTAATGTTTGTCTGTTTCGCGGGGCAGTTCATTTTCTATATTCAAGCCATGGAACATAATTGACAGTCCTTATATTCTAATTGAATAAGTTCAGGCACATATTGGACTGCGAAGCAGTCTAAAATGTATGCGAATAGGGTTTAAATATCATAATTGTCAGGGATTTGGTAGATTGTACGAGTATGGATTTAAATATACTCGTATGATTACCAAAGAGGCAAAGCAAAGGATCAAGATTCTTCAATTCTGGCGCGCTCATGGGCTAAAAGCCACCACTGATGCTTTCGGGGCTAAACGTTCAACCCTATTCGGATGGTGGAAGATATACGCTGACTCAGGGCTTAAGGTTGAAAGTCTGAATCCGGGGACTCAGGCTCGTGTTAACAATAATAAGAGGGTAATTCATCCATTGATATTGAAAGAGATAAAACGATTACGGCTGGAAGAATGCCCTAATATGGGCAAGGCTAAAGTTAAAAAGAATCTCGATGTGTTTTGTAAGCATAATAAGTTGCCAATCTATTCAGAATCCAAAATAGGCAGAATCATAAAAGAAAGAAAGATATATCATCATAGGCAAAAGGTTTCTCATTTTGGAAAAGTCAAAACGATAAATAAACGCAAAAAAGAACGGAAACCAAAGGATTTTGTGGCCAACAAGCAAGGCGATTTAATTGAAATTGATACTATTGTAAAATTTATTTATGGAATAAAAAGATATATCATTACAGCCATTGATGTTAAAACAGAATATTCATTCGCCTATGCTTACAAAGATCACGGCAGCAACAGCGCCAAAGACTTCTTTAAAAAACTAAAACGGGTTTTCCCCTACAGAATAAAGGCGGTTCAAACTGACAACGGATCAGAATTTCATAAATACTTTATGCGATACTTAGAGAAACGAAAGATTACGCATTATTGGAATTACAAAGGGCAGCCAACCAAAAACGGACACGTTGAGAGATACAACAGGACCATACAGGAAGAGTTTGTTGATTGGAATGAAATACTGCTGGAAGATGTATATGAATTTAATAGAAAGCTAATGGATTGGCTGTTGTGGTACAATACAAAAAGATTTCACTGGAGCTTGAATTTAACCTCGCCTGTGGATTATTTATTAAATAATAGCTTGGTGTCCAATATGAGCTGGACTAATACACTAATTGTAATTTAGTGTAGTTTTATGGTATAATAAAAATGATTTGAATTATTTAAGATAATATTGAAGAAGAGATATTATGAAATTTAACATAATTATTGACCGATGGGAAAATTTTTATTTCTTTGTAGAAACATTAGCTTTATCAAAAACTTCATTTCAGAAATCCTGCAGGAATTTATGGCAAAAAGAAATTGGCAACATTCCCCCCGAGAGAAACCAAGAATTAAAAAACTTTATTATAATTCAAAAAAAATATCATTTGCTAAACTCTCATCTAAAACCCCAGTTTAATAAGAATAAAAATCTCTGGAAAATATATTCCTCCAAGGTAAGTAAAAAAGATTTAGGAATACTAAATAGAGTTTTTAATAACTGGAATAGCATTTTTAATAAATTTTATGAAAAGGAATTTACCTTGTTGCAATTGTGGAAAAAAGCAATCGAAAGACATTTTTTAAACAAAAAATTTATTTTGCAAATTTTAAGGATTCTATCTATTCTCTATAACTCGAAAAAACAACTCCCTACAGCAAAATTTTTTCTTTTACCCTCGACTAAAACTCATACACGAGGATTCACAATTCGGATCAAAAATAAGTCACCCGCTATATATATTTATATATCGCGGTATCCTTTAAAACAGAGCAAATATCCCATAGGAATTATTTTTCATGAGCTTATCCATGCTTATTTTGAAAGACCGTACTTTATGTCATTAATTCTTAAGCATTTTAGCGAAGAAGAACAGAAGGTATCTATTGGAGAGATAGCCTGTAGCACGCTTTTCCCATATGGGGTATTGGCTCAAAAGTATCTTGGCATTCCATCGTATAAACTGCGGACAAATATTCCTAATAAATATACAGCACCCCTTCTTGGGTTAACAAAACAATATATAAGAGGGAAAAAACCTTTTGACGAAAAATATCTTAAAACCTTATATTTATTAATAGAGTAATATTATTAAAATTACAAAAGCCCTGTTTTTTAAAACAGGGCATGTTTTTTTAGAAAATAAAACCGAACAGCCGATCAATCTCCTCCCGGTGGAGGTAGATCATTCCACTCGCACCAATCTGGATCCCACTGATTTTCCCATAAATTTTCATCCGCTTGTCGATCTTTGCGATACTTGTTCACAGGAGGTTTATTTTCAAGCCTCTTTATGGCCGCAGTGATCGCAAGATCTCCTTGTGAAACTTTCTTCTTTGGTTTCATGATATGCTCCTTTCTGATCATCGCTTTTATGGCGTGCCAGGAAATTTTCTATCTTCTCTTTTAAATACGAGAAAATAGCTTTTCGGGTTTCACAATAATAATACTTTCCCTCAATTCCTCCAATCCTATGATGTGCGCATCCATTGTGGCAAACCTTTTGCCATTCACATGTTGTGCATTCCGGATGTCGCGAATTTACTCTCTGGGCATATGATAGTCTGCTGGGACCATTTAAAGTTTCAATAAGGGATTGTTGAGATAAATCACCAAAAAGAAATTCTGTTCTGCCAGCTAATCTATCGCAGGGATAAATTTTTCCATCATAATCAATACAAAAATATCCAGTGCATGTTCCGTTAAAAGAACATGAACCTGCGCTTTTTTGCAATACACCCGCAACAAGATGATCAATCTCACGGATACAAAGATTTGGTTTATTCTTGTGCAACCACAAATCAATGTATCGCATAAGATACTCTTTGAGATCCTTATTAGTAACTTGCTCGCCCAACATCCGCACATTAATTTCAGCAACATCAAGGTAAGGATTAATTCCCCATGCTACCCCTTTACTTGATAATGGGAAGTTCATAAAAAAAGAAAAGTCTTTTTCTAAATTCCGTAAATTGCTGCGAGTCAGTACTTGTATAAATCCAGGCGTTATCCCGTATTTTTTGAGTATCTCTATGCCTCGCTTAACTTGATCAAACGATCCCTCTCCCCAATATTTTTTTCTAAATTGGTTATGGCTTTTTGAACATCCGTCCAAACTGACCCCAACCCTGAAATGACGCTCTTTAAAGAATAAAGCCCATTTATCCGTTATACATGTCCCGTTGGTCTGGATATAGTTTTGAACATCATGGTTTTTATTGTATTTTTGCTGTAGCTGAATAATCTTTTCAAAAAATTTAATTCCTACAAGCAACGGCTCTCCGCCATGCCATATAAATGTAATGCGACCAGAAAAAAGACACATATATTGAGAGATAAAACTCTCAAGAAGCTCTTCGTTCATTATATGGGGCGTAGTTTGATCCCGCACGCTATAAAAACAATATCTGCAACGAAGGTTACAAAAATCACCAACCACTTTAATAATAGGAACCATAATTCTCATTGGAGCAGTAAGTACAACTTTTGACATTGATTTTCTCCGTGGAATATTTGTGTAATTTTTAATGAGCAAACGTCAACCTTATTTATCTTACAATAATAATTATTTTTCTGTCAAGTAGTGCAAGAATTGTCAAGAATTCGTATTAAGTCAACTTTAATCTGTTTTAGGGTTCAATTCCTCGCGGCTTGCCGCTTTATTTACAAATAAAATATCCTATGGATACCTCGTCGGCTTGCCGCGGGGTAATTCATTATAAGGTAAAAACTTATTTTTATTTATTTGTTAATAGGGGTTATTTTATGGTATAATATAAATGATATTTTTAAGTGTTTTTTATTTTTGTATTAGTTTGTTTTGGGTTTTGTTATAAGGGGAGATAAGCAAAGTTTGTTTGGGAAAAAATTATAGTTTGGAGGGGCAATATAGAATGATAAAAAAGATATGATCTCATTATTTCATCTGGAGATTGTTAATTGCATAATTAATATATGTCGTTAGTAATATTTTTAGCTGGAATCCTCAATTTGATATTGATTGGCTTGGTGTGGTCTAGAAAAAGAAAAAGTTTCATAGACCACTCTTTCATTCTTTTGACTTTTTTTATTACTATATGGATTTTTCTTAATTTTCTTTTTCAAATTACTTTCAAACTTTCTATTGTGAGAAGTTTTTATGCAGTTGGGGCTTTGGTTATTTCATCAGCATTATTATTTTCTTATAGTTTTGTAGCCAAACAAGTTAAAATAAAAAAAAATATTTTAATAATTTTTCCAGGATTTATTTTTTTTATATTATCGTATATCGATGGTTTAATAATTAGTTCCGTTGATGTTGCATATACGACCGGATATGATGCACGGCCAGGTATACTATTTCCATTTTATGGTATTTTTATAGTCACATCAATTATATGGATATTAGTTTTATTTTATAGGCATTATAAAAATTTTTCGTCTATTCAAAAATCTCAAGCAAGGATAATTCTTTTTGGATTAATTTCTTTTGGGATAGTTACAAGTTTAGTAAGTTTTATATTACCTTTATTAAAAATTTGGAGTTTTACTTCCCTAGATTCACCTTCTTCATTGTTTTTTACGATAAGTATAGCATTTGCCATTAGTCGATATCGATTCATGGATATTAGGGCAATTATTTTCCGTTCGATTGCTTTTAGTTTTATTGTGTTTCTTATCTCAAGCGTTTTTGCCGCCATATCATCGTTTATTGCAAAACTTTTTACGGATTATGTAGGCATTCCATCAAATATGGTTGCCGGAGTTGCGGTAGCGATTCTTGTCACATTGTTTTATCTTCCAGCGCGAAATGTTATTGAAAGAGTCACCAATACCTTTCTCTATAAAAAATCTTATAATTCCGAGTTGCTTCAGAAAAAGGTTAATGAGATGGCATCTTCGTTGCTTGATCTTAAGACGCTGAATTTTTCTATATGCGGTCTGCTAGAAGATGCCTTTAACTGTGAAAAAATTGGAATTGCGCTTTTGAATGAAAAAAAGAAGCTGCGAATCGCGTATCAAAAAGGATTTTTGGCGGGCGTGCCGGAGATGCTTATTTCATTTCCGGGGGTTACGAGAATAATGCTTAAGCAGTTTCAAGAAACTCCAGGTATTTTTGTGATAGATGAGAGAAAGACGCAGTATGACAACGGAGAATTTATGCCAGTAAGCCCAAAAATGATGAATCTTTTGCATGAAAATGATCTTGCCCTTATTATCCCCCTTTATTCTAAGGAAAATCTTATTGGCGTTCTTGCGCTGGGAAATAAAAAATCCGGCGAGGCATATTCTACCCGCGATTTGAATATTTTAAACATCATGTCGGGCCAGATTGCCGTTGCCATTGACCGCGCGCAACTCTATAGCCACTTGGAAGATCTTGTTGAAGAGAGGACGGAAGAGTTAAAAACCACAAATGAAAAGTTGGAGGGAGCCAATGTACAGCTGAAAAAACTTGACGCGTCAAAATCTGAATTCATCTCAATCGCCTCGCATCAGCTCCGCAGTCCGCTTACGGCTGTCAAGGGATATGTTTCAATGATGAAAGAAGGGGATTATGGCACTATCCCGCCGAAGCAATTAAGAATTCTTGATATTGTCAATACTTCCAACGAACGGCTTATCGCGCTTGTGAATGATCTTTTGAATATTTCAAGAATAGAATCCGGCAAGCAGAAATATGACTTTAAGAAAGGCGATCTTATGAAGCTTGCGCAAGAAGTAGTGACACAGCTTTTGCCGCAATCAGAGAAAAAGGGCTTGAAGTTGATTTTAGAGAAGCCCGCACAGCCATTTTCACAAGTTGTGTTTGACTCCGAGCGCCTCCATGAGGTTATGGTAAATTTTGTCGACAACGCCATAAAATATAGCAACAAAGGCACTGTGACAGTAACACTTAAGCCCGAGCCTTTGGGTATGGTAACATTCTCCGTGAAAGACTCGGGAATGGGAATCTCCAAAGAAACTATGCCGCAGTTATTCAAAAAGTTTTCCCGAGGAGAAGGAAGCTTTTTGGTGCAGCCGGGCGGTTCGGGACTTGGGCTCTATGTTGCTAAAATGGTTGTTGAAGGAGTGCACGAAGGAAAAATCTGGGCGGAGTCCGAAGGAGTGGGCAAGGGATCTACCTTTATCTTTTCTATTCCCATCGACGGGCCGAAGAAAATCCTCAAACCCGTTCCTGAAAAATCCAAAGTTGTGGAAATAACTACTTTGGTGGAATAATAATAAAAAATATTAAAAAAGAGAGATTTTGTTTGTGTTGTTTATGGTGGGGATAGGAAAAAATACCGTTAGATACTACGATTTTAGACTACGAATGATTTATACTGCATGAAAAATAAGCCAAAAATCAGTTGCATTATTTTGACATGCGATTCTCATATTGATAAAGGTGAATCGATCTTTCATTGTATGGCCTCGGTATTAATGCAAAATTTTGAGGATTTTGAAATCATCTTGGTTGAGAATAGTCACACAAAAACTCAAAATATTCAGCGGTTACTACAATTTTGTAAAAATCAAAATAGCCATAGAGCCATACCAGTGGGTTTAAAAATAATAAACAATAGTAAAAGTCTGAGCTGGGGCGCCGCAAGAAATAAGGGAATACAATTAGCGAAAGGTGAATATTTGGTATTTCTTGATGACGATACAATCATGGTAAATGTAAATACATTTGCCGAGATAGCTTTGGCTAGCACGCAATACGATTATGGATATGGCGCTGTAAGACTTTGGACGAACGGAAATTGGTTTCAAGCTCATTCGCAGGAGGTGTTAGAGGAAATAATTATTGGTGACTTTAAAAATCTCATAGCGCATTCAGGCAAGCCAGAGCGGGGAATAAGAGGTCAGGATGATATTCATATGCAGACGAAGACATTTATTGGGAATTTGGGTTTTTGTAAAAAAAGTATCCTTGAAAGAATCGGAGGTTTTCCAGATTTTAAAGGATATGGATTTGAAGACGATTATGTAATGTTTCGTTTATATGAAGGCGGATACAGGCTAAAGCTTTTGGAAAATATTCGTGTCGTACATGTAAACCATAGAATTCAGAATAGCAAGGTTAGAAATTTAATTCCTTATTTTCAAGATTTGGTGCGGCGCAATTATTATTGGTTTCATGTCGCTAAAATTTTTGAAAAAAATTCTGTGCCAAGAAGTGAGGTGCTTGAGCCGCTGAAGAGTTTGCACTATGATTACAGAGTAGAGGAAGCTTATTTGCAATATCAATTAAGCGTGCCATTAGATATTGATAAAAATGAAATAAGAAAAATAAAAATCTGGAAAGATAAAAATCAATTTACCAAGCAAGCATTCTCCCGAGTTATTTTTAAACTGCAACATTCTTATAATCTCGATACTTTCATCCAAACCAGTGGCGCGGATTTTGACAATCTTGCAGCCGTGATAAAAGCAGCAATGAATTATGGTTTTGTGTCAATTGATAGAAAAACGAATAGCATCCAAAAAATTTTTAATTTTCATTTTACACAACCATATGAACAAGAGCGCGCTACTATTCCAACTATTGTGCCCAAAAAACAATTTAATCAATTTCCATGCGATCATCAATCCCGCCTTCGGAGAGTGAAATTTTTAAAAGAGCGCTATCCTTTTGCAGAATATTTGCGTTTTGGGATTATAGGCGATGATGATTTATTGAGCCTAGAGTTTAAAAATGAATATTGGGCATGGCCAATAGTAATTGAAAAGGATAAAACACTTGTTAAGGCCATTCGGGAGCATGATCCGCGAGTTCAAATCCTTCAAGAAGATGTGCGCTCATTTAAAAATAAAAATAATATAATTGTACAAACTTTTATCGCTGATCCGCCCTACACACTTTATGGCGTTTTAAGCTTTATATATGCCGGCTTGCTTATGTTGCCTGAAGATTGGGAAGAAAGAGAATTTTATGTAATAATAAATGAAGCGATGATAGGTAAATCCTTATTAACCATACAGCAAGTATTGGCCAAGGCCGATATATATCTTTCGGAGATTAAGGAAAACTTTAGCCAATACAAAATGCCCAAAAATTTTAAGGAACGGAAAAGAGCTAACTTTTTTTTGAAAAATATAAAATTACGCGCTGATTCTGTGGCTTATAGTTCTTCTTCTCATCTATACATATTTAAAACCAACAATCCAAAACATGAAATAATACGCGCATTTATACAACCTGATTTAATATATGAACATTACTAAATTTCCAATCAAGCCGTCGCATATAAAATTTCTGAATGACGATCGGATACTATATACTTGCGATATGAGATCAATAGGAGAGTCTATGGATTATAATATTCCAGCTATGTGGAAATATGAAAATCTCATGCCTTGGATATTAAAAGACAAATTTACCGCCGTTAATGACACGAGCCGGATGAGGTATGCCAATAAAAATCGGTTTTTACATTTAGCTAAAGGCCATGATTCAAAAATTTCGGTATATCAAAAGCTTTTTATAATACCATTGCCCGATGAAGTGAATGGGCTTTGGGTAGGCGTACCGCATCCTGACGCTGATCGGATGGCGAGAGTAAAAAAACTTAAAATAAATTATACTTATAAAGATTTTCTGAAGAGGAACGATAAGTTGCAACAGAAAATATTATTAGAGAAACAAACGCCTTTATGGAATCAGGTAAAAAATATCAAAAAGCTTAATGCCATACTCGGCAAGTCTCCACGGGGTTATTTAAAACGAAAACATGGATCAGGGGGGTTTACCGTATTTGATACTCAAGCCGCGGGCACAAATAAAAAATTTAAAGAGCTATATAATAAAAATGCATCTGACTGGTTTTTAGAAGAGTATGTTGAGGGAGCTTCTTGCAGTATTCAGTGCTTAAAGTATAAAGGGAAGGATGAAGTGACTGTTTTTGGTTATGCCGAACAGATTTTAGCGGAAGGCAAATATTTTATAGGATCTAAAATTAAATCGTTGGATGACCTGAATACTCAAGTGTTTAAACAATTAAGCATGGCGATTCAAAGGTTGTCTCCGCTTTTGCAAGGATATGAAGGGTTTTTTGGATTGGATTTTATAGTAACTTCGGACGAAAAAGTATTTGTGCTTGAAGCTAATGTTCGTCTCACCGCAGTAACAATACCAACGTTGCTCACTAACTGCGTTGCCGGAAAAAAAGCCTTGTATCGTGAAGACGTCAAGGGTAAGATGACTAAGAAAGGAGTTGTTGTGCTAGCAGTGGACCAAAGTAATAATTCGGTTGATACGCTTGAGTTTTTTAAGCAGAAAGGCGCTTTTGGTAAAATGATAACTTTTGAATTAGTACATTGCAATAAATTAGGGAAGTCTCTTGAAAACCGCGACGTACGCGAGTTGCAATTGCTCGTTGATAAGAATATTAGCACTACCACTAAAGCCGTTTTTGAAAATTTTTGGCCTTTTGGCTGGACTCTTTGCTTTATTCTCGAAGAGTCGCATTGCGTTATAAGCAGTTGGTTTTTGGAGCAGCGGATTTTATTGGATATTTTCTCTTGTAATATTCGTATTGATATAGATAAAATCGTAAAAGAGTTCGCACTTTTTTTCGATGCCAAAGCAATTACTCATCTTAAAGCAGGAGACAGATGAAAACGCGAAATTGCATTGTTATTCCACCGTATTATTCAGGAACGTCTTTTGAGGACATAGTTCGTTCTCTCAAGGTTGCCGTACATAAAATCGGCCTGCCTGTTACTTTTTATGGCTATACGCGGCCATTGAGCAATAATGTTACGTATGAAAATTTACTTGATGATTATAGATACGTTGCCGGGCAGTTGAAAATTTTAAATACGCTCATAGAAGAAAAAGATTCTTTAGGGCGAATTCTATTTTTAGATTTTTTTAATCCAGGCCTTGACCTGTTTCAATACTCGCTTATGCATGACAATAGGAAAATAAGAATAGCAAGTCTCTTGCACGGCGGTTCATTTGTTTCAGGGGATTTATACGGCTTTAATTGGTTAAAAAATTTTGAGTACGGATGGTTTGCCTTAAATAATACGATATACGTACCATCTCATTATTTAAGAAACTCCTGCCCCGATCAATTTAAGGCTAAGGCTAAAGTTTTTTCTTGGGGGATGGATGCCTTTAAGCCGTCTAGCTCAAATCAGAAGAAGTGGGACGTCGTTTTTCCTCATCGGCTGCAGAAAGATAAAGGGGTGGAAGAATTTGTCAGAATAATAAAACTCCTGCCCCGGATTAAAATATTGGTGACATCTCCATTGACGCGACAGCAGCTTTCAGCTAATAATTTTTATTATAAATTAAAGAATCACCCAAGCGTTCAATTTGTCTATAGGGTCAACAATGTAAATATTGGAAAATTTTTATGTAAATCAAAAATAGTATTGAGCTGTTCTTTGCAGGAGACGTTTGGCTACTCAATTATGAAATCTATCGCTAGCGGGTGTGTGCCGGTAGTTCCTGATAGAGCATGTTATCCTGAATATATACCCAGTAGTTTTAGATATAAAACTATGGCAGAAGCCGTGAAGCTTATAGAACATTTTTCCAGAGTTGATTTATATTCTCATGAAAAATTTTTTGACCTTAAAAAAAATATTTTACAATTTTCCTTTACCCCGATTTTACGAGATTTTTTTAAATAAAAAAATACCAGAGATGAAAAGCATAAATAATGAATCTCTATAGATTATTAATTTTATTGAAAAAATGTTAAAATAAAGATAGTAATTCATAACAAGAATATATGCCCACCAAAGAAAAATCCCCTCATTTACTCACTGCTTGGACGCTGATTATTTATGGGGTAGGATTGTTAATATATAGTGGTTTTTTATTAATTTTAAGTTTTTTTATTGGTTTTTTTATTTATGCATTCCCTTTTTTTGCATTTTTTTTCAGCATTATTTTCCTGGGAGTCTATCTGATTTTTAAAGCCGCAAAACTACTTATAGCCAACAATCCAATAGGTTTAAAAAGTGGTGTAATGGGTACTATTATAATTTTAATTTTTGGTCTGTATCTTCTTTTGGCAGAATACGCAAATGACTATGGCAAGGAAAAAGTTATAAAAATTGGTATAATGGCTTTAGGTTTTATCATATATAATATTGCCATATTTTGGAATTTAAATAGGTCAAAAAATATTTTCAAGAATCAAAAATAGAATAAAAAATGTA
>ORJL011030518.1_pt1 | contig 11802 bp, 9 predicted proteins | sample 1779941 | NCBI WGS metagenome assembly ORJL01 (sample SAMEA104232317, study PRJEB22302) | groundwater metagenome | biome: forest; feature: aquifer; material: groundwater | place: USA | collected 2011-08-07 | depth 5.8 m
CCACGAGGACGTCACCGAGAACCGGGGCGTCTTCGCGATCGAGCCGCTCGACCGTGGCTTCGGCTACACGTTCGGGAACTCGCTGCGCCGCGTGCTGCTCTCGTCGCTCGAGGGCGCCGCCGTCACGGCCGTCAAGATCGAGGGCGTCGCGCACGAGTTCACCACGCTGCCGGGCGTCCGCGAGGACGTGACCGACATCATCCTCAACCTCAAGAACCTCATCTGCCGGCTCCACGGCGAATCACCCGAGGTCGAGGTGCACATCGCCAAGAAGGGGGCGGGCATGGTCACCGCCGCCGATGTCGAGGCGCCGGCGGACCTCGAGATCCTCAACCCCGAGCTCGAGCTCGCCCACCTGTCCGACAAGGGCAAGCTCGAGATGACCCTGACGATCGGGCGCGGCCGCGGCTACGTCCCGGCCGAGCTCAACCGCGGGCCGGAGACGACCATCGGCGTGATCCCGATCGACTCGATCTTCTCGCCGGTACGGCGCGTCGCCTACGACGTCGAGGCGGCCCGTGTCGGGCAGCGCACCGACTACGACAAGCTCATCCTCGACGTGACGACCGACGGCTCGGTCGAGCCGCGCGACGCGATCGCCGAAGCGGCCGAGATCCTCATCCGCCAGCTCGCCATCTTCACCGACCTCGACAAGCTGGAGGGCTTCGGCGAGACGACCGGCGAGACCGCCACCGGCGAGGCGCCGACCGCGCACGGGATGGAGAACTTCCCGATCGAGGAGCTCGAGCTGGGCGTCCGCTCGTACAACTGCCTGAAGCGCGTGGGCATCGAGACGATCGGCGACCTGATCTCGAAGAGCGAGGACGAGCTGGCCTCGATCCCGAACTTCGGCAAGAAGTCGATCGAGGAAGTCAAGGAGACGCTCGCCACCCACGGCCTCACCCTCCGGGGCGAGGAATAGGGGGCACGGCAGGGTGCGGCACCAGCGCGCAGGCAAGAAGCTCGGGCGCGACTCGAGCCATCGCAAGGCGCTCTACTCGAACCTCACCGGCGCGCTGATCGCGCACGGGCGGATCGAGACGACCGAGGCGAAGGCCAAGGCCGTCAAGCCGTTCGCCGAGAAGATGATCACGCTCGGCAAGCGGGGCGACCTCGCCGCGCGGCGGCTGGCGCTCGGGGAGCTGCGCTCGCAGGATGTCGTCCTCCTGCTCTTCGCCGAGGTGGCGCCGCGCTTCGCGGAGCGGCCGGGCGGCTACACGCGAATCGTCAAGCTCGGCCCGCGCCAGGGTGACGCGGCCGACATGGTCTTCCTCGAGCTCGTAGACCACACGCCCTGACGTCCCTGGGCGGCGGGCTCCCGCCGGGCAGAGCCCGGCTCCGCCCGCCTCGCGTCGCTCGCGCCGCTCCAGTCGGGGGCCCGTGCTTTCGCACTGTTCCCCCTCCCTGCGCGACGCGAGCGACGCGCCAGGAACGTCAGGGCACATCGGTATTGCTCGGGCGCCGTGGGGGCCGCGGCGGGTCTAGGCTTTCGGCGTGAGCCTGCTCGTTGCGATCCTGCTTGCCATCTTCGTGCTCCCGTCGCCTTGGGGTCTCGTGGCGATCGCGGCCGCGGGCCTGCTCGAGATGGGCGAGACGTACCTCGGGTTTCGCTGGTCGCGACGCGAGCGGGCCGCCGTCGGCGCCGAGGCGCTGGTCGGCCGCACGGGTGTCGCGACCAGCGACCTCCGGCTCGAAGGGCAGGTGAAGGTGGACGGGGAGCTCTGGGGGGCGCGCTGCGAGAGCGGCGTGGATGCGGAGACGCGCGTTGTCGTGACCAGCATCGAGGGGCTGACACTGACCGTCGAGCCCGAGCGGCTCTTGTGAAGCTGCGGCTCACGCTCGAGTACGAGGGCACCGGCTTCAAGGGCTGGGCACGGCAGCCCGGCGAGCGGACAGTCGAGGGCGTCCTCCAGGAGGCACTCGCGGCGACGTTCCGCACCTTCGACTCGCTCGCCGTCGCCGGCCGCACCGACGCCGGCGTGCACGCCCTCGCGAACGTCGCGAGCGTGGACGTCGAGGGCGGGCCGCCGGCGGCCCGGGCGGCCGAGGCCCTCAACACGGCGCTGCCGGACGACGTTGCCATCGCGAGCGCCGAGGAGGCGGCGCCCGAGTTCAACGCTCGCTTCTCGGCGGTCTCCCGCTCCTACCGCTACCGCGTCTTCCGCCGCCGTTCGCCCTGCCCGTTCGAGGCGACCCGGGCGCTCTGGTGGCCGCGCCCGCTCGACGAGGAGGCGCTGATCGCAGCAGCCGCGCTCCTCCACGGCGAGCACGACTTCCGCGCCTTCACCCCGGCCGTGACCCAGCACGCGGGCTTCGTCCGCAGCGTCCGGGCAGCAGCCTGGGAACGGGCCGGTGACCACCTCGACTTCACGATCACCGCCGACGGCTTCCTCCGGCACATGGTGCGGACGCTCGTCGGCACGATGCTGGAGGGCCGAGACCTCGTCCCGTTGCTTGAGGGCCGCCCGCGCGCCGAGGCCGGCCTGACGGCCCCGCCGTGGGGGCTGTACCTGGAACGGGTGAGCTACCGACCCCCGGACGGGGGGACTTACCGACTGTCGGCGTCAAGAGCTGCGCGGCCCGGCCGATGACCACCGTGCCGTGCCAACTCCGAAGGCTCCCAGACTCAGACCGCTCGTTCCGTGCGCGCTCTTCGCCGCTCTCGCTGCGGCGCTGATCGCGACGCACTACGTCGTCGAAGCCGACTCGCTCGCACAGGCGCTCATGTACCAGTCCGTCGGCTTCGCCGCGTGCATCGCCGTCGTCACGGGGATCTTGCTGCACCGGCCCGAGCGGCAGGCATATCTCTGGTGGCTCGCGGCGGGGCTCTTCCTGCTCTCCGCCGGTGACGCCGTCTACCGCTCCTACGAGTTCGTGTTCCGGATCGAACAGCCGTACCCGTCGGTCGCCGACTACGTCTACCTCTCCAGCTGCGGTGCGATTCTCGTCTCGGTCCTGCTACTCGTGCGCAGCCGGCAGCGGCCCGGCCTGAGCGACTTTCTCGACGGTGCGATCGTGCTCACGGGCTCGGCGCTCCTCTTCTGGTTCGCCCTGATCGGGCCGGTGGCCCGGGACACCTCCGCGACCGTCGCAAGCCGCGTCGTCTCGGGCGCCTATCCGTCCGCCGACGTCCTCCTGGTCGTCGCTGTTGCTCAGCTCGTGCTGACGGCGGGCGCAAAGAGCTTCGCCTTCCGGGCGCTCGCGCTCGGCGCCGTCGTGCTGCTCGCGGCGGACATCGTCTACGGCCTGCAGACGCTCCAGGGCACGTACGTGTCCGGCGGCTGGCTCGACGCGGGCTGGATGCTGACGACGGCGCTCTGGGGCACCGCCGTCCTGCACCCGTCGATCCGCTCGCTGCACACGCATGCACCTGTGCGGCACGCGCGTCTGACCTGGCGCCGGCTCGCGCTGCTGGCAGCGACATCGCTCGTGACGCCGTTCGTGATCGTCTACTACTCGGGCTTCGATGACCCGCTCGACCGTGGCTTCGTGGCGGCGGCGGCTACGGCGACCACGTTGCTCATCTTCATCCGCATGTCGCTCCTCTTCAGAGAGCACGGGGCGGCGGTCGTCGCGCTGCGGGACGTCGAGGCGCGCAAGGAGGCGGCGCGTGCCCTCCGCCTCTCGCACGAGCGCTTCCAGAGCGCCGCTCGAGCGCTCGACTGCGCGATCTACGAGTGGACGGCGGTGGACGGGAGCGTGCTCTGGACGGACGGCCTGCGTTCCGCGTTCGGGTACCCGCTCGAGACGGTCGAGCCGACGCTCGCCTGGTGGCTCGACCGGGTCCATCCCGAGGATGCGGCCGAAGCCGAGCGCATCGTCGCCGATGTCCACAGCGGCGCCACGACGACGGAGATGCACTACCGCTTCCGTTGCCAGGACGGCGGGCACCGGCACGTCTGGGACCGCTGGGTCGCGACGCACGACGCCGACGGTCGCGTGCTTTCGATCGTCGGCGGTATGACGGACGTGACGGACCGGATCGAGCTCGAGCGGGAGCTGCGGCAGTCCCACAAGATGGAAGCCGTCGGGCGTCTCGCCGGCGGCATCGCCCACGACTTCAACAATCTGCTGATGGCGATCTCGGGCTACGCGGAGGTGCTCGCCGGTCGTCCGTCGCTCGACGACGGCGCGCACCGCGACGTCGCGGAGATTCGTCGCGCGGCAGATCGCGCCGCCGAGCTCACCCGGCAGCTCCTGACGTTCAGCCGAGCGGAGGCGCCGCAGACGGAGGCGGTCCCGCTGAACGAGTTGGTCGCCCGCACGGAGACCATGCTGCGGCGGCTGCTCGGGCCGGACCTCGAGATCGAGACGGCGCTCGAGCCGGACAGCGGCGCGGTGCTCTGCGACGCCGGCCAACTCGAGCAGGTGCTCGTCAATCTCGCCGTGAACGCCCGCGACGCGATGCCCGACGGCGGCCGCCTACGCATCTCGACGCGTCGTCTGGGGCTCGGCGAGGGACCCTCGGAGCTCGGCGGGCGCGCCTGCGGCATTCTGAGCGTCGTCGACACCGGGTCCGGGATCGACCCGGAGCTGGTCGGCCGTATCTTCGAGCCGTTCTTCACCACGAAGGAGGTCGGCAAGGGGACGGGGCTCGGGCTCGCCACCGTCTACGGAATCGTCAGGAACGCCGGCGGGACCATTGTCGTCTCGAGCGAGCGCGGGCGTGGAACGGCCTTCGACGTCTACCTCCCCTGGGCCGCCGGAGGCACTCTTGGGGAGCCGGAGCCCGAGGCTGACGCCGCCGCAGGCGGCACCGAGCAGATCCTGCTCGTCGACGACGAGCCCGCCGTCCGCGACATCGTCGCCACGATGCTCGAGCGGCAGGGCTACAGCGTGACCCAGGCCGAGGGCCCGCTCGAGGCGCTCGCGCTCCTCGAGGGCGGCGAATGCTCGCCCGACGTCGTCGTGACCGACCTGCTGATGCCGAAGCTGACCGGGTGGCAGCTCGCCGGGCGCGTCCTCGAGCTCCGGCCGCGGACGTCGTTCATCTTCATCTCGGGCTTCACCGGCGCCTCGGATCCGGCAGACGGCGAGCTCGACTGCGAGTGGCGGTTCGTGCAGAAGCCGTTCGCCACAGCCGATCTCGTGCGAACCGTGCGCGAGCTGCTCGACGGCGTGCGCCTCGCCGCGTAGCGACGCCGCTACGATCGGTCGGGTGCGCTTCCCCGTCGTCCTGTTCGACCTCGACGGCACGGTCGTCGACTCCGGCTCGATCATCCTCGCCTCGTTCCGGCACGCGACACGCACCGTGCTCGGGCGCGAGATCCCCGACGACGTCCTGATGCGGGGCGTCGGCGGCTCGTCGCTCTACGCGCAGATGCTCGAGCTCGATCCGGACCGGGCGGAGGAGCTCGCCGACGTCTACCACGTGCGCAACCGCGCCCTCCACGCCGACCTCGAGCCGTGCGCGGGGATGCCCGAGGCGCTCGCCCGCCTGAAGGCGGAGGGGCGCCGGATCGGGATCGTGACGGCCAAGCGCCGCGAGGTCGCCGAGCTCTCGCTCGGCCGGCTCCCCGCGAACGGGGTCACCTTCGACATCGTCGTCGGCGCCGACGACACGGAGCTGCACAAGCCGCATCCCGAGCCGATCCTCTTCGCGCTCGCGCAGCTCGGAGCGGAGCCCGCGCAGGCCGCCTACGTCGGCGACTCGCCGTTCGACATCGGCGCCGCGAAGGCGGCCGGCACATTCGCGGTCGCCGTCACGTGGGGTGGAATGCACCCGCTCGACACGACGCTCGCGGCGGGGCCCGACGCCGTCGTCTCGACCGCGCAGGAGCTGCTCGATGTCCTCTGAGCTCGCCGCGCGCGCGGCCGAGCTGCGCCGCCTGATCGAGCACCACAACTACCGCTACTACGTCCTCGACGATCCCGAGGTCGCCGACGCCGCGTTCGACCGGCTCTTCGACGAGCTGACGCGGCTCGAGGAAGAGCACCCGGAGCTTGCGACGCCCGACTCGCCGACCCGGCGGGTCGGCGCGTCCCCCTCGGCGCGCTTCACCAAGATCGAGCACGTCGCTCCGATGGGCTCGCTCGAGAAGGTGGGAAGCGAGGAAGCGGTCGTCAAGTTCGCCGAGGACGTGCGCAAGCGGCTCGACTCCGACGAGCCCGTGGCCTTCGTGCTCGAGCCGAAAATCGACGGTTCGGCCGTCTCGCTCGTCTACGAGGCAGGCAGCTTCGTCCGCGGCGCGACGCGCGGCGACGGTGCGCGCGGTGAGGACGTCACGGCCAACCTGCGGACGATCGAGGCGATCCCACTCCGTCTGCGGTTGCCGCCGGGCGAGGCCCCGCCGCCTCTGCTCGAGGTGCGCGGCGAGGTCTACATGCCGCTCTCCGGCTTCCGTCGCTTCAACGAGCGCCTCGCGGCGGAGGGCAAGCCCGCCGCGCCGAACCCCCGCAACGCCGCCGCGGGCTCGCTGCGGCAGCTCGACCCGCGGATCACGGCCGAGCGGCCGCTCTCGATCTGGGTCTACGGCTCGGGCCTGCGCGAGGGAATCCCGGCGGAGACGCATTTCGAGACGCTCGCCTGGCTGCGCGAACGCGGCTTTCGCACGAACCCGCTCGTCGAGCGTCTGGAGACGGTCGAAGCGGTGGCCGAGGCCTGCCGCGCCTGGGAGCGCCGCCGCGGCGAGCTCGACTACGAGATCGACGGCGTCGTGATCAAGGTGGACTCGCTCGACCAGCAGGCCCGCCTCGGCGCGCTGCACGAACGGGCGCGCTGGGCGCGTGCCTACAAGTGGGCGCCGCTCACCGCGGAGACGACGCTCCGGCAGATCGCGATTCGGGTGGGCCGCACCGGCGCCCTCAACCCGTGGGCGATCCTCGAGCCGGTCGAGGTCGGCGGCGTCACCGTCTCGCGCGCGACGCTGCACAACGAGGAGGACATCAACCGCAAGGGGATCCGCGAGGGCGACCGCGTCGTCGTGCAGCGTGCGGGCGACGTGATCCCGCAGGTCGTCGGCCCCGCCGGTGAGCACGCACCGGGAACGAAGGAATTCCGGATGCCGGCGCAGTGCCCGCTCTGCGGCGCCGGTGTCGTCAAGCCGGAGGGTGAGGTCATGCACCGCTGTCCGAACCGCGCCTGCCCGTCGCGGGGGCTGGAGACGCTGATCAACTGGGTCAGCGCCGCGCTGGACATCGAGGGCGTGGGCGAGCAGTTCGTGCGCCGGCTCTGGGACGAGGGGCTGCTGCGCTCGATGCCCGACCTCTACCGGCTGTCGGCCGAGCGGCTCGCGCAGCTCGAGGGCTACGGCGAGGTGTCGGCGGCCAAGGCGGTCGAGGCGATCGCGCAGTCGAAGGAGCAGCCGTTCGCACGCGTGCTGTTCGGCCTGAACATCCCCGACGTCGGCTGGGTCACCGCCCGCAACCTCGCGCGCCACTTCGGCTCCGTCGATCGCCTGCTCGCGGCGAGTCGCGACGAGATCGAGCAGGTCGAGGGGATCGGTCCCGATCGCGCCGAGTCGATCGCGGACTGGTTCGCCGACGAGGGCAACCGCGCGCTCGTCGGCGAGCTGCGTGAGCTCGGGCTGCGGTTCGAGGCGGGCGACGCCGAGCGGCCCATGGAGGGACCGCTGTCCGGCCGCGCGTACGTCGTCACCGGGACGCTTGTGGACTTCTCGCGGGGGGAGGCGGCGACGGCGCTCGAGGCGCTCGGCGCGAAGGTCTCCGACTCGGTGTCGAAGAAGACGACCGGCGTGATCGTAGGCGAGAGCCCGGGCTCGAAAGTGGAGAAGGCGCAGAAGCTCGGCGTACCCCTCCTCACCGAGGGCGACCTGAGGGCGTTACTGGGCTCCGGCTAGGACCGTGGCGAAGCGGTCCTGCGCGATCCGCGCCCACCAGCTCGCGACGGGGTTGCCGTTCTGGATCACCGCGAACGCGTAGCGGTCGCCGGCGAAGCCCGCGAGCGCCGAGGCAGAGTTCGTCGTGCCTGTCTTCGCACGCACGCGCCCGCGCGCCGGGGGGTCGCGCAGCCGCTCCTCGAGCGTTCCACTGACGCCGGCGACGGCGAGCGAGGTGACGAACGCGTCGCGTAGCTCGGGGTCGTCCCACGCGGCGCGCAGGAGAGTGACGAGAGCTCTCGCCGTCAGCCGGTCGTCGGACGAGAGCCCCGAGCCGTCGGCGATCCTGACGCCCGCCAGCGGGACACCGGCCCGCTCGAGCACGTCTCGCACGACGCCAGCGCCGGCCGCGGTCGTCCCGCTCCCGGCCTCGAGCGCGCCCAGCTCCTTGAGCAGGAGCTCGGCGGCGAAGTTGTCGCTCTCGGTCTCCAGCTCGGCGACGATCTCCGCGAGCGAGGGCGAGATGCCGTAGGCGAGTGGGAGCGAGCTCTCGCCTGCGCGCCCGACGCCGGAGCGCTTCGCCACCGTCACGCCTGCCTCGCCGAGCGCCTGCCGGAAGAGCGACGCCGCAGCGAGCGCCGGGTTGCGCGAGGTCTTTCCCCGGTAGAGCGCCCGCTCGACCACGAGCGCGGAGAGGGGCGGCGACTCCAGCACGTAGAACGAGCTCTTCCAGCCCGGCCCCGTGCGGACGCCGTCGAACCACGACTCGTCGCCGAGCACGGCGCCGGTCACCCGCGTGATCCCCCAGCCGGCGACCTGCCTCGCGAGCGCGCTCAGATCCGCCGCATCGAGGGTCGGATCGCCGTGTCCGCGCAGGACGAGGTCGCCGCGCCAGACCGTCCCGTCGAACGAGCCGAGCCCGCGTACCTCCGTGTGGAAGCGAAAGCCCGGCCCGAGCAACGCGAAGGCCGCGTAGCCGACCGCGAGCTTCGCCGTCGAGGCGGGCAGCAGCGGCAACGTGGGGTTGCGGGAGAAGACGGCTGCACCGGTGCGCAGGTCGACGGCGACGGCGGCGGACCGCCCCGTATCCAGGTTCGGAGCCACGAGCGCCGCTGCGAGCCGGCGCGCGAGTGTGGTGTCGCTGCCGGGCCGTCCCGCGGCGGCGCCGGCGACGGCGAGCGCGACGAGTGCTGCGAGGAGAGGCGCAAGCCGTGTCCCGCTCATGCCGCGGCCGTCAGTGGATCGTGATCGTGACGGTTCGCCGGCCCCACGCCAGCGCCTGTTCCCTCGTCGGGAACCAGAGGTCGATAATCGCGCCCCTGACCGCGCTGCCGGTGTCCGCGGCGACGCCCTCTCCGTAGCCGGGGATCGACATCCTCGTCCCGAGTGGGATCACGGCGGGATCGACGGCAACGATCCCCCACCCGACGGGGAGGCCGGTCGCGGTCGTGCCGGGCAGCGAGTAGCCCGTTGCGGAGACGGTCAGCCTCGAGCCGGTCGCGGAGATGACCGAGGTGAGCGGCGCGAGCTCCTCCGTGACGGATGGCGACGGGGGCGGCGCCGCTGCGACGAGCCCCGCGGCGACGGCCTCGGCGGCACGGGCACGCGCCTCGAGCGAGGCGATCTGCCTCGTGTTCAGGCGCCGCTCCTGCTCGAGGGACGCGATGTAGCCCGTTCGCTCGGCGCGGGCCGACGTGAGCGCGTCCTCCGCCGTCTCCGCCCGCCGGGTCAGGAGTGCCAGCTCGGCACGCTGCCGCTCGAGCCGCTGGTTGAGCCGCCGGAGCCTCGCGCGCGTGGTCTGCGTCTGGGAGAGGATGTGGCGGCTCTGGTCGGCCGCGCGCTGGATCCCATCGATGCCGCTGAGAGCCTCGTCGAGCGACTCGGCTCCGAGCAGGACGGCCAGGACGTCGGGCTCGCCCCGTTCGTAGAGGGCGCGCACGAGACTGGACAGCTCGTCCTGCGCGGACGCGACGGCCCGCTGGGTGACCGCGATCTGGCGACGGGCCTCGTCCTGTTCCGCCGTGAGCGCCTCGCGGCGCGCGTAGAGCTGTGCGAGCGTCGCCCGCGTGCGTCCGAGCTCTGACTCGAGCGCGTAGAGCTGGAGCAGCGCCTGCTGCGAGCGCGCGGCGAGCCGGGAGTCGCGCGACTGCAGCGCCTGGGCACGCTCACGCAGGGCCGGGGCCGAGCCTGCGCCTCCCGCCGCCGGGAGCAGCGTGGCCACGAGCACACCTGCCAGCACGGCGGCGAGACGCGCCGCACGCATCGTCCTTCCTCTCCGCACGAGGCGTGGACCGTAGCACAGGTGCAGGAGCTTGTGCGTTGCCGGAACTGCCTATTTGGAGGGCTTTTTGGCTTCGTTGACTGTTGCAGACGTCCGGAGCGGCTGCTAGGCTCCTGTACCTTGTGACGGACCGGACCCTACCGGTGCGTCTGCCGCACCCGCGCTCACCGCGTGGATCTCGCCTGAGGAAGCGGCAGGCGCCGGCATTCCTGACCGTACTCGCGGCGATTCTCGTCGGCGTGGGCTCGGCGTCCGCGGACCCGTCTGTCGACGGCAAGCGCGCGCAGGCCCAGGCCGTGCTCGAGCAGGTGCGTGCCCTCGACTCCAAGCTCGCGAAGGCGGCCGAGGCCTACAACCTCGCCAACATCCAGCTCGACCGGATCAAGGCCGAGCAGGGGGCGAACATGCGCCACCTCGCGATCGCGACCTCGAGCCTGCGCAACGCACAGAGCCATCTCGAGCAGCGCCTGATCGCGCTCTACGTCAACGGCCAGGAGTCCACCGCGCTCGAGATCGTGCTCGGCTCGGACTCGATCGACGACCTGATGGACCGGCTCGACGCGGCCGAGCGCATCTCGCAGCAGGACACCCAGGTGCTTGGCGAGGTGCGCGCCTTCAAGGCCGAGACGAAAGCGCGCAAGCTCCGGCTCGAGCGCGCCCGCGCCGAACAGGCGCAGATCGTCGCCGAGCGGGAGTCCCAGAGGCGCTCGGTCGAGGGTCAGCTTGCGGAGCGGCAGCGGCTGCTCGCGTCGGTGAAGGACGAGATCGCCAAGCTCGAGGCTGCGCAACGGCGCCGCGATGCGCTGCTCGCGGCCCAGGCTCGCGCCCGTCTCACCGCCGAGGGCGCGGGGTCGAGCGGGTCGCAGTCGGCGGCGCTCGGACCGGGCTTCGAGCCGGACGTCGAGAGCTCGCTCCCGCTGCCGGCGGCGCGCTACGGCGGCGCGGTCGGGATCGCGATGCAGTACCTCGGCACCCCGTATGTCTGGGGCGGCTCGAGCCCGTCCGGCTTCGACTGCTCCGGCTTCGTGATGTACGTCTACGGCCAGCTCGGCGTCTCGTTGCCGCACAACGCGGCCATGCAGTTCGGCTACGGGACGCCCGTGCCGCGCTCCGCGCTCGAGCCGGGCGACCTCGTCTTCTTCGACGGGCTCGGCCACAACGGCATGTACATCGGCGGCGGCCAGTTCATCCACTCGCCGCACACGGGCGACGTCGTCAAGATCTCGAGCCTCTACGACTCGTGGTACGCGAGCACCTGGGTCGGCGCCAGGCGGCTGTAACCCCTCGCACGCCAGGAACACGAGGGGCGCACCGTTCGACCCGGCGCCACGGATCAACGCGCTTGCTACTACTCGCCGGCGTACAGCCTGTCGAGCTCGTCCGCGAAGTGCTGGGCGCAGACGCGGCGCTTGAGCTTGAGCGTCGGCGTGATCTCGCCCTCCTCCATCGAGAAGTCGCGCGGGAGGAGGAGGAACCGCTTCACCTGCTCGTAGCGCGAGCGGTCGGCATTGACCCTGTCCACGACGCCCTGGATCAGCTCGCGCAGGCGCTCGTCGCGCGCCAGCTCGGCCGGCGTCGCCGCGAGCCCGTGCGCGGCCGCCCACTTGGCGATCTCCTCGGCGTCGAGCGTGATCAGCGCGGCGACGTACGGCTTGCGGTCCCCGACGACGAGCGCCTGGGAGACGAACTTCGAGGTCTTGAGGTCGTTCTCGATGTTCTGCGGCGCGACGTTCTTTCCGCCCG
>ORJL011722268.1_pt1 | contig 11801 bp, 8 predicted proteins | sample 1779941 | NCBI WGS metagenome assembly ORJL01 (sample SAMEA104232317, study PRJEB22302) | groundwater metagenome | biome: forest; feature: aquifer; material: groundwater | place: USA | collected 2011-08-07 | depth 5.8 m
GGAGCAGAAGATCGCACCGCGATAGCCAAATGCGATGGCCATGGCGGCGCCGACCGCCGGCCCAAGCGCGCTGCCCAGGTACTGGGCGCCGGAGACCGCATTGAGCGCGTCCTTGACCTTTGCGTCCGGCACGCTCACGCTAATCAGAGCAATCGCCGCGGGAATGAATCCGGAGAGAAAGCCCTGCACCGCGAGCGCGATGGCGACCTGCCAAGGCGCATTGATGACGGCGAGCACGAACGAGGTCAGCGCCGCCGAGTACACCGACCGGACATACATCTTCTTGCGCCCGACGCGATCCGAAAGCAGTCCCCAGAGCGGACCGCCAAGCATCCTGCCTACGCCTTGCGCAGTCATCCCGACTGCCACCCAGAACAGCGCCGCGGCTTCGTCTTCGGCGCCGACCTGAAGCAGGAAAAGCGGCAGGAAGGGAAACCACACACTGACCATGGCAGAAGTGCCACCGGTGGCAGCGGAAATGGCTACCACTGCCCGCCTGTGGACGGCATCGGCCGAATGCGCTGTTTTTTGCCTCATCGCGTTCTACTTGTTGGAAATTCCAATTCGGGGTCGAAATGCCATGCGCTGGCGCTGGGGGTCGCGATTCTATCAGGTCCCCTTCCGCCGGCGTGCCACGCCGGGGTGTTAATATTGAAATATTCCAGAACTGCGTCAGACCGCGGTCCGCCGTGCCAGTTGAATTTTGGTATTAAGCATCGGTCAGTCCAGTGAAAGTCGGAAGCAGGATGGCTCTGGGGCACGATTTTCACCCTGCATTGGCCCTGAAGGCGCGCATGAACAGAATACGCACAGCACCTGTACTCGTACCTACGCCAGGAGTCGCGTAGGTGGAGCCCATGGGCCCGTACGCTGCGGGATTGGCTGCGTTGCAGCGCGGCGACTATGCCACGGCGCTGCAGCTGTGGCGAGCATTGGCGGATCAAGGCGATGCCGAGGCGCAACTCGGCCTCGGAGCGATGCACAGCCTGGGCGCAGGCGTGGCGAAAGACCACGCTGAGGCGGCAAGGTGGTATCGACTTGCGGCGGATCAGAATAATGCGAAAGCGCAGAACATCCTCGGAACCATGTACCGCAGCGGGGATAGTATCGCGCAGGATTACGCTGAAGCACTGAGGCTGTATCAGCTCGCTGCGAATCAGGGCAATGCGAATGCGCAATACAACCTCGCGACGATGTATTACCTCGGGGCAGGTGTCGCGCAGAATTATGCTGAAGCAGCAAAATGGTATCGACTCGCGGCAGATCAGGGGAACGCCGATGCGGCGCAAGCGCTCGGGACGATGTACAGCATGGGGCAAGGTGTTGCAGAGGATTACGCTGAAGCAGTTAAGTGGTATCGGCTCGCAGCCAGCCAGGGAAATGCCGATGCGCAGTGGAATCTCGGCATCATCTACCGCATGGGGCGCGGTGTTGCACGCGATTACGTTGAAGCGCTGCAGTGGTATCGGCTCGCGGCGGACCAAGGGCACGTAGAAGCGCAGGACGACCTCGGCGGCATGTACTACTACGGCCTCGGTGTTACACAGGATTATGTAGAAGCACACATGTGGGTCAACCTCGCAGGTGTCGGCGGGAACAAGGACGCAGCGGAGAATCGAGGTGTCCTCGAAAGCAAGATGACAAGCGAAGAGATCGCGAAGGCGCAGCGCCGCGCCGCGGAGTGGAAACGCTCTGCGTAAGCCATGCGCAGCCGCTGCCATGCAAAATGCAACGCCAACGGCAAAACCGTGCCCTGGCAGTTCGAGCGGGTGTAACATCGAGCACAGTCAAGCGCAACCGAGCCAGCGACAGCGCCGGGACGATAGTCGCGAACCCATCGAAAGGCATTGATTTCAGCTTTATTTCGCAACAGAATTGCGGCACGCTGTGGCCGCTTTGATAGGAGGAGCCCCCATGAGTAGATTCTCCCTTGCAGTGATGCGCATGTTGGCCTTGGGCATGCTCCTTGCCATTGCCGGCGCCGCCGCGGCGCAGCAGGCTTATCCGAGCAAGCCGATCCGCTGGATCAGTCCTTTTCCGGCCGGAGGCGGCAACGATATATTGTCCCGCCTGATCGCACAAAAGCTGACCGAGAGCTGGGGCCAGCAAGTGGTTGTGGAAAACCGCCCCGGCGGCAACACCATCATCGGTTCCGAAGCGTTGGTCCACTCCGCGCCCGACGGCTACACCATTCTGTGCGCAGGTACCGACCATGTCCTCATTCCGCTGCTGATGTCCACGCCCTACGCGGAGAAGGACTTCGCACCGGTTGCGACCATTGCGAGCGGTGAGCTCGTGCTCGTGATCAACCCTTCCGTTCCGGCCAATAATTTGCGCGAAGTCATTGCCTTGGCCAAATCAAAACCGGGACAACTCAATTACGCTACGTGGGGCAGCGGCAGCTCGAGCCATATAGGGATGGAATTGCTCAGCCTCATGACGGGAATCAAGATGCAGCACGTGCCCTACAAGGGCGGGGCACCGGCCCTTACCGATCTCATCGGCGGACAAGTGCAGCTGTACCTGTCTGTCATTCCGTCTGCCCGGCCGCACATCCAGAGCGGCAAAGTGAAGGCCGTCGCGGTCTCGGGCGAGAGCAGACCGCCGGCCTTGCCTCAAGTGCCCACTTTCACCGAGGCCGGCGTACCGGATTTCGACGTGAAGATCTGGCATTCGATCTTTGCTCCTGCCGGCACGCCGAAGGAAATCATCGACAAGCTGTCGGCCGAGCTCGCGCGGATCGTGGCCATGCCGGAGGTGAAGACCAGGATGGCCGCCCAAGGGCTGCAGCCTTTCTACACTCCGGCGGAAAAGTTCGTCGCGATGATGAAAGCCGACTCGACCAGATACGCCAAGGTCATCAAGGCCGCCAACATCAGGATCGAGAACTGACCGCGCATGTCGCAGGATGGCGCGGCGCATCCGGCCAATAGCCGGAGCCCTTGCTGCGCGAGCGCGTGAATGCGGCTGAAGTCTTCGCGTTTGTCGGAGGCCATTTCGGAATCGCCACAATGGCCCCGGTTCGCGAAAGCGCGAGCGCAGCGATTCCCCCTCGTTTTGGACCAATTCCTTAAGATTAACCGGGTGTTGAAAAAGGGGGCCTGGATGGGAACGGAAGGGTCCCATCCCTTCCTTAGGCCCCCTTTTAGATCCCCCAAGTCGGGGCTGTTGAATAACGCTTCCCTCTGAGAGTGCGTGAAGACGGTGTACATTTCTGTGTTCGGGAAGCTTTTTTCAACAGCCTGTTAACCGATCGCGGCGCGCAATTAGCCGCCATTTCCCGCTAGAATAGCGGCCGATCCGTCCGCCGGATTTTCAATACGCGGACGCCGCCGAACAACGCCAGCAGGGAATCCATTGTGACCGGTTTGCTCGTCTCGCATCACATCTATACGCGCTGCGGCGCCGATTTTGCCGCCGCCGCCAGGCGCGACGGCGTCGAATTGGAATTGCTGGTGCTGCCGCCGGACGCCGAAGCGCGCATGGCCGACGCGGCGGCCGCGCGCGCGGACATCGCCTATTACAGCAGCGACATTTTTCCAAAATTCGCGAAGCAGTTCTTCTCGGCGACGCGCAAGGCACCCAACCTCAAGTGGATGCAGGTGTTCAACGCCGGCGTCGACCATCCTATATTCGCGAGCATGATCGAGCGCGGCGTGCGGCTCACAACTTCTTCGGGCACCGCCGCCGAACCGATCGCGCAGACCGTGATCATGGGCGTGCTCGCACTCGCGCGCAATTTTCCGCGCTGGCTAAGAGGCCAGCGCAACCATCAGTGGGATCCGATGCCCCCGGCCGATTTCCCGCGCGATCTGCGCGGCCAGACCATGCTTATTTACGGCCTCGGCAAGATCGGCATCGAGATCGCGCGCCTCGCGCACGCGTTCGGCCTCAAGGTTATCGGCGTGCGCCGCAGCAACGTTGCCGTCGCGCACGTCGACGAGATGCACACGCCGGACAAGCTCGCGACGCTGTTGCCGCAATGCGACTGGATGGTGCTCGCCTGCCCGCTCACGGCCGAAACGCGCGGATTGGTGAATGCGGCACTCCTTGCACAGCTGCCGCGCGGCGCCCGTTTCATCAACATCAGCCGCGGCGAAGTGGTCGACGAACCGGCGCTGATCGCGGCGCTGCAGAGCGGCCAACTCGGCGGCGCCTACCTCGATGTGTTCGCGCAGGAGCCGCTAGCGGCCGACTCCCCGCTGTGGGATCTGCCCAATGTCATCGTCACGCCGCATAACTCGGCGGCATCCGCGGGCAACAGCGCGCGCGTCAACGCGCTTTTTCTCGACAACCTCGGGCGCTGGAACACGAATCAGGCGCTCATCAACGAAGTGAAGAATCTCTGAGAGCGTGTTTTGACGGGGGTGCGGCACTGCGGGGCACCTGGATATGATCCCGGCGGCGAGCCGTTCCTGCAGTGGTGCTCAAAAACAAGTGGGCGGCCTTACAGCCAATTTCCCATTAGTATGAACGGCGCCCAGAAGTACGGATGCGCATAGCGCGGGCGCGTTGCGGCGGCAGCGACCCCCGTATCGGGTGGGACCGCATCGCGCACGCTGACTCCACCCGCCGCATCGACGGTACCCTTGAGTAAGGCGATCTGCGCTTGGCGCATCGCCTCGGCCTTGGTAAGACGGCCTGCCTCGCGCAGGCGGTAGAACTCGCGCATGAACAAACCTGTGCTCTCGTCGGCGACAGGCCATAGCGTCGCCACCACGCCTTTCGCGCCCTGGCGCTGCGCCAGGGCGCCGAAACCTTCGATCTCCCTCCCATTGGCGTCCTGACCCCCGCCCATTGCGGTCTCGCAAGCCGAAAGCGTGATCAGGTCTACCCCGCCGAAATCGAAGTCGTTCTCCCTGAGTTGCTCGAGCGACAGGTGTGTGCCGTCGCCTAGAACCAGATAGGAGTCCGTTTCCGTGCCCGCGTTGAAAACGAAGTGGCTCGCGATGTGCAGCACCGGATAGGCCTCGACCAGCGCCTGCTTCATGCGCACCGCAGTGAAGTCCTTATCCAGATTCACCACCCCCGGAAGCACGCCGGTCAAGCCTGCACCTGTGCGCACGATGCTTGCCAGTTCCTCTTTGACCGCGGGCAGCGCGTCAAAGCCTTCCACCGCGTGGGTCAATCCCATCCCGGCCACCTTCCAGTGCGCCGCGGGAGCATCCTTGATCTTGTCTTTGGCTGCCTCGGTGAACATCGCCAGCCGGTAGCTTTCCGCCACGTACTGGCTGCCATCGTGAAGCGCCGCGAGCGGCAGGTAGCGCAGCGCCCCGTCTAGTGAAACCATGAGCGTCTTGGCACCAGCCTGCCGCAGTTCCGTGGCCACCGGAGCCAGTACCAGCTGGTATAGCTCTTTCGCGAGCGGCAAGGGGTCGCGCAATGGATTCTGCAGCACATCCCGGTAGGCGGCGATCTTCGCGTTCAACGCCTTTTCACTTATGCTGGTCGTGCGTGCAAGCTGCGCTCCGGCCGTCGTCAGAATCGCGTGCAGCTTGTTATCGGCCACGAGGTAGTGCAGCACGGCCACTGGAGCACCGCTACGCTCGCCCAGCTCGCGCAGTGTGCTTTGCAGCGCGCGTAGATTCAGCAGGTTCTTCTCGCCCAGCTCCATCTTGCGCGCGTCGCTTGCCGCGGTCTTGCCCAGCTCGCGCATCAACTCGGCCAGAAACGTATCGAATGCCTTGCGCGCGCTCTGCAGCTGCGCTCCCAGTTCATCGAGCCGCTTTCGCTCCTCGGCGCTCAACGCATCCGATCCTCCCTTGCGCGCCTTGCCGCGCAGCGTCTCCTGCTCCGCGCCCAATGCCGCGACCTGGCCCGCGATCCTCTGGTAGCGATCCTGCCAGGGCTGCTCCTTGCCGGTGACCCCGACCTGCGTGGTTCTCGCGTCCTGCGCCCCGTCGCGTCGCACATAGTCGAAGTACTCCTCTTCCTTGAGCATCGCGAGCACCGCCTGCGCCTCGGGCAACCGGCCACGCTCTATCAGAAGGTCCGCCAGTCCCTCGTACACATCGCGCTTGTTGCCCACGAACGATCGCTGCAGCTCGCGATCCAGATTGGTCAGCCGGGCGCGCAGTTCCTGGATCGTGTTGACCGCCTGCTTGCCGAAGAAAATCGCCGCATCGAATTGGCGTAACTGCTGGTGATATGCGCGATAGGCGTCCAGAAAGCGCCAGACCTGCTTGGGATCACCGCTCGCAAACGCGCCCCTTAACCCGCGCTGAAGCAGCGGACCAGCCTCGGCTAGCTTGCCTTCTATGCGCAGACTCTCCACCAGGTTCGCAACGCTGATTACCGTTCTTTGATGGTCCGCACCTAAGGCACGGTCGCGAATCTCGAGGCTGCGCCAGAGATATGCGCGTGCCTTGGCATGCTGTCCCATGTCGGTCAGCGCGAGTCCTAGGCCGCTCATTGTCTGTGCGACCATCGCGTCGTCGTCGCCCAGCCAGGCCGCGCGGATCGCAAGTGCCCTCTCATACGCCGCGACGGCGCGCTGCGCCTGGCCGGTTTCGCGGTAGATAAAACCGAGCGTGTAGTGCGAATCGCCGACGACACGACCACAAGGACCCAGCGCGTCCTCACGAATTGCGAGCGCGCGTAGATTGAGAGCCTCCGCCCGCTCAAAATCGCCCAGCGAGATATAGACGGAGCCAAGTGCAAGCAAGGGGTAAGCGTTGGCCAGCGCATTGGGTCCGAGGAGGCGCTCCTTGATCGCGATAGCGTCGCTAAGTGAATGTTCCGCCTGCGCATAGCGGCCAGTCTCGTTGTAGACAACTCCGATCAGGAACTGGCAGTCAGAATATTCCAATGACTGACGGCCGGCAGTACGCTCGGCCGCATCCCGACAGCGCAACAACGTCTTTTGCGCAAGATCTGCGCGGCTTTGCCGCCATTGCAGCCTGCCCAGCCAGTAGAGAGCGCGCGCGTACGCGGCTTCATTGATCCGCCCGATCCGCTCACGGATTGCGAGGACTTCCGCGACCTCGGCTTCGTGCTTGAAGTATTCGGTTTCGTCGAATTCCCTGTTCAAGCCCGCCAATTGCTCGAGGAACTCGATCCGACGACTGCCGTTCTGCGGCAGCGCCGGGAGCGCGTCGAGTGCCTGCCGCAGCCGGGATTGATCCGCAGGCGGCGCCGCGCTTGGCGCCGCCTCACATCGAAAAGCAGATGGACGGGATGTTGTCGATGCACAGCCGGAAACTAGCACCCCAACGGCGAGCGCCGCAACGAGCGTACGCATGGCAAAGCTGCTCGGGGTGCGCTTGATCATGCCAACAACACACGCCGGGACAGACCCGGCGTGCTGCCGGCAAGCACTGCTCCGCAGGCCCACCGCGCGCCTGTGGAGCCGCAGCTCTTGTTGCCTACTGCTGCTGTTCTATGACGACCTTTTCTTTGTCGGGCTTGGGGCATCCTGGACAATCAGCCCAAACCGTCATACTGGTGAACAGCGACCCGGCGAGAAGCAGCAGAAGTGTGAAACGTTTCATAAGGATCCCATGTCGTCTATTGAGGAAATAAACCATAGCTTGAGTAGTGTTTATTACCATAGCATTACCACACGGGTGCGTCAACGTCGTGCCAGCTACATACGCACACATCGGCACGATAGACAATGTGAGCGCCCGATTTCGATGCCGAGGATTGGAAAGCCCTCTCCGCTACCGGCCAGGCTGTTTGCAGCCATGAGCACTGTACGCGTATTCAGCCAATCAATTGACTCACGTCATGTAGGGTCATTAGGCGCACTACGCTGGAACCGCCGCGGATACGTCTACCCTCTTGAGCGCTATTGCATCACGATGCCGCCAGCTTTGACCACCTTGGCCCATCGCTCGGTTTCGGAGCGGATGACTGCGGCAAACTCCTCGGGAGTGCTGGCGACGATCTGCACACCCTGCCCACCGAGTAGATTCACTGCAGCATCCGATTTCAGATACTTGACGACTTCGTTGTTCATGCGATCAATGATGCTCCGCGGCGTACTTGCCGACGCGAGTAGGCCTGTTCCGGCCTGCGCCTGAAAATCCGGAAAGCCTGCTTCGGTCATGGTCGGCACGTCGGGCAACTGCTCCATGCGCCTGGGTGCGCTTATCATCAGGATTTTCAGCTTGCCAGCCCTGACATGCGGAATCGCGATCGGAGGACTGACGCAGAACATGTCCACCCTGCCAGCAAGCAGTTCCGTCAGCGCGGGTCCACCACCTTTCATCGGAATGTGCAATATCTTGGTATCGGTGATCATGGCCAACAATTCTCCGGCGAGATGGTTGATGCTGCCCATTCCCGCAGACGAATACGTCAGCTTGCCCGGATTGGCCTTCGCATAGGCTATCAGTTCCTTCATGTTGTTTGCGGGAGACGAGGCATTCACCACGACAGCGCTCGGATTCATGGATACATGGGTGATCGGCAGCAGGTCCTTCTGCGGGTTGTAGGGCATCGTGTAAAGCGCCTGATTGATGGTCAGCTGGCTGGTCGTTGCAAACAGGAACGCATGACCATCCGGTCCCGCCGTCACCACCTCCATTGCGGCCAGGTTCGCGTTCGCACCCGGCTTATTTATGAGCAAGAACGGAGTACCGAAAGCGCGGGATAGGTGCTGTGCGATCGGACGCATGATCCCGTCACTTGGCCCCCCAGCGGCGTAGCCGATCAGCACATTCACCGGTTTCGAGGGCCAGACCTGCGAAAAAGCCTGTTGCTGCGCGCATGCAAAGCCCAGTAGGCCGCACACCATCAATTTGACGATTCTCATAATAGTGCCCCCTATTAGCCCGTTCTTACGCTTGATTTCAATCTGATCGGAACAATGGTTCCCGCGCATTCAGCCAATTATCGCCTTATGTCATGTCATTAGGCGCACTACGCTGGGACCGCCGCGGACACGGTTACCCTCTTGAGCGCTATTGCATTACCATGCCGCCGGCTTTGACCACCTTAGCCCATCGCTCGGTTTCGGAGCGTATGACTGCGGCGAACTCCTCGGGAGTGCTGGCGACGATCTGTACACCCTGCCGACCGAGCAGCTTCACTGCCGTATCCGATTTCAGGTACTTGACGACTTCGTTGTTCATGCGTTCAATGATGCTCCGCGGCGTATTTGCCGGCGCGAGCAGTCCGGTTCCGGCCTGTGCCTGAAAATCCGGAATGCCTGCTTCGGTCATGGTCGGCACGTCGGGCAGCTGCTCCATGCGCTTCGTTGCGCTTACCATCAAAATTTTCAGCTTGCCCGCTTTGACATACGGCATCAAAATCGGAGGGCTACTGAAGAATATGTCCACCCTTCCTGCAAGCAGTTCCGTCAGCACGGGTGCGCCACCTTTCATCGGAATGTGCAACATCTTGGTATTGGTGATCATGGCCAACAACTCTCCGGCGAGATGGTTGATACTGCCTACGCCCGCTGACGCATACGTTAGCTTCTCCGGATTGGCCTTCGCATAGGCTATCAAGTCCTTCATGGTATTCGCCGGAAACGAGCCATTCATCACGAGAGCAACCGGATTCATGGATATATGGGTGATCGGCAAGAGGTCTTTTTGGGGGTTGTAGGGCATCGCATAAAGCGCCGGATTGATAGTCAGCTGGCTGGTCGTTGCAAACAGGAAGACATAACCATCCGGCCCCGCTGTCGCCACTTCCATTGCGGCCAAGTTTGCGTTCGCACCCGGCTTGTTTGTGACCAAAAACGGATTACCGAACGCTTGGGATAGGTGCTGCGCGATCGGACGGATGATGTTGTCACTCGACCCCCCAGCGGCGTAACCGTTCAACACGTTCACCGGTTTCGAGGGCCAGGACTGGGAAAAGGCCTGCTGCTGCACGCACGCAATACCCAGTAGGCCGCACAGTACCAATTTTGCAAATCTCATATTCGTGGCTCCTGTTAGCCCGTCTTTACGCTCGATTTCAATCTGTCCAGCGTCGCCACGGTGCTTACGACAATCTCGTCGAAAATCTCTTTGGCCGGCCGGCGTCTGTTGAGCATGCCCGATATCTGGCCCGCGGGATTACTGCGCAGATCCCATCTTCCTACAGCGGCGGCCGCCGCGCAGAAGTCATCCATGAGTATCTTCTGGTAGGGCATGGGCAACGGCTCGATGCCCGCCTCCTCCCAGGCCAGCACAATTTCATTGCGGAAGCCGCGCATGGTCTTGCCGCTGAACACGCGGCAGATGTCGAAATCCTCCGAACGGCCCTTTACTATGCGTTCCTTGGAAACGTCCGGGATGCCGCACTCCTCGGCCACCAGAAAGGCCGTGCCTATCCATGCGCCCACTGCGCCCAGCGACAGACCGGCAGCCACGCCGCGCCCGTCGCCTATTCCGCCGGCCGCCACTACGGGTATGGGGCTCACCGCATCGACCACCTGCGGCAGCAGCGGAAAATTCGCAATTCTTCCCGTATGTCCGCCGCCCTCGTAACCCTGCGCGACGACGATATCCACGCCGGCCTGCACTTGGCGCTGCGCGTGACGCACGCTTCCGACCAGGCCGATGACCTTTATTCCGCGCTTGCGCGCCATCGGTACCACCCACGACGGATCGCCCAGACCGGCTGCGAACACCTGCACATCCTCAGCCATGATCACGTCAACCTGCTCTTCGTGCGGTGTCTTCTTCCCGCCCGCGGCGTGCGTGGATACAACCAGCTCGTTCTGCACCACTACGTCGGGCAATTTGTACTTGCGCTTGAGGTCCTCGACAAATGCAACGTGTTTCGGATACTTGCGCTTGAGCTCTTCTCGGACAGCAGTACGCGTCGGCGGTGCGTCTGCAGCCAAGCGCACCGGCAGCAGCAGGTCCACACCTATCGGCTTCTTGGTTAGCCTGCGCACCGCGCGGATGTCTTCCCGCAGTTTGTCGGCTGGAATGCCAGCACCACCGATGACGCCCAAGCCGCCCGCTTCGGACACTGCTGCCACCAGCGCGGGCGGTGTGGCAAAGCCGCTCGAGCCCATGCCTGCGAGAAGTATCGGGTACTCGATGCCCAGCTGATCACACAAGGCGGTCTTGAGTATCGGCCTTGCCATGTCAGGCTCCTTTCCAGTTGGGTTCGCGTTTTTCCATGCAGAAAGTCCTCCTTTGGGACGGGCGACGTTTAGGGGCAATCCGGTCGACGAGTAAGGCGGAACAGACAAGTAACCGACTTAGCCTTTGGCGTATGTACTAGGGACATTACGACTGCCATCACACAGCTATGGCGCCTGGATCAAGAGCAGGCCATCGACCGCCACGACACGACTGCCGCGCCACTTTACCGGATTGACTTCGAGGACGAATTCCCGCCAGGGAATTGCCGCCGACAACTCGGAAAAACGGCGCACGAAATCGGCAAGCGCGGCTAGCTCGGCATCAGGGTCGATTCTCTCCAAGCGCTGAACCAGCCTCATCCGCTTAAGCATTGCGCGCGCATGCGAAAGGCCCAAGGGCGCGCGCTCAAGCACCACGTCGTCGATCAATTCGGTAAGATTGCCGCCCGCTCCGCAGGTGACCATGGTGCCAAACAGCGGATCGCGGAACGACGACACCAACAGTTCCAGCTTGCCTTCCTCCATGTGCTGGACATAGACGCCATCCAACACGATGTTGATTTTTGCTGAATTGGCCTGCAACCGCCGATATTCGCGCCGTACGTCATCCGTGCTGCGCGCGTCGAGCGCCACCAGTCCGGCCACGGCTCGGTGCGTCACCTTGGGCGAAATGCCTTTCAGCGCAATCGGATAACCAATGGCCTCAGCAATGGTGATCGCTTGGTCCTCGGATAGCGCCAAACGTCCTGCTGCAACCGGGAGTCCC
>ORJL010007816.1_pt1 | contig 11799 bp, 10 predicted proteins | sample 1779941 | NCBI WGS metagenome assembly ORJL01 (sample SAMEA104232317, study PRJEB22302) | groundwater metagenome | biome: forest; feature: aquifer; material: groundwater | place: USA | collected 2011-08-07 | depth 5.8 m
CCCTCCAGGAGGACGTGTCCGCCGCGCACGGACTGGCCGTCGTGCGCGCTGGGGCCCCACACGCGCGCGTGCTTCAGCTCGGCTGCGATCTCCTTGTGGATGCGGGCGGCCAGGTCCGCCACGGTCGCGCCCCTGGGGAGCGTGAAGGGGCGCTTCCGGTCGGGCTCCTTCCCGGGCTCCTTGCTGTACACCCGGATGACGTCGAGGGCCCGGAACGTGCTGCGGCCCAGCTCGTCGTACCCGCCCCGGTCCGGGGACGACACGGCGACCCGGGGCCACGCCCGCTCCAGCAGCCCGTCGAACGCCTCCAGGTCCCCCGGGGCGCCCGGCAGGTCCATTCCCGTGACCACCATGAGCGCGGGCAGGCCGGTCCACCCGGGGCGACTCTGCTCCGGCTCCGGGCGCCCCCACGGCCGCACCTCGATGGCTTTGCCCTTCAAGATCTCCACGGTGTCCTCGAGGCCGGCCAGGGCCTGCTCGATCGTGAGGACCAGCCAGGCGAGGTCGGCTCCCCGCACGATGTCGTAGACCCAGGGCTCGACGTGCTCGCGGCAGAGGGGAGGCAGGTCCACGAGCTGGAAGGCCACGTCCTCGAAGGGCATCATCCCCGGGGTGGCCTTGTGCGTGGTCATGGGGGAGGGAGCCCCCTCGGGATGGGCGTGGGTGAGCGCGGCCACCAGCGTGGACTTGCCCGAGTTGGGAGGCCCCACCAGGACGACCTGCCCCGCCCCCTCGTGCACGATCCTGTGGCTCAGGCCGTGGGCGCCCGCCTTCTGCCTGGGCTCCTGTTTGAGCTTGGAGATGCGGGTCTTGAGGTCGGCGCAGAGCTTCTCCGTGCCTTTGTGCTTGGGCACGAGCCGGAGCATGTCCTCCAGCGCGGCCAGCTTCTCCTCGGGGGTCACCGCCGCGCGGAAGCCGGCCTCCGCTTCGCGATACTCTGGCCCGGCATTGGTGGTCATGGTCTCGTTCCCCTGGGGCCCGGTCGCGCGGGCCCGTCACCGCACCTGAAGCTGTGCGGCCAGGGACGGGTGGCAAGGGCCTCCGTGAGCGCCCTGCGGCGCTGCGGGGTTTGACCCCTCCCGGGGTGCACCCGATCTTCCCGGGGCCCGGCTCATCAGGGGGATGTGGGCTTCAGGCGGAGCTCTTCCTCAACGGGGTGTGGTGAGATGAAACCGGAGACCAACTCAGGTAGGAAGCGACATGCCGCAGATCTTCAAGGACGGAGTTCCGGAGAATACCCACCCCCTCAACGTCGTGCGGGTATCCGACGACTTCGTGACGTCGTCCCTGGAGCCCACGAACCGTCCGCCGCTCTACGAGGTGTACATGCGGATGGCCGAGGAGCTGGCCAAGCGCAGCACGTGCGCGCGCCTGCAGGTGGGGTCGGTCATCACGGATGGGAACCTGGAGCACGTGCTCGCCATCGGCTACAACGGGAACGTGCGCGGCTTCCCCAACCGCTGCGACTCCACCGAGGCCGGCAAGTGCGGGTGCATCCACTCGGAGATGAACGCCCTGGTGAAGGCCCCCGGCGACGTCGCCGACAAGGTCGCGTTCATCACCGCCAGCCCCTGCATCATGTGCGCCAAGCTCATGGTGCAGGCCAAGGTGAGCCACGTGTTCTACCGGGAGGCGTACCGTGACTCGGCCGGCCTCGAGGTGCTGGACCGGGCCGGGGTGGTGACGGTGCACTACACGCGCTGGAAGGACCAGTGGAGGGAGTGAGGAGTCCGATGAGCGCGCCGCGCCGCGACGACGTTCCCGGGCGCTTCTTCCTGCCGGGCCCCACCGAGGTACGCCCCGAGATCCTGGTGGCCCAGGCTCGGCCCATGATCGCGCACCGGGGAGCGGGCTTCGAGGCTCTGATGGGCGGAATCCAGGAGGGACTGCGCGGCGTCTTCAGGACGAAGAGGCAGGTGTACGTGTCCGCGTCCTCGGCCACCGGGCTCATGGAGGCGGCGATCCGCAACAGCGGCACGGGGCGGGTGCTCGCGCTGGTCAACGGGGCGTTCAGCCTGCGCTTCGCGCACATCGCGGAGGCGTGCGGGCGTCCGGTGGACAACCTGGAAGTGCCGTGGGGCGAACCCCACGATCCCGCCGATGTGCGCCGGGCGCTCACCTTCCGCGACTACGATGCGGTCACCGTCGTGCACTCCGAGACGTCCACGGGGGCCCTGAATCCGGTCGCCGAGATCGCCGCGGTCGTCCGGGAGCAGGAGGGTCCGCTCGTGCTCGTGGACTCGGTCACCGGGGTGGGAGGGGCCGAGCTGCACGCGGACGACTGGGGGCTCGACTTCGTGCTCACCGGATCCCACAAGGCGCTGGCGCTCCCTCCCGGGCTCGCGTTCGGCGTGGCCTCCGAGCGCATGCTCGCGCGCGCCGCCGAGACCCCGGGGCGGGGCCTCTACTTCGACCTGCTGGAGTACGAGGACCACGGGGCGAAGCTTCAGACCCCCACCACGCCCGCGCTCACGCTCATGTACGCGCTGCAGGCCCAGTTGGTCCGCATCCGCGAGGAGGGGATGGAGGCCCGGTGGGCCCGCCACGCCCGCATGGCCGCGCGCACCTGGCGCTGGGTGGAAGACGCCGAGACCGCGACCGGGGTGGCGCTCCGGGTCCTGGCGCCGGAGGGGTTCCGCTCGCCCACGGTGACGGCGGTGGCGCCGCCCGAGGGGGTGAGTCCTTCGCCGATCGTGAAGGGGATGGCCGAGCGTGGCTGGGTCGTCGGCGGGGGATACGGCAAGGTGAAGGGCACCACCTTCCGCATCGGCCACATGGGGGACCACACGGAAGCGGAGCTCGAGGCCCTCCTGGCCGTGCTCTCCGAGGTGGTGCCGGGGCATCGACGGTGACCCTCGAGCCTAGAACACCCGCGTGACCTTGAGGAAGAGCGTGTTCCCTTGCTCCGAGACCTGTCCGAAGGCCGCGGTGCCGCGCTGGAAGGCGAGCTGGACGGTCCCGAAGGGCGGCGCGTAGCGGTAGACGAACACCGCCTGGACGTTCCGCCTCTCGATCACCGAGTTGGTCTGGTAGAAGAGCTGCAGGTACAGGTCGTTGGTGAAGAACTGGCTGGCGCGCACCACGTGGATCCAGGTGCTCTCGTCCTCGGGGTCGGGGTCGAGGACCAGCCGCTCGAGCTCGTACTCCAGGGAGGACTGTGGGGTGGGCTTCAGGCGTCCCGACGCGGTGAGGAGGTGGAAGTCGGCGTCGAAGTTGCGGCCGAATTCGGCGCCCACCGCCACGGACCGGAACTCCCGGGTGTTGAAGCCCACCTCGATCTCGGTCGCGCGGTTCCTGAAGTCCTTCTCGAAGCGCTGGAACCCCTCGGAGTGATCCACGGCGAAGGACCATCGGTTCCTGAGCTGGAAGTCGAGCCCCTGGTCCACCTGCCAGCTCCGCCGTGTCCCATCCTGGCCCCAGTAGATGTTGTAGTTCGAGCTGTACTCCATCTGCTCCAGGAAGCCCGACGCGAACCACACGGTCTTCTCCGCCGAGGAGTCCAACTCCCGGCGGTTGTCGTCGCGGACGAAGCCCACCGCGTTGACGTTGTCGCCGAAGCGGTCTCCCAGGTGGCTGTAGCGCACGTGGAAGTGCCCGGTGGGCGAGTCGTACGAGGGGCGCAGGAAGAACGCCGTGGCGCCGTCGTCGAACGCTCCGTAGCTCTGGACGAGCTGGCCCGTGAACCCGAAGGTGGGGGAGAAGAAGAGCGTGGCGTCGAGCCCTGCCGAGCCCTGCCCCGATCCGCCGGCGCGGCGCTCCGCCCAGGTTGCCCCCACGCTGGAGCGCCCGAGGGCACGCTGCACGCGCCCGACTGCATAGCTGGCCCCCAGTGTGTCGGCCTGGACGACGGCGTCGGCGGCCGCTCCCAGGAATGCGAACGTCCAGGGCCCCTGCTTGCCCACCAGCCGGCCCCCCGCGCGGATGTCGGCGACGCGCCGCGAATAGAACGTCTGGATGCGCTGCCGGAAGAGCTCGGTGCCCTCCAGGAAGAACGGGCGCTTCTCCGGGAGCCCCAGCTCGAAGCGGGTGAGGTTCACCTGCTCCCGGTCGGCCTCGATGGTGGCGAAGTCGGGGTTCACGGTGCCGACCAGCGAGGTGCCCGAGTTCACCGCCCACCGCAGGTCCAGGCCGGCGTCCCAGAACGGATCCTCCCCCTGCTGGAGCCGGGAGAGACCGTACGCGATCCCCTCGATCTTCCTGGGCGCGCGGGCCAAGTCGAGCCCCGTCAGCTCGCCGGCCTGGGAGACGCGGAGCGCGTGGTCCAGCGGGCCCGTCCAGAACGCGATCTCGAAGCTCCGCCGCCGGCCCCTTCCGAAGTTCACCCCCCACGTGCGGCCCTCCCCCGCGCGGAAGCGCACGGAAGAGAACGGGATGGCCACCTCGGCCTCCCATCCCGTGTCGGTGATCCGGGCCGCCGAGGACCAGGGCGCGTCCCACGACTTCTCCTCGGTCCGGCCGTCGTCCACGATGCGGGAGTCCGACTGGGTTCCCAGGGGGTTCACGCCGAACAGGTACGCCGACTGCCGGTCGTGGTACGTGTCGAGGAGGACGGCGAAGAAGTCGTCCTGGGCGAGGTCGGCGTCCCGCCGGGTGAGCTGCGCCGTCGCGGGCTCCGCGTCCCAGGCCCGCATGGAGAGGTAGAGGTGCGTGGCGTCGTAGAGCACCCTGACCTCGGTGCGATGGGGCGACGGGCTGCCGCGGTCGGGCTGGTACTGGATGAAGTCGGAAAGGACCGGGGCGCCTTTCCACTCGTCGTCCTCCACCACGCCGTCGATCTCCGGAGGTGTCGTCGCCAAGACGGCCTGGAGTTGGAAGGTGGAGTCGGGGGAGAGGGAGGGCGTGCCGAGCGCCGCCATCACGAGGAAGGCGGCCGCCGGCATCATGGCATGCTTCTCACGTCATCCTCCAGAACGGCCCCGTGAGCCCGACCGCTTCGAAGATGGCCTGGGCCGCCCCGGGGGAGCGCCCCCGCCATCCCTCCTCCATGCGCCCGGCATACCAAGCGCGCGCCATCGCCCAGCACTGGTCCAGCGTCATGATCCCCCCCCGGCTCAGGGCGCGTCGCCGGCACCAGGCGTCGGCATCCTCTTCCGACCGGAAGACGAGGTAGGTGCCTCAGGTGAAGCCGATGTCGTCCCAGGCGCTCCGCGGAGGCACCACCAGGTGGATTACGCCGTCGTCGCCCACGCGCCGGCCCCCCTTCACGCCGTACGAGATCGGGGTGCCCGAGGCGGCGCAGCGGGCTTCCGTCCAGCCGTCGATCCCGAGGATGGCGGGGATGCCCAGGGCGTCCCAGGCGCAGTTGGCCCAGTAGCGCCCGCGCTCCGTCTCCACGGGAAAGCCGGTGGGGACCGAGGAGAACGGGTTGGCCATCCACACGCCGGAACGGTCGGGGAGGAGGGCGATCTGGTGCGCGTCCTCCAGAGCGTCCAGGGCCTCGAGGACCTGCGTCCGGGACCTTCCCGACCATGCGGCGAGGTCGTCCAGGGAAGGCGTCCGCGTGGTGGCCCCGATGACGCGGTAGATCTCCGTCCTCAGGCTCCAGGGGAAGTCCGCGAGGGGCGGGGGAGCCTGCGGGCTCATCGGATGACCCCGTGCCTGCGCAGGACGTCCAGCGTCTCCTCCAGGGGGAGCGCCGGCACGGTGCGCCCGTTTCCCGTCACCGTCTCGGCCTTGAGCAGCGAGTTGTAGATGGCCTCCTCGGTGGCCTCCACCGCCGCCTCGAACACGCCACTCATCTGCTCGTTGTGGAGGTCGTCCACGCGGACCACGGACGGGGTGGTCGTCCGCCGCACGCCGTTGTTCGTCGAGAACGCGATCACGTAGTCCCCGGAACCGTTGCTCGCGTAGGAGCCCGTCCGTGCGAGCCCCATGACGGCGCGCTTGGCCAGCCGCTCCAGGTTCCGGTCCGAGAGAGGGGCATCGGTAGCGACCACCATCATGATGGAGCCCCACTCCTGCACGTCGTCGGCCGGGTCCCACGCGTCGCGCTCCGTCGGCCGGACCTGGCCGGAGAAAGAGTACTGCCCGAGCTCGACGCCCACGGGGGCGCCGCCCATCTGGAGGATGCCCCCGAAGTTCGACTGCACGAGGACGCCCACGGTATATCCGCCAAGCGACTCGGGAAGCACGCGGGAGGAGGTCCCGATCCCCCCCTTCCACCCGAAGGCCACGGTGCCCGCTCCGGCGCCCACGGCGCCCTCCTCCACCGGGCCCGCGGACGCGGACTCCAGCGCGGCCACCACGTGCTCGGCGCGGACGGGGCGGGACCGTATGTCGTTGAGCCCGCCGTCGTTGGTCTCCCCCACCACCGGGTTGATGGACCCCACGCGCTCCATGCCGTCCTGTTCCAGGAGCCAGGCCACCATGGCGTCGGCGGCCTTCCACACGCACAGCGTGCAGGTGAGGAGGATGGGGGTCTCCAGCTCTCCCAGCTCCCGCACCTGGGTCACGCCCAGGAGCTTGCCGAACCCGTTCCCCACGTGGATGGCCGCGGGGACCCGGCTCTGGTAGGGGTTGCCTCCGTGCGGGAGGATGGCGGTGACGCCGGTTCGGACGCTTTCGCCCTCGACAACGGTGGTGTGGCCCACCCGGACGCCCGCGACGTCGGTGATGGCGTTGTTGGCGCCTGGGGAGAAGATCCCCACGATCAGCCCGATGTCTCGGGCCCGGGGGCGGGAGGCGGCATCCTGGCTCATGGCGTGGAGCGGTGCGAGGAGGAGGACAGCAGCGGCGAGGAGCGGGGCGCGACGCACAGGCGAACCTCCATGGTCAGGAGCGGACCGTGTCCAGCAGCATGAGGCCGAGCAGGACCGGATGGTAGATGAGCGATCCGAAGAACACCTTTCGGGCCGAGCGGTCGGTGAGGTTCCGGGCGGCGTCGATGCCCACGCCCAGGAAGGCCAGGCTGGCCGCCAGCGCCCCCCAGAAATAGACCTGCCCGGTATAGCCGAGCCAGGTGGGGGCGCCGCTCAGAGGGACCAGGACCAGGAGCCACGCCATCATGTGCCACCCGATGACCTTTCCCGCGGCGTCGTGGGGAGGGATGAGCTTGAACCCCACGCGCTCGTAGTCCTCGCGGAGCATCCAGGCCAGCCCCAACACGTGGGGAAGCTGCCAGGCGTAGGCGATGGCGAAGAGCCCGAGGCCACCGGCGTCCAGCGTGCCCGTGGCCGCGGTCCAGCCGATGAGCGTCGGCATGGCCCCCGGAACGCCGCCGGCCAACGTGGCCAGGGACGAACGGGTCTTCAGCGGCACGTAGGCGCCGTGGTACGCGGCGGCGGAGAAGACGGTGAGGAGCGCCGGCAGGGCTCCCACGGTCAGGGCCAGATACGCCACCCCGGCCACGAGCAGCGACGAGCCGAAGGCGAAGGCCGTGGTGGGCTCCAGACGGCCGGCCGGGAGGGGGCGGTAGCGGGTGCGGACCATGCGGGCGTCCACGTGCCGCTCCACGAACTGGTTCAACGCCAGCGCCCCGGCCGTCGCCAACCCGGTCCCCAGCATGGTGTGCACCGCCGCGGCAAGCGGCACCTGGCCCTTCGACGCCACGAACGCGCTCACGCCCGCCGTGACCATCACGTATCCCGCGATGCCGGGCTTGGTCAGCTCGTAGAAGGCGCGGGCGCGGGTCTCGGCGGGGGCGCTGGGTCTGGCGGTGATCTGGGCCATTCTCGGGGGCTAGCAGGTCGCTGAAGAACGGAGGCACACCGCGTTACGCGGGCCGTGCCGCCGTAACCCATGACCACCTAAGATCATGTCAACCATGGTGACAGGCACATGGGGGTTGCGCGGTTGATGCGGCGTCGCTCCTATCTAGCTTCCCAGGTGGATTACGCAGCGGCGCCGATGCGGGCGCCGGCGGTGCTCCCAGACGAAGATCCCCTGCCAGGTGCCCAGGGAGAGGCGCCCGCCCGACACGGGAACGCCCAGGCTGGTGGCGGTGAGCGCCGCCTTGATGTGGGAGGGCATGTCGTCCGGCCCCTCCGTCGTGTGCGTGAAGGCCGGGTCACCCTCGCTCACCAGCCGCTCGAGCCAGCGCTCCAGGTCGTGCGCCGCCGAGGGATCGGCGTTCTCCTGGATCACGAGGGACGCCGACGTGTGCTGGATCATCACGGTGCACAGGCCCTCCTGCAGGCCGCTCGCCGTCACTGCCCCCTGTACGGCGGCGGTGATCTCGTGGAGCCCCTTCCCCCGGGTCTCGATCTCGATGTGACGGATCATGCGCGCACCTCCGGGTTGAATACCTCCCGAGAGGCTCATTCGCTCCGCAGCGCCTGGACCGGATCCACGAGGCTCACGCGGCGGGCCGGGAGCCAGGTGGCCGCTGCGGCCACTACGGTGAGGACGACCGGCGCCGCCACGAGCGCCAGCGGGTCGAAAGACCCGACGCCGATGAGGAAGCGCTTCACCACCACGCCGAGCCCCAGCGCGCACGCCATGCCCAGTCCGCCGCCCAGGAGCACGACCTTCATGCCTCCCTGCATCACCATGGACACCACCTGTCCCGACTCGGCGCCCAGCGCCTGCCGGATCCCCATCTCGCGGGTGCGGCGCGCCACCGAGTAGCTCACCATGCCGTACAGGCCGATCGAGGCCAGGAGCAGGGCGAGGAGCCCCACGCCAGAGAGGATCGCCGCGGCCATGCGGGGGAGGAAGAAGATGTAGCCCAGGTGGTCGGCCATCGTCCCGACGTCGGAAATGAAGATCTCGGGATCGAGGCGCCGCGCCTCGTCCCGGATGCGGGCCGCGATCTCCCCCGCGGGCAGGTCGCCGCGGGCGACCACCAGGTGCCGCTGGCCGGCGTCGCGCTGGCCGACCGGGACGTAGAAGTAGGGACGGGGCGCCTCGGTGAGGCTCCAGATCGGGACGTCGCCGGCGACGCCCACCACGACGACCTCCCGCTCGAGGTCGCCTCCGAGGAAGAGCGTCTTCCCGACTGCGCTTTCCCCGGGCCAGAAGAGCTGGGCCGCCGCTCGGCTTACCACCGCCACCCGCTGGGCCTCGGGGGCGTCCCCGCCGTCGAAGTCGCGGCCCTCGGCGAGCTCGATCCCCATGGCGGCGAAGTAGCCCGGCGTGACGGGGGTGAACTCGACGCTGAAGGAACTGGCGTCAGGCGGCGGCTCCACGCCCGGCACGGCCACGGCGGTGGAGATGGTCCCCAGCGCCAACGGGAGGCGGTCGGCCACCGCCACCTGCCGGATCCCCGGGGTGCTCCGCAGGTTGTCCACCAGGGCGTTGACGAAGGCCACGTCCTCTTCCGCCGTGTACTGGTTGGCCCAGGGCTCCACGCCGACCACGGCCGCGGGCGCCGTCGAGAAGCCCACGTCCCGCTCGGTGGCGCTCTGGAGGCTCCGCACGAAGAGCCCTCCTGCGAAGAGCAGCACGGTGGACAGCGCCATCTGGGCGCCCACCATGAGCTGGCGGGCGCCTACCTTCCGGCGGCCCGCGCTGGAGCCCGCCCCATCGCGCAGGGTGGACGCCACCGGCGAGCGTGTGGCCTCCAGGGCGGGCGCGAGTCCGAAGAGGATGGCCGCCACCGCGACCGAGAGGCCCGTGAACGCCAACACTCGTCCGTCGAGGGCCGCCTCCAGGTGGACCGGAATGGGGAGGGGAGGCTCGTAGGAGAGGACGAGCCGGAGCGCGGCCTGGCCCAGAAGAAGGCCGAGGGCGCCACCCAGCGCCGAGAGAAGAAGCGATTCGATGAGGAGCTGGCGGACGATGGCTACGCGGCCAGCGCCCAGGGCCACGCGCACCGCCACCTCCCTGCGGCGGTCGGTGGCGCGGGCCAGGAAGAAGCCCGCCAGGTTCACGCAGGCGACCAGAAGCACGAGGCCCACGGCCACGATGAGGAGCGCGGCCATCGCGCCCACCACGCCGTCCAGGTCGGGGTGGAAGCGCACGTCGGCCACGTTCACGCCGTCCAGGCGGAGCTGGCTCCGGGACTCGGGGCGCGATTCGTTGTAGCGCGCGCCGATGGCGGCGAGCTCCTGGTTCGCCCGCTGGGTCGTGATGCCGGGCCGGAGCCTGCCGGTGATGGAGAAGTCCCCGTTGGAGAACTTGTCGGGGGACAGGTGGGGGTACATCTGGAGGGGAACCCAGAAGTCCGTGCCGATCCCCGGCGAGATGCGTCCCCGGAACGTGGCGGGCGTGATGCCGACGACGCTGTAGGGGCGTCCGTTGAGGCGGACCTCACGACCGACGAGGGCGGGATCGCCGCCGTGCCTGGATTGCCAGTACCGGTGCGACAGCACGACGACGGGGTGCGTGCCGGGCGTGGCGTCCTCCTCGGGAAGAAACGTCCGCCCCAGCGAGGCCGACACGCCCATGACGTCGAAGTAGTTCCCCTTCACGATCTCGCCCAGGACCAGCTCCCCCGTGCCGTCGCGCTCGAGGTTCACCGCGTACATGGCGTACGTGGTCACGTCCTCAAAGACGCCGCCCATGCCCTCGTCGGCCAGCTCGAAGACACTGTAGTAGCTGTAGAAGTGCCGGTCGTCGCGGGTGAGGGTGTAGATGTCCACCAGAGCCTCGGGCTCGCGCACGCCCCACTCCCGGAGGAGGAGCGTGTTCACCAGGGAGAAAATGGCCGTGTTGGGGCCCATCCCGAGGGCGAGGGAGAGCACGGCCACGGCGGTGAAGCCGGGGGCCTTCCTCATCATGCGCAGGGCGAACTTCAGGTCGGCCATGAGGGAGGTCATGGCGCTGTCTCCGTGGGTGGCGCCGAGGCACGAGGGCTCACACGCGGCTCCCCGTGGGCGCCGAGGCGGAAAGGCCGTCCCAGAGGCGGTCCATGGGGTGGCGCGCCGCCTGCACGCCCCGGGCCCCCTCGGGGGTCATGGTCCAGAGGGTACAGGGCTCGGGAACAGTATTCCATACGACGTAGGGATAATGGGGTTTCAGGCGGAGGAATGGTGGGGGGGTGATTTTCCTTGTCTCCTGCGTCCCCCGAGAGGCATTGTTGTCCATGCTCGGCCCTCCCGACTCCGACTTCCTGGCCTTTCAGGAGGCCCTCGCCGGCCGTTATTCCCTCGACCGGGAGCTTGGTCGAGGGGGGATGGGCATCGTCTACCTCGCGAGGGAGGTGCGCCTCGACCGGCTGGTGGCGCTGAAGCTCCTCCCGCCCTCCTATGCGGTCCAGCCGGAACTCAAGGAGCGCTTCCTTCACGAGGCCAGGGCCGCAGCGAAGCTGTCCCACCCGAATATCGTCCCGATCCACGCCGTGGACGAGGTGGGTGGCTTCGTCTTCTTCGCGATGGCCTTCGTGGAGGGCGAGACCCTGGGCCAGCGCATCCGGAGGCGAGGCGCCATCCCCGCGGTCGAGGCGACCCGCATCCTTCGCGAAGTCGCCTGGGCGCTGGCGTACGCGCACGCACAGGGCGTGGTGCACCGCGACGTCAAGCCGGACAACATCCTCATCGAGGCCGGCAGCGGACGCGCGCTGGTCACCGACTTCGGCATCGCCCACCGGACGGACGGGCCGCGCCTACCGGGAGCCGGCGGCGTGCTCGGCACCGCCGAGTACATGAGCCCGGAGCAGGCGAGCGGCGACGCCGTGGACGCGCGCAGCGACCTGTACTCGCTCGGGGTGGTCGGCTACCAGATGCTCTCTGGCCGGCTTCCCTTTCAGGGCGCGTCCAGCGCGGCGACGCTGGCCAAGCACGTGACGCAGCCGGCACCCCCGCTGTCCAGCGTCGCTCCGGAGGTACCCCGGCGGATCGCCGAAGCCGTCGACCGCTGTCTGGCCAAGGCTCCGGCGGAGCGCTTCGCCGGCGGCGAGGAGCTGGCCGCGGCGCTCACGCG
>ORJL011668240.1_pt1 | contig 11799 bp, 9 predicted proteins | sample 1779941 | NCBI WGS metagenome assembly ORJL01 (sample SAMEA104232317, study PRJEB22302) | groundwater metagenome | biome: forest; feature: aquifer; material: groundwater | place: USA | collected 2011-08-07 | depth 5.8 m
AAGCTCTCCGCGCCGGTCGCCGGGCTGCAGTAGACATCCGCCGCCTGGTAGTAGGCGGGCAGGCGGTCATAGGTGACACGGCCAACCACGTCCACATCCTTGAGGCCGCGCTCCGCGATGATGCGCGCGCTCTCCTCATCCAGGTCGCCGGGGCCCACGACGATGAGCCGGACGTTGGGCATCTCCCACTTCAGGCGGGAGTAGGCCTTGAGCAGGTGACGCAGGCCCTTGCGCTTCTCGTTGATGCGGCCCACGAAGACGATGTTCAGCTTCCCGTCCTGGTACTGCGGCAGCGGGTCCTGGGGGGTGGAGAAGTGCCGCACGTCTATGCCGTTGGGGATGATCTGGTAATCGCCGGGGAAGTACTTGCTGATGAGCTGGCGAGCGGGCTCGGAGACGGCGATGCGCCCGTCCAGCCGCTCCATCCAGCGGTTGAGGATGAAGCGGGAGTACCGGTAGGCGCGCTTGTCATCCGCGAAGGCGTGGAAGGTGCCCACCTTGGTCCCCTGCGCCACGCGGAGGACGGTCACGGGGAGAGCCGGCATCAGGGGCTCGTGGATGTGGATGATGTCAAACCGCTCCTGGGCAAGGACATCCTTGACCTTGGGGGAGAGGCGGAGTGAGACGGTGATGCGGGCGAGGGAGCCGCTGGCAGGCACGGGGACGGGGCGGCCTATCGGGATCAGGTTGTCCCGCCCAATAGCCTCACGCGGCTCCGAGGTCGGGGCCAGTATCTTGACCTGGTGACCCATACGCTGGAACTGCTTGTCCAACTCCGATACGTGCCCAACGACGCCGCCCGGATAGGCGAAGTCATAAGGGCACACCAGGGCTATCTTCACCTAGACATCTCCCATGGCCTGGAGGGCCACGCGACGGACCAGCTTGCGCGGGTGAAGGACCAACGCGCGGAAAGTCTGCGTGGCAACCTGCCTGGCCGTATGACGCGCGGGGTGCACGGCATCTGCCGTGCCGGGGCGCACGGAACCGTGCAAGATGGCCTTCTTGAGGTCCTCCGGCGTGGAGCCCGGGAAGTGCGTGAACCCGGTGCCTATCGCCTGTTGGAAATGGGCATCGCTCCCGCCGACGCGGGGCAGCTTGTACAGCTCCCGGTTGAGTTTCTGGACCACCTGCCGCGTGACCCTCCCGGCAGGGGACGGGTTGGCCGTCTCCAGGGCATCCGGCCAGAGCGCCCGGTCGCCCTGCAGCAAGAGGCTCTCCAGTTGATAGCGGCCCACGCTGAAGACCAGCCAGCTGAATGGGTGCGGAATGACGCACACCCCGCCCTTGGCATGGATAGCCTCAATCGTATAGGGGAGGGACCGCATACTTGGCACAGGCTCCTCCAGAAAGAGGGCAAGGACATGTCCGTTCAGCGTGGTCACTTCCATGCCGGGCACCACGGCCACATGCAGCCCCCAGCGGGCCGCCAGATCCCGGGCGCGGAGGCCGGGGACCAGGTCGTCGTGGTCGGTGACGGAAATGATGTCCAATCGGGCGTGGTTCTCAGCGTAGTCCAGCACCTCGCCCACCGTGGCCATGCCATCGCTTGCCACGGTATGGATGTGCAGGTCTGCGCGGCCCATTGTAAGGGCCATGCTTACCTCCCGTTATTCCTCCGCCCAGAGGGGGCGAAAAACAAACCATTGCTCTGGGTTCTGGCGGACCAGGTCCTCCAGAACGTGCATGATGTGCTGGGTCAGGTCCCGGATGTCCCTGTCCATATCCCCACTGGGTGGCCAGACCACAGGTCCATGGATGATGGTCTCATAGCTATTGTCCCGGGTCCGTATGACCCCCCCAGCAAGGATACTTGCTCCGGTGCGCAGGGCCAAGGCCGCAGCCCCTGCCGGAACGGTCACCCAATGGTTTAAGAACTGCACGCGGACATTAGCAGTCGCATTGGGCTGGTCAATAAGGATCCCCAGCATCTCATTCCGCTTAAGCGCGCGGAGCATCGGCAGGACGCCGGCTTCCATGGGCTGGAGCCGGACCCCGATCCGCTCCCGCGTCTGCGCCACAAGCTTGTTCATGCGCGAGTGCTCGAACGTCTCCACGATCACGTTCATCGGATACCCGCGCCGCGCTAGGGCCAGCATCCCCATGTCCCAGTTCCCCTGGTGGAGGCCAATGAAGATGGTGCCCTTGCCGCGCTCCACCGCCCGCTCCACGGCGTCCCAGTTCCCGAAGATGATCCGGCGCTCCATCTCCTGATAGCGCCGGCCTTCCAAGCGGGCGAAGTCCGCCAGGTACTTCCCGTAATGCCGGAAGGACGCGCGGGCCAGAGATCGGACCTCCGGAGCGTCCGCCGGGGCGCCGACGACGCGCGCTACGTTCCGCTTGGCTATCCCCCGGCCACGAGGCCAGACAAGGTACGCGATATCCCCCCCTACGTTGGCCAAGGCGTAGTTCCACGACAGCGGCATTGCCCGGCTAAGCCGCGACATCAGGCGCCACACCCAAAACAAGACGGTGAGGCTCACGTTCACTCTCCGGCTGCGAACTTCTCCACGAGCTCCATGGCGTGCTCGTCGGAATACTGCACAGGCGGGGACTTCATGAAGTAGGAGGAGGGAGCGGTCAGCGCCCCGCTGATGCCACGGTCCAATGCGATCTTGCAGCACCGGATCGCGTCTATCACCACGCCTGCGGAGTTAGGGCTGTCCCACACCTCCAGCTTGAGCTCCAGGTTCAGAGGGACGTTGCCGAAGGTGGTGCCCTCCATGCGGATGTAGCACCACTTGCGGTCCGTCAGCCAGGGCACGTAGTCGCTGGGACCAACGTGGATGTCCTCTTCCCTCATCGGGTAGTCCAGCTGGGACAGGACAGAGTTGGTCTTGGACTCCTTCTTGGACGCCAGGCGGCTCCGCTCCAGCATGTTGTAGAAGTCCGAGTTACCGCCGAAGTTGAGCTGGTAGGTGCGCTCGAGCTTGACCCCGCGCTGGCGGAACAAGCGGGCCAGGACACGGTGCGTGATGGTGGCCCCCACCTGGGACTTGATGTCGTCCCCAATGATGGGAAGGCCCGCCTCCTCGAACCGGCGCTGCCAGTACGCCTCGCGCGCGATGAAGACGGGGATACAGTTGATGAATCCGCACCCCGCCTTCAGCACCTGCTCGACATACCACTTGGTGGCTTCCTCGCTGCCCACGGGCAGATAGCTGATGACCACATCCACCTGGCGGTCCTTCAGGATCTGGACGATATTGGCGGTCTCACCGGGGACCTTCTTCACCATGTGGGAGAGGAATTCCCCAATGCCGTCATGCGTCATGCCGCGGTCCACCTTGACGCCCATGTGGGGGATATCCGCGAACTTGATGGTGTTGTTGGGCGGGGCGAAAAGCGCTTCCGAGACGTCCTTGCCCACCTTGCCTTCCGCCACGTCAAATGCCGCGACCACTTCGATGTCGCTGATGTGATACGGGCCCAGCCTGGCGTTCATCAGGCCGGGAACAAAGCTATCGTCCGGCGCGTCCTTATAGAAATTGAGGCCCTGGACAAGAGATGAGGCGCAGTTTCCAACGCCGATGATGGCGACCCTGATCTTTCCCAAAAGACACTACTCCTCGATAAGCGAGACACTGGCGGTCTCTCCGATTTTCGCTGCGGGCAGGCCGCAGACCGCCGACATCCGTACAGACAGCAGCGCAGACACATACACTCTGCGCACAAGGGCAAACAAGATTAGTGCTCATGACTCCGCGTACAGGCGTCGGCCCGGCCCCATTTTGCCAGAACGCGGGCCTTTACGCTACCCCATCTATCAACAAGTCATAAACGCCGAGACCCGGGGACAGGGCCTGATGCTGCTCGGGCGCACGTCCGGCACATGCCACAGGCGCGCCCACCTCAGACTCTCTCCACCGGGTCTCTGGGAAAAATCCGACTAGCGCTTGGCGCTCGCCCCGCCCTTACTGGGTGTGGCGCTCTTGCTAGCTACGGCGCCTTTGCTGCCGCTCCCGATCCGGAACACCTTTGTCCCGCATACGGGGCACGTCCCCTGCACCGCGGGACGACCATTCTTAAGGGTTACCTTCGTCTCGTTCGTGATCTGCCGCTTGGCCCGGCACTTGAAGCAAAAAGCCTCTGCCATGGTTCACCCCCTTCCTATGGCAAGGACTTTATACGTGGCCCATAGCAATGTCAAGCTAATTCAGATAGGGATTCGCCGGCGTTTGGCTAAGGGAACACCTTGTGCGGACGCCACGACCCAACCGCTTCATCCCAAACCAACACAGCTATGAGCCGGCCATCCGCTCCGTAGGCGCGGGCGAACCCGGAGGGCCGAGGCCAGAATAACCCCTCCTGCGGGCGTTCAGAGGCGGCCAGAGGCGCGGCGGACGCGGAAACGCTCTTTCCCTGGCGGATATCACTCTCTTGCTGCATATCTATGCATACCACGGGCCACGTGGCCAGGGGATAGTCCATGGGCAGGAGAGGAAGTGAGGAGGACTGCTGACATGCCTCTTCAATCGCACCCAGCGTATTGGAATCTTCTATGGCAAACGGCCCGGAGCGCGTCCGCTCCAGAGCGTCCAGGGAGGCCCCACACCCCAGCGCCCGGCCAAGGTCGTAGGCAAGGGAGCGGACGTAGGTGCCTTTGCTGCATGTCACGCTGAGAGTGGCCAGGGGCGCCTCCCAGTCCAGCAGGGTCAGGCCGTAGATGGTCACCGGGCGAGGCGCGCGCTCCACCTCCACCCCCGCGCGTGCAAGGTCGTACAGACGTTGGCCCTGGTGGTGGAGGGCGCTGTACATGGGCGGAGTCTGTAGGATGTCCCCCTGGAAAGCCGCAAGCGCGCGCTCCACGGCCTCCCGTGTGACCGTCGTGGCGTCCCGCACCTCCAAAACCTGGCCGTCCGCGTCATAGGTATCCGTGACGACGCCCAGGCGGACAACCGCCCTGTAGGTCTTGGCCGTGTCATCCAGGTATTCGATGATGCGCGTCGCGCGGCCCAAGTAGATAGGCAAGACGCCCTCGGCCATGGGGTCCAGCGTCCCGCCATGGCCAACACGCTTCAGATGCGCTGCGCGCTTGATGCGGCGCACGACGTCGAACGAGGTGACGCCCTTGGGCTTCCGGACGTTGAGGATGCCGTCCACCGGGGCTTACTGCTCCCGGCTCAGGCGCTCGTCCGCCTTGCGGGCCTTCTTGAGCAGTTTCGCCATCTCCGCGCCCTCCCGGATGGATGTGTCCGGCACGAAGACGAGGTGCGGGACACGCCGGAGGTCCAACTCGCCAATGAGGTTGCGCTGGAGGTAGCCGGCCGCGGCGCGGAAGCCTTCCAGAGTCGCGTCCATCTGCTCCTGGGTGCCCAGGACGCTGACGAAGACTTTGGCCTCTCGCAGGTCGGAAGAGACCTCTACCGATGTGACGCTGACGATGCCCCCGAGCCGGGGATCGCGGACCTCGCGGAGGAGCAAGGTGCTGAGACGCTCCCGGAGCAGCTCGTTCAATCGGTCCGTGCGTCGTGACATGGCGTCCTCCTTGGTCTGGCGGGGCCGGTGCGTTGGAAAGGATGGCCCCTCTACCAGTATGGCACAGGGCGGGTGGGAATACGGCGTCCGGCTGGTCCCTCACGTCCTTCATCGGGCGCCCGCGCTGTGTTTCTCCTACGACATCTTCCAGAGGACTGTAGGCTCGCCACACGCGTCTCGTGTATGGCGTGTCTAGGCCTGCGGTGGGCATGAAGTAGCGAGGCGAACGAGGCCAGAGACGCCCAGGGGGCATGCAAGAAGGGACGGGGCCATGTGACCCCGTCCCTTGGACCGCAGTGGGAATACCGAGTCGGACCAGACCTACTGCCGCTCGGAGCGGAAGGCCTCGATGATGTCCCCTTCCTCGAACTCGCGGAAGCCCTCCAGCATGATGCCGCACTCCTGAGGGGCGGTGAGCTCGCGCACATCGTCTTGGAAGTGCCGCAGGCCGGAGATGGGGCCTTCGTGGATCTTCTGGCCCTTGCGGAGCAAGTGGGCGGTGGAGCCCCGGCGGACGCGGCCCTGGGTGATGAGGCAGCCGGCCACCTGTCCATTCCGCACGTTGAACACCTGGCGGACCTCCAGGGTGCCTTCGCGGACATCCGCGAAGGTGGGCTCCTTCAAGCCGTGCAGCGCCTCGGCAATGTCGTCGATCACGCGGTAGATGATGTCGTAGGTGCGGATCTCCACACCTTCCGTGGCGGCCAGGCGGCGCGCCCCGGATTCCGCGCGTGTGTTGAACCCGACTATCACCGCTTTGGAAGCAGCCGCCAGAAAGACATCGCTCTCGGTGATGGTGCCGGTGCCTGACAGCATGACGGTGAGGCGCGCATCGTCCGAGCTGAGCTTCTCAAGGGACGAGCGGATGGCCTCCACACTGCCTTGCAAGTCGGCCCGGATGATGATGGGAAGCTCCGGGGTCTCGCCCGCCCGCACCTGCGCCGCAAAGCGCTCCAGCGCGGACGCTGCAGAGACCACCTCCTCCTTGCGGGCGAAGCGCTCCACGCGCTCCTTGGCTTCCTTCTCGTCCGGGACTTCCGCGATGATCTCGCCGGCTTCCGGCACGCCGTTGAGGCCCAAGACCTCCACGGGCCTGGACGGTGGCGCATCCTTCACGCGGTGGCCCTGGTGGTCCAGCATGGCCCGGACGCGGCCCCACACGCCCCCCGCCACCAGCGTTGCGCCGTTGTGCATGGTGCCGGCGCGGACCAGTACGGTCGCCAGAGGGCCGCGCGTGCTGTCCATGCGCGCTTCCAGGACCACTCCCTGCATGGGCGTGTCTGGGTTGGCGCGCAGCTCCTCCACCTCAGCGACGAGGAGGATCGATTCGAGCAGGTCATCCATGCCGGCCCCGGTGGTCGCCGAGACAGGCACGCCGATGACCTGGCCGCCGTATTCCTCCAGGAGGACGCTGTGCTGGGCAAGCTGCGCCTTCACGCGCTCCACGTTGGCGCCCGGCATGTCAATCTTGTTGATTGCGACGATCATGGGGACCTTGGCGGCCTGGATGTGCTGGATGGCCTCAACCGTCTGCGGCATGACGCCGTCGTCAGCGGCCACCACCAGGACGGCGATATCCGTCGCCTGGGCGCCGCGGGCGCGGAGGGACGTGAACGCCTCATGGCCCGGCGTATCCAGGAAGGTGATGAGCTGGTCGTTCACCCTGGCCTGGTACGCGCCGATACGCTGCGTGATGCCTCCGGCCTCGCCGGCCGCCACCTTGGTCTTCCGGATGTGGTCTAGAAGGCTGGTCTTCCCGTGGTCCACATGGCCCAGGAAGGCCACCACGGGAGGACGGACGATCAGGTCCGTGTCCTTTTTCTGGAAGGTATCCCGGATAGACTGGCGCTCTTGCTTCTCCTCCTGCTCCCGCTCCACGCTGAAGCCGTAGGACTGTGCAAGGGAGGCGGCCATCTCATAGTCAACGGTCTGGTTGATGCCCGCCATGATGCCGGCCCGCATCAAGTGCTTGATGATCTCAATGGGGCCAACGTTCATCTTGTCCGCGAGCTGACCCACCATGATCGTCTGGGGGAGGGTCAGGACGCGGCCCTTTGCCGTGACGGGCTCGAGGGCCTTTGCCTTTCGTGGGCTCTGTGTCATTCTTGTCCTCCGGACGCCGCGGCCGCCGCGCTGCGGGCAAGGCCCTCAGCATGGGCGGCGAGCACCGCGCGCTGCGCGGCGGACATCTTTGTTCTGAGTGCGGTCTCCAAACGGTTTCCTTTCACTGCCGACCGCCAGCAAGACGCATCGTGGCAGAGGTAGGCCCCTCTGCCCGGTCTCTTGCCCGTCGGGTCGATCTCTATGGTGCCTTCGGCTGTCCGGACAAGCCGGACAAGCTGTTTTTTTTGATTGGTCTGCCGGCAAACGACGCAAGTCCTCTCCGGCGCGGAGCGCGGCATACAGCGGCCACCTCCGTCATGCTAGTCGGGCTCGTCCTCAACAGGGCGGGGAGCGCCACCGCCGCCACCCGGGGGCCGACGCCCCCGCACCGCATCATCCGCGGCGGTGCCGCCCTTCTTCTTCTCCTTCTTCTTTCCACGAGTCGTTTTGCCGCCGCGACGCTCCGGCAGGATGTCCTCGGCGAAGCGGAGTGTGGGCCGCTCGCCGCCGGTGGGCTGCTGGGAGCGGATCCAGGCCTGGAGGTCGAAGACAGGCGCCTCTTCCTCCTCTTCCCGCTCCTCTTCCTCCGCGGCAGCGGCCTGCTTGGCCTTTTCCTCCTCATCCATGAGGCGGAGGATCTCTTCCAGATCCTTGTCCGTCTGCTTGGCGGGGGCCGGCTGCGCGGTCACAGCCTGCTTGGCGGCAGGCTTGGCAGGCTCCGCCGGACGCGTCTCAGCCACGGGCGCCTTGGCCTCCTCGGCGGTAGCCTGCGCCGCCGCCACGGGGCCCTCTTCCTCCCGGCGCTTGGCCTCAGCGGCCTCGCGGACGGCAGCTTCCGCCGCCGCCTCCGAGGCGCTCTTGATATCGATGCGGAAGCCGGTCAGTTTGGCCGCGAGACGGGCGTTCTGCCCTTCCCGTCCAATGGCCAGGGACAGCTGCCGGTCAGGCACCACCACTTCCACGCCGTTGCCATCCGGGTAGGCGCGGGCGGACTGCACCTGGGCGGGGCTCAGAGCGTTGGAGAGGAACGCCGCCGGGTCCTTGGACCACTGGACGACGTCGATCTTCTCCCCCTGGAGCTCGTTGACGACGTTCTGGATGCGGATCCCGCGCAGTCCAACGCAGGCGCCCACGGGGTCCACGCCCTCCTGGCGGGCTTCCACGGCCACCTTGCTGCGCACCCCCGGCTCGCGAGCGACGGAGCGGATGACCACCGCCCCGCTCACGATCTCCGGGACTTCCAGCTCAAAGAGCCGGCGCAGGAGGTCCTTGTGGCTGCGGGACACGATGACTTGCGGCCCCTTGCCGCCGCGCTGCACGTCAATGATAAGCACCTTGAGGCGCTGGCCCTGACGGTAGCGCTCCGTGGGGGGCTGCTCCGAGGGGGGCAGAACGGCTTCCGCGCGGCCGAGCTCCAGAGTCACCTGGCGGCCGTCCACCTTCTGCACCACGCCGGAGAGCATGTCCCCCTGCTTAGCGGAGAACTCCTCATAGACAAGGTCGCTCTGCGCCGCGCGGAGGCGCTGCATGACCACCTGCTTGGCGGTCTGCGCCGCTATGCGTCCCGTGTCCTTGATCTGGAGGTCGATATCGACAGCGTCCCCCTCACGGGCCTGGGGGTTGATCTTCCACGCCTCTTCCAAAAGGATCTCGTTGGACGGGTCCTGGACGACGCCGGCCACCGTCTTCCGGGCAAAGACCCGCACATCGCCCGTGGTAGGGGCGATGCGTACGAAGATGTTCTGGTTGCCGACGCCCGCTTCTTTGCGGAACGCCGATACGAGAGCCGTCTCGATGGCCCCCAGAACAAGCTCCTTGGGCAGATTCCGCTCTGCCGCAAGCTGCGTTATTGCGATAAGGAAGTCGTTTTTCATTCCCGCACGACCTTCATTCGTCTTTTTTGGCCCCTATAATGAAAAAAGTGGGTAAGGACCCACTCTTAGCGCCCCGCCACCCCGCACCATTTTCGATTTCAAGTATATCATCCGCCTGTTGACGATACAAGCCAAAAGCAGGCCTCAGGTACTTCTGATAGGCCCAGGACGTATCTGCTCCGAACGATTGTAGATTCGGGTGGCGGCGCGCGCCGCCCGCAGGCCCGGGAGGGACCATGGACCACCGCATTCTTACGGAGATGGCGCAGGCGCTGGGGCCGGAGAACGTGCTGACGGACCCGCCCGCACTGGCCGCAGCCGCTGCAGACGCAACCTTCCTCTACCGCGCCCCGGCGGCGGTCCTGCGCCCGCGGACGACGGCGCAGGTGGCCAGTGCCCTGGCCATCGCCAACCGAGAGGGCATCTCCATCACGACGCGCGGGCGGGGCACAAGTCTTGTGGGCGGCTCTATCCCCAGCGCAGGGGGCCTGGCGCTCAGCCTGGAGCGCATGGACCGCATCCTGGAGGTGGACCCTGCGAACGGCGTAGCCGTGGCGGAGGCAGGCGCCATCACCGGGGACCTGGACAGGGCTGCCGGGGAGCACGGGCTGTTCTACCCGCCGGACCCCTCCAGCGTGGCCATGTGCAGCATCGGCGGGAACGTCTCCACCAATGCGGGGGGGCTGCGCTGTCTCAAGTACGGTGTCACCAAGGACTACGTCCTGGGGATGACCGTGGTCCTGGCGGACGGGCGCGTCCTTGAGCTGGGGGGGAAGCTCCTGAAGAACGTCACCGGCTACCAGCTGATGCAGCTCATCATCGGCTCTGAGGGCACCTTGGGGGTCGTCACCCAGGTCACGGTGAAGCTGCGTCCCCTGCCGCGCGTGCGCCGCGCGCTGCAGGCCTATTTCCCCACCCTGGAGTCCGCAGGGATGGCGGTCACGGCTGTCTTGGGCGCGGGCATTCTGCCTGCGATCCTGGAGATGATGGACGGCACGTCCATGGACATGGTGACCCGCTACGAGGGCTACCCGTTCCCCGCCGGAGCGCAGGCGCTGCTCCTTCTGGAGCAGGACGGGAACGATCACAGCGCCGTGGCCCGCGAGGGGGAGGAGATGGCCGCCATCTGCGAGAAGCTCGGCGCGTACAGGGTGGACATCGCGCAGGGGGAGAAGGAGCGGCAGGCGCTGTGGCAGGCGCGCCGCTCGGTGGCCCTGGCCCTGGCGAAGGCCGCGCCGGCGAAGCTGGGAGAGGACATCGTCGTCCCGCGAGCGAATATCCCGGCCATGGTGAGCCGGGTGCAGGACATCTCGGCGCGCGTGGGGCTCACCATCGCGGTCTTCGGCCATGCGGGAGACGGCAACCTGCACCCCAACATCCTGTTCGACCCGGCGCGCCCGGGAGAGATCCAGCGGCTGGAGACGGCAGCATCCGCTATCATCCGCGCCGCCCTGGAGCTCGGTGGGACGCTCACCGGGGAGCATGGGGTGGGCACGCTAAAGCGGGAGTTCCTGGAGCAGGACGTGGGAACGGAAGCGCTGTCCATCATGCGGGCCATCAAACACACCCTGGACCCTAAGCGTATCCTGAATCCAGACGTCATGTTCCCCACGGGTATCCTGCGGGCAGGCGGGGTTGGGTTCCTGGATGCGCTGCCGCTGCGGGCCTGGAACGCCTCCCGCTCGGACTATTAGCACCGTCTTCCGACACGGGGCCCGGGGGAATGGAACAGGAGATGCAAATGTTGCGTTTGCAGGGCATGAAGCTGGGCAACAAGCCCAGCGCGGCGCTCGTGGAGATGCAAGGCGTGATCGGCGGCACGTTGCGCCCGGAGCCGTATATCGAGCTGTTCCGCCGGCTGAAGGAGAGCTCGCGGATCCGCAGCGTGCTGCTCAGCATAGACTCTCCCGGCGGCTCCGCCTGGGCCTCCGAGGCGCTCCGGGACGAGGTGATGCTGCTAGCGCGGGAAAAGCCTGTGGTGGTCTATTTCCGGGGTCTGGGCGCATCCGGGGCCTACATGATCGCCACGGCAGCCACCAGGATCGTGGCGTTGCCTTCGGCGCTGGTGGGCTCCATCGGCGTCATCAGTATGCAGCCGGTGGCGAAGGACCTCCTGGAGAAGATCGGCCTGGAGTTCAACGTGACCAAGGGCGGCCGCTTGAAGGACATGGGGGCGTTCTACCGCCAGCCGACCCCGGAGGAGCAGGAAAGGCAACAGGCGCTTGTCACCGAGCTGTACGAGAACTTTGTGGCCATGGTGGCGGAGGCGCGCAAGATCCCGCTGGAGCAGGCGCGCGCCCTTGCGACGGGCGAGGGGTTCACGGGACGCGGTGCGGCGGCGCGG
>ORJL010130427.1_pt1 | contig 11798 bp, 8 predicted proteins | sample 1779941 | NCBI WGS metagenome assembly ORJL01 (sample SAMEA104232317, study PRJEB22302) | groundwater metagenome | biome: forest; feature: aquifer; material: groundwater | place: USA | collected 2011-08-07 | depth 5.8 m
CCGTCCCCCACCCTCGCAGTAGCGAGGATGGGGCACCAAGGCCGAAGGAGTATGTGTTGTTGTGTCGGTCGCGTCCGCGGAGGGGCGTTGACTGGAGACTGCGGTCGATCGCGGTAGGATGGGAACGCCACTCAACGGGTCAGGGAGGACAACGCCGTGAAGTCGACGAGCAACACGCCGCCTAGCGACGCCGCGAATCCGAAGGCCGGTCGGTTGCACGACGAAGGCCTGACGCAGGTTCAGGCCGCGGACGCCGTCGCCGACTCGGTCGAGCTTTCGATTCCGAAACACGTCAGGCAACATCCGGACGCGCCGAAACTAACCGGATATGTACTCACGGAACCGCTGGGAGCGGGCGCGTATGGTCTGGTCTGGCGCGGATGGCAGGTGCGGACGCGCAAGGAAGTCGCGGTCAAGGTTTTCACGCAGCGCACCGGGCTGGACTGGATCTTCCTGCAGCGCGAGGTCGAGCGTCTCACGCGGCTCGACCGGCATCCGCACATTGTGACACTGCTTGACACCAATCTCGATGAAGAGCCGCCGTTCTACGTGATGGACCTGATCGAGGGGGGCGCACTCAACCGATGGGTGAACCGCGAATCGCCGGCGGATCCGCTCACCGCGCTCCGCTGGATGGAACAGATTTGCGACGCGCTGAATTACGTCCACGCCAAGGCGTTGATCCACTGCGACCTGAAGCCCGCGAACATTCTGGTCGACGGGCGCGATTTCGTGCGCGTGGTGGACTTCGGTCAATCGCGGGTCTTCACGGAATCGGCGGCGTCGATGGGCACGCTTTTCTACATGGCCCCCGAGCAAGCGATGCTTTCGGAACCGGGGCAGCTCGTCCAACCGGATGTTCGCTGGGACGTGTACGCGCTGGGCGCGACCATGCACGCCCTGTTGACGGGAAACGTCCCGTTCGCTTCGCCGGAGCATGTTCGCACGCTGGAAGAAGCGCCGACGTTGACGGAGCGACTTAAGCGCTATCGAGAGATGATTCAGAACGCCCCGCCGCTGGACTGGAAACGCATTACCGGCGAGGTCCCGTACGAGCTTCGAGCGATCGTCGATCGTTGCATGGCGAAAGCGCCGGGGGATCGCTATCCGACGATCGCGGCGGTGGAATCGGATCTCCGGAACCTGCGTGAGCGTCGGCCGGTCACGCCGCTGGCGAAGCAGAAAGGATATCGCCTCCGCAAGTTTGTCCAGCGGAATCCGTTTCAAGTGTTGGCTGCGGTCGCGGCGGTCGGGTTGCTGGTCGCGGGAGGCGCGTCGTGGTCCCTGCGCTCGCGCGTTCAACGCGCCGGGGCGGCGGAAATTCTCCATACTTTCGTGAGCGATCCCGCCAAAGCGGCTGACACCGCCTTCAGCGCCACCGGCGGGCTGGCGTCCTATTTGCAACCGCTTGCCGCGGAAGCGCTGCAATCGGAAGCGTATACGGAAAGAGTCGTCGGCGCTCGGGCGGGGTTGTTTGTCGCGCCCGCGGCGTTCTGGAGTTCGACGGACGGGAATCAAACCTGGAAACACGGCGAGTGGTTGGAAGTCGCTCGCGCGTTCGAGGGTCGAAGCGCGGAAGAGGTCGCTCGGTGGGGTCGGGGCGGCGATTTGGCGAACACGCTGCGTGCGAAGTTGACGTCAGGAAGCGCACGCGAGAAGTACGTCGCCCTGTGTCTCGCGGGAAGTCTCGTGCCGATCACCAACGGACTCGCCGACGACTGCGGACGCGTGATGGAGACGGACCCCGATTGCGGGGTCGCGGCCGCCTCGATGTGGGCGAGCAAGCAATTGGGGCGAAAACCGGCGTGGAAGGCGAGCGAGCGTGTTGTTGTGGACGAGTTCACGGGATTGGCGTTCGTGCGCATCCCGGCCACCGAGGCCTTTCGTCGCGGCGCGGACGCGAGCGATCCGGATCGATGGGCCGACGAGATTCGACCGGACAAGGGCGTCGCCATTGCTCCGATCCTCGTCGGGACCACCGAGGTGACGCTGGCTGCGTTCCAGCCGTTCTGGGAGGAGCTTCGTCGATCGTTGCCCGATGACGATGCGCGAGCGCGGATGTTGCAGAATCGATATTCCACGGCCCCGGCGAGCGAGCTGTCGCGGATCGCGCTGAGCGGCGTCAACGTGCAGCTCGCACGGACGTACTGCGAGTGGTTGAACGAGCATTCAACCGGTAAGACGCCCAAGCGGAAATATCGCTTGCCGACGGAGGATGAGTGGGAGTACGCCTGTCGAGCGGGGAACGCCGGGCGGTTTTGCTTCGGCGATGACGCGGCGTACGCTCGGTACTTCGCGCATTGCGACGGCTCGGCGGCGCTCTACCACAAGGTGGCGGAGCACATGCCGAACGCCTTTGGTCTATTCGACACGCATGGCGGCGTGTGGGAGGCGACGGATTCCGCGTACCCGAAGGAACTGCTTCCTCCGGAAGCGGCGAAGGATCGGGACTACAGGGTGCTCAAGGGCGGGTCGTTTCGCAATCCGGCGGTGCGTTGTCGATCGAGTCAGCGTCGATGGTGGCCTGTGGATGTGCTGGACGAGCAGCTCGGGATTCGGTTGGTGATGGAATTGGACAAGTAGCGGGCAGGGGCGGCGGATCGTAGCGTTCGCGACTTGTGGTTGGTACATCGATGAATCGAGCAACGAGACCGTCGGCGCACAACGCACACAGGCTTCGGGAACCGTCCGTCCCCCACCCTCGCAGTAGCGAGGATGGGGCACCCGCCTCGAACCCGACTGCGCGCGGCGATCGGACGTCGCAGCGAAGAAAGGTCCGCACAGCGGACCCTGCGGGCGCTCGAATGCGACGCGTTGCCGGCTTGCTTTGCGCGATTGCGAGCGGGGCGAGTTTCGCGGGGTGCGATCAGTCGCCGGTGTTGATCGGGGCGCCGACGGAGGCGGAGTTCGCGTTCACGAACTTCTCGAAGCGGTTCTACGCGACGATCCAAGTTCGGGAGCGTCGCGAGGATGGATCGGGAACGTACGAAACGACGCCGCTCCTGGCACCGGGGGCGATTCATCGTCAACCGTTTTTCCAACTGCTGGGAGTGAGCTGTCCGTCGTCGCTGGACTTTCGCCTTTTTCTCTATCAGCGAGTGAACGAGACCGTGCCTATTGGCGAGGATCTGACCGAGGCGGTCAGCGAGACGCCCGTCGTGGCCGGGGAACTCCTCAGTATTCCGGCGTGCGACTTGGAACCGTCGGTGACGTTCACCGTGGTGAACTGGGACGCGGCGGAAGGAACCGCTCGCTTGAAGATCGCCCAGGGGACACGGTTGATCGAACCATTCTTGCTGGACAGCGACGAGCGGTTTGCGAACGCGGACGGCGTGTGGGAGGTTGCGGGCGTCGTTGCCCCGCTGTCGAGCGTTGCTCCGCCCGAACTCGCGGGCGCGGAACCGATCGCCGGTCGCGTGACGAAATCCGATGGAACCGCAGCGGCGGACGTGGTCGTGGTGTTGCGGAGTCGATTCCGGTCGACGCTCGGCGCATGTTACTCCTGCGATCGAACCGCCGGGACGACGTGCGAAACGCCCGTCGATGCGGCCTGCGGATACTCGGAGCCGATCGCGTTCGTCGTTACCGGCGCGGACGGTTCATTTTCGTTCGATCGCCGACCGGCGGGGGGATACCAGGTGGAGTTCTTCTCCGACGAGTTCTCTTTTCGCCCAGTGGTGATGGAATTAGAAACGCCGATCGACGCGATTCAGGTGATTGCGGAGTGAGGAACGAATGACGGGGCGCGGGGCGAGTTACGAATGACGAGTTACGGATTACGCACGCGGATGATGGTAGCGGCGCTCGTCGGACTTTGCGCTTGCGGATGCGGGTTCGATCTTGGCGCCCTTCCGCGTCTGAATGCGTTTGCCGATCTTGCGGCGATCTCGTTCAGCGAGGCGGAGCAGAGCGTGTCGGACAAGGTGGTCCCGATCGGCTTTCGACAACGCGGCGAGGTGATCCGGCTGCGCGTCGTGGGCAACGGTGTTCGCGATGTATTCATCTTGGCCAAGGACACGCGGGTCGAGGGCTCCTCGTCCGTCTCGGCCGGTCGGATCGCGGGCGGCGGGCGGGCGAAGGAGTTCTTTCAACACCGGATCGCCGAGGACAACGACTACTTCGTCTATCTGCTCTTCGACGCGAGCGTGCGGCGGATTGCGCGGCGGGCGGGCGTGGTTTTTCTGCCCGGCGATCCGGACTTTCGACCTCCGGCCGTGCAGCGCGTCGTGGTGTCGTTCGAGTCGGATTTCTTGAACGAACTGGCGATCAACGACGACGAAGCGTCGTTCCTCGGCTCCATCAGTGACACGGTCCGGTCGGGGATCATGGCGCGATTGCGTGACGTTTTCGCGGGGACGCCGATCGAGTTGTATGACGAGGCCGACGGTCTACCCGACTCACCGTTTTCGCGGGTGACGTTTAAGCCGGATCGCGTTCTCGTCGACACGGACGAATCGGCGACGCCGACGGATTCGGTCACGCCTCTCTTCGCGGGAGGCGCCGACGGCTGCGACGCGGCCGTCGTGTTCGGAGAGCTCTTGCCGCGCGGGACACCGACGGACACGGGGAATCGCATTCTCGACGACGAGGCCGCCGTGTATGTCGGGAGTTTCGCGGGAGAGTCGGCAGCGTGTCGGACGGCCACGCTCAACTCGGTGAACAATTTGGTGTTGGGACTGTCGCGGACCGCGGCCCACGAGATCGGGCACTTGATCGGCTTGCAGCATGTGCCAGGGTTTGACATCATGCAGCGCTCGCCGGATCTTTCCGCGCAGCGAGACCTTTCGTTCGGGCGCGGATTGATCGTGGTCGACGGGGAAGCGCCGGAGGACGAGCGGGACGAGGGCGTGCTTCCGGGAGAGTCGCGGCTGTTTCGCTTCTTCGGCCTGTCGAACGTGATCCAGGATCCCGATCTTTATTTTCGCGCGAACTTCGACGTGCCGTGAGCGGTGCGGTTTCGCGTTTCGAGGCGGAAGAACGAGCGGCAACCCGCGTCGCTGCCTTGGAAGAACCCTCCGCGCACGAGCGCCGCACAACCGCCGTTCATTCCGGACAACGTATTCCGAGCGGGTTGGAAGAGATTGTTGGCGGAGATGGGACCGAGCGCCGAGGCCGGGCCTTCTTGGAGTCCGGGCGGACCGATCACGCCCGCCGATTGAACTGAGACCGCGGGCGCGGCGAGTCCGGGAGCGCCGGAGAGTCCCGCGCTCGATTCCGCGAACTCCTTTCCGACCGTTCCGCTTCCGCCGGAAGCGCCGGACGTTGTTGCGACGGCCGTAACCAGAATGAGCTGTCGGATGGCCTCGCTTGGCGCGGTGTATCCCGGCGCGGGTTGAGCGGGGTTCTCGGTTTTCCTTTCTTCGCCCGGTTTCTTTTCGTCGGTCGTTTTCGCGGACTCATTCGGGGGTGTCGGAGATGTAGCGGGCGGATCGGCGAAGTCGGCGGCGAGGATGACGTGGGAGACGGTGCGAGAAGGGAATCTCGCATCGGCGGTCCGTCCCCCACCCTCACTGGCGCGAGGATGGGGCACCCGCGAGGATGGGGCACCAGCGCCTGCGTTGTGGTGAATGCGTGCCAGGGGTTGGCATCCGAGAACGCCGCCGAAGATTGAAATCACCAGGACGTTCATCGCGGCGGATCGCGTGGACATCGTTCGACTCCTCAGTCCGTTCGAAGAAAGGGCCGCATAGAGGACCCTACGGGAGCTTCGCGTTCCGTTCGACATCAGAATTTCCGTTCCGACATTAGAAGCGCCATTCGAGTTGCACGCCAGCCAGCGTTTTCTCGTAGGAGAAGGGTTCGCCCAGTTCGCGGTCGCGGATGTTGGAGTCCGCCTCGGTCCATTGGAAGATCGCGTGGAGAATGACTTCGCCATCCTTTTCATTATCGGCCAGGGTCTGCGAGAAAACCAGGCCGAGCGTGGTGAGGAGATCGCGGCGCTCGCGGCGGCGGATGTCGTACAGACTGTCGTTGGCGTAGTCGTCGAGTTCCCATTCCGCGGAAAGTCGGAGAGACGCGGGTTGCCGAGCAAGGAGCACGCCATTCAGCGGGAGCAGCATCGCGAGCGAGAAATCGTGGGAGACGCGGTCGAATTCGCTTCCCTCCGTGGGTACGAGGCTGAGGTGATATCCCGCGAGGATGTCCCAATCCCAGTCGAGCCCGGTGAACGGGCGGAAGCGGGCGGACTGATCGAGGCCGAAGGAGTTCGTGAGGCCGTCGCGGTCGAACTCGCGGCGCGTGGAGAAGAGGAAATCCCGCGATTCGACGCGGTAGTCGAAGGAGGTTTCGAGCAGGCGAGCGCGCGGAGAGACGCGCATCGGCGTCGCCTCGGAATTCCCTTGCGGCGGGATCGCGGGCGCGGGCCACTGATAGACAATGCGCGGAGCGACGGAATGGTTGGCCAGGAACGCATCGCGGCCCAGGAGCGACAGGTCGAAGTCGTATTGGATTTCGAACCGCCATTCGTCAGAGATTCGACGGGCGTAACGGGCGTAGCCGCCGTATCCCTGGTCGTCGAACTCGTCGATGTCGGTGTACCAGGAATGGGCGAGGCGGAGTCCGACGACGACGGCTTCGTCGCGGGTCGCGACGGGAGCGAAATCCCAACTCAGTCCCGTGAACGCTTTGTAGTCGCGCTGCCCGGAGATCAGCTCGGACACGCCGCCGCCGCGGAAGGTCACGTTGGAGTCGTAGGCGAATCCGGCGCGAAGCGAGAGACTGTGTACGGTTCGCCGAGCGGTGCGACGTTCGGCGCGAACGCGATCCGCCAGTGCTTCGTCCGGCGTCGGCGCGGAGGCGAGTTCGTCGAGAGCACGATCGAAGTTCTCCATGGCCAAATACGGTTCGTCCAGGTGTTGGTGTGCCCGACCTCGAAGGAACCAGAGCCAGGGGTTCTTCGGTTCCGTACGTTCGACGGGCTCCAACGTCTGGAGCGCGGCATCCGGTTTCCCGTCCGCGAGGAGTTCCGCCGCACGTTGCAGCGACGCCGGGACCGACGGTTGCGGATCGTCGCCGGCCCACACCGCAGGCGTACACGTGAGCACCGACAGCGCGAGTAGAATACGAGCCGTAGGCGCAAGCGACCGGTGGGGTGGTGCGGCGAATAACAAGTTTCTTGGTACCTCTTCGTGCGTTCCATTCGGGGTGGCATGGGTCCGCCCTAGGCGGACCCGTGTCTTCGCCGGCCGGCGGCAAGACGCAGACACCCGCGGTTTCCAACGCCATCGAGGCGCAACATTCGCTCCCGGACGCACGGGTCCCCGCTGGTGCGTGGACCCATGCCACCCAATCTGGGATGCACGTCGTGGCACGTGACGAGCGCGGTGGTTGTCTTGGATTCGTATCATTCTTCCGGTGCTCGGGGGAATTTGAGATAGGGGAGCGTCACGCCGCGCACGTGGACGTTGTCCGCTCGCAGGAACGGGGCGGCCTCGTAACCGAGGATGCCACCCGCGGTGACGTAATCATCTTGATCGACGCCGTCGCCGCTCACGCCGAACCCGCCGACGAGGACGACGCCGAAGCGATAGAGCGGGGCGCTGCCGGGAAAGAAAACGATCCCGCTCTGATTCGCGCCCGGCGGTTGCGAACCCTGGGTACACGGGTTGTCCTGGTTCTGCAGACGCAGGTTCACGAAGGGACCGGGAAACGAATCGCCGATGCCCGGCGGAAAGAACGGCTGACTACCGAAGCGCAGCGTGCGGTTGGTCACCGCGGTGCCGAGCGGGACACCGGCAAGATCGGAGACCACGCGGTCCGTGCTGCTGAAATAGACCACGTTGCGAGCTTTGGTGACGGCTACGTCGATGCTGAAGACCGTGGCATCGGGCATGCGGAACAGTCCGAGCACTTCGCCGGTGAGCGACGTCACCGCAAGAACGAATCGAGCGCGCACGCCCTGCGGCAGGCGGATCACCGCGCGGGTCTTGTTCGCACGGAAAACGGCGTTCTCAATGATCGAACGAACCGCGTCCGCGGACAGTTCCGGGCTTGCCTTCGGACCGACCAGCCAGCCTTCGGGCACGCCGGCGCGCGGACTCCCCTGCGTCGCGGTGATGGTGCTTCCTGGATTCGTCAGGTCCGGAATCGGGACATACGCGCCGTCCGGATTGCTCGTCGCCGTACCGGATGGTCGAAAGGGCTGGTCGACGAACGGCAGTCGCACGCCGTCAATGAAGACCTCGCCGGGCGGCGCGACGACCGGTCCGAAACCGGTGCTTCCCGCGAGCGCTGCGAACTCGCCCAGGTTCGGCGGCACGCCCGTGACCCCGATCCCGCCGACGACCTTGTTCAACTTATAGAGCGGGACGCCGCCGGGGATGGTTGCGATTCCGAGTCCCGGCGCGGACCGATCCACGGAGCGCGCCGGCGACACGTCTCGGCCCGATGCGAAATCGGTGCTGAGTTCGCAACCGCGGTTGGTGTTCTCGATGTCCCAGAGTGCGCCCGAGGCTGTGTCCTTCACGCCGGTGACGATGCCGGTACCGTTAAACGCCGGTGGGAAGTGTTCGCGACTGATGAACCGCACCGTCGACGACGAAAGCGGAGCCTGGTCGTTGCTGAAGAACGAAGCGGTGCGAGCGAGGGATACGGCGAGTTCGTCGGCGTCGACCTCGATGAACCGTCGTGCCAGCAGCGCCGTGACTTCTCCCGGTGCATCGGGCTTGCGGAACAATCCCAGGACGTTTCCCTCGCGATCCGTCACGGCGATGACGAGGGAATCTCGGTCGATCGAGGCCGCGGCGCGCTGGATGATCCCGGCGACCTCGTCGGCGGTGAGCGGGTCGGTCGGGCCTCCAGGGGGCGAGAGGATCACGGTGATGTTCGTTCCGCAACCGGCGATGGCTGCAGTCAGGAGCACAACGAGCAGCGTCGCAAGTCCAGCGAACGCGCGGGCACGTGGTCCCGCGGAGACACGCACGCAACCCGTGCTCGCGCGTGAATTTCGCGCCGCGCGGTTCCTGTGAATCTTTCCCGCTTGCGTATCGTCTGCGAAGAAATGGGGCGGGTATTTTCTCATCCGTGAGCGTCTCAGATGCCTACGCGGGTACGGTAGATCGCTGGGGTTCGATGTCAAGGGAAAAGTCTACGTGCCCTATCCTCGGGGCTCGTGCGGGCGGGTGCCCCATCCTCGCCACTGCGAGGGTGGGGGACGGATCGCCGAGAATGCGTGGCGGAATCGGCGGATCGACGTTGCTCGCGGAGGAGTGTGACCCAGAACAGGAAAAGCCGGTCACACGGAGCACGACCCCACGGCTCGCTCGCGACAGCGGCTCCGTCAGGGGTCGACGAATCCCGTGCCGAGCGGATTCGATGGAGGGAATTCGCTTGAAGGCGGATCGGAATCGACTACGCTACTGCGCCCGTGGGTCGGACCGAGTTCATTTGGAAGGTGCCGGAGGCAGAACCTCAAAGAATTCAGGCAGCATCGAGCGTCGGGTGAGCAACGCGCGGCGCGGAAGGCGATCTCTCAAAGGAGTGAAGACGTCATGCGGCGATGGAAGAAAGTTCGGCGCACCGTGATCTGGTTGGCGCCCGGCGGCGTGTTGTGGTTGTCGTGCGCGGGCGCGGGCCAGTTTCTGGGTCCGGTCGTGCAACCCGTGCTGAGTCAGGTGCTCTCGCAGGTCGCGTCGGCCCTGACGAACAGCCTGCTCGGACAAGGGCAGACTCCGTAGCGAGGGTTCTGCCTTGTCCCTCCGACCGACCGCAAACGCGGCGACGCGCGCCGGATGCGCGGCGCTCTTCTCCCTGTACCTGATGTTCGCGCCCGTTGAACTGCGCGGCGAGCCGCTTTCAACCATTGATCCAGTCGAAACCGAAACGGTTCCCTCAGACCCCGCTTCACCAAAGTCGCCGGCACCGGATAGCGTGGCGGCCCCATCGGCCGATCCCCCCACCGATCTGAAGTTGCGACCGGAGACGGCGTGGCGAGACTCCCGCCCGCGCGATCCCCTGGGATATGCCGGACCCACCGGCGTCCTTCGTCGCGCGGAACCGATCGAGGGTTTCATGCCCGTCGAAGATCGTTGGCGGATCGGGTTTCCGCGCTATGACCGGCTCGGTCGCCGGAATCCACTTGACCCGTTCACTATGGGCGCGGTAAGCGGAAACTACCAGTATGTGGAAGGACACTGGTTCGATCCGTACAATCAGAACGTCCTCAAAGGCGACTATCCCATCATTGGACAACACACCTTCCTGAATGTGACGTTCATTAGTGACACGACGTTCGAATATCGACGAGTGCCGACGCCGAGCGGTGAGAGCACGGCCGAGACCGACAGTCGGGGATTCTTCGGTCGACCGGATCAGCGATTCATCAATCAGAATTTCATTCCGCGGATTGAGCTATTCCACGGTTCGGCTGCGTTCAAGCCGTTTGATTGGCAGTTGCGTATTACGCCGGTTTACAATCTGAACTACCTGGATGTTCTGGAAAAGGGGATTGTGAACATCGACGTGCGCGAGGGCACGGATCGCAGGTGGGAACACTTTTCGCTGCAAGAGGCGTTTCTGGAACTCAAGATCGCGGACTTGAGTCCGTACTATGACTTCATGAGCGTGCGGATTGGTCGCCAGCCGTTCGTAAGCGATTTCCGCGGGTTCATTTTCAGCGATGTGAATCAGGGCGTGCGGCTGTTCGGAAGTGAGGACTCCAACCGCAAGCAGTGGAACGTCCTCTATTTCTATCAAGCGGAAAAGGACACCAACAGTGAACTGAACAACTTTGACGGGCGCGATCAGCAGGTCGTCATTGCAAACTACTATTTCCAAGATTCCCTGGACTTCGAGTTCCTACCGCCGACGTTGCGAAAGGGATATACGACGCAGTTCTCTGTTCATTACAATCACGACGATCAAGGGACTCAGGAGCGGCATTTCGACAAGAACGGATTTCTCGTGCGCCCCGATCCGGTCGGAAGTTTTACGGAACACGACGTGAAAGTTGCCTACCTTGGTTGGACCGGGGACGGGCACGTCGGTCCGTTGAATCTGACCCATGCGGCCTATTGGGCATTGGGGCGGGATGATCTGAATCCGCTGGCGGGTCAGAAGGTCACCGTGAATGCACAAATGGCGGCGATCGAAGCGTCCGTCGACCGGGACTGGCTCCGATTGCGGACATCGTTCCTTTGGGCGTCTGGCGATCGTCGCCCTAAGGACACGGAGGCCCGCGGGTTTGACGCGATCTTCGACAACCCCAATTTCGCCGGCGGACCGTTCAGCTTCTGGAACCGACAGGCGATCCGGTTGGGCGGAGTGAACTTGGTCAATCGCAACAGCTTCCTTCCCGACTTGAGATCCAGCAAGATCGAGGGTCAGTCCAACTTCGTGAATCCCGGCCTGTTCCTGGTCAATGTCGGTGCGGATGCAGAGATTACGCCGAAACTCAAAGCGATCGGGAATGTGAACTATATGTGGTTCGCACACACGGACCCCATCGAGCTTCTGCTTCAACAGGACAACATTCCTCATAGCATCGGGACGGATGCCAGCTTGGGGTTGCAATATCGCCCGCTGCTCAACAACAATGTGACTTTCACCGTCGGCCTGGGCGGGTTTTGGCCGAGCGATGGGTTCGAGACGATTTTCGAGTCCGACAAACCCTTGGTGTCGCTATTCACGACGCTTACGCTCACGTTTTGAAGAGACCCGGACGATGACACGGAAACTATTTTGCGGCGTACTCTTGATCGTGTGGCCGCTACTGGCACTGCAGTTCTCGTGTTTTCCAGAAACGCGGCAGCGATTGTCGGATGGGCCCGGGTTCGACGGCTCACTCGCGACACAGTCCATAC
>ORJL010923311.1_pt1 | contig 11798 bp, 19 predicted proteins | sample 1779941 | NCBI WGS metagenome assembly ORJL01 (sample SAMEA104232317, study PRJEB22302) | groundwater metagenome | biome: forest; feature: aquifer; material: groundwater | place: USA | collected 2011-08-07 | depth 5.8 m
AAGCCGAGGAACTGATACCTGCCGCCGACGAGCCCGGAGGCGACGAGCGCCGTCTCGACGGCGGAGGGCCCCGGCAGCACCGTCACCGCAACACCCGCGTCGAGCGCTGCCTGCACGATCCGCGCGCCCGGGTCGGAGATGCCCGGCAGGCCCGCGTCGGAGACGAGCGCCATCCGCTCCCCCGCCTCGAGCCGCGGCAGGAGCTCCGCCGTGCGCGCCGCCTCGTTGTGCTCGTGGTAGGAGAGCAGCCGCGCCTCGATGCCGTGCCGCTCGAGCAGCCCCCGCGTGTGCCGCGTGTCCTCGCAGAGGACGACGTCGGCGGCGCGCAGCTCCGCGAGCAGGCGCAGCGTCACGTCGTCGAGGTTGCCGATCGGCGTGGCGCAGATCGCGAGCGGCATCAGAGCCGGCCTCGGTACGGCGACTCCGGATGCGCAACCGCAACGGCGCCGGCAAGCCAGGCACGTGCGTCGGCCTCGAGCCGCGGCACGACGGCGTCCCAGTCGCGCTCGTGTCCCGGTTCCTCCGCGTTGTAGAGAAGCGCCACCTCGGGCGGCTGCGCACCGCCGGGCGGGCCGAGCGATGCGAGCGGGCGATTCACGCGCGGCTCCCGCCGGTAGCGCCACGTGTCGCCGTCGGCGTCGTCGAGCACGAACTCGAGCTGCCAGCGTCCGGCGCCGCGCGGGCGCGCCCGCAGCCCATGCCGGTCGGGCGCGAGCGGCGCGCCGTCCCACGGCTCGAGCCGGCCGTCGTGCGCGGCAACGAGCTCCCAGCCGGGCAGCGCCTCGAACAGCCGTCGCTGGTCGCGCCGCAGCACCGCGACGTCGAGATCCTTGTGCGCTCGCAGCTCCTCGCCGAGGAAGAGGTCGAGTGACCAGCCGCCCGCGATCCACCACGGCGCGTCGAGGTCGCGCAAGAGCTCGACCGCATCGCCGGGACGCAGCGGCTTCCAGTCGTTCATCGGGCCGCGTCGAGCGCCTCGAACGCGACGAACGCCGCCCCGATCGAGCCCGCCGCCGTCCCGAGCTCGGCGGGAACGACGCGCACGCGGTCGCGCATCGGGCGCAGCGCCTCGCGTCGCATCACGCCTTCCGCGTGCGGGATCACGTAGTCCCACGCGGCGACGCCGAAGCCGCCGCCGATCACGATCAGGTCGGGCTCGAAGACGTTCGCGAACGATCCCATGCCGGAGCCGAGGTAGCCGCCGATCTCAGCGAGGATCGCGCGCGCGGTCTCGTCGCCCTCGCCGGCGAGCCGCACGAGCCGGTGCGCGTCCGCCGCCGGGCCGAACGCCTTCTGCGCGGAGGCCGTCGCCGCGAGCCCGGTGACGTACGCCTCAAGGTGCCCGCGCCCGCGGCACGCGCCCTGGCACGGCAGGCCGTCGTGGACGACCACGACATGACCGAGCTCGACGCCGCCGCCGCGCGCGCCGCGAAACGGGCGGCCGCGGGTGATCACGCCGCCACCCAGGCCCGTGCCCATCGTCAGCATCACGAGGTCGTCGACGCCCCTGCCCGCACCTGCGCGCCACTCGCCGATCGCCGCGGCGTTTGCGTCGTTGTCGAGGCCGATCGGCAACCCGAAGCGCGTGTGCATCAGGTCGCGCAGCGGACAGTCGACGAGCCGTACGTTCACGCACTCCACGACGATGCCGGTCGGCTCGTCGATCGACGCGGGGACTCCGAAGCCGATCGCCGCGACCTCGTCGTCCAGCAACTCGACGACCGCCGCCTCGAGCTCCGCGAGCACCGCTTCCTGCGACTCCGGGGGGGTCGGCCGCTCATGGCGGCGCAGGATCTCACCCGACCGTGTGACGACTGCGGCGAGGATTTTCGTCCCCCCGAGATCGACGCCGATGGCGTGACTGCCGTTCACCCTCAGCGGGTACCGTAACCCGCCGAATGCCCGCCCCCGGAGAGAAGCCGTACAAGGTCTACCGCGGCGGCCGCACCAAGGGGAAGGTGCCGATCGCGGGAGCCGGCAAGCGAGAGCGCACGCCGAAGCAGCAGGAGTCCTTCCGGGGTGACGGCGGCGGCTCCGGGCGCCAGGTGGTGCGCCGGCCGCGCAAGAGCTGGACGTGGCGCCGCTGGCTGCCGCTCGCGCTCACCGGCGCGATCCTCGTGCTCGTCATCTGGGGCGTTGCCGGCTACTTCTCGGTCCGCAGCGGCGTCTCGGCAGCGAACGCACGGTTGCCCGAGGGGACGACCGCCGCCCTGAAGCCGCAGAACGGTCTGATGCTCTCGAACGCTTCGAACATCCTCCTGCTCGGTACCGACCACTCGGACAACGGCCAGGCCGGGCGCAGCTCCGACCGCCACTCCGACTCGATGATGCTGCTGCGGACGGATCCGAGCCGGCATCGCCTCATCTTCCTCTCGATCCCGCGCGACCTGCGCGCGTCGATCCCCGGCTACGGCGAGTCCAAGATCAACGCCGCGATGCAGATCGGCGGGCCGAAGCTCGCGGTCTCGACCGTGTCGCAGTTCACCGGCCTGCCGATCAACCACGTCGTGATCGTCGACTTCAGCGCCTTCCAGACCCTGATCGACGGCATCGGCGGCATCGACATCAACGTGCCGGCGCCCATCCTGTCGAACCGCTTCGACTGCCCGTTCAGCAGCCAGCAGCGCTGCGACCAGTGGCCCGGCTGGCGCTTCCGCAAGGGCGTGCAGCACATGAACGGGCACCGCGCGCTGATCTACTCCCGCATCCGCGAGAACCGGCTGAACCCCGGCGACAGCGACATCACGCGCGCGCTGCGCCAGCAGCAGGTGATGCAGCAGACGCTGAGCAAGCTCGCGAGCCCGTCGATGTTCTTCCGTCTGCCGTTCAGCGGCAGCACGCTGCTCTCACCGATCGCGACCGATCTCTCCACCTGGCAGTTCGTGCAGCTCGGCTGGGTGAAGTTCCGCGCGGGCACGACGCTGCACTGCCGGCTCGGCGGCAAGGACTACGGCGACGGGTACATCACCGGCACGGAGGAGAACATCTCGGTCGTGCAGATGGTGATCGGCAACTCCGCACCCCAGCCGCCGCCGCCCGGCTCCGGGCCGTATGGTCCCGGCTGCGTGACCGGCAACGAGACCTTCAAGTAGCGATGGGCTGGCTCTCCTGGATCGTGTTCGGATTGCTCGCGGGCGCCGTGGCGCGCATCGTCGTGCCGGGGAAGCACCGGATCGGCTGCCTGCCGACGCTCGCGGTGGGGATCGTCGGCGCGCTGATCGGCGGCCTCATCGGCCAGGTCGTGCTCGGCCACAAGGTGCGGTTCGGCTTCGACGCCGGGCCGTTCGCGCTCGCGGTGATCGGCGCGATCGTGCTGCTGCTCGCGCTCGAGGCAATGTCCGGCCGCCGCGGCCGGCGCGGCCCGTTCTGATAGTCAGGCCCTCCGCCCCAGGAGCGGCCCGTGACGCGAGGGCTCAGTCGATGGTGGTGATGTAGGCGCCGACCAGCGTTGCCGTTTGCTGGTCGACACCGCCCTCACGGCGGTCGGCGTGGTCCTCCTGAAAGTGTGCAAACGCAGCCGTCGACGCGATCGGGTTCACCTCGTCGTCACCGTGGTTGTGAAACGACACGTGCACGAATGAGTCGTCCGCGAGCCGGAGGACGATGTAGCTCACGCTGTCAGGCTTCGCGGCGGCCAGCTCGGCGAAGACCCCTTCTACACGTCGCTGGTTCTCATTCGCTGCGTCGGCAGACCGCATCGCGTAGCGGGTGACGAGCCTCTTCTGCATGACGTACTCCTTCCACCGATGGCGGGCGCCTGGGGGAGTTGAAACACGCGGGCGCCGGGACACCCTACCGCCGCGCAACGGGGGGCCAAGGTGGCCGGGCGGGTGCTGCTCCCATGCCACGTGCGTGAAACCGCCGTGCGAGAATGCGCGTACGTCCTACAACCAGGGGTTGCGGAAGAGGGAGTCGAGATGTCGAAGTTCCTCGTTCTGTATCGCGCGCCGATGTCGGCCCGTGAGCAAATGGCCAACTCGACGCCGGAGCAGCGGAAGGCCGGGATGGACGCGTGGATGGTGTGGGCGGCCAAGGCGGGCAGCGCGATCGTCGACCTCGGTGCGCCGCTCGGCGACCGCGAGGCGGTCGGGTCGGGCACCTCCGGCGATCAGGTCGCCGGCTTCTCGATTCTCCAGGCAGGCTCTCAGGCCGACGTCGTCACGCTGCTCGAGGAGCACCCGCACCTGCAAACGCCCGGTGGCTCGATCGAGGTGCACGAGATCCTGTCCATGCCCGGCATGTAACAGGGCCCGTCCCGGCCCGAGCGGGGGGCGGTGATGCCTGCCTGGGCCAGTATTCGGAATGTCCCTTGGCCGTTTCGGCCTTGCTACCCAGTGTGCGGAAATGTCCCTTGAGGCCTTGGATCGAGCGGTCGGGGCTCAATCCGCGCATTGCGGTGCGGCTGCCCAACGTCCAAGCTTCACTCCATGTCGGAAATGCTGATCGAGCGCTCCGAGGTCGTTGCCCTACTCTTCAACGTGAGTGACATCGCGATCACGCTCACGAGCATCGAACGGTTTCTGAAGGAGGACGAGGACGATGGCGAAGAGGAAGCTGACCAAAGCTGAACGCGACGAAATGAACGCCAGGCATGCGCAAGTCCTGGCGAACGCCCAGCGCACGCGCGACCTTGCCGATCGCGCTCAGGCCAAGCTAAACGCACAGAGCCCTAGCGGTTAGGACGCGCTGCGGCGGGCCGCATGCATGACTGCTGATCCGTCAGACGACGCGCGCGCGATTCTCGCCGCCCTTCAAGGTGCGGTCGATGCGCGTGACGCCGATGCTCTGCTCACCTTGTTCGATGAGCCCGCTGTCCTCATCGGAACGCGGGCCGACGGTCGCGACGTGAGGCTCTGCGCCGGCACGTGCCGTCTTCGCCGACGACGACGATATTCTCCGCGAGTTGCTGCGCGCGTTGCTCGGCTTTCTTCCTCACGTAACTGTCGTCGGAGAGGCAACTAACGGGATCGATGCTGTGCAGTTGGTGGCTCAACACTGCCCGGACACCGTGTTGCTCGACATCAACATGCCGCGATTGGATGGCTTCTCAGCAGCCGAGGTGATTCGGAGCTTCCACCCGCAGACTCGGCTGATGCTGCACGCGTCCGAGCCCGACGACGAGAAGCGACGGCGCGCCAAAGCACTCGGAGTTCCGCTGCTCGACAAGCTGCGGCTCAACGCAACGGCTGACCTCGTCGAGCAACGCCCTACCTGCTCGAAGAGCAACCACTCGCACGCGCACTAAACGGCCGCACCCCCGTAGCAGACATCGTCTACCTCCGCGGCGAAGACGGCAATCTGCGGCCCTTCACGATGACCTCGCTGCCGTTCTTCAATCCCGACGGGGAGCTGATCGGCGTTGGGAACTACGCGACCGAAGCACGCGACCATTCCACCTCGACTCGGTTGACCCCTCTAACGCCGGGTAGTACGGCGCTCCCCTGCGCCAGTGTTCGGGAGTGTCCCCTGAGCATCAGGTTCGCGAGTGGCTCACGTTTCAGCGCCGCATACCACGTCTGGCAGATCGTTCATTAGACGACCAGGCCGACCAGCCTGGCCTGGGCCGGTGCTCGCGAATGTCCCCCGACGCAGCTATTGGCGCAGAGGTCGCTTGGTCACGCGCGGTTCCCTCCCTCACGAGAGACTTGAACCGTTGTCGATGGGGAATGACCTCGCCATGAGCAGCGTCGCGGTCTACATCATCGCCAGCACGTCAGCAGTCCTGACGGCTGTCGTCGTTCTCGGCTTGTTCGTCTGGGCGGCTCGCAAAGATGGCGAATACGACCGCGCGGTGCAGTCGAGGCTCGGGATTCGCCGACGGACGCGGCTCTAAAAGGAGGGGGTCGACAGTTCGGATCCGTCAGAGGGCTTCCAGAAAGGCCAGCATTGGAGACTCGTTCTTCTCTGAGCGACGTTGGCTGATCAGTCGGTCGGGAGCACGACGGCGGGACCTGGATCGGCGAGGATCTGAGCCCACTTCGCCGGCGCGGGCAGCCGGAGACAGAAGACGACGCCGAGCGCGGGCGCGACCGCGCTGATCGTCAGCGCGGTCTTCAGGTCGACCGCGTCGGCGACGGCGCCGAGCACGACGGCGGCCACGCCCCCGATGCCCATCGCCAGTCCGACTGAGAGGCCGGACGCCATGCCGACGTGTCGCGGCAGGTAGAGCTGGCTCAGCACCATCGTCACTCCGAAGGTGCCGACGACGCAGACGCCGACCAGCATGAGCGCGAGCACGCCGGGGACGCCACCGACGTAGATGAACACGAGTATCAGGGGCGAGATGAGCGCCTGCGTGATGACGAGCGTAGGCCGGAGCCCGATCCGATCCGCGACCGGACCGAGCAGCAGCGTCCCCACCGCGCCTGCCAACAGCATCAGGAACAGCAGCCGGCTTCCATCCCCCTTCGAGTGCCCCAGCGAGACGATCCAGAGGGGCACAAACGCGAGCAAGGTGAACCAGGCAACGCTGCGCAAGGCGATCACGACTCCCAGCAGCGCCATCGCTCTTCGCCGATCGTCGCCGCGGTGGTAGGCAGTAACACCTGTCTCCGGGTTGAGCCCCGAGAGGTGCGGCACCACGCGTGCGAGCCCGAGCGACGCGAGTAGCACAGGCACCATCGCAACAAGCCCGCCGACGAGCCCGAGCCAGACAACGAGCTGTCCGGTCGCGAACGCCCCAAGCGCGTAGCCTGCGTTACCGCCGCTGTTGAAGTAGGACATGCCGCTCGCGCGCTTGCGACCGCTCGCGTAGGCGGCGAACTTGGCGCCCTCGGGATGGAACGCCGCAACGCCAAGGCCGCCCGCGAGCACGAGCAGCAACACGAGCGGGTAGACCGGCGAGATCGCCGCACCGCCCACCCCCACGGCTGCGAGCATCGTGCCGCCCGGGATCAACCAGAGCGCTCCACGGCGGTCGGACCACAAGCCGAACAGCGGCTGCACCAGCGACGAGGAGGCGGTTGCAGCGAGGAGCAGCATCGCCGCAAGGGCATAGCCGAGATGGAAGCGGTCGGTCATGAACGGGATCAGCGCCGGCACGCTCCCCGACGCGAAGTCGACCGCAAGATGCCCGCCCGACAGCGCGGTCATCGCGCGCCTGTCGATCCCCACCCTCATGTCAGACCCATAGCCCGATGCTATCCAGGAGGTTCGTGCAACCCGCCACGGGGACGCGTAGGGATGCGCGTGGCAGGCACACTCGACCCGACCCGAGCCCTCCGGAAAGCGGTCGCACTGCCTGCCACATGAGTGGCGCGGCCCTGATCCGTCGACTGCGCCAGTGTTCGGGAATGTCACCCGAGCATCCCGTTATTCAAGCGAGTGCACCAGGACGTCGATAGGACGGAAATGACCGGGAACGCGAATGAGGTCAGGCGTCGCACAACCCGTCTGAGTCACGAACAGCCGGAGATGAGCGAGTCGGGAGTGACGACGACGACCGTCGTCTGGACCGATGGCAGCTGCAACGCAAACGGGATCCAGGGGCGTGGCGGTTGGGCCGCGCTGATCGAGCAGGCGGGGACCGTCCGCGAGAACGGCCCGGTCAAAAACCGAGGCCTCTGGGAGCAGCTATTCGGTTTGGTATGGGACGGACCGCGAGTCGTGACCTTCACGTGGATCAAGGGCCACACCACGCGTTATCCGAACAACAACAGGGTCGACGAGCTCGCCCAAGCGGCGGCACTCTCAGCCGGCTGATTCCACGGGCCCGGGCGACAGGTCGCGAGTGTGGGCCAGTGTGTGGGAATGTCCCTTGAGGCGGTCGGCAATCAACGGCGCCGGAAGCGCCGGAATGACACGAGGCCGACAAATCCACCCAGCACGGCAACGACGAGCATGACTGCTCCCACCAGGTGACGGCCGCCCTGAGGATCGTCCGTCACCAGGAGCCACCCGCCCCAGACGAGCAGAAGGCCGGTAACGACGAAGTAGACCGTCCCAACGATCCCAGAAGCAACCTTCATGAGGCAGAGCGTAAACCCATGGTAGGTCGCTCTCGCCTGGGCCAGCGTTCGAGAATGTCCCCCGAGCGCGTCGGTTCGGAGTTCACACGCGTCCGGCCCGGAAGACGATCAGCGTGCTGAACGTCTCTCCGTCTACCTGCCAGGCGTAGCAACCTTCTGCTCGAAGCCGTGTGTACGAGGGCCAGTTACGCCAGCCGCTCGGAGCGACTCCGACGACATGGAGCAGCAACTCTCGTCTAGGCCTCATGCCCGGACCGAATCGAAGTTCGTGCGGCCCGTCGAGCTGGCGGCCGCGGATCAGGATCGGGCCGCGGTAGCTCGGGCGTCCCAGCCAGAGGATCTTGTTCCCGCTCCACGCACTCCCGTACCAAGTCTGATCGCGCTGCGGTGGATAGGTGAATGTGAGCGCGGGGAAACCTCCGACCGGATAGACGGGACCGGCTCCGACCAAACCAGTGGCTGTCCTCGCCGGAGTCACTGGACAGCGGGCGCCAGCAGCGATGTTAGGAATCCGCAACGGGCGGTGGAGCTTCGCAAAGGGGTCAGCTACGCGGGCCGACGTCGCTCCGAGCACGGACCCCGCGACCACCAGCGCTGTCGCGGCGAACAAGATCACGGCACGGGTCACATCTCCATTACACCACCGCTCCGGAAAGGTTCGTCCGACCCGCGAATCGGGATCGTGCGTCGCCTGCGCACGTGTTCGTAAATGTCCCCCGAGCCCACCGCTCAGAGCGCGGTCATCTCACTGGCTCGGCTGAGGCGACAACCCGCGCCAGATCGAGGGCCCTTCGCGATCGAGGGTTGCCGGCGCCAGGGTGGGCCTGGGTCGCCCAGACTGCGAATCTGACGCCGCCTGACGTGACGCATCGCCAGGCCTGCTGGTCTTCATAAGTCGCCGACCAATGAACCTTCAATCCGCGCAGGTCGAAGGTTCGCATCGTGGGCCCGAACTGGCTACCGCACGACCCGATCGGAGCAACGTTGAAGATGAGATCGTCGGTTGGGCCACCTCGCCTATTGAAGAAGATCGAGAAGCCGTTGCCGTGAGGCGCGCGTTCCCACCGCCCGTACGCCTCACCGTCCGGGACGAACATCGGTACCCACCGATAGGTCTGTCCCACTCGGCGCTGAATCTGGCGCTGAACCGCGACGGGTACCGGAAGGGACGACGCCGAGGCGGGAGCAACGCACGCAAAGGCGAGGAAGAACATCACCCACGATCGCATCCCCCCGATCGTAGCCGGGCACACCGCGCTCGCCTGGGCCAGTGTTCGGGAATGTCACTTGGGCCGGCTACAGCGCGAGGCGGATGACCACCTCGTCGTGTTCGTGCTCGCCCGTCTCGACGAAGCCGTAGGCTCGGTAGAAGTTGCTTGGACTCCCGTCGCCGGCGACGTAGCTTGAGCGCAACTCAGTCGCGCTTGGTAGCCCGCGAACGTGACCAACGACGAGATCGAGAGCAGCCCGCCCATACCCGTTCCGCTGGTATCTCCGATCGATCATCAACCGCCAGAGGAAGTATCGACCCGTCTCCGGGTCTTCGTGCAGCATCACGAAGCCGACCGGCGTTTCGCCAGCGTAGATCGCTCGCGGCCACGCTCGCGGCTCTACATAGGCCTGGGCGATTGAGAAGACGTTGGGTGCCACGTAATCGCGCTGGTTGGGTGCCACCTCGAGGTCGCAGATCGCACGCAGGTTCGCCTGCGTGACTTCGCGGAGACTCAGCGCATCGGGCACAGCCAGAAACGTAACGAGTCGGCGAGGCCGTTCGCCTGCGCCAGCGTGCGGGAATGTCCCTCGACGGAATTGGCCAAAGACCTAAAGTCCGGGCGGGTCGCTGTTAGAGCCTGAAGTTGCCGAAGAAGAACTCGCGCTTCCCCGCGTCATACTCCTCAGTCGGGCGACCCTCGTATGCGCGCTTAAGCTCGTTGTACCGCTCGACTAGATCAGGGTCGCGGGCGATACGTCGCCACGCCTCTCCATGGTGGAGATCATCGATATTCCCGATCTGAGTGAGGGCGACTTCGACGCGGGGCTCAGACTCCGGGTCGAAGAAGTACGCGCTTTCCATCCAGCGTTCCTGGTAGAGCGGCTCGTACAACTCACACAGAACATCGCGTGCTGCCGCGAAGGCGTCCACCTCAACCCGGACGTGCAGATCCACGTCGCCGGTCGTCAAGAGCCCTGGTACTGACGTTCCTCCCACGTGACGAACATCCACGTCCGGCAAGCGCTCTCGTATACGTCGCGAGTGTTCCGCGTACGCGCTCGACGCTTGCGTCGCAAATCGCTCGGAGGGAAAGAATCTCACTGCGTCCACGTGGAAGTCCCGAAGAACGGTAACGGGCGAACCGACCTTGCCGTGGGCGAGCGTCCTCTCGCCCGGCGCTCCCTAGTCGGACGAGCTCTTCTTCTCGGTCTTCGTCGAAGACGACGACGAGTCACCCTTCGACGGGGAATCGCTCTTCGACGAGGAATCGCCGGAGGAGGATGAACCCGAGTCGCTCGAGGACGAGCCCGAGTCGGCGGAGGAGGAGCCGGATTCGCCGCCGTCCTTCTTCGCGGCCGCCTTCCCCTTCTTGCCGTAGTCGGTCGAATAGAACCCGGAGCCCTTGTAGTGCACGGCGACCGGGTAGAGCACGATCTCGACCGGGGTGGCACCGCAGACGTCGCATTGCTCGGGCGCAGGCGCCGTCATCGACTGAAAGCGCTCGAACGTGTGTCCCTTCGGACAGCGGTACTCGTAAATGGGCATGCGGAAGGGCAAGGCTACCAACCGGTCCTTCGAGCACGGCCTGAGGTAGCGTCTCCGACATCGACACGCGTTACGACCCGCTCATCGAACGGCTGCGCGACGCGGCGCGGCCGAACCGCCCGGTCCCTCCGAAGGCGGCGGCCTACGCCGCCACGGTTCGGCGGCACGCGTACCGCGTCACGGACGCGCAGGTGGAAGCGGTGCGCGCTGCCGGCCTCAGCGAGGACGCGGTGTTCGAGTTGACGGTCGCCGCCGCGGTCGGCGCAGGGCTCGACCGGCTCGACGCGGGGATGCGGGCGCTGCGATGAGGCTCGGCGTCGTCGAGTCGGGCCACGATCCACGCGAGGCGGCGGTGCTCGACATGCTGCGCTCCGCGAGCGGGCGCGAGCCGGTGGACGTCGTGAAGACGCTGCACTACCGGCCGGAGATCTTCGGCCGTCCGTTCTCCGACGCGCTCGACCTCGCGATGCGCGGCGAGTCGGACTGGTCGCCCGGCGAACGCGAGCTGTTCGCGGCGTACGTCTCGTCGCTCAACCAATGCCCCTTCTGAATGGGCGCCCACGGCGCGGTCGCGTCGTACGTCTTCGGTGAGGAGCTCGTCCAGGCGGTCTACCGCGACTGGCGCACTGCGCCCGTGGACGAGAAGCTGCGTGCGACGCTCGGCTTCCTCGAGAAGCTGACGCTCCGGCCCGACGAGCTCGGGACGGCGGACGCCGACGCCGTGCCGGCCGCAGGCGTCCGCGACGAGGCGCTCGTCGACGCGATCCACGTCGCGGCGCTCTTCAACATGATCGTGCGGATGGCCGACGCGCTCGCCTTCGACGTGCCCCCGTACGAGAGCTTCCTCGGCCGGGCGGAGGAGATGCTCGCCGAGGGATACGTGCTGTACGCGCTACCCGACGCTGCCGGGTAAGAACGGTCGCTCAACCGCGCCTGAGCTGAACCGTCTGGATCCTCCACGCGGGAAGCTCGAGCTCCAGCGCTCCGTCCGCCAACGGCAGGAGCTCGCCGGGCCGACCCAGCAGATCGGCGGGCCGCGCCCCCGCCCGCCCCCCGCGCCCCCCGGCGGGGGG
>ORJL010458450.1_pt1 | contig 11796 bp, 13 predicted proteins | sample 1779941 | NCBI WGS metagenome assembly ORJL01 (sample SAMEA104232317, study PRJEB22302) | groundwater metagenome | biome: forest; feature: aquifer; material: groundwater | place: USA | collected 2011-08-07 | depth 5.8 m
CGCGAGAACAGCCAGTCGCGCAGCCGGTACTGCACCCGCCGCGTTCCCACGCGGTGCTCTTCCAGCCATCGCAGCATGCGCTCCTTGGCATCCCCGACGGCGAGGCCGTTGAGGAAATCCGATTTGATCGCAATACCGTCGCCGTCATAGGCGGTCTGCATGACATCAACCGGCGTCGCTGGTTGGATCACTTGCACAATTGGCAAGCTGAACTTGCGCGCAAACTCATGGTCGCGCTCGTCATGCGCTGGCACCGCCATGATCGCGCCGGTGCCGTAGGATGACAGCACGTATTCGGCGATCCAGATCGGAATGCGCGCTTGGTTCACCGGATTGATCGCATAGGCGCCGGTGAACACGCCGGTCTTTTCCTTCGCCAACTCGGTGCGTTGCAGGTCGCTGAGCCGTGACGCCTGGGTACGATAGGCCTCCACCGCCGCACGCTGCGCCTGGGTGGTGATGCGATGGACCAGGCTATGCTCTGGTGCCAGCACGCAATAGGTCGCACCGAACAGCGTATCCTGCCGCGTGGTGAAGATGGTGAAGCTGGCGTCGGAATCGGCGACGGGGAACACCACGTCGGCGCCCTCGGATCGGCCGATCCAGTTGCGCTGCATGGCCTTGATGCCCTCGGGCCAATCCAGCTCCTCGAGGTCCTCCAGTAGGCGGTCGGCATAGGCGGTGATCTTCAGCATCCATTGCCGCATCAGGCGGCGTTCGACGGGATCGCCGGTCTCGACGTATTTGCCGTCCTTCACCTCCTCGTTGGCAAGCACGGTGTTCTGTGCCGGACACCAGTTGACGGCGACCTCGGCCTGGTAGGCGAGGCCGCGACGGTAGAGCTGCAGGAAAATCCACTGCGTCCAACGCACGTACCCCGGGTCGGTGGTGGAAAGTTCGCGACTCCAGTCGTAGGAAAAGCCAAGGCGTTTGATTTGGCGGCGGAAGGTGTCGATGTTCTGCCGGGTGGTGATAGCTGGGTGCACGCCAGTGCGAATGGCATAACGCTCGGCAGGCAGGCCGAAGGCGTCCCACCCCATCGGATGCAGCACAGCGAAACCGCGCATCCGCTTATAGCGGCAGAGGATATCCGTTGCTGTGTAGCCTTCAGGATGACCAACATGCAGACCGGCGCCAGATGGGTATGGAAACATGTCAAGGATATATAGTTTAGGTTTGGAGGGATCTTTCTCCACCCTGAAAGTCTCTTGAGACTCCCAGTAGTCCTGCCACTTTGATTCTATCGACTGCGGATCGTACGGCATCGCTGTACCTCGCCCCCATTCCTTTGTCAGGCAACTCTCGCCTTCGTTCTATGGCCCAGAAATTGGAAGCCGCCAGTTTTCCCGTCGACCGATTAAAACCCCTACTTCTTTGTAGCCACGTCTCACCTGCTGGTACATAAGACCAGTGTTGATAGCCTGGACCTCTTCTGCAATCTCTCCCGCGCTCTTCCCAGTCAGAGTTTGCACATTGTGTTGTATAATATTTGTTTCATATGGCTTCTCTACCTCAGAAACATGGTACCCGTCGCTTGGCAACTTCTCTATGTGGTCTCGTATCCATCTAGCGTTTGAGAACTTCTCGACGTAAACCGCTTCGAGACCCATTTTCGTGGCAAGATTTTTGCAGAACCCAAGCAACTCCTCTAATATTTCTATGCGCCTAAAGGTGAGCTTTGTATCTAGGTCGGGGTTCGGCTCTCCGTCCTTCCGCTCCCGGAGTTCAGGGACAGCTTCAATGGCATCCACCATGAGGACCGGTCTGTCGTGTATGACTAGGGGCAGGAGGTGACATTTCAAAGCCCTCTTGCCATCCAATAATGCCTCAAGGACTCTATAATATGGGTCGAGTATCCACGGATATACTGTCCAGTGGATGTTCGCCACCCGGCTATCGACTTGTGATCTGATTCGGTTAGCGGTGCAGTCTCCGTACTCATCTCCTAAGAATAGGAATGACATATCTCGCGGCGAGAACGACATCTCAATTCCGTAATTCCTTACCACACGGAATTCTTCTGCTATTTTTAATTTTTCTTCCGGCTGAAGCCACCGAAGAATGGACTCTGAAACTACGTCAGAAAACAAGACATAATAATACGCAGGATGCTCTCTCAGATATGGATAGTCCGTGAACAGTCTCTTTAGGTCTAGCATGAGCCTGTGGCGTCGGACCTTTTTCAACATATCGGCCTCCGTCGCAAATTCGGCGCACTCTACGGAAAGGCGTCCAATTTGCCGGATGAGCAAATCAATCGTGTGCGTTATAAGCTTGTAGTACGATACTTTGTTCTCGTTGAGGTGCTTGCCGGTTATGCTCCGCAAAGCTGTCCCGGCTATGTCTTTTACGAAAGACATTTTATTGGCCGTGTAGGCGCCAAGCAGCTGGAATGTCTCTATCTCGCGTAGCTGGGATATGAAATCACCTGGGGCTGGAGACAGCTCAGCAATGTCGACTCCAAAAGTCGAGACGAAAAGATGTCTGGTTAGCGCAGGGGGATTCTGATTGAAGAGAGGTGCAGGGTTGATTCCATAATCCCGCGATATATCAAAGTGGCCCTCAACGATAGGGCGCATTGCAATGGGCGTAATGTCATTGCACAACGCAAAGGACGCCACGACAGCAGAAATCGCGGTGTGATTTCTCCCCTGATCCCTCGGCACTGCAGGCGCGTCACAAACATAATCCACGCTGAGGGAGCCGGACGCACGCCCGGAGTCCGAGAGATGCACAAGGGAACTTGCCACTAGATCTGCTAACGGTCCCATTTTTGGTGATCTCCAGCGTAGTTTGCCGCCGCTATTTCTGAGACTCGGAACTACTCGAGCCGCAAATCAGAGTGCGTTAGAGCTTTCCAGTGTTGTCGAAGCGGAATGGGCCGCAAAAGCGGTGCCTTTCGCCGTCGTCGCAGCAAGGCGGACGGCTATGATTCTTGTTCTGTCGAGCCTCGGGCTCTCAGCAGGTTTGGCAGGCCCGTTTTGTCCCACAGCATCCTCCTCCCGGAGGAATCCTGTTCCTTCCCCCCCCCGTTAAGGGCAGCTTAGCTCGAACCTACAAGATTATCAATATTCGTCTGCGATATTTGTTAAAATAAGATACGGAGGCGAGTTTGGATATACGGGGTCGAAATCAGCTTTGACGCGGCCGCGAAACCGTCGGCCCAGCCAGAACTCTTGGATTCGATCTTGGTTGGCTGGTTTCGCAGAAGATCCCGGGAATACCGCCCACCCGGCAGCTTTGGATGGTCAGCGGTCCACACGCGCCGGTGCTGAGCACCGCGATGGCGTCGGCAGTGGTGCAGACCACCCCGGTGACGACGTTTGCCTATAGCAAGCGGGCATGCGCCGACGCATCTGCAGGGGGACGACCTACTCCAAGCCGATGGCTATGTTGTAGGTGGCGAAAAAACTCGCCGCCTTCTCGGGGTTATGCCGCACCAATCGTACAGCTTGGTGGCACTCGGGTCGCGAAGGCCTGCGGCCTTCTGTAGGCGCTCCAGCTGCGCGCCGTTCTTCAGCGCGGTGGTGATGGAGCTCGCCCGTATCGAATGCGCCGAATAGCCGCGCCCCAGGCCGCGATCGACCGCGAGCTTGCGCAGCACGCGGTCGATCGCCGCCGGGTGCAGGGCGCGGCGCACCGGGCTTCGCTTGCCGTCGTGGTGCAGCGCCTGAATGGCGGGCTCTCGCTGCCATCGCCGTGCCTGGCGGCCTTCAGATAGGCCCGCAGCCGAACCACACCTGCGGGTTGACGGCGAGTGCCTCGTGCCGGCCACCCTTGCGGATGACGCGCAGCGAGTTGTAGCCGCGGTTCTGATGCAGATCGCCAACCGTCGAAGCGGCGATTTTGGTGCGGCGCAAGCCGACCTGCAAACCGATGGATGGCGCGGTCGCGCAGCCCCTCCAACGTGTCCTCCACTGGCGCATCCGTGGAGACCGCAGAGAAGACAGGATTCGATACGGGGCTGCGAGTACGGCATCCATTTATGTCAGGTGTCACCTTTCCAGGGTGGATCGCGAATTTCGTATTGATGGAATACGGTACCGGTGCAATTTTTGGCTGCCCTGGACATGATCAGCGCGATCTGGAATTTGCGCGCAAGTTTTGGGAAAGCTGCATGGAACGATCACTGTTGCCACAAACCAGCCAAACGTTGCACGCACTTTGCAAGGTAAGAAAATCGTGAAGCGAATTCATGTCCCCCGGGGGCATCGTCAATTTTGTGACTGCTACCTGATGCAAATCGACCTCTCATATTCAGTTTATCGATCAAGATTTAGCCCTTCAAGGAATTGCAGGATCGTTGTTGGTATCAGTGCCCGAGAGTTTACGAACGTGGCCGTCAGTTCTGGATTAGCTGTCGCTGGGTCAAGCACCCTCGTGTCTTCGAAACCAGTCCCTAGCAGTCGTAAGATTGCTTCGTTTGTCGGCTCCGAAGAAGTCGCTGCCGCAAATCGTGACCGAAGGAATCGATCATTTTCGTCGCCCATGTAGAGGGCCCTCTTCGACACCTGGTCACGAGGAATCTGTACCGCAATCAGCTGCCCCCTTGCCGGAAACGTGCCGTGTGTAGCCGTGCCACAGAAGATTCCGTTGAGAACGTTGGTTTCAGGAAACGCAGAATTCTGTAGCAACATCATCGTAACATATTGGGCTCGACGCGCAGCATCTTCGCCATGAAGCACAACGTTTATGGAACCCTGTGCCAGACACCAAAAGCCCCGGCATATGACTTGGGCTGAGACGAACGTGGCAAACAGCCCTGTATCCCCCCGTCCGTCGTGGGTCAGGATTAGGAGTTCGGGATGCAACGCATTTCTATGTCCACTGTCGCGGCGATGAATAGCATAGATACCCAAAAAGCGGGCCAGAGAATGGTTGTCGCTCTCTTTCGGATCGCTGTGGGGCGGGCGCACATAGCGATCTTCGCGATGATGTCGCAGCACCTCGCGACAGTTGGAGGCAGCGTCCGCGTAAGCGCTTGCATCGCTGATCTTCTGGGCATCCATTGCACTGTCCAGGTAATCATGAACGAGGGAAGCAAACATGTGGGTGCAGGATTTACTACCGTGTCGGAGGTAGTCCCGGATTGTCTGAGGCCTAGGACGGCACTCTCCCCCACTGGTGGGGGTGCCGAACTTGATGAGGTCGTCGACGAAGCCACCGCGGGCGCTGGCCTTGCCGACTGCCCTAGCGGCTCCTTCGATTATGGCCCCTACTTCTATGGGTTGTACCTTTGGCAATTCCCCCCCCCCCGCGCCGCAGCATTCAACCACGGGATCGTGCGGTTGAGAGCGTATAAGCACAATTCTAATAGATACAAGCCCTTGCGGTCTCGAAAATGGACTTACGCGGTCGTTTTTTGCTTCACGGCTTCATAAATCGTCGTCGAACTCCGATATTGTGTTGACAGAATCCTTGCGAGCGCATAGCCTACCTTTCCAGTCAGGGCGTTGCGGACTGCCGGTAGAGTAGTCCGCGTACAGGAGTGGACAGCACGATGACGGCTTTGTGGCCCTCGCGGGACGCGATCAAGACAGCGATATCAAGTCGATCACTTTCAATTGAAGATGAAGCGGCTCTTCCGGGTATTCTTGCAGACGTTTGTATTGATGTTTTACAGCGCGGCACTCTTGAGGCAGCGATAGGTCGATCACTGAACAGCATTAGCCTAGATCCAATAGAAGATGAAGCGGCCCTCTCGGACGTTCTTACAAACATTTGTATCGATGCTTTGCAAGGCCGTGTTGGTGACGCAACTGGTCTTGCCAGCACCCCCCCCGCCAAACCGATAGTTGCTCTGGAAGGCCGGGAGCGGTGGCGTCAACGAAGTGGCCGCTTCGAAAAGCCACTGGAGTTCATCGAGCGGGTCTACCCGGACCGGCGCGAACATGGTCTCACGCGCGGGGACTTTCAAAGATTAGACTTTGACTTATATCAAGCCTTGGCTCAGTGGCTTAAGCGTCCCAAGCATGAAATCCCGCCCGACTTTGGGTTGCCCTCGAAAAGCGACATCAATGATGCGTTGCTGGATGCCTTGCAGGCAGGAAACAGCCTCCCGCGAGGTGTCGGTGACGATCCGGTCCGGCTGATCGAGAGGCTCAGTTCAGCCGCACGTCGCCGCGCCGTGAAATCAGCCTCGGCACCGAAAACCCAAACTCGGCACCGAAATATGTAATGCCATAAATCGACATTGAACCTTGATATTTCTCCTTCGTCTGGCCTATCCTGGCCGGAATGGGGAGGTGGCTCGATGCATGGTTTCGCTGACGGCAATAAGGTCGTTCTCATCAACCAGAACCGGAACCGGTTCTGGTACGAAATGGGTTCTGACTCGATATACCTGGACACCCGCCGGGTGGTGCTCCGGACTCGAGGCCAAAAGGACGTTATCTGGCTCTTACTCTCGTCCGTCGGAAGCAATGTGCGACACGACGAGATAGCGCGAATCTGCGGAACGGGAAGCCAAACGGACGAGCCGAATGCTAGGTCCGCCAAATTTGTGGCTGGCCTTTGTAAGCACATCGAGAAAATTTCAGAATTAGACGACCTTATCGTTTCCGTCCGTGGCATCGGCTATACCATCGGGAGCAATTGGAACCCGCTGCCGAGCGAGATCCGTGTTCAGAAGTCGAATGACTTCCTCGCCATGCTCGACAGTGTGGTGGCCGACTGCATTCTGCACACCGAGCAGCGTTCAGTTATCGTCAGTATGAATGGCTTGCAATACCTGGATTTCGACGTTGAATTCGCACTTCAAAAATACCAACTTCTTAACGGAATGCTGTGGGATACCATACGTATCCTGTCTTCGTCGGCAAGGCCAAGCGATCTCATCGACATCAAGAACGCATTCCACCACCTCGCCTCTTACGTGCTTTACTGGCGCCTGGGCGACAGTTTGCCCGGCGAGAAATGGAAAGCCGACTATCGCGATGAGGTCCTTACATCTGCACGAAAGATCCGTACCTTAGTGGATTTGCTTCTCAATGACGTGCATCAGCAAGCCGCCTCATCCGCCGCCACCTCACTGAGCTGACGGCAGATGAACTCGATATGTCACGAAAAGCCGACGGGTTCGCCGACCTCATAGCTGACGCGGACGTTCGTCTTCTGCCTCTTGACCTTAGTGATCTTGATCGAACCAAGTTGGGCCAAGTTAGCAACATGGGTGCCGCCGCAGGGCAATGCGATGTAGTTGCCTATGGCAACGATGCGAGATGGCTTGTCCTTGGGAATGAACGGCGCCAAATGTGGCCGCAGCCGTGAGATCGTCGCAAAGTCCGATGCAGCGGCAGCTACATCATATGAGATCCCGACATCACCCACCAGTTGCGCATTGGCCTGTTCGATAAGGGATGCTGCATCGACATTTTGTTCATTTACGAACTCGACGTACGACCCATTGGGAAAGTGATACCCCTTGATGGGAATAAGCTTCGCGTCGAGCGTCTCAAGGACATGGCTGATGAGATGACCACCCGTATGCAGCCGGGCATTGTCCATCCGGAATATCCGGTCAACGGAGAGGGCTGCGATTCCGCCAATGTAGCTCTCCTTCCAATAGCTGTCGGGCACATAGTGGCGTACATCGCCGTCGTGAAAGCCCACAAACGTCACCGGCGCATCATCGTCGTTGACACGGAGATGTCCCCTATCAGCCGGCTGACCTCCGCCCTGGGGATAGAAGATTGTCTGATCCAGAACGATGTAAGCGCCCCTCTCGTCTCGCCCCAACGATTGAACGTTGCCGGTACCCTCGAAGAGGTATGTTTCATGCAGGTACAGTAGTTCAGTCATAGATCCTTACTCCTTTCCGCCATGTGGCTTGTTGTACGCGACATAATGCAGACGCAAGTATTCGCCATCGAACTCGTGCCGCAGGATATGCACGCGGCTCAGGGTGCCGGTCGACACGAGGTGTGTTCCGTTACAACGAACAGGCGCAAGGTCACCGAAGGTCACATATCGAGCGTCAGATCGGTTCTGAGCGAGGATCGGCAGATCTGCGGCGATCAGGTCTCGCATCTGATCGTGGACCCTTTCTAAATCCGCGACATTCAGCGAACGTCCTGCGTAGCATGTGATGACAGCGTGGTCCGGCCAATGCTGGCCGATTAGCGCGGTACAGTCCGATCGTATCTCTTGTAGTGCGTACGCGATGAGATGCCCTGCCGAATGATACGTGGACTGAAGGCATCGCCATGACGAGTCCACTAGCATCTCGACGTGGCCGCCTACCGACATAGCGTCGGTTCGATCGACATAATGATCAACGACAGCGCCATTGATCTCAACTGCAAGAACTTGTGCCATTCCGATACGCCCACGATCAGCTCGCTGGCTTGCGGTATTGGGATGGAACAAGGTCCGATCGAGGCGGACGATGGGAACGTCTGCCTCGATCTTGTCGACAATGCGGGCTGGGCCTGAAACCGCAGAGTCGGACAGGTACGACCGCAAGGTCATTGCCCATTAGCTCCACAGAACGAGAGGCGCGTCCGCGCACTGGTAGCCAACAAAGCAAGACCATGTGACGCGGACGCCTGCCCTGATTTCTTCGACTGCATGCACCTTATTGGCGTTGAACAGGATCAGCTCGCCAACACGCGGCTTGAGGGTGGCAACGGGATCCGGAAGCCCGTCGCGTTGCACGCCGTAGCTACCTGCGATTCGGTGTTGTTCGTACTCGTCCCGCTTGTATGAGATCGGCCAAAGCGTCAGGTCGCCGCCAGTTTCCGGCATTTGAAGATAGACGTTCATCGCAACCTGCGTCGTCACGCGCCTCGCTTCATCGGTCCCGGGTGCATCCCACTGAAATACGTCTTGGTGAGGCTCCGCGTACGAACCAACGCTGAACGTGCGCGCCAAGCCGACGAACATCTTGTGCCCGTTCATAGATCCTACGTGTGACCCCTCCGGCCATACTTCATCAAGTTCGAGCCGAAAGCGGTCGATGGGTGTCAGTTGCGGGAATAGGCCAGATCGCAGTTCGCGGACCCACCGAACGGCATCCCGTTCGTACCGGCGAGCTGCTTGCTCGTTCGCTTGGCTTTCGAAGAAGGCTTGGCCAACACGACCGATATTGGGTGCGTTCTCGTACTTGCCGTGTAGCTCGCTCTGCAACAGCATCATTGAAATCGCGGCTGCTGCGTCTTCAGGGTAGTATCCAGGCACCCTCACTGCTGTAAGATTCCCATCAAACAGCCCAAGAAGATCCTCCTGGGAAATCTCGTTCCTCTCGACGACCAGCATGACGGACCCCTTTCCTGGATCACCAATTCCACCCAGCGAGGGAATCCTTAATCGAGACGGAGCGCGCAGCTCCATGTCGGAAGATTCTGCGAATAAGGTAGAATTCGTAGAAAATCGGTAGTAGCGGCAGACCCGGGAAGCGCACTGCAGGATAAGTGGCCTCGCGCCGCCTACAGCTTCAGTCCTTGTCGGTATCCGAGGGTCTGCCGCTGTGCGAGCCGCCAGCAGCGAAGCCCGCTGAAGCCACTGTCCGCCGCTCGCTGATCACCTCGGACAGCACGCAGATGCGCCGCACGTCGCGTTCGCTCATTGTCACCCAGCCCACTGTCCGCCCCCTGGCCGATACCGCTCGGCGGGGAGGCTGACATTTCTATCGGTGATCTACAAAAAGATGTCGCAGAATCTATCTTATGTTAATTTATGGCCGCACCGGTGTTCCAGCGCCGCCCCGGCGTTTTCCCCTACGCCTTTGGCGCGACCATGACCACGGCCTTGCGCACCAGCCCATCATCCGTCACCGGCTCGCGCAACAGGTGCATGGTCCCGTCTGCGTCCCGTACGCCCACCACCAGGAAATAGTCACCCGCGACCGGGTTGGCCAGCAACCCCTCCGGCGCCGGCGCGCGGTCGACACTGGCGAGCCGGCCGACCGCCTGGCCAAAAGCCGAGGGCCGCCCCTGACGCCGCGGTCCGTCAGCCGCGCGCGGCAACTCGCGGAAGCTGCGGAGACAGACCTCGATGCCGCCCTCCTCCTTGATGAACGCCGCGATGCCGTCCGCGGTTGGGTCGATCCCCTTCCGCGCTGCCAGCTGCAGCACGGTCGCGTATTTGCTGGCCTTGCGCCGATCAGCGGTGACGACGAGCTTGGCGACCACCGTGTAGGGCGTACTCGCCTTGGTTGCCCGCACGCCCTTCTCGGCGGCGAACGCCGTCAGGGCCTCGTGGTCGTTGCCGACGGCGGCGGCGAACTCCGCCAGCCGGCCGATCGCACCATAGAGCTGTTGGTCGGTTCGGTTTTGGGCGGTTTCCCAGCTGGTGAACGCTGAGCGGCTATCCCGGTATCCCCGTTCCAGGATCGCCTGGCGGTCGTCATCTGCCCCCTGCCCTTTCCGTCGCTTGGGCTGGGCTGGGGTGGTACGGGGTTTCCGGGCCATCGATTCACTCCTCTTGATAACAGGACGATATGGCACGGACGCACGGTGTCAGGAAGTTGTCGCGTTAAGCGACAATGTGCGAGCACAATGACATGGCGACGCCCGTCTCCCCGAGGTCGCGAGGGGAGCAATCTTGATAAAATCTGTTATCAAGAATAAGATAACCAGCAGATGGCTAGGCTCGGCGGGTGACCTGAAGGGGCACGAGCGAACATCCGACCTAACCTGTCCCACGGAAGAGTTGGGCGGAGACGAACATCAGGATCACCAATAATAAGAACCATATCCGGTCCGAAGGGAGGCCGTTGACTCACCTAAACACGCACACGACAATCATCCTCCTAAAAAAATGGGTCTCAGGGAGGGAAATGAATGTTAGGTCCGTTTCGTACTGCCGCTCTTGGCATGCTCTGCACACTCGTCACCACCTGCTCCCCAGGACCTGCTGAAAGTGCCGATATTTCAATTTACGTCAAAAAAGCTGGCTTTAATGTGGTCATCCCCCCAACAAGCGGCTGGAACGTCGGAACTTTGCTCGCGATCCGAAGGGATATGTTCCGAAATCCTGTGCCCCCCTTTGATGTCATTTGTAAACCGGAGTTGGAGGTCCCAGAACTCTGGGCTGAGATCAAGCCTGCCATCCATCATGGCAAAACCGTCGATGTCGAAAACGCAGAAACTAGCTCATTGAAGGGGGAGCTGACAGCAAGTCCCGATACCATAACTCAGATAAATGCGAAGCTATCAGCAACCGGTCAACGTGTTAAGACCCTTAGCTTGAAAGTAAGCAACGCGAAGATCATTTCCATAGATGGAAATTCCCTATTAAAGCTCGAAGATGCGCTTAAGGAAAAATGCGCCCGCATTATCCGTGAGAAAAAGGCAGCCGAGACTTACGATATAAGAATTGTTGAGAGTATTTTTGTCGCGGATGCCGTATATACCGGTCAGACTAATACAGGAGCAAACATTACCGTGAACGGTGATCTTGAAAAATTAGTCACTACGGGAATCACGTTCGGTGCGTCAAATGACGCCATGACAAAACAAACGGGGCAGCAGATTACCTACGGTGTCCGCTGGCCGACGGTGCTGAGCGACTCACAGCGGCGCAAGCTAAATGAATGAGAAAATGCCCCCGAATAGCGCCCGATAAACCGGATTGGACTAAACCGCTTCGCGGCAATCCTGTGATTTAGGCATCGATTCTCCAATACCAAAGGGTTCGTTGGTGGCGACTGCTCGCTGCCTCCACTGACCTGACAACTCCACCCGCGAGACCATGTGCCGGCGCCATGTGGCGCTGTCTGCTTGCACAGGAGTTGTCCATGAGCCCGCTTCGTCGTCGGCTGGTCGAAGATATGCAAATCCGCAACCTTTCGGGGCA
>ORJL010381567.1_pt1 | contig 11795 bp, 18 predicted proteins | sample 1779941 | NCBI WGS metagenome assembly ORJL01 (sample SAMEA104232317, study PRJEB22302) | groundwater metagenome | biome: forest; feature: aquifer; material: groundwater | place: USA | collected 2011-08-07 | depth 5.8 m
AGGAGAAAAACAAAAAGCAGAAGTGATGTTTCGAAAGGCTCTGGATCTAAAACCAGATTACCAAGATCCGAAAGAAGCCATTCAAAAGCTTCAAATTAAATAATCCTCGGTGTACAATACTTGCATGGTTAGAAAAATTTTAACGGCTCAAGACCCGCGCTTAAGACATAAATCAAAGCCAGTAATAAAAATAGATAAAAAAATTCTAAAGCTTCTTGAAGACATGCACGATACTTTACGGATACAAAAAGACCCGGAAGGTGTTGGTCTTGCCGCCCCGCAAATAGGAGAATTTTATCAAATCTTTTTAATGCGAGACGAAAATAAAACCGTTCCTGTTTTTAATCCAAAGATAGTTAAATTATCCAAAAAAAACAACGATCCTATAAAAAATCAAAATGATGAGTACGTCATGGAAGGTTGTTTGTCCCTTCCTCATTATTATGGCCCGGTTCAAAGGTCTTGGACTGTTGAGTTGGAATACCAGAAACCAAAACTGGAAAACGGAGAGTGGATACTGGAAAATAAACACGAAGTGATAGATGGTTTTGCCGCTCAAATTATTCAGCACGAAGTCGACCATTTAAACGGAAAAATATTTGTCGATAAACTCTTTGAACAAAACCGTCAACTTTTTAGACGAAAAAATAACGAATGGGTAGAAGTAGAACTACCGTAAAAATATGTTTAGGATAATTTTCTTTGGAACGCCAGACTACGTGATACCCGTGCTGGAGGCGTTAAAAAAAGCCGGGCATGAGATCCTTGCTGTCGTTACCCAACCTCCCAAACCAGTAGGAAGAAAGCAGGTCTTGACTCCATCTCCTGTTGAAATTTGGGCTAAAACGCAAGGGGTTAGAGTATTGAATAACCACAGTGATCTAAATGAACTTTCGTCTGAAGTAGGAGTACTTGCCTCCTATGGAAGAATTGTTACAAAAGAAACTCTTGATGTGTTCCCGAAAGGAATAATTAATATTCATCCCTCTCTGCTTCCAAAATGGCGCGGCGCCTGCCCTGTCCAAGAGCAAATTTTAGCAGGAGAGAAAAATTTGGGAATATCTTTAATGGTCATGGATGAGCAAATGGATCACGGTCCAATTTTAAAACAACAGGTGGTAGAAATGGATAGTAATGACACTCAGCAATCACTGCTTGTGAAAGGATTTAAAATAGGAGCCAAGATGCTGGTAGAAATTCTACCATTCTACGTAGAACGGAGAATTTTACCCAAAGGACAGGAACATTCTAAAGCAACCTATACTTATAAAACTTTAGAATCGAAAAACAAGGCTTATTTCGACCTCGATAATCCTCCGGCTCTAGAACAACTTGACAGAATGATTAGAGCCTTTTATCCTTGGCCGGTTGCTTGGACAAAGTGGAGTGGGAAAATTGTGAAGTTTTACCCTGGGGAAATAATTCAAATCGAGGGGAAAAATCCTGTTAAGTATGGAGAGTTTCTGCGTGTTTATCCTGACTTTCCCTTGAAAATTGGGTAACAACCATTTGTACCAATCTTGGATTTTCATTATTTATTCTTTTGAGATATGCTCGCTCTTCCGGAGTAGTTTCGCCGTTTTTAAAGTGTCCCAATGCCCTTTCTATCTGAAAAACAACTCTTTCAAAGACCTCTTGCTCTCCCCCGGGTTGCCTCCTTTCTGACCTTAACACTTTTTTACTAACACCAAATACTCTCCTCTCCCCATCGGATATCCTGTGTGTTGTGGCTTGATTTGAGGAATGATTAGGCCAAAAGCTTCCTTGCATTATCATACGGTAAGTCTCTGCCTTGCTTGACATAAATTAGTACCAGTATTAAACCTGGCCGACAGATGAAGTTTGAATTGGAATAATCGGTTTTTCACTTTTTCTCAAAGCACGAAGACAATTCGAGCAAAATTTGGCACGAACCTTTTTACCTTTGACGCTAATCCAGTGGACGTGCAAATTTGCCATAAACTTGCGGTGGGTCCTAATTTTGGCATGCGAAACACGATTCCCTCGTTGGGCGCGTTTTTCACAGTTGTGACAAACCAATGCCATTTCGGGTATAATTTTAACACATATGTTTGATCTTAGCCAGCCGGCGTTTCTTTTCCAAATTATTGCATTTTTACTTGCTCTAACCTTCCACGAGTTTGCGCATGCCCTTGCCGCAGACCGTTTAGGCGACCCAACTCCACGGGTTCAGGGAAGATTAACCCTAAATCCTCTTGCCCATATTGATCTCTTTGGAACGATTCTTTTGCCGCTTTTTTTGCTATTAACTCGCGCACCGATTCTTTTTGGTTGGGCAAAGCCAGTAATGTTTGACCCCTACAATTTGGCAAATCCCAGACGAGACGCGGCCATCATCTCTTTTGCCGGACCTCTGGCCAACCTTATTTTGGCAGTAATATCTGCTGTTCTCTTAAACACAACTGTGTTTTACGGTCTTGGTCAGTTCCAGGAACTTGGAGACGGATTGCTTTATGGCTTCTTATACCAGTTTGTAATTCTCAATGTCGTCTTGGCAATCTTCAATCTTATTCCGGTTCATCCTCTTGATGGCGGAAAAATTCTGGTTGGTCTTTTACCGGAAGATGTCGCAGATCAATGGGACAGAATTTTACGTCAATATGGGACTTTTATCCTCCTTTTTCTAATTTTTCCTATTTTCGGCGGCCAAGCCATAGTTTGGAATATAATCGGGCCGACAATTAGCTTCATTTTAGGCATACTTCTACCTGGAGGCTTAATTTAACCCCGATTGTATCGGAGTTGACCCCTTTTCACATTCACTTCTGTGAGGTAGAATATAAATGCCCTACCGATAGGATCAAAATCCGGAAAATTTTTCCTTACTAAGATTTTTTCCGGGAGGACAAGTTCTTTAAGCCCGTGGGTTTAAGGACAGTCCACCCACTTTAATGTGAGCGGGGAAAATCTTTCCGGAACCCTTTAGGTAGGGTTTTTTTATCTTACCAGCTTCAAATTACCTTCAATCCTTGATATAATACAAATACGGGAAGCCCCCTTAGCTTAACGGCAGAGCAGTGGTTTTGTAAACCTCAGACATCAGTTCAATTCTGATAGGGGGCTCCAGGCTGGCGTACCCAAGTGGCCAACGGGGCTTGACTGTAAATCAAGTGGCAATTGCCTACGAAGGTTCGAACCCTTCCGCCAGCACTTTATACGCCGACGTGGCTCAGTGGTAGAGCGTTTTCTTGGTAAGAAAAAGGTCGTGGGTTCAATTCCCACCGTCGGCTCCACTTTAAGGGTTCAATCGCGCTCCTCGCTATATATAATAAAGTTCACTTTAGAGCGAGGTAAGCGATATGAATCTGCGATTCATATTCCCACCGTCGGCTCAAATTTGCTACAATAAACTTATGCCTGCCAAAAGAAGATTTAAAAAATCCAGACGCAGTTTATTAAATAGGCTTAGAGGCAAACACGATTCTCCGCTACACAAACTGCTTGTACTTATAGCTATTGTGGTCATTTGGTGGGGTGTGTGGACGATACTAGATATTCTTTTCTTAGAAGACAAACCTATGTTAAGTGCTGTTATAGCTATAATCGTGGCTTTTTTTTTCCTCTTCCTGGATGATTTCCACCTCAGAGAACTGGAGTAAGCTTCTCTTTGAAGCTGTTTTTTGATATACTATTATCTATGGCTAAAAAAGGAGCAAGACAGTTGATCGGTCTTATTTGTGCTGAGTGTAAATCTCAAAATTATGTTTCCGAAAAAAACAAGACTAATACTGTCGGAAAATTAGCTTTCTCAAAATATTGCAAAAGGTGCCGTAAGCATACGGAACACCGCGAAACACAGAAATTAAAATAACTCTTGACATATTCTTGTGTTACATATATCAATATATGTAACATGACCCACGTTTCAAGAAGGAAAATTCCCGACAAAACTAAAGAGGTTTTACTCGATGCTCTAATCTATGGCTTCTCAAATCTTAAACCTACTCAGGCTCGTAAAATTCTCTCCGCTCTCTTAACAAATACTGAGACTATCATGCTTGCAAAGCGGCTCGGAATCGCTTATCTCTTAAAAGAAAATGCAGAAGAAGTTGATATTGCTGAAATCGTAAAAACAACAAGGCAAACAGTTGCAAGAATAAGATTGCAGTTAGATGCAGGCTCCCCAGAATCTAGGGAATTTCTTATTCAAAAGCTGGCAAAATGGGAACGGGTGTCTATGTTTAAATCGCTCCTGAAAACTGTCGGTCTGGGACTCGCAAAAGAGTTTGCCAAAAACTTGGGAAGGATATGAACCTCCCGTGTAACATATATCGATATATGTTACATAACGTTGCCAGGTAGACAAGTTCGGAGTATAATTGAGGCTATTAGGGTTATAGTTCATGATCGTGTGTGGTCTTGATATAGGGCTATGATGAAATGGTATCATGGGGGTCTCCAAAACCCCTCTTTCAGGTTCGAATCCTGATAGCCCTGCTTTTTCTGCCCTATAGTTGACGTATCTGCTTTTTAATGCTAGTATTTCCCAATATGCCAAATAGTGTGGAAAGAAATTTTGTTGTTCCTGAAGAGCTTGCAACTAGTGTGTATAGAGGTATACATACAGGCAGTGGAGTTGGTAGATCGTGGGAGCGCGAACTTAGAGAAGCTCTTAAAGAACATTTAGGTCTTGGACTTACGGCAACTACTTCTCCCGAATACACAGTAATAGGTGTTCTGCTTATTAGTTACATAACATCTTCAACACATTTAATTGGAATGTTGGAGGGGAGAAATCCTGAAGTTGTTCAGACACAAGTTCGTGAATATCTTCAGTTCAATCCATTAGAGACTCCCCAAGAAACAGTTGAAAGATTGTTAAATATTGCTATAGATAATAGTCAGAGGATTAATTCTCGTTAAAAACTACGGGTGCATGATCCAGTTACTGTAATAAGTCCCGGCGTAGTTTACCAAGCCCTGCAATAATTTTATTTAAGGTGAAACAAGCGACGCTTTTCGTAGCCGCGTTTCCGGCGAATTGAGGAAAAAAGGCTCTTTAATTGAAGCCCATGAGGCTTACTCCGGTAGAAGATATGATGATCCCGACCAAGGATCTTCGGGACCGATGGCGGGCATTATTGGTGCTGTCGCACAAGCAATGCAAGGCAGAAACTATTCTCCAGGTGATCCTGAAAGACAAATCGGTGACGATCTCGCCGTAGGTGTTATCGTTCGAGCAGGAGAAGACCCAGCGAAAGCCGCCATAAGAAAAATATTTGGCGTTTTAGGTCCAGAAGCCGGGATGGACTTTTTGGATGCAACGCAAGGCAATGGTAAAGACAACCATAAAAAGTAAGCGTGACTTACCTTTACGTCAAGGCCAACTTACAAGTTTGCATATTTTATTAGTGGCATAATGAGCTCACAACACGAACATCCCCTATTCCTTGCAGGTTTGCCTGAATGGCTAGCAAGTGTTCCTATTGATGCAGAACAAACTTGGATTCCTGTTGGTGAAGGGAAAGAGATACCACTTAAGATGATATTCCGTGCTCTCGAAGCAGAAGTTGGCTCCATAGTAGGTTCTATGTCGATATCACCAGAACTAGCAAATTACTTCATTCAATTCACAGAAAACCCTTCATGGAGAAATTTACCTAAAGAACCAACTTCGATTGAAAGAATCAGCGAAGTTACCTGGAAGGTTAAAGTTGGTGATTATACAAGAACATTGACCAGAGCTGAATTAACTCAAGAAGTCAGAAAAGTTTTTCAGGGTAAAGAAGAAAAATAACTTCTAACATAGTCCACCAGAGCCTGCAAAGGGTTTACTCATCTTCTTGTAAGACTTTGAGAGGAACCAGTAAATGATCTCGTGTTAACTCAAGAATTCTAGCAGTTGCGGTTTCACCAAATGTGGTCTGATTTGATTTTTTCCCCACTTGCATTATTCCAGCACCGTATTCTTTCTTTAAAGCCTTAACTAATTGCTCGTTAGTTGAACTGAAAAATAAAACAGTTCCTCTCGGAGCTCCCCTTCTAAGAGCATTACTTAAACCTCCGCGGGCAGTAAGAACTCCTGCTAAAAATTGAGGATTGCGGACAAGTTCCCTATAACTTTCGAAGTTTGCTTCTTCTTTTTCTCTAAAATCTCTGGCTAACCGTAATTTCTCTTCAGTATCAGCGTTCTCCCAATTTTCAAACGCAGTAATTATTTCCCCACGGTTTGGACAAAAATCCCGTATAACCATTGCCAAATCAACAGCATCTTCTGACTTTAGATACCAAGTTACAGGATTCTTTCCATTTGGCTTAGTCCTACCTCCAAATATCTCTTTCAGTTTGGCTATTTTAATTAGATTTTCGTCGCCAAATGATATAAATGGATAAGCATATTTGTAAGTACGTTCTACTCCTCCAACTGTTTTTGTTTGGTTTTCGATAGTAAAGCTTATTCTTCCGCCTGTAGCAAAAATACCACCTAAAAATGCAGCTCTATCTCGTCGTTCCTGCTCTTGTTGCTCAGGCGTTCTAATAACTCTCAACTCTCCGGTGCTTTCTACCATAGCTCTATATATACTACCACAGGGTAAGAAGCTTATATAATAACTTCCAACATAGTCCACCAGAGCCTGCAATTTAGCTTCAGATGATATACTTCATTTAGTGAAACTCATTGCTTTTTCTTTTGAAAAAAATATTTCAGAACAAGTACTAAAAGGGGTCAATCTTAAAAGAAAGTATGTGATCGCCTCAAACAACCAGGATATAGACAAATTTACTTCAGTATTAGTTAAAGAAGCGCCAGACTATATTTGAGGAATTGGGATGTATAACAGAACTGACAAAGACAACTTAAGGATAGAAACGCATTACTCGGTAAGAAAAAACAAATCCCAGATAAATTATTTTTTAACTCCAAGCAAAAATACAAAGTTAACCAATGGCATTGGCAATTCATACTGCAATTATGCATCCGCCCAAATAATGAATTTAATAAATATAGGTAAACTAAAGGCTAAGTACACTTTCCTTCACATACCTAAAACTTTTCAGGTTGACAAAGCTATAAACGAAATTGAAGAGATGTTGCTTAAATTGAATTTATAGAAGTTCCCCACATAGTTCACCAAGCCCTGCTTAAATCCCTCAAATGTTATACTTTCTTCTGTGAATAACTTATACCAAACTTCTAAAATTTTATCCCAAGCTGAGTTTGAAAAAATTGAAACTGCATTAGAAAAGGCTTGGGGCAGAGATACAACTTATCCTGATACAAAAGACTCCTGGTCTGAAGAAAATAAAGCTTATGGCCAATGCGCCGTCACTTCATTAATTGTCAACGACCTATATGGCGGAAAAATGATTTATGACAAAAATAACTTCCATATTTGGAACGAACTTCCTGACGGATCACAACAAGACTTCTCAAGAAAACAATTTTTGGATGAAAGAAATTTTGTGATTTATAAATACAAAACAAAAGAAGACGTGCTGTTTGATGAAACCGGGACAAGGACACAAATCAGTGATAGATATAAACTTCTTAAGAAAAAATTTCAGGAAGAATATAAAACTCGTTTCAAAACTCACGCGCTAGCTTCGCTAACTTGTGTAAGGTGAGTTGAGAGAACCTGTTTTGAAACAGGTTCATAGTAAGTTGACTTATAACCTAGAGTAATGTAGACTACCTACTCTAGCTATTATGATAACTGAAATTAGAAACGTTCAAGAGGATTATTTTGTCAGGAGTAAAGAGGGCTTTGACCTTGCTTCTCCTCGAACACAACGCGCCTTGGAAGTTATGTGGAAACTGGCTTCTATTCCAGTGCCTCAAACTCCTCAGTTGAGTGGCGAAATAGACATTAAAGACTTATTCACGGATTCGTCACTTATAGTTGACTTAGAAATATTAGAACAAGCTGGTCTTGTCACTCAAGACGCCGCACACCGGAGAAGAAAACGACTGGTCGAAGGGTTGGGTAAGGTTTTACACCCAGAGGGCACAGAAAATACAGTTTTCATCGAACGGCTTCCAAAAGAACAAGGTTTGGGGTTTATTCTAACTGCAAGATTTCTCGAAGTTGAAGATACTAACCAACTGAATTCTTCGGGCGTAGAAAGGCTTGATCACATCAAATGCGACAAAATGACTTTAATACTGATAGATAAAAAATATACCGTGTCTTTACAGCAAATAATTCTCGACCCGCGTTCACATCGCTATATCCACGGGACGGACAGAACATGGGTACCATTAGATTCAGTCGAACCTGAATATAAAGATAAAAAAATTACATCAAAAGATATTAATATTATGTTGACTCTTTTAGCCGAAGGTCTTTTTCCGGGTTCTGTGGTTGACCAAACGCGGGCAATCCGGCTACCATAATCCACCACATTAGGTAATCATCATTAGCCCATCCATCGTTTCTTCAAACTTATACACTTTGGCCTCTCCAATTTTCTTCATTACCTTTCCCTTCTCAAGAGCATAGTGACTATTAAAAAATCCTAATAAAACTGCCCTTGCGTCGTTTGTCTTTTGCGGGAAGTCCCGTAAGGTTTTGGTTTTCTCGACACCAAGAAGCTGAATGGCTGAAATGAGACACAAGCGCAACCCAGCCAGCGTCTCAACTTCCGGGGTAATTCCAAGGCCTTGAATCCAATATTCATTTAGCACTACCCTGCTTGCCTGAACTACCTCATTTTCCATGATGACATATCTTTTTACTGGAACCGCAACAGGCCAAGTACTATTTGAGGAATCCATAATAAAGGAAGGGTTCTGAAACAGAAGTTCTTGAGCCTTTGTAACAAAAAGTAAACAAGCTCCTTCAATTCGCCTCATGCGTTGTGTATCGTCTATTCTTAGACCTTGTAAATAGTACTCAGCTGAGAGATAAGCCGGATTGCCTTCTACAAGAATCGCCCTTTCAGCTACTCCTGTCATTAAACGCATTCTACCAGACTCTTGCTCTAAGTGCTATACTTGGGATAGTAGCAAAGGAGGCGATACATGGATGGTTGTAGTCAAACCAAAACCAGGAGAATCACAAGACAAAATGATTTTACGCTTTCGCAAGAAAGTCGTTTCCTCGGGCTTATTGCTTGAACTTCGGGATCGCGAGAGGCACAAGACAGCCTCAGAACGCCGAAAACTTAAAAAATACGACATCATACATCAACGCGAACTGGAAAAAAAGCGTGAAGCTGTATAGATACAGTTAATCAAGTTGCAGATTTTTGAGAAATTCGCGGAAGCTTGCGCCGATGTCGTCATGCTTCAGTGCCATTTTAACAACTGCTCGCAGATAACTTTCTTTTGTCCCGCAATCAACATAATCCCCGCCTTTTATTTCACAAGCGTAAACTTCTTTGCCATCTGCAAGCATTTCATTTATACCGTCAACATACACCAATTCAGCTCCGGGTTGAACTTTTTCTGAGGCCTTGTGCAAACCTTCAAACAAATCGGGGGTATAAAGACCGGAAAAAATTGCTAATTCCGAAGGCCTATCGTCAACTCCCGGCTTTTCAATAATAGTGTTAACTTTCACAACACCATCTCCTATATCTTCCCCTGAAGCGTAAGCAAACCGTTTTGCGTCTTCTGGCGCCGGCCGGTTTAGCCCGGTTAAAACAGAACAGCCGGTCTTTTTGTAAACCTCTATTAGCTGAGCCGCAACCGCGGGCTCGGCATCGATAAACTCATCTCCCCAAAAGACAACAAATGGCTCGTCGCCTACAACATGTTCTGCCGTTAAAATCGCATCTCCGTTTCCTCGCGCCTCTTTTTGACGAACATAGATGAATTCGGCCATATTGGCAATTCTGCGGATTTCTGACAATTCTTTTTCCTTTCCCGAGCCGGCAAGTTTTGCCTCAAGTTCATAGTGAGTATCAAAATGGTCTTCTATCGCCCGTTTGTGCCAGCCCGTAACTAAAATTATCTGTTCAATCCCTGCCTCGACCGCCTTTTCCACGACATATTGCACAATGGGCTTATCCACTAAAGGCAGCATTTCTTTGGGCATAGCCTTGGTTTGGGGCAAAAAACGGGTTCCGAAACCGGCAACAGGGATTACAGCCTTGCGTACTTTTGACACGTTGTCATTCAGTATATAGGTGTGATATAATACTTGACAAGAGCTGGTAAAAAAGCTCTTTTTTTGACGAGCAAGCTCGTCAGAGCATAGAACAAAGGACAAAGAACAAAAATTATGTCCTATGAACTATGTGTTGTATGTTTTAAAAATGAACCCTTTCATTTTTCTACGTGAGGTTAAGTCAGAAATGGAAAAAGTCGTCTGGCCTACCCGCAACCAAGCAATCCAGCTTACTGTTATGGTTATTGCCGTTTCGGTTTTAGTTGGAGCTTATATTGGAGGATTAGACTTTATCTTTACAAACGTACTTAATTCAATAGTAAAATAACTTTAGCAATATGGCAGATCAAGATCAAAACAAGCTCAACGAAGAAACAACGCCCGAAACCCCTCAAACTGAGGAAACCCCAGTTGTGGAAGAATCTGTAAATGCAGCAGCGTCAACAGATGAACAACAATCTGAAAGCGTGCCCGTAGAAGAAATTAGGCCAGTCGAAGATGTAGACGAGCCGGCAGACGCAGGAGAAATAGAAGCTCCTCCAGAAGCAATTGAAGAGCGGGGATCCGGAAAAAAGCTTAAGGGTCATATCATTATCACCAAAAGCAGTGATCCTAACGGCCGCTGGTATGTTGTACACACAACTTCAGGCCATGAAGCACGGATCGCTGAAAATTTAAGACAAAGAGTCGAAACAATGGGGCTTGAGGATAAAATCTTAGAAATTCTTATCCCCACCCAAGACCGCGTTGTTATCCGCTCAGGGAAAAAATATACCATCAAAGAAAAGATTTTCCCGGGGTATTTGATTATTAAAATGATCATTACCGACGAGGCGTGGCTTGCCGTCCGCACAACTCAGGGAATTACTGGATTCGTTGGCGCAGGTACAAAACCGACTCCTCTTTCTGAAACAGAAGTAGCCAACATTGAGAAATTCGTTTCAGCCCCAGCAGCTCGCTACAAAGTCCGTTTTTCTGTTGGCGAAGCTGTTAAAATTACAGACGGACCTTTCTCGCAGTTTTTGGGGACAATCAACGAGATGGACGAAGCCCGCGGAAAAGTTAAAGTCTTGGTTTCTATTTTCGGCCGCGAAACACCGGTCGAGCTAGACTTTTTGCAAATTTCCAAAGTTTAATATTATAAATACATGGCGGGTAAAAAAATTAAAGTTCAAATTAAGTTAAGCTTAAAAGCAGGTGAAGCAACACCGGCTCCTCCTTTGGGACCAACTCTCGCCCAACACCAAGTCCCCATCATGGACTTTGTAAAAGAATATAACGAAAGAACCGCAGAGCAAAAAGGCAACATTATTCCCGTCGTTTTAACCGTTTATGAAGACAGAACTTTTAGTTTTATTACCAAGCTTCCTCCTGTTTCAGCCATGATTAAAAAAACTTTAGGTCTCGAAAAAGGATCAGGAGCTACCCCTAAAGAAACAGCTGGAACGCTATCAAAAACCCAAGTACAAGAAATTGCCCAAAGTAAATTGCCGGATTTGAATACTACTGATTTGGAAGCAGCGGTCAAAACCGTGGAAGGCACAGCTCGAAGTATGGGAGTGAAAATACAAGTTTAAAATCATGGGAAAAACAAAACTTAATATCATTGGACAAGAAAGCGAAAAGAAAGAAAAATCTTCTAAAAAAGAACAGAAGACTGTAAATCCTAAGCGTAGCGAGCGAATTCATTTGGCCGGACTTAAAGGCGGACAGCGCGTCAAA
>ORJL010988189.1_pt1 | contig 11795 bp, 14 predicted proteins | sample 1779941 | NCBI WGS metagenome assembly ORJL01 (sample SAMEA104232317, study PRJEB22302) | groundwater metagenome | biome: forest; feature: aquifer; material: groundwater | place: USA | collected 2011-08-07 | depth 5.8 m
AAAGCCGTGGTCGCGGGCGAGACGGTCGCGGTACTCGAAAACGAACGCACGGGACATTTGCTTGACCTGGAGGTCGCCGAACTCCTCCCGCATCTTCTCGATATGCTGTCGGTAGTCCTTCTGCGACCGTGTGCTGAGCCCAGTAAAGGCCTGAGACGCGTAGTATCGAAGTGCCAAGGCGTCGAGGGTACCGGCTAGGGCAGGCCGCAAGCTGGACCCAATTGGCGGGCGTTCCGCGAGCAGAGCTTGCGCATAGGCTTGCTCAAATGTTGGATGATCGAGAGAAGGAAGGTCTACTCGTGGACGGCCGCGACGACGGAAATAGCAGTAAGTCCGTCCGTCAGCCTTTTTGATGATTTGTACGTAAGGCGGTCTTCTCACTGCGGCTTCGCTCTCGCGCCAAGAACGGCTCGGAATGAGCGTCCTCGGGGCTTGCCGCTTGTTCACCTGCCACCCAACCGGCTTGCCTTGCAAACCATTCGTCAACGGCAAGCGGGTCCCAGCGATCAGTGAATGGAAGGGGGCCGGGGAACGCATGTTCCGAAATCCATGTTTCGAGTAGCGCACGCGTGGCGCGTTGATTGATACGGAGATATCGAGCGAAATCGCGAACCGAAATCGCCTGATCAACGGGGAAGCGCTGGGCGTATGCGTGCGCGGGCATGGTCTGAACCAAAAGCAAAGAGCAAGAGGCGGCTGCCGCCCGCTCGCTGCGCTAGGTTCGGGAGATGCTGGGGATACGTGATAAGCCGCGCGGGGATGGGCGGCTCACCCGGATACTCGGCAATCGACCGTGCCTCCTCCGGGGAGAGGCGACGGAAAAAGCTGTCTGGCTTCCAGCGATCTGCCACGCAGCCCGAAGGTATGCTGGTGAAATTGTGCTGTGGCCACTAGTGAGAGCGTCTACGAGAACGGCGGGCTCTCCCTTAAGTTTTTTGACCGCTTGGTCATAATGCGAGTTCTTGATGCGCCCTGTTCGCAAGAGCACGTCGAGAAATTCCCGAAACTTCTGCTCGGAGCGAAATGCACCGGCAAGACGCGCAATCAAGTCGAAGACAGTGTGCTTCGAATTGAGATTGTGGATGGTACGCGGAGCGCGGTGTAAGGCGGTGAAGGACGGGATGCAGTACTTCGCGATTGTTCCAAATAGTTCGAAGAACGCGTTTGGTGTGTTTAGAATTCTGGGCGAAATATCGACGGCATCGCAAATAGCCCTTCGGCTCATCTGACATTCGAAGCGGACGCGACGATCTGTCTTTGCGTACACTTTGTAACGTTGATTTGCTGCTCGGTACCCGGACAGCATCCACGCCGCGCCCGGTGCTTGGACAAGAGTAGCCGAGGATCGGAACAGGCGATGCTCCACGTGCTTGAATTGAGCATCGAATACGTGCGCCATCTCGATCACTAGTTGCCGTGGATTTGCAGCAGCTAGATCGAGGGCAATTTCAAGCGAGCGAATAACTGCACTATTCACGTCGGCCTCACAGGCCATACCTGCGGCTTCGTGGATTTCGTTTAGAAACGCGGTCACAGTGCCGAACACCACCGCTATCAGCTCATCGGTGAAACGCCACACGTCCCGCATGTCGAGAGACGCGTATTGCGCGGGGAACCAATTGTCTTCCTCCCGAATGCAGGCTCGTTCGTCGCGAACGGTGCCCATGAAGTGTCGAAGCTCCCTTAGCGGATTGATCGAAACGCTAAGATAAATTGGCTGTTCTTGGTTCTTTCTGCTGACTGCAACGGAAAGAAGCTGAGGCCGAACCAATACACGGCGCGGAGCATGCGGCATGCGGGCTAGCGGCAGCCCGTACGATACATCTCCGGCCCAATGTCCCTTTTCGCGTCTAAATTTGAATCTACGCGCGCGGAGAGCTGAGTAAAGCGCGTCTCGGCTTATGGGAGAGTGATATGGGAATGTAAGCTCTAATCTATCAGGGAATAGAGAATACTGGCTTATCGGACTGTCTATACTTGGTAATGGCATTGTTCGCTCCTCATACAATGTCACGAGCGCCGTCCAGGTGGGGGCTTTCTTTCCGCGACTTCTTACGAAGAAGAGAAGGCCTCGTGGCTGATGTGAGCGATTGTCGAAGATTTTTGGATTGCCAGGGGTAACGATGGCCGTAAAAGAAATTGACGGTAATTGTACGCTAGTGGCTAGCCCCACTCCCAGTATCGTAGACCCTCACGAACCGGGACGCGGTGCTTGAGGGCTTCTCGAAATATCGAAAAGAAGTTCTGAGCGCGTAGGGCAAGCGCAGCACGGTTACTGGGTGATTTAGCGTAACGGCTGAGGCGGACACGAATGGCGTTAACCTTGCTATTGAAGAACAGGTCGGTTGCTTTGTCCCCGCGAGGACGGCCATAAGCGTGAAGTAAGAGCGCTTCTCGACACTCCGCCCAGAGCAGCGCCGAATGCCATGGCCTACCAACTTCTATTGCATATCCTAACGCTATATACGCTTCATATCGGTCTGCTTGCCCAGGGGAGTGCAGGCGACGAAGTGCGTATAGACGCTCCGGGACCGGTATACGTCGCCCCTTGTTATCGCGTCTCCATTTTCGTACGCGATCATCAAGGCGCCGATGCTCGGACTTGCGCTTGTTCTTGCGTTTGCCTTTGCGCTTGAGCGCCCGTTCGAGGTTAAGTTCGCTCTTCTGCCATTTCTTAAGAGCTGCAAGACCGAGGACGAAGGCGACAAGCGACAGCCTGCCTCTACCGAGACCCTCGGCCTGACGAAGTTGTTTGATCAACTCATGCTGCTTGATCTTGTTTTCGCGCTGTTTGGATTTGGCATTAGCCTTTTCCGTGACCGTGGCTGTGTCTTTGACCTCGATGATGCCCGCGCTGTAGTCGCTAACAAGCATGCGCAAGTTTAAGAAAATCGAAGCGGGAAATTGATCCGACGCGTCCGCCTGCGGAAGCGCCTTGTATTCAGCCGGGGTAAGATCTCGTTGCACGTCACCAACAGCGGTTTAGCAAGCGCTTGCTAACCTAGCAGAGGTCCGGTGGACGCGTTTAGAAATTTCGCTGAACATTTCCATTCACCAGCAAGCCACGGGCTGAGCGCATCGGCGCGACGTGTGGGATGGTAGGTGAGCTACATACCTATACGTTTCATAGGTATTGGGACTCTTAGATACCGCCCCGCGACCTATGACGGACAAAGAATAACGCTGGAGGGATAAGTCATTGAAATACAATGCTTTTCTTATGCCAAACCGTAACGGAGTATCTATGGAAACATGGACTAAACGCTTTCACCCACGGGGCTTCTGGAGGATGCGTTAGCAAGCGCTTGCTAAACGTGCTGGCTCGTTGAAATGCGACGGTGGGGAACCGGTGGCTGATGTCCGCTATGACCCTGATAACGACCGAACCGAGGACATTTCAGCAAGTCTCCGAAGTGCCATACGCCGACGCAACAGCCTCAGATACCGCCGATGGGTGACATGAGGTAGCTTTGCGGGACATGGACCAGGAAGACCGACCCGAGTACGACGGCAACGTCCCCGCCAACTGGACCCGGGCGATAGTCGATCCTGCCGCCTTCGCCGAGGAGCAGAGGCGGCTCGCCCACATCTGGACTTTTCTAGGCATGACGAGTGACGTCGAAAAGGACGGTGACTGGTTCCGGGCCTCGATTGCCACTCGCTCGGTGTTCGTGCAGCGCTTCGGCGCCGAGTTGCGGGGCTTCGAGAATCTCTGCGCGCATCGCTTCCACCCGCTGCGCAACGCAGAGTTCGGAAATGGCCCGGTAGTTTGCGGCTTCCACCATTGGCAATACGACCGTGAAGGCCGTGCCGTTGGCGTTCCTCACTGCCGCGAACTCTACGGTGCGTTGCCCCACGAACTGGGAGCGTGCCTTGCGCCGCTCGAACTGGCGACCTGCGGCCACATGATATTCGGCCGCTTTGCCCATCCAAGCATCACGGAAAGTCTGGAGGACTTTCTCGATTTGGGATTTCCGATCCTAGCGGCGGGATCGCAGGCCCGCCGACGACCGCAACGGATGACGACGCCCTTCGATGCAAATTGGCGACTCGGCGTTCATGTCAGCCTTGACGACTATCACTCGCCAGCCGTGCATCCGCGCACCTTCGGCAAGGCTGGCTATCTCCGGCGTGAAAACATCAGTTACTATCGATTTGGTCTTCACAGTGCCTTTATCAACGGGACAGATCCGGGCGAACTCGAGAGGATCGCCGAGGCATGCCGCAATGGCACTTACAGTGCCACTGGCTACACAATTCTGCAGTTGGTCCCCAACGTGTTGATGTCCTTCGTCAGAATCGATTTCGACTTCTTTTACTGTGTTGTCCAGTTCTACGAACCTGTACGTCACAATCTTACTCTTCTGAGATCATGGTATTATCCGGTGCCTTTTCCGCATCGGAACCCTTGGATGCGCGCCCTTACTGACCCCGTGCGGAAGCTTTTCGTGCGCCACTCTCTCGGCACCTTGCTGCGCGAGGATAATCTCGTGTGCGAGCGCATCCAATCGGTCGCACACCAAATCGGCCGCGCGCCCCGACTGGGTGGGCTCGAGGAACGGATCGGTTGGTTCGAGGAGTCGTATCGAAAGCTGATGGCAGCAGGAGAGCCCACAATCGGCGAGGAGCGTTAGGGCCCGCCGAAAATAGGATGTGTATCCCATGTGGACGCAGGTCGACGGTTTATTTGAGCGCGTCGAGCGCACTAGGTAGCCACTCAAGGTGCCGACGTAGCAAAGTGCGCAGCCGAGAGCAGTTCTTTTGGTCCCTGCGACTTCCGCTTCGGGTCAAACTGCGAAGTGGCGGCCCGCGCGCGTCAAGTCCGGTCTACCCCCCAAAAGCGGACTTCAATTCGGTGTGCTACTGGAAAATTAGCAAGCGCTTGCTAAACGCTCGGCTCGTTGAAATCCGGGGACCAAATATGATGCGGCTCTGTGTCTGGGGTCATCTTTTTGAAAAATTTGCTCACGTCTAGAAACATGTGGCGATGGGGAGGGGTCTCCTCATCAGTCTCGGTTTTCGAGATTTTGTAGACGGGCAATCCTCGGTACCTGGGCAACCGCCAGCTTCCACATGAGCGTACCCGTAGCATCTTGGTGATGTTGTCGTGGGCGGTCATGTTATAATTTATCCATGCCTAGCCCTTCCGCTCGTGGAACTGCCCGCCGCAATCTGGTTTGGCGGATCGAAGAGTTTCTCCGGAAACAGACAACGCCGCCTTCGTTTTCGCTCACGGCATGGCAGGCCGATCAGGTGCTGGCGGCCATCGAGATGCTGGACGCCGGAATGTTCGCAGAAGGCGAGCGCACGATCATGCAGGTCGAAAAGGCGGCGGTCTTCGAGCCGGCCAACTACGCGCCGGTCAACCGGAACGATGTCGGGCAGTTGCGCGAACGCTTGGCGCGAGTGCTGCAGGGGTAACGTGAATGGCGGAGGAGACTCCGCGCGCCGGTCGCCATCCCCGAATTGGTCTGACGCTAGGCGCGAACGACTATTGACGGTCGGATAGTGGAAAGTCGGGCAAGCACGCGGGATACCTGCACGCCCGTCCACGACCCGCCGTGACCCGTAGGCCGACCGTTCTTGTCATGGCTCCCTGTGGTCGGGATGTTCATGTCAGTGAGGCGCATCGCGATTGCGCGGCATGATGTGATCCCCTCCGCTTGGAGAGCTAGGATGGTGGTGGCGAGGTCGGATGCACGTGCGTTCGCTATTGCACCCTTGGCGATACGAGCCCGTTCCCGGTCAGCGTGAGTAGCGGCACGCCCCCGAAATCCGCCGAGGGTTGTTCCTCGCCGCTTTGCGGCAGCAAGGGCTACACGGGTCCGGTCGGATATCATACGGGCTTCGTTCTCAGCGACCGCCGCGAGCATATGGACCGTCAGCCGATTGGCGACTGGCATGTCGCAGGCCACAAAATCGACGCCGCTCTCCATCAGATTGGAAACGAAGGAAACCGACCGCGAGAGGCGGTCAAGTTTGGCAATGATGAGCGTGGCCCGGTGAAGGCGGCAGGCAGCCAGCGCTTTGGCTAGCTCCGGCCGGTCGCTGCGACGGCCACTCTCAATTTCGGTGTGCTGAGCTAGTAGCTCACCGGACGCCCCCGCTAGGTGCGTTTGGATTGCGTCCCGCTGAGCGTCGAGACCCAGCCCGGACCGCCCCTGACGGGCCGTGCTGACGCGGTAGTAGGCGATGAAGCGCTGGCTTTGCATGATGGCGTCCCCGAAATGGGAGGGTGCAACATTGCTTGCAACGTTCGTTGCTTGTCCTGTTGCAGTCAGCCAGCCACCCCCAGCGGCCTGCAAGTCCATCCAGTCAGGGAGGTGCGAATTAGCAAGCGCTTGCTAAATTCGGGGGCAGAGGAAGGCCCTGTAGGAGTCAAAAAAGTGAGCGATCCGACTCAAAGGGAGGGGGATACCAGACGCCCCTCAAATCGCGCTGTACGGGCGCTAAAACCGTCAGTAGGCGGTCTTATTGATCCTCCGGCAGCGGGTATGGGTGGCCGAAGCCGGGTTTGGGCGGAGCGGCAGATTTCAGTCTAAGTGCGGCCGTTTACTAGCGTCCGTATGGGTCCGTGGCGGACCTTTGCGGGCGGGATTTGGTCGCGTTGGTCTTTTTTTCTTCGGCGTCGGGTGAGCGGCCTTGATAGCCGCAAGTAGCTCCGCGTGCCGAGTTGCTTCTAATTTTTCCCGCTCGGCTAGTGCTTCCTTTTCGCGTAGTCGGGCACGAGTAATCGCCCGCTTCTCGGCCATGATTTCGGCCCGCGTTGGAAGCCTCACCTTCACCTTCTTGGCGAGAAGGCTGGCAGCGAACAGATATGGGAGAAGTGAACTCACGATGATGGTGCCGATAAAAGTTGAAATGGGACGCCCGCATTTACTTACAAGGAACCATGCCCTTGTCGGATATGCACATACCCGGCGCTGGAGGAGGAAGCGCGCGGATTGTTGGACCCCATTTCTGTAGCACAGTAAGCCGGTTTATCGCGACGTCATTAGCCTTCTTCATGCACTGATACATTTGAAGGTCGGTGATTAGCTTTTTGATGTTGTCGCGAGCGCAGGCATCAATAACGCGAATTCTGTCTATCATGATGGGATCATTGTCCGCCATGGCGTCCGGGAGATCAGTACGCCGTACGCATAGCCAATATTCCCACGCGGGTACTTGAGGGTTCACGACACATTCCGAGGATTGCGCCCGCCCCACACCCGACATCGCGTGCGTGAAAAAAACTACGGCCGCGATCAATGCGGTAGCCTTGATGAAGTTAGGCACTTGCTTACTCCTAACACTGCAATGTCGGTTTCCCTCTCACTAGGCGCGGCCAGTGCTACAGGTTTTGACACACCCGCAGCACGCTTAGCTGGCACTCGGGTATAATGTCGAACATATTTCGATAAAGGGTTTGGCAGGATGAAGGCGAAATCGGAATGCATGCTTCGGTGGTGCCACTAGCATGAGATTTCTCCATCATGCTTTCGCAGGTCCTCTCGTTTAGCGGCGCTACCATGATCCTCCTAGAAAAAGGTGAGGTGAACGTCGCAACCCAGAAATGAGACACTGGGCCAGGATATGTAGGGGGTAGGTCCCGTTGGGGTTTCTTCGGTGCCGGCGAGCACGCCGAAAGCACGCTCAACGATGCAAGACCCAATAAGAACAGACGATACATTGAGATAGCCCCCCCCTGATTTGGCAAGTCACTTGCTAATTGGGGAGCCTGCCTACAAATTTGATTTTGTTCAATATATCGAGGTGTCATATATTGAACAGTCGGCTTCGCTGCTTGCATGGACCTGCGGGAGGTGTTCGCTGGCAATCTGAGACGATTACGCAATGCGAAGGGCGTATCGCAGGATGACCTTGCCTATGAGGCAGACGTGAGCCGCAGCTATCTCAGCCAACTTGAAAAGGGCGCTTTTTACGCAAGCCTCAATGTTGTCGGTCGTATCGCACTAGCGCTCGGAGTAGAGCCCGCCGAATTGTTGAGATTGCCGACAAAACGAACGCCCCGCGCGAGATAGGCGCTATCGCCGATATTCGCCGAGAAGCGGGCATCGCCGTAGGCGATTGTCACTTGGGCGTCCTCGCCAATGTCGACCGGCATGTCGAGCAGGCGCAAAGGCTTCCGCCCACCGCGCCTATCTCTTCAGGGAGAAGCGAGCGGCGCGACGTCCGCTGCTCTTGCATAGAACGCACAAAGGTTGGCGGCACGTGTGAACGGAGTGGAGGCGAGGGACACAAGAACAGATAAGGAACAATTCTGTTGGTGGTCAAGGTGAGAGGCACTACGTTGGTAAGCCGCCACAACCATTAGTCGCGCGGCAGGTCGAGTGACAGCGGTGCGCTGGCAAAATGGAGAGAGACGTGGACGCCGATGCAAAGAGAAGGATTGGCACGTCCGGCGGGTGGGCCGGTGTGGCGGTTGGTTTGTTGGCGTCGGCAGCACCTATCCTGTGGCCGAACACGATGGCCGTTGGGTACGTGATTGGTGCGGGTGGAGTTGTGCTCCTGCTTTGCGCGGTTGGATGGCTGGTACGTCGAGAGAAGGCACCGGAGCGAGTACGCGTTCCACCAATCTTGCCAATAGCGCCGTCCATGGCAGAAGAGCCGGATGTAGAGATCAATCTTCAACAGGCGTTTCATCTTATCTGCGAGCGGCTAGGCATTACTTCGCGCGGCGGGGGAACGGAGGAAGTTGACGCACGCTTGAACGTCTTCCGCGATTTAAGACAGAAGGCTCGCGATGCGTCGGTGGTGATAAGGGGACGAGAACAACCCTACGGCGCGCTCATGGGTATGTATAAGCCGCGTGAAGCAATACCGGCTGAGCATTGGCGCAACATGGACTTCGATGCGCCGCGATACATCTTCGGAGAGGGAGCAACCTTCCTGGAGGAGACGGCGACGGAGCCGGATCACAAGGAGATGAAAGAGAATCCGCATCCGTACGTGGATCTAACGGTGAGCAAGGCGGCAATCGAGAAAGCGTGGCCGCCGCGACCAGTTGCAAGCTCTTGGATGATCTCGGTGGTTGAGTTCCTGGCAGCGGCAGAAAAGCACGGGTGGAGTTTCGGTCCGAAGAGCGTGGATGTGAACAAGCTACAAGTTGGATTGCGAGAAGCGGCAGTGAACGGGCGCGTTAAGGTCTACGGACGCAAGTACACTTCGACGCCATCGATCACGAGGAACGAGCCGCGTGTCCCTATCCCTGCGGAAATTTGGAAGACGAACTGGATGATCCTACTGGCGGTGCTGCCTCCGATGAACGGCGAGAATTTTGACACGGCAGCACAGGAGCCGATGAGCAAACCGAGCTACGTGGACCTCCACTTTGGTACAGAAGTGCTGGAGTGGCTCAAGAATGACGCAGCGCAATACCGGAACGTAAAGTTCAAGTGATCTGTCGTGGGGGAAGCCCCGCTTCAACGAGAGGCACCCCAGTTGCCGGGAGTTGCGAATGAAAACAGGATGGGTTGTGTACTGGAGCCTTCTGATCGGAGGCATCATTCTGGGCGCGCTGCTATGGGCACCGCCCGGCGCCATGGAGGCCTTCGGCAAGGTCCTAGGCGCTCTGTCGCCCATGGTGACGGTCGGCCTGGCTATCTTCGGCCTATTCATCTGGCGCGTGCAGCTCGTAGCAAAGCGCCGGTTCGAGCTGGCCGAAGAAGCCTTGGTGAATACATATGCTGTGGTCTATGCCCTTGAGGCCATTCGTAGTGCCTTTAGCTGGAGCACCGAAGGAAGCACTAGGAAGCAAGGCGAGAAAGAGACGCCGGAGCAGAAGGAGAAGCTAGATCAGGCGTTCGTTCCCTTCGAGCGCCTGAACGCGCACGCCGATAAGTTCTCTGCACTTGCTAAGTCCTCCCTGCTTATGGAGGCGCATTTCGATAAGTCTGCCGCCGACAACATGCGCGTACTCATGGGCGCACGAGGGCGCATCGGAAGCGCGGCGAACATGATCCGAAAGCTCGAAGGTATGCAGCCGCTTGAGCCAGGTTCGCAGAAGACCTACGACAAGCTGCATGCCATCCTGTATGCGAGCGGGTCGAGGGACCCTCAACATCCAGCCTACGATGACGTGCTCAGTGAGGAGATAGGGAAGGCGCGCGACGTTATTGTTGCAGAGCTGCGGCCCCATTTGGAGGAGCCCACGCTCGGGACCTTGCTAAGGGTACGTTGGAAAACGCTATCCACACCTCCCTCATAGGCGCCCTTAGAGGCGTTTAGGCTAAGAATTGCAGGGCCACGTCTGTCCTAGGACAATGAGAGTGAGGGCGCGGAAGTCTGTGTGCCAGGTCTCTGGACGGGATTCGAGATACTTCACGAGGACAGCCGTTGCTTGCCCTATGTTAACCCCAGCGGGAGGGCAGAAGCGGCGCTCCCGGTCGAAGCGGCCTGCATGCGCGAGGATGGCGCCAACAATACCTATGCAAGTCCCCACATCAATGCCTTCGCTAGGTGTGAGCCTGCGATCTGGCGGCGTCATACTAAGACGGCACCCTGGCAATATGTCGTTCGCCGAAAAGCCTTTGGACTGAGCTAGCGCGTTGGTGTCGAAGAGTAGGACTGAAAGAAGCAGTATTGCGTATCTCATTGTGCCTCCGCGTTTGAAGATGATAGGCACAAACAACCCCGTTCGTAAGCAGGGCCTGAGTTGTACGGGCTTACGGATTTCGTCGCGGTGTCACGATCTTGGCAAAGCGCTTCTCGTCAAAGCCGACCATTTCCCTGAGAATTCGATGCCGGAAGGTGGCGGTTTGCAAACGAATGCAAAAAAGTTTCGTGGAAAGTGGGACCATTGGCTTTAGAAAGCTATGGTAAGCTATGGAAAGTTGATGTGTCCCACTTTCACCCAAGGTGTTGTGGTATCGGTGTTCCGGCAGCCCGCCCCTGGATACCATTAGCAAGCGCTTGCTAACGTAGATGATGACTAGACCGGGTCTATCGAGATCGTTGCAAGTGGATTACTGAGCAGAACTTGGGCGCGTATGCGCCGGGCGATGGCAGCCTTACTTATGCTACCATGCGGCTCGAACAAGCGAGGATCAATATGGCTCAGGGAACCGCACGGCCCAACGTGCCCGTCTTTGTGAGTTCCACTTTCACTGATTTGCAAGTGTATCGACGCAAAACTCAAGATGCGTTGACGCAACTGGAAGCGGTTGTTCGTGGGATGGAGCAATTTGGATCGAAGCCGGGCAGCCCGGTCGAGGAATGTCTGAGGGTCGTGCAGTCGTGCCAATTGTATATCGGCGTCTTTGGAATGCGTTACGGAAGCGTGCCTGAAGGACACGATAAGTCGATGACGCACATTGAGTACGATGAAGCGCAGAGATTGAATTTGCCGTCGCTGATCTACATTATGAACGAAAACCACCCAATTCCGGCAAAAGACGTCGAGACTGGCCCCGGCGCGGAAAAGCTACAAACGCTAAAGGATCAACTTAAGAAGCGCCACACTGTTAGCTTTTTTACAACGCCGGAAGACCTTCAAGCCCGGATCATGCATGACGTGCCATCTCAGCTTGAGGGGATGGGAGTGGAGGTCACGACTGGACTAGCGAAAGCGGAGGAGGCTAGCGACTTTGATGTGCTCAAGAAATTTGAGATCTTACCAAAGCTTTTTATCGGAAGGCAGGTCACGATCAATTTGAACCGCCCCGGGTTTGTAGGAGGCTCCAACTCTTGAGAAAGTGGAGCGATGACAAGCAAGACAGCGAACAAGTTTTCGCCTGAGGTCCGAGCCCGTGCGGTGCGGATGGTGTTGGATCACGAGCCTGAGCATGCGTCGC
>ORJL011021308.1_pt1 | contig 11794 bp, 8 predicted proteins | sample 1779941 | NCBI WGS metagenome assembly ORJL01 (sample SAMEA104232317, study PRJEB22302) | groundwater metagenome | biome: forest; feature: aquifer; material: groundwater | place: USA | collected 2011-08-07 | depth 5.8 m
AGGCGGTGCGTCCGCGCGAGCGGCCGGAAAAGCCGGTCACGACCTACTGGCGCGTACAATTGGCGGTGCAGGTACCCGGGGCGGCGCCGGAATCGCGCGTGCAAATCTATCTGCCGTTGTCGGACGAGCATCAGCAGATTCTCGCGCGTCGCGCCGACATGTCGGGTTTCGTGCATGTCGAGGATCCTGAATCGCCGAATCTGCGCGCGACGGTGGTCCGCTCGGCGGAGCCGCGCGCTGGCGGAATCGAATACGAGATCGATGCGGCCGTCACCGACACCGTACATGCCATCCCCCCGGTGGCGCTGAACAGCTCGCTTACCGTCTCAGAAACTACGCCGCCCAACCCGTTGCAGCAGGCCGACGGCAGCCCGAAGGGAGCACGACGCTACCTGCAAGCGTCCGACTTGGTGCAAAGCAACGATCCGGACATCCGCCGCCGCGCCCGCGAGCTGACCCGAGAGAGCCGCACCGTCGAAGCCGCTGCTTGGGCGTTGTTTCAGTACACCACCGCCTTCGTGCAAACCGGCCCCGCCGGGGAAGCCAAGCAAGATGCTCTCGCGGTGCTCAAGCAGCAGCGCGGCAACACCGCCGGTAAGGCACGACTGCTCGCCGCCCTGCTGCGCAGCATCGGGATCCCGGCGCGCCTCGTCGGTGGGCTGAAGCTCGAGGATTCGACGAAGAAGCGAACCACAATTTCCTGGGTGGAGGCGAAGCTCGGTGGCCAATGGGTACCCCTCGATCCGGGCGGCGGATACTTCGCCTGGCTGCCGAATCAGTACCTGACGTTGTATCGCGGCGATCTGCCGTTGATCGTGCACTCTGCTGGATTGAGTCTGCAATACGACTTCATCGTGCACCGCATCAGCCGCGAGTCGGCGCTTGCGCACGCCGAGCAGCGATCGCCGACACAGCCGATTGTTCACGTCCCGGTGCAGCCGGTACGCACCGTTTCGAGTTACGTCGAGCGTCCGGTGGCGACGGTGGTCGTGATCGCCGACCAGAGCATCCCCGACAGCGTCATCGAACGCATGGTCAAGGAGGCGGAAGGGGATGAGATCAACCTCGTCCTCCTGCACGCACGCTTCGAGTCGCGTTACTTCCGCGAGCAATATCTCCAGCGCCTGGTCAACAACAACCTGGCGCTGATCCGCAGCGCGCACGTGCTCCTCATCGCAACCCGCGACGACGCCGGCCTCTACGGCCTGCTGGCGCTTGGCGAAAAGGATGTCGCCCTCGGCGACATGCGGGTCGTGATCTGCGGCGATTTCCCGCGCTCCATCGGCCGCGTGCTCGGCGCCGTTCTCTATCGGCTGGTGAGCGCCGGGGAGGTTGTCCTCGTGAACCGTCCCACGGAGCTGCTCGGGTTGTGGGAGATGGTGCGCGCCAACGTCATCAACGGCGTCCCGATGGAGGAGGAAGCCAGAAAATGGGATCTCGAGCCGTTGGTTCTGAATCGCTTCGTCTATGAGGACCTGAGCTGGTGGCGGCATCAGGTCGTTTCCGCGTGGGCACGCGCCGTGCGCGCCCAGGTGCCCTTGCAGGCGCTCAACCTCATCCTCGTCCTGCCGGTGATCGCGGCGATCATCGTCGTCGTGCGCACCTTGATTGGGATTGAAACCTTCGGCACGTTCTCGCCGGTCATTGTGTCACTGTCGTTCATCACCACGGGGCTGCGCTGGGGGGCCGCCATCTTCGTGGTCATCGTCGGCATTGGCGCGCTGGTGCGCGCCGCCTTGCAGCGCGTGCGCCTGCAACTCGTGGCCCGGCTGGCAATCCTGATCGCCGTAGTGGCCGGAATCATGGCCGGCTTGACCGTGCTCGGCGCCTCGTTCGGGGTCGGTGCGCTGATGAACGTCAGCATCTTCCCCATGGTGATCATGTCGAACGTCATCGAAAACTTCGCCACCTCGCAGGCCGAGTTCGGAACCCGGGAAGCGATCCGCTTGACACTCAATACTCTCGGCCTCGCGGCGGTCTGCTACCTATTGGTGGAAACCACCGGTCTGCAATCGCTGTTGCTCGCCTTTCCGGAGCTGCTCATTTTGGCGCTGGTCGTCGACGTCGCTCTCGGTAAGTGGCGGGGATTGCGTCTGCTTGAGTACTCGCGCTTTCTCGGTCTGGCGCGTGCATCGAACCGATGGCTACGCTGATCGAACGCCTGCGCTGGATTCGTCGCGAGGCGCTCGGGTTGAACCGACGCAATCAGGACTACCTTCTGCGCTGGAATCGCCCCGCGCTGGTTGGACTGGTCGATCACAAGGTGCGGACCAAGGAGGTGCTGGCCGCGCTCGGGCTGCCGGTTCCGGAAACCTTCGCCTCGTACAAGCGCCAGCGCCAGCTGCTGGCTTTACGCGCGGAGATCGAGCGCCGCTCGCAGTTCGTGTTGAAGCCCGCGTGCGGGGCAGGGGGCGAGGGGGTCGTGGTGGTTGCCGGCCGCCGCGGCGATCGATTCGTGAAAGCAAGTGGCGCAACGCTGTCATCTGCCGACATCGTCGCGCAGGCGGCCGATATCATTGCCGGAGCCTTCTCCCTCAGCCAAGCCCGCGATGAAGCTCTTCTGGAGGATCGCCTCGCACCCGACGCGGTACTCGGCGCCTACAGCCCCGGAGGCATTCCGGACATCCGTGTTTTGATCGTGCGCGGCATCCCTCTGATGGCGATGTTGCGCTTACCGACCACTCTTTCGGATGGACGCGCCAATCTTCACGTCGGTGGCGTCGGGGTCGGCATCGACATGGCGACCGGAAGGGCCGTGCACGCCATCTGGCGCAATGTTCCGATCGTGTCGCATCCCGATACGAAACAGCCGCTGTCAGCGCTGCAAGTGCCGCACTGGGAATCCGTTCTCCTGCTGGCCGCGCGCAGCTATGCGGCCGTGCCGCTTGGTTACATGGGAGTCGACATCGTCATCGACCACGAACGCGGTCCAATGATCCTGGAGCTCAACGCCCGCCCCGGCCTGGCCATCCAACTCGCCAACCATCGCGGCCTGCGCCGGATCCTGGAAGCCGTCGAGAAGCGCCCGGTCGACGGCTTGGGTCCCGAAGCCCGGATTGAGCTGGGCCTCGATCTCGCCGGGGCACACAGCGACTTTCGGAAGTAGTAGAAGACGCTTCGCAGTAGACTTCGCTGGGGGAAAAGCGGGCCTCCTTCGGAGTCGAGCCGACGCTAGTGGCCGCTCGTCTTGCGCGAGAAACGCGATCGTAGCGCGATCACCGACTCGGAAGCCGGCATCCAGGCTGGGTGGCGGGATGGGTCCGGTTTTCGTGGGGGATGATGGATGAACAGGCACGACTTCTTTGGCAAAGCCGTGGCACCCTGCCGCTTTCTCCCACATGTCGTGGCAAGAACGATTCCGTAGTCGCTCAAGAACGTCGCCGCATACCTTCTCTCGAACCGTGGCAATGTGCTGCGAGAGACGGCCCCCGGCGTCGCGGAAGGCACGGATTGCAGGAAATCGCCGCCTCCAGCACCGAGGAAGCCACCGAATGGAGGAAATCGCCGCCTTCGACGCCTGAGCGGCCGTTTGGTGGCGGCCGTGTGGCCGCGCTATGTTGCCCCGATGTCGCAGCTCCAGCTTGCTCTCCTCCTCGCCGTTCTCTGTGTCGCGGCCTTGGCCTTGTTCGGGTGTCGGCCCTACGTGGAGGAGTTCAAGTCGCCGCTGCGACGGCTCGTCGCCGCGCTGCTTTTTGTTGGGGTCCTGACCGTCGCGGTGTTCCTGCCGGTTGCGTCGTACGGCGACATCGGCGAGCTTGCGGCGAGCGATTTGTCGGTGCCCCTCATGCTGGTGGGTCACGTGATCCTGGTTGCGTTTCTGGTGGTGTGGTGGTGGCTGCGGGGTGACGCAACCTTCGCAGAGTTCCTTCATCTCTCCACTGACGAAATCGGTCCGCGGATCGTACAGGGGATCGCCACCGGCTTTAGCGGCTGGGGGATGACGATCCTGGTCATGATCTCCGCCGTGACCCTTGTGGGCAGCCGCGGCGGGGCCGCCGACTCGAACGAGGTTCCCGTGGTCATGCTGTGGATCGCAAGGCTTCCAGTCTTGCACAAGCTGGCGATCGTGGCGGTGGCGATGACTGTCGAGGAGGCGTTCTTTCGCGGCTTCTTGCAGCCGCGCGTCGGCTGGGTGGGCTCGAGCGCGATGTTTGCCCTCGGGCATTTCTCCTATGGGATGCCGTTCATGATCGTCGGCGTGCTGACGATCTCCCTGGTGATCGGGCGCACCTTCGCGCGGCGCGACGACCTGCTGCCCTGCATCGTCGCCCACGGAGTCTTCGACGGTGTTCAGATCTTCGTCGTCCTGCCGTACGCAGCCGACCTCTTGCAGCAGTCGATCCCGATTGCGGGCTGAGCGTCATCGCCGCTACGCGGTCGCGACGAGTCTCTCGTAGAGGCCAAGATAGGCGCGCGCGGAGCGGTCCCAGGAGAAGTCGGCGCGCATCGCGTTGTTCATCAGCCTGCCCCACACCTTCGGTTGCTCGAAGGCGCGTAGCGCGCGATCGACGCACGCGAGCAGGGCGACGGGGTCGTAGGCCGAGAACTTGAACCCCGTGGCGCTGCGCGGGTCGGCATCGAGGTCGATGACGGAATCGGCGAGACCACCCGTCGTGCGCACGATAGGAATGGTTCCGTATCGCAGACTGTACATTTGATTGAGACCGCACGGCTCGTAGTGCGACGGCATCAGAAACATGTCGCTGCCTGCCTCGATCTTGTGCGCCAGCGCGTTGTCAAAACCGATGCGTACCGCGACGCGCTCGGGAAACGACGAAGCCTGCGAACGGAAGAAGTCCTGATGGCGCGCGTCGCCGCTTCCCAGGATCACCAGTTGCACCCGCTGTTGCACGAGCTCGGGGAAGGCCACGGCCAGGATGTCGAATCCCTTTTGGTCGGCCAGGCGCGAGACGATGCCGATCAACGGAACGTCTTCATCCGCCTCCAGTCCCATGATCGCTTGAAGATCACGCTTGCAGACGGCCTTGTTGCTGCGCCGCCGGCGCATGTAGTGGGCCGCGATGTAGGGATCGTGGGCGGGATCCCACTGCGAATAGTCGACGCCGTTGAGAATGCCGCTGAGCTGGGAGTGCCGGGCGCGGAGGACGCCGTCGAGCCCGCAGCCGAGCTCCGGCGTCTGGATCTCCTTCGCATAGGTCGGACTCACCGTGGTGAGTGCCTCGGCAAACAGAAGGCCGGCCTTCAGGTAGTTGATGTCGCCGAAGAACTCGATGAGCTCTGGGCTGAAGTACTTCCGGTCGAGGTTCAAGAGGTGCCAGTCTTGGCTCCAGAAGCGTCCCTGGTAGCCGAGGTTGTGGATCGTAAATACACCGCGCACCTGTTGGAGATCGGGATAGCGCTCGGCATCCGCGCGTAAGAAGGCCAGGGTCAGGCCGGTCTGCCAATCGTGGCAATGCAAGATGTCGGGTGCGCCCAGCTTCTGGAGCAGAGCCAACACGGCGCGCGAGAAGAATGCAAAGCGTTCGGCGTTGTCCTCGTAGTCGCCGTCCTCACCGTAGATGCCAGGACGCGCGAAGTAGCCATCTGCACCGATGAAGTAGACGCTGACGCCGTTCGCCACAGTCGTGCGGAATACCGAAGCCCGCACCCGTCGCGACGATACGTTGACTTCCAGCTCGATCTCGGTGGGTTCGATCCGAAGGACGAAATGCTCGATGAAGCCGTAGTTCGGAAGGATCACCGAAGCCTCGACGCCGAGCCGCGCCAGCGCAATGGGGAGGGCGCCCATGACGTCGGCCAAGCCACCGGTCTTTGCAAAGGGCACGACCTCCGATGCCGCCATTACAACGCGCATGGGCGGCTCTTAGTCGTCGAGATGTGCCCAGGACGGAGCCGTCGATGCGGCCCTCACCCTAACCCTCTCCCGTGCCGGAGATGGCACGGGAGAGGGGAGCGTGAATTCCATAGTCTTCAGTGAGCTTCGTTCGAGATCACGACGCCGCGGCCACGGCACGCAATGGTTCGCTAGACTCCAGGGCCTGCTTGAGGACCTGCTCCATGTCTTCAACGAAGATGAAGGTCATCTCCGTGCGCACCGCATCCGGCACGTCCTCGAGATCCTTTTGATTGCGCTTCGGCAGCAGCACGGTCTTGATCCCGGCGCGGTGGGCGCCGAGGACCTTTTCTTTGACACCACCGATCGGCAGCACCTTGCCGCGTAGGCTGATCTCGCCGGTCATCGCCACATCGTGACGCACCAGGCGGCCGGTCAACAGGGAAACCAGCGACGTCGCGATCGTGATCCCGGCCGAAGGTCCGTCCTTGGGAACCGCGCCGGCAGGGACGTGAATGTGTAGATCGATGCTTTCGAAGAAGTCGGGAGCGATGCCCAATTGCTGGGCGCGCGCCCGCACATAGCTCACCGCCGCCTGCGCCGACTCCTTCATGACCTCGCCCAGATGGCCGGTCAGAGTGAGCCCCTTTTTTCCTTCCATCTTGGTAGATTCGATGAACATGATCTCGCCGCCCATCGGTGTCCACGCCAATCCCACGGCGACGCCGGGCTCCTGGGTGCGCTCGGCGATTTCGGAGAAAAATTTCTCCGGGCCCAAGAGCTCACGCACCTTGGCTTCATCAATCGAAACCGGTTCGGTCTTTCCCTCGGTGTAGGCCCGCGCCACCTTCCGGCACAGACTGCCGATCTCGCGCTCCAGATTGCGCAGCCCCGCCTCGCGTGTGTAGTGGCGAATGACGTGCTGGAGACCCGAGCTGCTGAACGTGACGTGCGCTTCGGGTAGCCCGTTCTCGCTGACCTGCTTTGGAATCAAGTGACGTTGGGCGATTTGTAGCTTCTCTTCCTCCGTGTATCCGGCGAGCTCGATGACCTCCATGCGATCGCGCAACGCGGGTAGAATCGGATCGAGCAGGTTCGCGGTGGTTACGAACATGATCGTCGAAAGATCGAACGGAACGTCGAGATAGTGATCGACGAAGGTGCTGTTTTGCTCCGGATCGAGGACCTCGAGCAATGCCGACGACGGATCGCCGCGGAAGTCCGCGCCGACCTTGTCGACCTCGTCGAGGATGAACAGCGGGTTGTTGGAGCCGGCGCTGCGCAGATTCTGAATGATGCGGCCGGGGAGTGAACCGATGTAGGTGCGCCGGTGGCCGCGAATCTCGGCTTCGTCGCGCACGCCGCCCAACGATAGGCGCACGAACTTGCGGCCGAGGGCGCGCGCGATCGAGCGGCCGAGCGACGTCTTGCCGGTGCCCGGCGGGCCGACGAAACACAGGATCGGACTCTTCGAGTCCGCCTTCAGCTTGCGCACCGCGAGGAACTCGAGAATTCGATCTTTGATCTTCTCGAGGTCGTAATGATCCTCGTCCAGAACCTGGCGCGCGTGCGCGATATCGAGGTTGTCCTGGGTCGACGTCGACCACGGTAGGTTGACGAGCCACTCGAGGTAGGTGCGGACCACAGTGTGCTCGGCTGATTCTGGTGGAATGATGCGCAGGCGCTCCAGCTCGTTTTCGGCGGCCTTGCGCGCCTCGGTGGGCATATTCGCTTCCTCGAGCTTGCGGCGCAGCTCGTCGAGCTCCGCGGCGCGCGGATCGCCCTCTCCCAGCTCCTTCTGGATCGCGCGCATCTGCTGGCGCAGGTAGTATTCCTTTTGACCCTTGGTCAGCTCTGACTGCACTTGCGTCTGGATCTTCTGGCCGAGCTCCAGCAGCTCGATTTCTCGGTTGAGAGTGGCGGAAAGCTTCTCCAGTCGCTTGCGCACGTCGAGCGTGCCCAACAGATCTTGCTTCTCTTCGGGTGCAATGTTGAGGTTCGATGCCACCAGGTCGGTGAGGCGGCCTGGGTCTTTGACGCTGGCGATCACGACCTGCAACTCGTCGGGCAAGTACGGAACCATCGAGATGAATTTGGAAAACTGCTCCACCGTGTGCGCCTGCATGGCGCTCAGGTCCTGGGCGGGCTCGTAGACGTCGGTAAGGAGGCGGACCCGGGCTCGGAACGGTGCGGCTTGCACATATTCCATTACTTCCATCCGCCGCAACCCTTGCACGAGAATGCGCAGGCTGCCGTCGGGGTACTTCAGCATCTTCAGAATGCGCGCGGCGGTGCCACGCGTGAACAGGGCTTCCGGTGTCGGATCCTCGTCTTCCGGATTCTTCTGCGCGACCACGCCGAGCATGCGGTTGCCGGCCAAGGCGTCCTCGATGACCCGCAGCGAGCCGCGTCGCGAGACTAACAGCGGCACGATTGCCGAAGGAAAAACAACTACCCCGCGCAGCGGTAGGATCGGGAGCTCTTCTGGGATTGCAACGCTGCTGAGGTCTTCCTCAAAGCCGAGAAAACGTTGCCTCGTCTCGCTCTCTTCGTGTTCAGAATCACTCATAGCTCGCGAATCTAATACATGTCCCTCGGACTGCAAGGCGCTTCCACGATTAAACTATGAAGCGGATCGCGGTCGGCGGGAGGCTTGGTCTTCATTGGGGCGCGTCGAGGGCAAACCAGATCCTCTCTTGAATTACGATCGTGTCTGCGGCGAAACTGTCGAACGTTTCATGATCGAGCTGTCGAGAAGCCCAAGCAGGAGGTGAAAAATGGTAGCGGCGAAGATGGTGTACCTGTTGGCGCTAGTCGTTTGGATCGGCGAGATCGTATTTCTCTCGTTCGTGGTGGCGCCGGCTGCTTTCAAGCTGCTGCCACGCGAGCAGGCCGGCGCCTTCGTCGGCTCCACCTTTCCGATCTACTACGTGATCGGCTGCACGTGCGGCGTCCTCTTGCTGCTCTCCTGTCTGGTCTTGCGCCACGCCGCCATGTCGCCTCGCCTTTGGGGCCTCAACGCCGCCCTTATCGCAGCGATGCTGGCGGCGAACCTCTACGCCGCGGTCTTCGTGCAGCCGCGCGCGGCGGCCCTGCGGCCGCAGTTGCATGCCCCTGGAACACCCGCTGGCGTGCAGGAGGAGTTCGATCGGCTGCACCAGCTGGCGGTGACGTTGAATGGTGCGGTTCTACTCGGGGGGCTCGCCGTCTGTGGGATTACCGCTTCGGCGCTGCGCCCCTAGCGGTCTTCCATGCGTATGGCGGTTCGCGCTCTTCTCTTCGATCTCTTCGGCACGGTCGTGCATTTTGCGGCACGCGTGCCGATTGTCGAGGTTGCCGGTGCACGTTGGGTAACCACGATGGGATGGCTTCAGCCGCTGGTGGCAGAGAAGATACCGGATGTTTCGTTCGACGCGCTGCTGAACGCGCTGATGGCTACGACCGAGGAGATCGTGCGCGAACGGCCCCCCGAGTATCATGAAGTCCCATCACGAGAGCGTTTCCGCCGAGCCCTGGCGAAGGTCGGGATCTCGGGCGTTGCTGCGATGGAGACGGCACAGCAATTGTCACTCGTTCATATGCAGCATCTCGCCTCGACGACTTTCCTTCCCGAAGGCCATGCCGATGTTCTCGCCGCTTTGCAGGCGAAGTACCGTCTCGGCCTGGTGTCCAACTTCGACCACGGTCCCACGGCGAGGCGGGTCTTGGAGATGCATGGCATAGACCGCTACTTCGAAGTGATCTTGATCTCGGACGAGTTCGGTCGTCGCAAGCCGCATCGCTCCATCTTCGACGCCGCCTGCGAGCGTTTGCAGGCTACGAGCAGCGAGGCGCTGTTCATCGGCGACAATCCAAAGGAAGACATCGCTGCCGCCCACGCCGCCGGTCTGACGCCGGTGTGGGTGAGCGCCGCCGAAGAACCCGCAACGACCGAGGCCCGCTTCGTGATTCGCAGCCTTCGTGAATTGCCCGGCATTCTCGGCTCGCTCTGAGGCTTGCAGAAGCAATAGAATCGGGAAGGGAAGTGCCGCTTACTTTACCGCCGTCGGTGTTCCCGGCGACGGCGTCGCGACGCTGGTTCTGGTCTGAGTCGCGATCGCTGCGGTTCGTGTCGCATCGTTGCCACGCGTCGGCGTCGACGCCGTTGCCGTCGCGCGCGGCGTTGCTGCGGTCGTGCCTCTCGTCGGCGTGAGCTCCTCGCCCGTCGGTTGTTGGCCGGCAGCGTCTGCGTTCGGCAGCGCTTCGGCGCCTGGACCTACCGGTTCGATCGGTGCCGCCGTGTGTTGCGAAAGCGGCGCGAGGGCAGGGCGACCGTCTGTCGGGCGCAGAGCCGCGGTTGGCTTGGGTTGATTGCCGATCGGCGTCGCCAGCGGGGCAGCTCGTGTGCCGCCTTGCTCGGCGCCCGGAATCGTGATGCCTGCACCCGCCGGCGCCGGCGCCGTGCCTCCGCCTGTCGGCGCCGACTCCGAGTCGTCGCTCTTGCGGATCGACAGCACGGCTCCTTGCGCTGCGATCGGGCTCTCCTGCCCGTTCTTGTCCGAACCTGTAACCGCGGTGAAAGCAAAGGAACAGGTCGCTCCGGGTGGCACGCGCAGGACCTCGAACCCGCAGCAGAAGAGTGGCCCGTTCGGGATCGGGCTCATGTCCGAGAGGGCAACGATCATGACTCGGGTGCGCCGGCTCAGGAATGAGGTGAGGACTGATTTGCCCGTCCCCGGGTTCGCGGAGCACTGCGGGTTGCCGGAGGCGCCGAGTATGGGAAAGACACAGCGGTCGTCCCATTGGAAGTCGAGCATCATGCCGACAGCCTTGCTGTTTCCCGACAACGCGGCGCACATCTCGACGGTGCCACCCGGATCGGCTTGATTCGCTGCGAGCGCGACGTGCGTCGCGATCGCGGCGTGCGCGGAAGCCACAAGTACCAGAACGGAAAGCGTGATGGTGGCGATTCCTGTCCTCATGATGCGACGATACCAGATCACGTCGGCGTGGCGCTACAGCTCGGACTTTGCCATGTTCGGGTGTTCCTTCAGCTCAAGGAGGTTCGTATGCAGTGTGGAGTGACGATGTTCGCGACCGACTACGCGATTCGCCCCGATGACCTCGCGCGCGAAGCTGAAGCGCGCGGCTTCGAATCGGTCTGGTTCCCCGAGCACACACACATCCCCACCAGCCGGCGCAGCCCATGGCCGGGAGGACCGGAGTTGCCCAAGGAGTACTGGCACTCCTTCGACTTGTTCGTCGCCTTGTCGATGGCGGCCGCGGTGACCAAGCGGATCAAGATCGCCAGCGGCATTTGTCTGCTTGTGGAACGCGATGCGATCACCACCGCCAAGGAAGTGGCAAGCTTGGATTTTCTGTCCAAGGGGCGGGTGCTGTTCGGCATCGGCGGCGGCTGGAACGCTGAAGAGATGGAGAACCATGGCACCAACTTCCAGAGCCGCTGGAAGCTGCTGCGCGAGCGCGTCGAGGCGATGAAGAAGATCTGGACCGAGGACGAGGCGTCGTACCACGGTGAGCTCGTCGACTTCGATCCGATCTGGTCGTGGCCAAAGCCGGTGCAGAGCCCACACCCACCAATCCTTCTTGCCGGGCACACGTCAAAGACCTTGGACCGCGTCGTCAAGTACGGCGACGGCTGGCTGCCGATTGAAGCTCGCGCCGGAGACCTGGTTGCGAACATCGGGGAGCTGCGCCGTCGTGCCGTGATCGCGGGCCGCGATCCGAAGACGATCACGATCACGATCTACGGCTGTCGGCCCGATGAAGAGGTGATTCGGAAATACAAGGAGAGCGGCGTTGAGCGGGTCATATTCGGGCTCCCGCCAGCAGCACGCGAGACGGTGCTGCCGTTGATGGACGATTACGCCGAGCTCGCCCGCAAGCTCGCCTGATGCCGGCGTCGGGCGTCGGATCAGCGGACGAAGACCGCCTAAAGGCCAATGCCGGTCGGTTAAGGACTTGGAATGCCGTTGGAGTACCGCCTTTAGGCGGCGCATA
>ORJL010195845.1_pt1 | contig 11789 bp, 10 predicted proteins | sample 1779941 | NCBI WGS metagenome assembly ORJL01 (sample SAMEA104232317, study PRJEB22302) | groundwater metagenome | biome: forest; feature: aquifer; material: groundwater | place: USA | collected 2011-08-07 | depth 5.8 m
CGCGCCGCCTGGATCGCTGCGCCAATTCCGCCGGTGCCCGCTCCGGCGACGATGACGTCGTAATTCGCACGCAGGGAATCAGGCGGGGTACTCACAGGAACGGGATCTTCTCCACGCGAAATTCCGGCACCGCCCAGCCCGATGACCAGCGTCCACGCGACGGTTCGGCGGATGCGCCGTCTAAGCGGTCCTCCTCGAGCGATGGTTCTACTCGGGCGGCTGGTGTTCATCATCCGAGACAGAGACGATCTGCAACGGAATTTTCTTTATTCTGCAAGAGTTTTCAGTCTAATGAAAAATATTTCAGCTAAACGGCCCTCCGGCGGAGGGCTGCGAAAAACGAGAAACCCATGAGTCGGCGCATTACCCTCAAGGCCATTGCCAACGCAGCGAAAGTCAGCGTCGCGACCGCCTCCCGGGCGCTGAATAAAACCGGAAGCGTCAGCCCAGCCGTGGAGCGCCGGGTCAAGGCGGCGGCACTCAAGCTGGAAGCCAGGAGCGCCGGCCAGCGACGGACCACGCAGATGCTCTGTTTCCTGTTGGCGAACCGGCCCATGCTGCACCCGTTTCATGCGCAGGTCCTGATGGGGGCGCAGGCGATGGCCGCGGAGCATGGGGCCCACATTCTTTTCCATCCGTGCCAATATAGTGCGGACGTTGCCGTCACCGATATCCGACTGCCGGTGTTGCTCGAACCCCGCGGCATGATTGACGGGTATATCGTGGGCGGAATGAACACGCCCAATCTCCTGGCGCTTTTGCGGGAAACGGAAGTCCCGTTCGCGGTGCTGGGCAACAATGTTCTCGGCGAGTGGAAACCGGAGCAGTGCGATGTGATTTGGATGGACGACGCCGGCGGCGGCCACGAGCTGACGCGCCACCTGCTGGGTCTTGGGCATCGTCGAATCGCGTTCCTGGGCAGCCGGCGGTTCGCGTCGATCCGCATGCAACAGGGCTGCTGTCGCGCGATGGCAGAAGCCGGGCTGGAGCCGGTCCTGCTCGAAAGCGACTCCCTCGACGAAAGGGAATCCGGATTTCTGGCGGCGAAGCGGCTGTTTTCGCAGGGGGGCGGCGTGACGGCGATCCTTTGCTATAGTGATCCGGCGGCCCACGGCGTCTTGGAGGCGGCGAACGGCTGCGGTCTGCGCGTGCCGGACGATCTCAGCATCGCCGGGTTTGGCGATCGGCCCGAAGCCTCGGCCATGCATCCGGCCCTCACCACGGTCTGGGGCTACCCCGACCAGGTGGGACGCCGGCTCGCAGAAATGGTGTTGCAGCGAATCGCCCATCCCACCGCCCCACCTCGAAGCGCCGTCCTGCCCACCCGCCTGATCCGGCGGGAGTCGTGTGGCCGCGCGCCAGTCGCTGCCGCCGCCCACTCGTCCGCCGGCACGCCGTGAACCGCGTTGCGCTGTGCCGGCAGTATCGGGAATTGTTGCTGGAGGGCGTCGTGCCGTTCTGGGCCAGCCATGGCGTCGATCGCGAGCATGGCGGGGTGCTGTCCTGCCTGACGGAATCCGGGGAGCGAATCAGCACCGACAAATATATTTGGTCGCAAGCCCGCTGGGTGTGGGTCTGCGCCGCTCTCTATAATCGAATCGAGCGGCGCCCTGAGTTTCTGCAGTGGGCCCGTGAAACGATTGAGTTTCTGCTCCGGCATGGCCGGGACGATCACGGTCAGTGGGTCTATCGAACGACGCGCGACGGCGGGATCCTCGAAGGCGCCACGAGCATCTACTCGGATTGTTTCGTCGTTTACGGTCTCAGCGAATATTGCCGGGCCGTTCCCGACGCGAGGTGCCTGGCGCTGGCCCGGAGCACGTTTGCGGAGATCCAGCGGCGCGTCGAAGCGCCCGGCTTCTCCGCCACCGCCCCCTACCCGCTGCCACCAAACCGCCGCAACCATGGCGTGCCGATGATCCTGACGGAGGTCGCCCACGAACTCGCCCGGACGACGGGCGATTCGGCGATCGGCGCGGCGGCTGATGAATATTCCCGGCGCGTGATGCAGTATTTCGTTCGGCTCGAACGAAAGTGCCTGCTGGAATTCCTGGACCGCGATTACCGCGAAGTTCCCGCCCCCGAGGGAACGTTCGTGATGCCGGGCCACGCGATCGAGTCGATGTGGTTCACGATGCACCGCGCCCGAACGCGAAACGATCTCCCGACGATCCGCGCCGCCGCCGAGGTCATCCGCTGGCACCTGGAAAAAGGCTGGGACGCGGACCACGGCGGCTTGCTCCTGGGCATCGACGCCGAGGGAAACCCGCCCTTCTTCCCTCATAGCGACACCAAGATTTGGTGGCCGCACACCGAGGCGCTGTACGCCTTGCTGCTCACGCACACGCTGACGGGCGAGCGCTGGAGCGAGACCTGGTATGAACGCGTGCACGCCTGGGCGTTCCAGCACTTCTCGATGCCGGAAACCGGCGAGTGGCGGCAACGCCTCGATCGGCGCGGCCACGCCATGAACACCGTCGTCGCCCTCCCGGTGAAGGATCCGTTTCACCTGCCCCGCATGTTGATTCTCGGCCTCGAACTCCTCGCACCTCATTGACCCGTGAAAAAGATCCTCGTCGTCCTCCTCGTGACCATGTCGGTGAACCTGCTGCCTGCGGCCAGTCCGTTTTGCGCCGACGAGCAGGCCACCCGCGACTACTTCCACCGACTCTGCGATTACATCGTCGCGGAAAAGAAGGACGTCCCCGTGATCTTCACCGCGGGCTATTACATGCGCGATCTGGTGGCCGGCTATACGATCTTCGGCGACCGGCGCTACCTCGACACCGCCATCGCCTACGCCGACCGGCTGCTCGCCAAGCAGTCGGAGCGCGGCTACTGGCAGACCGGCTACGGGCGAATCTACCTCGCGGATACGGCGAGCGCCCTCGGGCTGTTCATCGTCCTCTACAACCACGTGGACCGGGATCGCCAGAAAAAATACCTCGCGGCAGTGCAGCGTTACGTGGACGCGATCGAACACGACGGCATGATCCGGCCCTCCGGCGCGCTGGATGTGGGGCTGAAGACCGACGCGGGCGGCGCCGCCACCGTGCCCTACGACCAGGATTACACCACCTCGTCGTCGCTCACGGGCGGCGAGATCTTCACGTGGATGTATCATGCCACCCGGCAGGAGAAATACCGCCAAATCGCGTACCGCACCCAGAAGTGGATCCTCTCGACGATGCGCGAGGACGGCGTGATTCCCTACAACCATCCCGGCGGCAAGTCGGACCTCCGGATCAAGGGTGATGCGAAGAACGATTTCATGCTCTGGACCAACTCGCTTTACCTCAACTCGGCCTACGTCGGCGAGGGGCTGCTTTCCTTCGATCTCTATTGCGGCAAACCCGAGTGGCAGCGGGAGGTGCGGGCGAAGATCAGGCCGCACATCGACTACGTTCTGAAAACGCAGAATCCCGACGGCACCTGGGCGCCGCCGGGCGACTGGGATCAGAAACGCAGTCCCGGGATCATCAACTTTATCGTTTGGTACTACCTCAATGTCGAAAAAGACCCGCGCATCCCGCGGGCCACGCAGAAATTCGCGACGTTCATCCTGAACCCCGCCAACGGAAAAACGTTCGGCCTGATTAACGCCGGCGCCACGCCGGAGCCCAAGGCCCAGATTTCCTATGACTGCGTCACCGGCCTGACCGGCCGGGCGCTCGCGGACATGCTCAAACCCGGAGTGGATGCCCAATGGTAGTCAAAGCGCATATTCTGCGGGACGCCCGGCTCGATGGCTGGCGCGAGCGCATCGTCGGTCGCTGGTCCTATCGCGAACTCGCGGCGGATCCGAAGTGGTTTCAGGGTTGGATTAGTTTCGATGCCGTCGCGTTCCATCCGCGTGATCGCAAGATTTACTGCGGACTGAACTCGTTCGACGGCGATCTGCTTTACCGATTCGACCCGGCGACCGGGCAATTCGAATGCCTCGGCACCAAGCAGTGGACCGACGCCTACGACGTCAAAATACACCGCACGATCCTGCACAATCCGAACGACGACTGCCTCTACTTCGGGACGTCGCTGTTGCACGATCTGGATCACCAACAACGGGCCAAGGGCGGCAAACTGGTGCGATTCGATCCGGCCCGGGGAACGTATGAACTGCTGGATGTCCCCGCTCCCCGCCTTTACCTCCAGTCCATCGCCGCCGACTGGCAGCGCAACCTCATCTACAGTTTCACCTATCCGGCCGAAGCGGTCCACCAGACTGATATAAAGACACGCCAGTCGGCGCTCGTCGCTTATATCGGGAACGCGCTCACGTTTGCCCAGCCCCATAACGCCGTCGTGGATCGCCACGGCTGGCTCTGGGGCACCTGGGCGGAAACGCGCGCGTGGGACGAATGCGCGGGTCCCCAGCCCATCCGGCTTTTCAAGTACCACCCCGACAAGAACGAACTGGTGGGGTTCGACCACGGGCTGCCGCACTGGACGGACCACGCGCAACTGCTGGCCGATCCCTCACCGGCCGTCACGATCAGCCACGCGCTCGGCGAAACCCGTCACCGCCAGGACTTCGGCTTCTGCGACTCGATGGCGTACGACGGCATCCGCTATATTTATGCCGGCACGGTCGCGGGCGTGCTTTGCCGGATCGACACCGAGTCGGGCCACGTCGAGAAGCTGGCAAACGCCGTGACGACCGGTCGGTTTCCGGCCATGGCCATCCGCGATGGCGTGCTCTACGGCGCCGGCGGCATGCATGGTCAGACGCAGCTGATCCGGTGGCCCACCCGCTCCGAGAAATTCGAGCGGTTTGGTGAACTCGAGGACAAGTCCATCGGCCAGCGGCCCGCGCGCATTCATGAACTGGCGGTCGATGACCAAGGTCGCGTCTACCTCGGCGAAAACGACAACCACGAGCGATCGAGTTATCTCTGGTCGGTCGCCTTCGACTGAACGGCATGAACCGAAGTCTCAAGATCCCGAAACTGCGCTGGATCATCGCCGGGCTGCTGTTGGTCATCACGCTGATCAACTATACCGACCGGATGACGCTCTCCGTCCTGATCGGAGACGTCAGCAAGGACCTCAGCCTGGGCCCCGATGATTACGGGCAGATCGTCAGCCTGTTCTTCCTGGCCTACGCGATCATGTATGCCATTTCCGGCTATGTGGTGGATCGGCTCGGGACCAAGGTGGGCATGGCGTTCTTCGCCTGCGCCTGGTCGATTTCGCAGATGCTGCATGGGCTGGTGACGGGCAAGTGGTCGCTGGCGGGATGTCGCTTCGCGCTCGGCCTGACCGAGCCCGGCAACTTCCCCGCCGCCACGCGGGCGATTCGCGAATGGTTTCCAGCGGAACAACGCGCACTGGGCGTCGGCATTTTCAACGCAGGCTCCTCGCTCGGCGCCGCCGTGGCCTCGCCCGTCGCCGCCTGGCTGGCGCTCAACTATGGCTGGCGGTCAGCTTTCTTCTTCACCGGCGCGCTCGGCCTGATTTGGGTGATTCTGTGGTGGATTCTCTACCAGCCGCCGCAGCGCAATCGCTGGCTGAGCGAGAAGGAGTCGGCCGAACTGACGGCCGCCGGCGTGGTGGCGGAATCGCCGGCGGCAAAGGTGCGCGTAAACTGGCGCGGGGTACTACGGAGCCGGCCGTGCCTGACGCTGATTCTCGTGCGTTTTCTTTCCGATCCGGTGATCTATTTCGTGATCGTGTGGTTTCCTGCTTACCTGCAAAGGGAGCGGGGCTTCGACCTGTCGATGATCGGCAAATACGCCTGGGTGCCGTTCGTCTTTGGCGACATCGGGTATATCTTCGGCGGCTGGATTTCCGGCCGGTTCATGCGGGCCGGTTGGAGCCTTCCAAAATCGCGCAAAGTGGCGATGGCCGTGGGCGCCTCGCTGCTGCCGGTGGCGGTCCTGGTGCCGTTGGTGCCCTCCGCCGCGCTGGCCATCGCGGCCACCAGTGTGGCGGTCCTCGGTCACGCGATCTGGGTGGCCAACCTGCTGACTCTGCCAGCCGATATCTTTCCCCAATCGGAGGTCGGCACTGCCGCCGGTTTGTCCGGCATGGGTGGAGCCATCGGCGGCGCGCTGGCCAACCTCGTCACCGGCTATATCATCGCCCACTACACCTATCTTCCGATTTTCATCTGGGCGGGCCTGATGCATCCCCTTTCGCTCTTGCTGGTCTGGCGATTGCTGCCATCGCGGGTTTTCGAGCTCCCCGGCGCGCCGGCGGCTGGTGAAGCTCGAACCGCCGGTTCCGCTCACTGATGGCGAAGACTGCCGTCGCTGGGATGCGTCGAGCGTCTCCGCATTTGCAACGCACAATCGGCGGGTTCCGCTTTTGCCACGCGATACTTGAGATGCGTGACGCCGGGGCCTTCGAGCGTGCGGGTTGGTTCCAGTTTCACATTCCGCCCGTCGATCCGCTCCAGTAGCCGCGCGCGGGCGCCGAGCAGGCGCGGCACAATGTGAACCACTCGGCTTAATTCGGAATCTCGGGCTCGACGAGCCGCGCGAGCTGCACGAGCGATTCCTGCCAGCCGAGGTAACACATCTCCGCGGGAATGACGGCCGGCACGCCTGCCTGCACGATGCTCAGGTCGGTCCCGCACGAAACTTTCTTCAGGTCGACCGTCACGTGGATTTCGCCCGGCAGATTCGGATCATCGAACTTGTCCGTGTAGTGGAGGTGTTCGTGCGGCACCAGTTCCAGATACCGGCCACCGAACGAGTGGGCCTGGCCCGTCGTGAAGTTCGTGAACGACATTTTGAAGGTGCCGCCGACCTTCGGCTCCAGGTGATGGACCCTGGCGGTGAAGCCGTAGGGCGGAAGCCACTTGGTCATGGCATCGGCGTCGAGGAACGCGCGATATACTTTCTCGGGCGTCGCACGAAGGACGCGGTGAAGACGGATGGTGTGGGTGGACATGGTGGGTGGGGATTACTCTTCGGGTTTCAATCCTACGACGTATGGATCCGCGGCGGGCGGACAACACTGTCGAGACGAGGATATCGTTTCTTCCGGCTGCGCTTTCAAGCCATGGAATTTCCACCGACGCAAATCCTCAGGAACTCGCCTCGCGGGACTTTCTTCTAGCCAAGCATCGCGCGTTTCGTGATACACGGACTTCTTGTCCGCCCCTCCACCCGGGAGGGAATTGCGCTGATGTCACCCATTCCACCCAACGAAAGCGTCATCCTGCTCGATCCGCATCCGCGCCGGATCGACCGGATTTTCGATGAACCCACGAAGCGGCGGCTCGAGCGGCTCGGCCGGGTGATCTGGCACGACGGCGCGGCGGCCCCCGCCGAACACATCGACCGGTACTTGCCGCAGGCGATTGCGCTGATTGGGCAATCGCCGCTCGATCAGGCGCGACTCGGCCGCGCGCCACACCTGCGGGCAGTCTTCAATGTCGAAAGCAATTTTCTGCCGAACATCGACTACGCCGAGTGCCACCGGCGCGGGATCCCGGTCCTCTCGACTGCTCCCGTCTATGCGCGGCCGGTCGCCGAGTTGGTGCTCGCGATGGCCATTTCGCTCGCCCGGCGCATGCACGAGGCCGACGCGGCGCTGCGCGCCGGCCAGGAATTCAAGGGCGACAACCACGACTCGTTTCTCCTCCACGGGAAACCGCTCGCGCTGGTCGGAGCGGGCAACCTCGGCCGGGCGTTGCTGCCCCTGCTCCGGCCGTTCAGCCGGGAAATTCTCGTCCATGACCCCTGGATACACCCGGCGGTCCTGCGCGAGATGGACGTGATTCCGGTGTCGCTGGACGAGTGCTTCAGCCGCGCCCGTGTCGTCTTCCTGCTCGCGGCCAACACCAGTGAAAATACGGGGCAGATCGGCGCCCGCCATTTCGCGAGCATGGCCCGGGGCAGCGTGGTCATCCTCGCGAGCCGGGCTGCCCTGGTGAATTTCCCCGAGCTGCTCGCGGCGGCCCGCAGCGGCCAAATCCGCGCCGGCATCGACGTGTGGCCCGAGGAACCCATCCCACCCCACGAGCCGGGCCGGACCACGCCGAACACGCTGCTGCAGGCGCACCGCTGCGGCAGCGTGCCGGAAATCCAACCGCTCATCGGCCAGTTCGTCGCCGACGATTTGGAGAACATTCTCGCCGGCCTGCCGCCGCAACGCTGCCAGCGCGCCGTCCTCGAAACCGTGCTCAAGCTGCGCAGCATTCCCGTGGGCGCCTGGTCGCTCAGCGACCCGCGGCCCCGCTAGCCTGCGCGAGCACTCATTGTCTTTGCCGTAACGTTGCCGCCCCATCCCACGAAATGGGATTGGGCTTCAGGCGAGAAGAAACCGGCTCGTGGCGACGAGCGCCAGCGAGTCGTCTGGCGCGCTTTCGGCTCGCTGGGCGCTCGCCGCCACATGGGCTCCGGCGCATGCAACAAACTCCGACGCTGCGCGTCCCACCGGCAGGACCCATCTTCTCGTGAAAACGCCCGCTTTGCTCAAAGTCATCATCGCCGGACTGAGTCTCGGCCTCGGCTCGTGTTCGACTTCTCCCCTGTCGCGCATTGACCAGAATCGCGCCAAATACGAATCGTGGCCGCTGGAGGTGCAGGAAGCCGTGCTCAACGGCGAGGCGCGCAAAGGCATGACCCGCGAGCAGGTCGAGATGGCGCTCGGCAAACCATCCGAAATCGTCACCCGTTCCGCCACCGGCGACGACGAAGTGTGGGTTTACCGCAAAGGGGGCGGAATGGGATCGTCGCTGCTGAACAGCACCGGCGTTTCCCTTGGCACCGGAATTGGGGGCGTGGGCGTCGGCACCGCGGTCGGGGGCGGTGGCCGCGGACAAACACCCGAGGAAAAGGAAGTGGTTTTCAGCCAGGGCGTCGTCGTGCGCAGCGGCTGATCGCCGCCACCGTCCTCGCGCCAGGCGAAGAATTCCCGCCATACAGAACGTCACTAGTCCGCGCAGTTGTGGGCGGAGGTGCCCTCACCCCGCGGGATGGCGCCCTCGCCGCCTGCAACTCGCGCGGTGGGGGCACCGCGCCCGCAACAAACGATGCCGGTCACTTATGACGTCCGGTCTAACACCTCACCGGCTGTCCGCGCTCACCGGCTCCATCGGTTTGCCGCACCTCGGCATACCCGCGCGCCAGGGCAATCGCGAGCGCGTCCGTGCGCACCGGCTTCGTCAGGAAGTCATTCATGCCAGCGGCAAACGCGCGCTCGCGATCCGCCTGCATCGCGCCGGCGGTCAACGCGATGATCCACGGCCGCGTGGCCGTGCACTGCTTCGCGCGAATTCGCCGCGTCGCCTCACAGCCGTCGAGTTCCGGCATCTCGATGTCCATGAGGATCGCGTCGTAGTCGGCCAGTTCGAGCGCGGCGAGCGCCTCGAGCCCGTTGCCGACAGTCGTCGCGCGATACCCGAGCCGTTGCAGCAGCAGGCTCGCCACCCGCTGGTTGACGGGATTGTCCTCGGCGATCAGCAGTCGCAGCGGACAACGCTGGCCGAGCGTCGTGTCCACCACCTCAGCCGCGGGCGGGGTCGAGGGTGCGACCGGCGCGAGCTGCGGCGCGACGAGCACCGTGAAATAGAACGTGGAGCCGCGGCCAACTTCGCTCTCCGCCCACATCAAACCACCCATGATGTTCGCGAGCCGCTGGCTGATCGCCAGGCCCAGCCCGGTGCCGCCGAAACGTCGCGTGGTGGAAGCATCGACCTGGGAAAACGACTTGAACAGCCGTTGCATCCCATCGGCTGGAATCCCGATGCCCGTGTCGCGCACCGAAAATTTCAGGCGCTGCCGCGGCTTCGTCGACTCGAACGGCTCGGCGGTCACCGTCACCATCACTTCGCCGGAATCGGTGAACTTGATCGCGTTGCTCACCAGGTTGACGAGAATCTGCCGCAGCCGCGTGGCATCGCCCGCGACGTGGTTGGGCACGTCGGGTGCGACGGTACGGTCCAGCCGGATCTTCTTTTCGCGCGCCGACACGGCGAACAAGTCCAGCGCATCGTCGACGCACTCGCGCAGATTGAACGGCGCCACTTCCAGCTCGATTCGGCCCGCCTCGATTTTCGAGTAGTCGAGAATATGGTTGATGATGGTCAGGAGGGAATCGCCCGACGATTCGATCGTGCCGACATAATCGGCCTGCACGGGTGTGAGCGGCGTGTCGCGCAAGAGCGCGGTCATGCCGATCACCGCGTTCATCGGCGTCCGGATTTCGTGGCTCATCGTCGCGAGGAACTCGGATTTGAGCCGCGAAGCCTCCAGCGCTTGATCGCGCGCCCGCGCCAGGTTTTCCTCGAGCCGCTTGCGCTCGGTGATGTCCTCGATCTGCGCAACGCCGTGCAACGGCTGCCCGGCCGCATCGCGCACGAGCGAAGCGGTGAGTCGGATCCACACGATGTGCCCATCGCGGTGGAGATAGCGTTTCTCCATCTGGTAAAACCGCCGCCGGCCCTCGATCAGCTCCCGCAGCAACGCGAGGTCGGCTGCGAGATCATCCGGGTGCGTGATGTCCTGAAAGGTTTTTTCCCGCAGCTCGGCGTCGCTGTTGCCGACGATGTCGCACAGGGATTTGTTCACGCGGAGCCAGTGGCCGTCGAGCGCCACCATCGCCATGCCGATGCCCGCGAATTCGAAGGCGTGACGGAAGCGCTCTTCACTCGCCGCGAGCTCGGCCGTCCGCGCGGCGGCGATGGCGTTGGCGCGGCGGCCGACGGATTGCAGGCTCGTCACGAGCCCGGCGAGCAGAAGGGTCGCGAGCGCCAGGCTGCCCGCCGCCCAGGTGGCCGGGGTTTTCTCGGCCGGCGGGAAACTGGTCCCGCGCCGCCAGCCGAGTTGGAAAGGCTGGCCGGCAATCACCATCTCGGTCACGCGCTCGAAGCGCGGGAGCGGACCGGAGCCGGCGCCGTCCGAGGCGTAGAGCAGCCGCTCGCGGTCGAGCCCTCCCGCCTCGAAAAAATGCAGGCGGAGCGTCCGCTCCATCGGCCCGAGCACGCCGTCGAGGAAGATATCGGGATAAACCTGCGCATACACCCAGCCGAGGTGCGCCGCGCGGCGTTCCTCCAGCGTGTCCAGTTTGGCGCCCTTGGCGTAAAGCGGCACGTAGAGCAGCAGTCCCGCCCGCCGCTGCGTGTCGCGCGAACCGGGAATGCGACGGTTGATTTGGGGCTGGCCGGTGTCGCGGGCGAGTTCAGCGGCGCGGCGGCGACTCGGTTCGGTGGCGATATCGCGGCCGGTCGACGGCTTGTCGACCGGGTTTCCCTCGACGTAGGTGATAAGGTATTTCGGGTCGCCCGCCGGGCCGGGCCGCGTCGCCGGAAACGGCACGATTTCCGGTTTCAACTCGCCATCCCTCCGCACGCGCGCCTTCCATTCCTCGACCCGATCGGGCGTGACGACGAGGATGACGCCGAGGCCGTTGATGCCCGGGTAACGCTTGCTCAACTGCAGCGACGCCGCATACACGCGCCACTCGTCGCGGTCGACCGACTTCGAGGCGGCGAAAAAGCTCGTGCCGCCATGGAGCGCGTCCACGTAGTTGGTCATCCGGACGCGGATGGCCGCCTGCGCTTCCGCAACGCGCTCGCCGAAAAACTCCTCCTGCCGCCGCAGGGCATTGCGCTCGAGCAGCAGGTACAGCCAAAAGCTGAACGTCCACCCCGCGAGCAGCAGCAAGATTGGCAAGAGCCGCGCCGCAGTCGCCCGCGAAGCCGGTACCTCCCCGGCAACCGGGAAACCGGCAGCGGTGCGCGTCAAAGCATTGGCATGAGCGCCGTCGCTCATGGATGGGATGTGGGTGGGATCCGCACTAGGCTAAGTCGATCTGGAGATGCGCAAGTGAGGGGCAAA
>ORJL011212092.1_pt1 | contig 11789 bp, 16 predicted proteins | sample 1779941 | NCBI WGS metagenome assembly ORJL01 (sample SAMEA104232317, study PRJEB22302) | groundwater metagenome | biome: forest; feature: aquifer; material: groundwater | place: USA | collected 2011-08-07 | depth 5.8 m
AGCGCGCCAGCGCCATCCTCATCGACACGGGACCGATGCTGGGCGTCGCCAAGAAGTATCTGGAGACGTTCGGATTACGCGCCGTCTACGTTCCGGCCGATGTTTTCATGGAGCAGACGCCGCCCATTCTTCTGAGCGACAATGCGCTGTTCCTCTCCAACTACGCGATCTCCGAGTGCGGCCGCGAGATGCAGATGGCGTACATAACCCACGTCATCAAGCACTGCCCGCGCGGATACGTGCGGTACAATCACCACCCGAAGTCGAAGGGCATGGACTCGGCAGAGTTCGCCCAGCAGGTTGAGGGCGTCACGGGCAAGCGCGTCACGGTCGGCATTGAGATACCGGGCTCAGGGAACTGCGTTCTTCTGACTTGGGGGAAAGACTGATGCCGGTGCAGATCAGGTACATGGGGAGGCTTGGGAACGCTGTCGGGATTTATTCAACGAGCCGCCTTTTTGCCGAGGACAACGATCTCATCCTTGAGTCGCCGTTCCCCTGGCCAAACTTCTTTTCGACCACCCCTTGCGCCAGCGGCGCGCGGGAGGTCGGCAAGGAACCTAAAGAAACGAAGATCCTCGACGACCACAACTTCGAGATGGTCAACTGCGCTCCGATCGCCAAGTACATCATGCAGGGTTACTTCCAGAAATCCGCCTGGTTGATTCCGAACCGCGACCGCATCCGAAACTTCTTCCGGTTCCCGCAGACGAACTTCGACGCGGATGGACGCATTCAACTCAACTATTCGCGCATGGTTCCGTGGAATGAGATTCCGAAGAACACCCAAGACCTCTACTACCACTGCCGCATGACAGATGGTGCGACTTTGGCGAATCTGAATCACATTGTTCATCCAGAATGGCACGAGGAGGTCTTACGCTGTTACGCCAAGGACTTCCGGCGCGTAATTGTGATTACCGATGATCCTGCGGCGTGGGGGTACTTCGACGTGTTCAAGAAGTACGGCGCGATCATCAAATCGCAGACCGTGCCCGAGGATTTCATCGAGCTGATGACCGCCGAGAACATCGTCCAGGCGCCGAGTACGTTCTCCTGGTTCGCGAGTCTTCTTGGTCACGCGAAGTTTGTTGTCCAGCACGATCCATTCGTTACGATTCCAGAGGTAAAACTCGACTGGCCCGGCGCGACCAAGATTCGGGGCGGATATCTTAATGGGAGGTGCAAATGAACTTTCGACTCAGAGCCCAACAGCCCGACTACCACGTCCACCCCACGGGCCAGTTTCTCGTGCCCAATTCCCCAGCGCCTAAGAAGAGGATCGCGCTGCCGCCCGCGGCACCTCCCCCGCCGAACGTGCCGCTCAAGGTCGGCGGGAGACTCCTGGATTCCGTGGGTTCCTACGGCAACATCTTCCCTGTTCTTTTCAAGCACATTCCTCCAGGCCGTGGGACGGACGGGTCTATCGTCATCCATGCCGGGGCCTGCCGCGGGGTCGAGTCGCAGATTCTCTACAACACCTACTGGCGCGAGTTCGTGGCGATCGAGCCGGACAGCCGCAACATCCAGGACCTCCGGCGCGCGCTGCATGACGTTGAGCAGACGCACGGGTTCCGGGCGCATGTGTGGCCCTTCGCGGTTTCCGATCACAATGGCCGCGTAACGCTGCATATCTGCAACAACAAAGACGGTTCGCCGTGGTCGGAGTCGAACACGATCAAAGAGGTCTTGCTCCATCACCAGCAGTCGCCCGAACTGGACTGGTCTAGCGAGCAGGAGGTGGGCTGCTGCTGCCTTGACTCGCTCTGGTTCAATATGGACGAGCCCGTCGTCCACCTGCTTTTCAGTGATGTGGAGGGTGCTGAGAAGGAGATGATTACGGGCGCGCAGGACATGCTTAGGAAGACGCGCTGGTTCTTCACGGAGTTCTCACACGCCGAGCGCTATGAAGGCGCGCTGGGCCTCGAAGATACGTTCAAGATGCTTCCGGGCAAGTGGGAGCCCGTCTGCTGGTGGAACCACGGTCACTTCGGAGACGCATTGTTTAAGAACTTGGAGGTCTAATGATTACGGTTAAGTATTCAGGACGCTTCGCGAATTGCGTGTTCCAGTATTGGGCCGCGGCGCTCTTCGCGCTCAAGAACGACCTCAATCGCGACGCCGTGTGGCCCATGGGTGATTGGGTGGGCCTGAACGGGGCATGGTTTGCGCCACAGCAGATTCAGGATTACGGGGCATCGGAGACCATCACCGACGACAATTTCGAGGAGTGGCTGGCACGTCCGAAAGAGGAAGTCCCGCAAAAGATGAACTACCACTTCACCGGCTACTTCCAGCGCATGGACCTGCTCAACGAGCACGTGGACTTGCTGCGCAATCTCTTTAGCTGGAGGAAGGTTGAGCCCCTAGACGACGACTCCATTTGTATGCACGTCCGCCTGGCCGACCATGGCGCCGGCCGCCTGTACCTGGACCCACAGTGGTACGTCTCTATTTTGGAGCAGGAGACGTTCAAGAACCTCGTCATCTGCACGGACGACCCCAACGCGACGGGGCACTTCGACGCTTACCGGAAGTGGCACCCGCGCATCCACTTCTCCCCGAACGCCATGAAAGACTTCGACCTGATACGCTCGCACCGCAAGATCATCATTGGCCCATCGTCCTACGCCGTCCTGGCCGCGCTGACCGGACACGCGACCCTCATATACCAGTGGAAGCGCGATCAGGAGTTGTCGCATATAAAGTACCAGATTGAGAGTGTTCCGGGTAGAATGGTCGTTCCCGTGGACGGCAAGTTTTACTCGGAGGTTAATTCGTAATACGGCACTAACAGGAGGCGGCAAGCGATGATGATTCCACTCACGCAGGTCTTGATCGAGCAGACACCCAGCAACGTCACGGGCCAGTGCGTAGTCCAGGCCTCGGATGTGGTCTCGGTGACCCTACAGCGGATCGACGCGACCCGGAACCGGAACTACGTCAATCTCCGGGTCGGGGCCAGCATCCAGGTCGTGGAGACCCCGGCCCAGGTTAAGGCGCTCGTGGACGCGATTGTGAAACCATGACCCCCAATCAAGTCATCGTCAAGTTCGGCAAGGGCATCAGTTCGGATCTCCAGGGCAGAACGATGCTCCAGATGGAAAAGACGCTTCGGGAAGCGGGCATCGAAGCGGAGGTCTTCAAGGAAACGATGGCCGACGATTCAAGGCTCAGAAGCAAGATGACCGTAGAGGAGAGGGCAAAGCTATGAAACTGGTCTTGGATGGCTCTAAGGTCGGGTGGTATCCAGACCGCATAGCGGCTTGGGAGCGCGGGGAACGCATCGCGCCGATTACCATGGATGTCGCGCTAACCAGAGCTTGCAACGCAGCTTGCAATTTTTGTTATGCAAGTTTGCAATCTAATGAGGGTTATAAGATTTCAAAAGAGCACTTCTTTGCCTTCTTAGAGGACGCGGCCGAAATCGGCGTCAAGGGCGTCTCGTACATCTCCGATGGCGAGTCCACGGTTGTGCCCTGGTACGCGGAAGCCGTCGAGTACGGCGCGAAACTGGGGCTTAAGATCGGCGCCGGCAGCAACGGCATCAAGCTGACCCGCGACGTGATGGAGAAGATCCTGCCACACCTGGCCTACCTCCGGATCAACTTCTCTGCCGGCGAGCGCAAGCGCTACGCCGAGATCATGGGCGTCAAGCAGGAGTATTACGATCTGGTGATCCAGAATATCCGCGACGGCATGGAGATCATCCGCCGCGATGGTCTCAAATGCACGCTCAACATGCAACTGGTCTGCGATCCGAAGGACAGCGACCAAATCCTACCATTCGCCCGACTTGCCAAGGAACTACAACCCTCCTACTCGATCATCAAGCATTGCGCGGACAATATCGAGGGAACGCTCGGCGTTGACTATTCGCAGTACGAGAAGATCAAGGAATTGCTCAAGGAAGCCGAAGACCTCGGGACCGTGATAAAATGGTCCCGCATCGCCAATGAAGGCCAGCGCGAATACTCCAAGTGCTTTGGGCCGCCGTTCATCATGCAGATCAGCGGCTCCGGCTTAGTCGGCCCTTGCGGCTTCCTGTTCAACGAGAAGTACAAGGCTTTCCACATCGGGAACATCACGGAGAAGCGCTTCAAGGATATTTGGGAAAGTGATCGGTACATGGACGTGATGCGGTATCTGGGCTCCGACAACTACAATCCGCAAAAGCGCTGTGGACCTAATTGCCTTCAGGACCGCTCCAACGATTTTCTGTTCAAGTACAAGGCGGGACTGGTCGGGCTGCCAACAGGGGAGGCTCCAGAACACATTGAGTTCATCTAAGCTCGTCATGTGCTCGGGGTGCTTCGACCCGCTCCACGTGGGTCACATCCGGCACCTGAAGGAGGCCCGCTCCTTAGGGGTCAGGCTCCTCGTTTCCGTCACGGGCGATAAGTGCATCAGTAAAGGCCCGGGGCGCCCGGCCTTCGCGCAGCACTACCGGAAAGAGGCCGTTGAAGCGATCCGGTGGGTGGACGAAACGATCATCAACGATGCCCGCGACTGCGTGAACGTAATCGAGATGTACAGGCCGGAAATCTATGCGAAGGGCGCGGAGTACGAAACCTTCTACAATGAAGCCCTACAGCGGGAGCGCGCGGCGGTCGAGCGCCACGGCGGCCGGCTCGTTTTCGTGGGCGAGCGGGTCACGAGTTCAACGGAGATCCTACAGGATACCGGCACGCTTCTCCTCCTCCGCGGCGAGCCTGGAAGCGGAAAGATCACGGTGGCGCGCATCCTCGAAGAGCGCCTCAAGTGGAAGCTCTTCTGGCTGCACGATCTTGACGGCATCTGCACGATCGTGGGCGGGAATAAAATCCCGCGCCTCATGGACGACATGACGAAGCCGGTTTTGGTGCATTTAATTCGGGAGCACAAGAATCTGATCTACGTGCGTCCTGCGAGGGACCGGGAGACGGTGGACGAGGTGAAGTCCATCGCGGGCGGTCTTGGCGTGAAGGTCAAGGTCGTGCGCCTGACGGCATCCTTAGACCGACTTGTTTACCGAGTGGAGCAGAGGGATGCCGGGTATAGGCTCTCGTCCAAGATCGAGCTAGAGCAGTATCTACGCTCCAGGCCGCTTGCGGAGATCGAGGGCGAGATCGTCTTGAGCACCGAGAGCGATTCTCCAACGCAGACGGCGGACAAGATCGAGGCGCTCCTATGACCAAGGAAGAACTCATTGCCTTTGAGGACGAGATTGCCTCTCTGTTCTTGGACAAGCAGATCAGGGCGCCGATTCATCTTTCGGGCGGCAATGAAGAACAGCTCATAAACATCTTCAACCTGGTTAAGCCCGAAGATTGGGTCTTAACGACGTGGCGCTCGCACTATCACTGCCTTTTGAAGGGAGTTCCCAAGGAACAACTCAAACGAGAGATTCTCAAGGGCAACTCGATCAGCCTGTGTTTTCCGGAGCACCGCATTCTTTCCTCGGGCATCGTAGGCGGACTCGCCCCTATCGCGGTAGGCCTGGGTCTGGCTGGGCAAAAGGTGTTCTGCTTTCTTGGAGACATGGCGGCTGAGACTGGAATCGTTTACGAGTCCATGAAGTATTGCCAAGCCAGGAATTTACCCGTTCAGTGGGTGATAGAAGACAACGGCAAGAGCGTGAATGTTGAGACCAAAGAAGTCTGGGGGCAGGGGAATCCGGGGCATCTTGGGTATCTGAAGTATTCGTACCAAATGACGCGCGACCATGTTGGAGCGGGACAATGGGTAACGTTCTAAGCAAGCCCTGGGAACCCGAGATGAAGTTCGCGATGCAGTGGCTCGCGGGCAAGGAGGATACTCTCTTCCTGGGACAGGGCGTGGGGATTCCTGGAACGAGTCAGTCTAAGAGCCTGGAGGGGATTCACGCTGAGAAGCGGCTTGAGATGCCGGTCGCGGAGAATCTCCAAATGGGGATCGCCATAGGCCTGTCCCTGGCGGGTAAGGTTCCCATCTGCCTGTACCCCCGCTGGCAGTTCTTGTTCCTGGCCATGGATCAACTCGTAAATCATTTGGACAAGATTCCGCTGTATTCCAGTTACAAGCCGAAGGTGATTATCAGGGTGGCCGAAGGAAGCGACTGCCCCCTGGACCCTGGCCACCAGCACAAGGGCGATTTCTCCGCGGCGTTTCAGTCGATGCTTAGGGCTATCAATGTTGTTAAGCTGAACCACGAAGACGGGATTCTGAATGCGTACAGGGATGCCTATTACTCCCACTGTTCCACGCTGATCGTCGAGGATGCGAGACTTTGCTAGGAGGCAGAATTCCATGAGCCACATCCGCTACAACCCTTCACGCGAACTACGCCATGAATCCAACCCATACAGGGTCAATCCCGACATCCAGCGCCTCGCTCAGGAGTACGTCGTCGCCGCGAGCCTTCCGCCCATCCAGCCGACGCCCTATGTCAAGGTCGATGAAGCTCTGGCGAAGGATATTGCCGCTTACTTCGACATGATGCCCTCGAAGCCGGCCGATCCCCTGGTCCGCGAAGCCTACCAAGCCCTGGTCAATGAACTCCGGGCGCAGTTGGCGTATGTGAACAATTACGTCGAGCTGCTTCCATACGGCGACGATGTGGTCAATCCATACCCCGACTCCCCGGCCATGATGGAGGACATCTTCAAGAACCACGAGCTGCGAGTGTACGACGGCGGCAGCGATCACGCGCTTCTCACCCGCGAGGAAAACTGGATCTTCCGCGGCGTCCACGACTTCTTCGGACACGCGGCGCATGGTTTCGCATTCGGCCCCCGAGGTGAAGAGAACGCCTGGGTCGAGCACTGCAAAATGTTCACGCCGGTTGCAAGATGGGCCTTGTCCACGGAGTCGAGAGGCCAAAATTCAAATGTAAATTTCGGGAAGTACGCCGATCTTCCGCCTAATAAGCGACCTTACGCCGTCCAGAAAGCCAATCTTCTCCCGGTCCAGTTCTGCATCCGCCCCGAGTTCGAGGCCGCATACGAGCCTTGGCCGCAATTCCAAACCGCGTCTCTAGCTGAAGTGGAAGTCGCGTCGAATCCGCCGCCCAAGGACTATCACGACATCGCGCACGGAATGTCCGAAGGCGTCCTCTGGCTCTACTCCGACGAGCGCATCCAAACGTCCCCGACATCCTCCGGAACACACGCAAGCATCTGGGGCGACGAAGCGGCGCGGAAGTGTTGGCGCGGCCGGTATGAGCCTGAATCGAACCGCCTGTCGATCGCACCGCCCGAGCGCCTGCTCAAGAGTCCGACGCCACCGCAACACCTGATCGACCGGCTCGAAGAGAAGTTCGGCCAGGCCGAGATGTACTCGTTCAACCCGCGGGCGCAAAGGGTCGCGTCGAATCCGCCCGCTCAATCAAATCCCCTTGCCCAAACTCCACGGCGCTTCAGGAGATCGGGATACGGGGCTACCGAGACAAGGACTGCCTTAGCCGAAATGCTCGGCGCGAACTGGGGCGCCTTGAAGCAGCGCACGAAAGAGCTTGGCGGCGCGGAATATCTGCCGAAGCATAAGAAGGAGTCGGGGCAGTTATGGCTTCTTCCCGAGATCCAGCTTAAGGACGCGCCCCTGGACAAGCGCATGAAGCGGGAATACGGCTGCGGCTTCTATGGCTGCGTGTATCAGACCTCCGTGCCCGGCGTCGTCTTCAAGATCACGACCGATAAGACCGAGGCGGACTTTATCGCGCTGCTCCTAGACTGGCAGCTTAATAGGGCCGGCGCGCTTCCAGGTATGACGGAGTTCTACGGCATCTGGCAACTCGAAGGCGATTTGAAAGGGCACAACGCCTACGCGATCTGGCGCGAGGAGAGCATCGCTACGGGCTTCGACAAAATTCGAGCGGTGTTCAAGCGCGAGGATGCCGACGAAGACCTCTTTATGAAGTTAAGTAACTTGCGCAACTGGCTGATGTCACGGTACATGAACGCGGCCACGTCATACGGGCAATCGGAGTTAGAGCGCTGGCTGCGGCTTGAAATAGACACGGCGCGGTCGGCCGGCGAGGACATGATCGAGATACTGGCCTCCACCCTCTTGACCATCGCCGAGCATGGCGTCTCGCTCCAGGACGTGCATTACGACAATATCGGCCTGGTTAAGCGCGCTAGAGCGCCGCGCCGCGATGGCGACTGGCCCTGGTGGCAACCCGTGATAACCGATCCCGGACACGCGAAGGCCCTTGTCTCTGGTCTCGAACACGTCAAGCCTGAGATGGTCGATGTCGGTGAGGCTGTCGCCTCGAACCCTCCCGATCAATACGACTGGAACGATCCGCGTGAAGTGGCCGCGCGCTATCCGGTGCGCCGCAATCCCTGGGACTGGCGCTCCATGGCCCGCCTTCAGAAGCGAGAACCTACACAGGCCGATCTGGAGTCCTCGCTCGACGGCTGGATGCGTAAATACCGCTACATTCAAAACCAGCTTCTACTGATCGACAAAGGGGAGATCGCCAAGAGCGCCGAGCAGAAGTACACGGATAAGCTTGTTGAGGTCGCGCACATCGTCAAAGGATTCCCCGATCCGCTCGTGGATGCGTGGCTGGCGAAGGAGGCCGCGGCCGGAGGCGAGTTGTCGCAGGAGGGCCTTGGGCCTGATTACATGCAGGAGGAGATGAGCGCGGAGGAGAAGAAGCTTCTGCGCGAGCGTGTGGCGGCTTCGCGAGATGCCAAGCAAGGCGACACTGGTGCTTGGAAGGAGGAGGATGTTCTAACGGAAGCCAACTACAGCACCAGAAAGCAGACCGGCATGGCCATGGATAAATGGTCGAGGGATACCGGAACCAGGCGAGCCGAGGGCGACTACGCAGCCATAGTGCGGTGGTCCCTTGTCGCCCTCTCTAAGAGGCCCTGGGGCGACGCGCCGACAAACGCTGGATCAGGCGTAATGCCAAATGGGTTCACCGACGAGATTAGAACTAGGCTTTGGGAGTTCGCCACGTATTACCGGGATGAGCGCATGAGAAGTGAGTCTCATCTGAAACCACAGATAGTGGAATTTATCGAGGGCCTCGACGCCGCTTTTGAGGGCGATGTTGAGCCGGACATCTATGCGAAGCCCCAGAAATTCTATCAGGCAGGCGTCACCTACGCAAACATGGCCATGAAGATGCGCCGTGAAGGCAAGCTGTAACCATGGACAAAAGGGGCGGATGGAGTAGGATGCCGCCATGGCAGAGAAGTGGGTCCAGGACCTCGGCAACATGTACCCCCAGGCCGGCGCGAATGCGCAGCCGGAGGTCCAGTCCGCCATCGAACGCTTCCGCTCCATGTCCGAGGCCGAACGCGCGCAACAAAAACCCCTCCTCTACTGGCTCATCGGCTCTCCCACGCAGCCCGTCAAGCAGTCCAAGCCCGACTCCGGGTACATCGACAAAGCCACTGGCCTCAGGAAGTGCGGCAACTGCCAGCACGCCTGGGCCTCGGTGAAGTCAGGATTCCACATTTGCGCCATGGTCCGCGGAAAGATACGCGCCCAGGCCTTTTGTTCGCTCTGGGAGGCCTAATGCGACGCTACCGCCTGACGCTTAAGGACGCGCCTCCCGTCAATGTAGACACCTATGGCGGCGGAGGGGGCTCGACGGCCCCGGTCTCGCCCTACAAGCCCTCTGTGGCGATCTACATGCCCGCGCCGGCCCAGCCGCCGAGGGTTCCGTACCAGAACGCGCAGGTCTCGCCACAACCCATCCAGCCCGTTTCGCCCAATGTGCATATAGAGCGGTACGGCGCGGCGGTCGTCAAGTCGTTCACGCAGCCGCCGCTGCCGGCCTACAATCCGATTCTGGATATGATCTCGGAGGCCCAGCAGACGCAACAGGCGGCCCTTTCGCCAGCGTACAGACCGCCGTCCTTCTCCATCGTAACCGGGTACAGGCCGTCGTCCCTCTACAGGGAGCCCGCGCCCTTACGGCCTACTGCTCCGGCCACCCCGAAGATTAGTATGGAGGAGGCCAGAACCCTCGCGTCGCAGTATGTTAATCAAGTCTCTTTACTTTATGGTGAGAAGAATCCATTGAACATCCGTGCGGCCAACGAAAAGCTGAGGCAGGTGAAAGAGATTCAGGTAGCCATCGAAATACCTGGATATACCGTCCAGGATGTTCCAGACCGCAAGGGCGGCGGGTATCGCGTTGTTAATACGATTAATAACGCGCAGATTCCAGGAAGCATCCGATGGGGGCACGAATACGAAGAGGGAACGGCGGTGAGAACTGGACACTTCCCTGCTGATCTTCCTGGTATTCAGGCCAAACTGCTCAAGGAAGCCATTGAGCTTGCGGCCAGGATCTCCGGCAGGCCCGCGCCCCGTTTACCGGAGATCGCCAGGCCTGCCGTCATAGCGAGAAGTCAATGAGACCCTTGTCCGAGTTCGCCGAACTGCGCGATGGCAACCATCTGGTCATCATGCAGTGCCAGGGCAAGCATCAGTGCGCCGGCTACATCCGCATTCCCTTCCGGCCGACGATCAACGGGGCACCCGATTCTCCTCCGGCCAAGAACTCGCTCGGCCAGCCGATCTGGTGGAATCGCACGAAGGGCTCGACCCTGACGGACATCACCCTTGAACCCAGCATCGACGCCGGCGAGTGCGGGCATTTTCACATCACGGATGGGAAGATCACATGATGGGAAGACGTGTTTATCCCAAGTCCACCGAGCGCGGCGTCCTTGACTCCGAGGCGGGAGACTATTTCAAGGGCGACGACGGCTTCTGGTACGCCAAGACCCCGAACGGCCTCAACGCGAATCTATCCGCGCACCAGATCGAGGAGCACGAGGACAAGACCGTCAGCGTTCAGCCTTCCATTTTGGTAAACAACTCCAGCGCAACATGGCATGGATTTCTTACGCGCGGTGTCTGGAGGGAGTGCTGAATGATCCACCCGCCCGAATGGGCCTGCCTTCTACTCGTGGCCGTGCCAGCCGTCGTGGGCGTAGCCTCGTTTCTGGCAATTGTAATTGGGGCGTGGCCGGTAATGAGAGAGTCGATCGACTACGCGAATAAAAAGAAGCGGAGGAGGTAGGATGCCGACCCTCAGAGAGCTTGAGGCCGAGTTCCTGAAACTCGACTCGCTCGATCCGAAGGTCTACGGCCGCGTCCCGACGCTGGCTGAAGCCGATGGCTTGATGTTCCTCTGTCCGAAGTGCTTCGCGGCCAACAACGGCCACGTCGGCACGCACATGGTCCTGTGCTGGTTTGAGGGCAAGGTTCCCGACGATCTTGATCCAAAGCCTGGTCGGTGGAATCCGGTTGGCACGGGCCTTGACGACCTCACCTTTGTCGCCGGGAAGAAAAGCAACAGCGTGCTTCTTATCGGCGGATGTGACTGGCACGGATTCGTTGCCAACGGGGGCGCCGCGTGAACCTCACCGACCACCGCAAGAAAATCTACTCCCAGTTCGGCGAAGAAGGTATCGTCGCGAAGCTATTCGAGATCATCGGCGAGAAGAACCGCCACTGCGTTGAGATGGGCGCCGGCGACGGCCTGCATGAGTCTAACACCAAGCACTTCATCGAGCAGGGCTGGCGCGGCTTGATGATCGAGGGCGACATCGGCAAGGGCGCGGAGATAAGATCGAACACCCCGAAGGCTACCGTGGTCCTTAAGGCCTGCCAGGTCGGCGACCTCGACACGATTATCAGGAAGCAGGACTTCCCGGAGGACTACGATTTTCTTTCCCTGGACGTGGACGGAGATGAGTGGCATCACTTGAGGGCCATGCAGCTACGCCCGCGGGTGATCTGCGTCGAATGCAATCCATCCATAGACTTCCGCACGAACTTCGTCCAACAGCAGGGCG
>ORJL011374365.1_pt1 | contig 11789 bp, 8 predicted proteins | sample 1779941 | NCBI WGS metagenome assembly ORJL01 (sample SAMEA104232317, study PRJEB22302) | groundwater metagenome | biome: forest; feature: aquifer; material: groundwater | place: USA | collected 2011-08-07 | depth 5.8 m
CAGCATCTTCAACACCCTTAGCCAACACTGGGGCCTCGATCACTGCTTTCACCACCAGCCCACGGCCATCCTCAATTTCCTCCTCATCCTCTTCATCGCCCACATCCTCCTGACCTGTTTTCACCGGCTGAACATGAAGGAAGCTGCGCGCAGGATCTACTCCACTCTCATCGCCGTGGCCAGAGCGATACACGACGGTGTCAGAGATGTGAGGGCCAAGAACATCCCTTGGCGCCAGACCCGCGGCAGCCACAAGACCAAAGCCTGACCTGCATCCTTCACGGGTAGACTCTAGTCTACTGCCCAACGTTACCATACTGGCGTCTTCACTGCCCTTAATGGACGAAGACCCCTCGTACCCTATACCCAAAACACGCCGAGAAACGTCTGAAAGGGCCAACGCGAAACTACTCAGCAGGCGCCAAATCCCCCTCTCCCATCAAAAAGACCGATTTGCCTCACATACTCGCACCCATTCCGGGCGGGCAGGCCCTGAGTTGCGGAATCGCTGAGGGTCAATACGGCCGCTTGACATCATCTGTTAGGAGAGTATAATCGGCCCATCGGTGTTTTCCCTTGCTGGTCAGGATAGGCCCGGCATCGGCGGAACAACGTCAAGAGGCGGAAATGAAGGAGTACCCGATGGAATTCAAACGCTCCCCCGACCTATCTGTCAACCATATCTCCGACGAGTGTGTTGTTCTGGATGGCAGCGATGGCGGATGCCATGTCTTGAGTGAAACGGCAGGCTGGCTATTGTCAATCGCGGATGATTTCGTCCGGGTGGAACGTGCCTCCCAGCTAGCGGAGGAAAGGTACGAGATTGCACCTGGCGTCAACGTCGAGGGCGAGATTGTCCGGGTATTGGATGAGATGGCTGCCAGACTACTCGTCGAACTTCGCCACTGACGCCAAAGTGCGTTGGGAGTCGCAGCAGGAATTGTGCCGGCAGGTCCACGTTCCGGTATCAAGATGAGGAGGTGCACCGTGAACAGGGTTCCCATCATTCGGAAGAAACCGCAACGCCCAATATGGCATAGGCCAGAGGTTCTCCGTAGCTTCACGGCAGGGGAGATAGACAAGGCTATGAACGTCGAGTGTGACTGGTCCAGGCTTTTCACGGGGGTTTGCCCTCCCACAACGGTAGCTGGAGTCTGCGGCTGATTGGCTGAGCCCGTCCCCGCGTAGAAGCGCACGGCCGGGAGCACGTTCTCGGATTGGAAGACGCTGGCAGGAGGGAGAGGGCCTGGCAGGTGCTCGCCTCCCTGCTGCAAGGGTTATATGGCTAGGCCGCGTGGCACTCTCAGGATGAGCGAGCGCCAGAAGTGACAGGAGGCGACGACGACCAATCGTCGAGACACTCTCGGGGTAATAAGGGCACTGTTCGCTGACAAAGGGCCATACGTTGTGCGGATGCGAGGCCCCGCCAACGGAAGGCCAGATGTCACGCTGGTCAATTTGAACCTATATCTGGCCCGCGTATCCGGCCATCTGAATCGGCAGTGCTATGTCCCACTGGGTCTCCTCTACATAGCGGCTGTGCTTGAGGAAGCTGGCTACGAGGTCGAGTTGATAGACTATCAGTTGTTCTCTCAGGCCGAACTCTTCGACGCGGAAATGTTCGTGCGGTCCGTCGGGGACACGGGAATGCTTGTGGGGATTAGCTGCATGTCCAACTTGCTCCCTTTCGCCATTCTCTGCGCTCAGCGATTCAAAGAACGTCAGCCTGGATGCCGGACAGTTCTTGGGGGGGTGGGGCCTTCGCCTGTCGCCAGGGAGATTGTAGACACATTCCCGTTCGTGGATGCTGTTGCAGTGGGGGAAGGGGAGCTGACGGCACTGGAACTGGCACGGGGAGATCTGTCTCGCCTGCACCCTCCAAGGCCGGTTACCGACCTCGACATCCTTCCTCTTCCCGCCTACTCGCTACTGAACCTCGATCTCTACGATGCGTCGCCAAGTATCATAACCTCGCGCGGCTGCCCCTACAGTTGTGCATTTTGCACTGAACCCTACAACTTTGGCGGAAGCGTACGGTTCCGGAGTGTCGAATCTGTGATGGCTGAGATCGAGCTGGTGCACGAGCGGTCAGGTAAGACCCTCTTCCTTTTCCAGGACGATATCTTGCCCCTTGACCGGTCCCGATTTCGACGTGTTTTGCGCGCGTTCCGTGAGAACCTATCGTTTCCTATCACTTGGAAGTGTTTTGCCAGGGTAGACCTCGTGGATGAGGGTCTCATGGAGGAGATGGCCGCCAGCGGCTGCGTACAGGTCCGGTATGGCATCGAATCCGGCTCAAACCTCACCCTGGCCAGGGTCAAGAAGGGTTTCAGTATCGAGACGGCCTATCGGACGGTCGTGAAGTCCGTCAAGTACTTTCCCAGTGTTCATACGTCTTTCATTTGGGGCTACCCGTTCGAAGACCTGGTCGAGTTCAAGGCAACGATGGACTCGGTGAGCAAGTTCGAGGAGGCAGGGGCCACAGTCCTCTTGTTCCAGTTTTCCCCGCTGGCAGGTTCGCAAATCTATAGGGAGTTCCGTGGCAGCATGAATGCCAGCTATTCGGCGAATGGCTACTCATCCTTCGTTGTGACGGGCTATGAGGAGAATGGGCTGGATGGTCAATGTATAGGTCCTGAGCAGAAGGCGCTCCATGAGTTGATCGCCTCCCATCCCAGCATATTCCCAGGTTTTTACGAGTACGACGGCATCGGCATTCGGGAGAAGAGAGATCTCGTGGCCGAGTTTGCCGTGCGGAAACCGTTGAGAAATGAGTATGACCTGTAGCCTGGACTCCGACCTGGGTTCTCCTTCAGGATGAACCGAGTTCTCAACAGGGTGGCCCTTATTACCGGGGCCGGGACTGGAATTGGCAAGGCCTGTGCCCTTCTGTATGCAATGGAAGGGGCCTCCATTATTCTCGTAGGGAGACGAGAGGCCCTGCTGCAAGAGGTGGCTTCCGAAGTGGCAGACCTTGGGGGTGAGGCTTTGCCTGTCAAAGGAGACGTCACCGACCAGAAGAGTGTAGACAGGGTAGTGAAGACGTCTCTGGACAACTTCAAGAGGATACATATCCTCATCAACAGTGCCGGGATAGCCCAGAAGATCGCCCCGGTTCACGAAATCCGGGACGCGGAGTGGGAACAGGTGATTGACACCAATCTGACCGGGGCGTTTAGGATGATTCGTTCTCTGCTGCCTCACTTCGTGGAAATGCGGGGCGGGGCGATAGTGAACGTTTCTTCAACAGCCGGTCTGACTGGGGTGGTTAGTTCAGCTGCCTACTCCGTTTCCAAGAGCGGAGTCATCGCTTTGACCAGGTGCGTCGCCACTGAATACGGGCGCCTGGGGATTCGATGCAACTGCATCTGCCCGGGTACGGTGGCAACTCCCATGACCGAGGGCTTTCTCAGTGATGCGGAGAGACTTAAGCGCGTGAAGTCGGGGAACTTGTTGGCGCGCATAGGCCACCCTCTGGAGATCGCCCAGGGCATCCTCTATCTCGGATCCGAGGAATCTTCGTTCACCACCGGGGCAGTTCTCGTTGTAGATGGAGGTCGCACCGTCGGCCTGGCAGGGAGCACATACGAGTAGCGCTGGATGTCTTGAGCTTGGGCGTTACGGATGGTGATGAACAGGGAGCATAACAGTATCGATGTGGTTTTACGCACCAGAAGAAGCTAGGCATCGAGGAAGTGCGTGAAGACATGCTTTCATTTTAGGCTGCCGGGTGCAAGCCCAGTTGTAGAGATCTCCAGTGACAGAGATTGGATGTTAAGCAGGGTCATGACGCTCTACAGGAAGTACCTGGTCTGCGCCGGAGACTGCCGCGAACCTGACGCGGCGATTTCCGTTAGATCCAGGAAAGGCGCATATTGGGTGCTAACCCCCTGGGAGTCGTGTATCGCGTTGCCTGATGAGAACGAGGCCGGCGTTAGCTGGCGGTGGGCAGCCCGGGGGCAGGGCGTCCACGACGATAACCAAGCCATTTGGGCGACGCCCAGCCGCCAGCGCCCGCTCGGTCTTCGGTGGGAATCTGGGCTGTCCAGAGGCTTCACTCGGCTCTGGGTGCAAAGTTTGGTGGAGATCAGCCTCTTTCGGTCGCTTCAAAGGCTAGACCAGACCCTTGAGGTATTCCATGCAGCGGCAGCGACCCGCCACGGCCGTTGCATCGTCCTTGTAGGGGACAGTCATTCTGGGAAGACCACCACCTGCATCACTTTGTGCTCGCGGGGATGGCGTTTCATATGCGACGACATCCTACTGGCTGATATGAGGAGCGGCCAGGTGAGACCCTTTTCCCGACGCGTTGTGGTTCGGCCGAGTTCTGCTGGGTTTTCACTACTGCCCTACTTGGACGGTCAGGGAACGGCAGGCCAGCCTGGTAAGAGGAGCTGGGGTGACTTCTCAGTCAAGTCCGAATACTGTGCTGTAGACCGTCCGTATCCGATTACAGACGTTTTGTTCCTCGGCGGGTTCAGCCCGTCAACCCAGGTTGCCAAGTTGAGCGCGATCGATGGTATGATGTGGCTCTCAAAGTGGTCATTCAATCCAATCGGCAGCTCACATGACCGTTTGGGACGCTACCTGCGCTGCTTCGGGCATGTTCGCTTCTGGAACTGCGTGCTTGGTAGCGAGGTGTCGGCCGCGGAGACGATAGCCAAGGCTAGCGTGGCTCCTTTGCATCCCGGTTCCGCAGGGAGACCACAACGGGGTGGTAACTCTACGAATTAAGGATGCAATCCCTCTCCGAATCCTTGTGTGAGCTTCTGGCAGATGAGGCAGACCGCTTGGAGGCTTGCACGCGTGTGCATCTACAGCCTGCTGACTGGACAGGCCTGTTGCAGCAGGCGCTCAAACAAGGGGTCGGTCCCTTGCTCTACCGTCGTGTCTCCGCAAACGATGCAGACGCGGCTATCCCGCCTGATTTTGTCGAGGAACTCCGCGGCGTGTACATGGTGAGCGCCCTGCGCAACATGCGTCTCTACCACCAGTTGCGCAAACTGCTGTTGTTGCTGCAAACAGGAGGCATCCCCGCAATCGTCCTAAAGGGGGCGCATCTAGCAGAGTTCATCTATCGGGACGTAGCCGTCAGGCCGATGCAGGACATAGATATCATGGTTAGAGAGGAAGACCTGCGGGCGACAGGTAGTTTGCTGCAGGAAGCGGGGTACGCTACGCCCCCGGAAGCCTATCCTTTCTCATCAGACTACTACCACCTCCCCATTCTCGTACACCCGCAGTTCCCCGCCCCCGTCGAAGTGCACCGATCCATCGGGGACGACACGGGTCCGCACCCCATCGATACCGATGGACTATGGGCAAGGGCACGGCCTGCTAAGGTGATTGGAATGGCGACGCTAGTACTTTCGCCCGAGGATCTCCTGCTGCATATGTCCCTGCATGCCTCCGTTCAACACAAGTTCGAGGTTGGACTAATTCACCTTTGCGACATCGCCGAAATTACTCGGCGCTACGGTGCGGAGATGGATTGGGACCAGGTGGGGCGTCGGTCCTGCGCGTGGGGCGCGGCAAGGGGGGTCTACCTGACGTTGCGTTTCGCCAAGAATTTCTTGGGAGCAGTCGTGCCGGATGGGGCGCTGGAGACAATGAAACCCGCCGGCTTCAAACCAGAACTACTGGATTGGGCGTGTGAACGCATCTTATACCGCGATACTCTGAAATGCGATGCCTTGATTCCGCCAGGGCTAGCTCGTTGGTGCACACTGAGCCACCTGGGGGACAGGGTTGCCCTTCTACTCAGGGTCCTTCTTCCTTCCCGACACGTCATGGCTGAGAAGTACAGGGTCGCGGCGGATTCGCCGCGGTTGTACGCACGCTACCCGGCGAATCTGGCGAGCTTGTTTTTGCGAAACGCTCGCCCCGTGTGGAAGCTATTGCGCTGTGACGGCGAAATGCCAGAGCGGCTCGACCTGACGAACAGACAGGAGTTCCTGACCAATTGGCTCGCAGCGCCATGAGTCCGATGTTACCGAAGGCATTCGTTGCCTCATTTGAGAATTTTATCCATGAGAATGTTACCCATGAGAATGTTACCCAAAAGGATTACGTCGTCGCCCACCCGTACCTTCCGCTATCACATTTCGAGACTGATACCAACTGCATGGTGTCAGGCCGTGGTCCTGGCCATGGCTCGGCCTCCTTTCCTTAGAGCCCATTAGCCTGTCTGCCCCCGAGCTCGCGGTGCGGACTACCCAACAAGGGCTGGCCGACCCACAAGCTCAGAACGTTATCCCTGCGCTACCATCGTGACGTGCCGGATGTGATTTGCGAGCTCGGACGCGGGATCGACCGCAACAGCGCCATGATGGGCATGTGGGAAGTTCTCCCTCTTGTAAACCGTCGAGCCGAGGAGTCCGACGGGATCCCTTTTTACGCCGCGGTTGCAGTATGCCGTGGTGAAAGCTGCCTCTTGGATTGATATATTCATGGCTGCGCTTCTCCTATCAAACTCGCGCGCGATGGAGTAGGATAGAAGAGAATGCACTGTCAAGAGGTGTCGGGGAGAAGCCGCCAGAGGCTGACATGACAGTGTGCTGGTTGTGGCCACGTGGCAAGGGCCGCTCCTGCGACGAACCCCTGACGGTATTGCCGGTTCTTCCCGAGAAAGGTTTCATCCAAACCAAGCCGCGTCCCGGAAGGAGATTGCTATCAACCTGACAAAGATTGGCGCAAGAGCGAGACCGTCCCTCGTTCTGGGTTCCTTTTCAGATCGGGAGACGGGCCGGTCGGCATTGCGGAGCATCCGCCGCTCCGGCTTCCGGCGCGCGACTGCAATCTCCAGCTTGCCCGGCGGGCGTATTGTTGTCGAGTCCGACGGTCTCCTTCCGCTTTGGGGCGCTTTAGCGGGCGGCCTCATCGCCCTGGCCCTCTCAACCTTGTTCTTCCTCCAGCTTGGTCCGGTGCAACCCGGCCAACGGGCCGTCGGGTGGCCAGGCATCGGCGTCCTGACAGCGGCCGGGGCGTTCGCGGGCTGGCTCATGGGGCGATGGGTCGGCCGCGGGGTACGCAGCTCGGTTCTCGTCAGATTCCGGCGCTGGGTGACGGCAGGCGAAACGCTGGTGATTGCTGAAGTGGAGGTCGAACAGGCCAGGAGGACCTTAGCCTTACTCCGCGAGACTGACGAGGACCTACCAGCGACGTTCATTATCCGCCCGCATCGGGAGATCCCCAGCCGGGCCGCCGGGCTCCAGCGACGCGAACGCTTCTCGTCGGAGAAGCTCAGGCTCTACGCGGCCACCTTGGCGAACCTCCATGTGGGCGCACTCCGTGCGCTCCGCCCTGAGCAGCTATGGGATCGCCTGAACGACTGCGAGCGCATCGTGGAGGCGATCACTGTAGACCTGGTCCAGGCCGTTCAACTGGAGCAAAGCATCTCCATCTCGGCGGAATGGCTGCTCGATAACGCCTACGTGATCCAGTATCAGATCGCAGATGTCCGAAGGAATCTCTCCCACCAGCTTTACGACCTGCTACCGACGCTAGAGGTCGGCCGGCATCACAGCGAGCCGCGGGCTTACGACCTTGCCTCCGAACTGGTCGCCCACACGGATGCCGAGTTAACTGAGCAGGACGTCGTGGACTTTCTCCGCGACTATCAGCGAGTCTCGCCCCTGACCATGAAAGAGCTATGGGCGCTGCCCCTGCTCCTCAGGCTCGCTCTCGTCGAGAGCTTGAGCTATCTGTCTGCCGGGATCGACGAGCAGCAGCACGAATTCGAGAGGGCAGATTTCTGGGCCAACAGACTGCTGGCCGTGGCTCGGCGGGCTCCGGAACGCCTCCTGCATATGCTGGCTGAGATGGCCGGCGAACATCCGGATCCTTCAACCGTCTTCGCCGACCGCCTCATCAGCCAGCTCCAGGGCGAGCCCCTCGCGCTCGGTCCGGTACTGACCTGGTGCGAATTGCAGTGGGGCGAACCCGTGTTCGAGGCAATCGAACAGGAGGCTTTCCGCCATGGCGCCGATCAGTCAACCATTGCCAATGGGATCGGCAGCCTGCGGCTACTTGCCCGGTTGGACTGGCGAGACGTATTTGAGGGGGCGAGTCTCGTTGACGAGGCTCTGCGGTCAGACCCGTCCGGCGTATACGGCAGGATGGATTTCGGGACCCGCGATCGCTACCGCCACGTGATTGAGGAGATCGCCCGGCGCTCGCACGCGAGCGAGATCGACGCCGCCCGTGCCGTGATCGAGATGGCCGGCGGGCCGCCAGGGGCCACTCCGGGACACGTGGGGTACTACCTGATCGGCGCCGGACGCCCGTCCCTGGAAGATCGAATGGGCTACCGGCCGACGGTTCGCCAGCATCTGCGCGTGAGCGTCTTCCGCCGGCCAGCCCTAGCCTACGTTGGCAGCATTGCTCTAGGCACGTTGGTGATACTGTCGCTCCTTCCGGCATTCGGCGTCCCTGGTGGCGCGGACCCAGTCCGGCTCGCGGGCCTGGTCGTGATCTTCTTTCTGGCGCTCGTGCCGGCCAGCGAGTTAGCGGTCCAGGTCATCAACTTCATCCTGTCAGAAGTCCTTTATCCCCAACCTTTGCCGAAGCTCGCCTTCACAGACGGTGTGCCCGACGAGTGGCGGACGCTGGTGGTGGTTCCAACCATGCTGGTCTCGCCGCAGTCGATTCAGGCGGACCTCGAACAGCTCGAGATCCGCTACCTGGCGAACCGGGACGCTAATCTCCGGTTTGCTCTACTTGCCGACCTGGCAGACGCGGCAGAGCGAGAGATGGCGGACGACGACCTCCTGATCGGGGACGCAGTCCGAGGCATTCAGCGACTCAGCACCCTCTATCCTGGACACGGTTTCGCCCTCTTTTTCCGCCCGCGGCGTTGGAATGAGACAGAGCAATGCTGGATGGGATGGGAGCGCAAGCGCGGCAAGCTCGAAGAGCTCAACGCCTGGCTGACCGGCGAGGCCGGGCCTTCCCCGGAAGCGCTGAGGCCGATCGCCGGCGACCTATCGGGGCTTGAAGGCGTGCGGTTCGTGATCACGCTGGACGCCGACACCCAGTTGCCCCATGGTACCGCCCGCCGCTTGATAGGCGCCCTCGCGCATCCTCTGAACCGGCCGCAGTTGGCGGGGGACGGGAGCCGGGTCGTTGGAGGCTATACGATAATCCAGCCCCGGGTCAGTCCGAGCCTGCCGAGCGCGACCGCTACGCGGTTCTCCCGGATCTTTGCCGACTCGATCGGTGTCGACCCCTACTCGCAGGTTGTCTCAGACCTATATCAGGATCTCGTGGGCGAGGGCAGTTACTACGGTAAAGGCATCTACGACGTGGAAGCCTTCCACCGGGTGTTGGGAGGCCGCTTTCCTCAATCTACACTCCTCAGTCACGATCTTCTCGAGGGGGCCCACGTTCGGGTGGGACTGGCGACGGACATCGAGCTCTTCGACGTCTTCCCTAGTAGCTATGTTGCCCACACCCCGCGGAAGCACCGCTGGATTCGCGGCGATTGGCAGATCGCCTCCTGGTGCGGTGGCTCCGTGCCCTCGGGCGATGGCGGACAGGATGCCAATCCAATCGGGGCGCTCTCCCGCTGGAAACTCGTCGACAACCTCAGACGCAGTCTGGTATCGATTACAAGCGTCGCGCTGCTATTGACGGGATGGTTGCTTTTCCCGAACGCGGCAGCTCCGGCGAGCCTCCTCGTCGGGCTTACCCTGCTGCTTACCCCAGCCTTGCGTCTGATTTTCTGGGTGCCAGGCCAGCGGCGCTCCGTTCTCGCTTCCAGTCGAGCGTGGCGGGAGCAGGGTATTGTCTGGCTCCGCACTCTGATTCGGGCGGCCCTCATGCCCCACCAGGCCGCAAACAACCTCGACGCTATCGGGCGCACCTTCTATAGACGCTCCTTTTCGGGGCGATATCTACTGGAATGGCAGACCTATACTCACGATCACGGCTTACGATCTGGCGATCTCCGGTTGTTCAAGCGGTTGTCGCTGATCAGTCTCGCATCAATTGGGGTGGGAGCAGCGCTTCTTCTAACCAATCGAGACGGCTTCACGGCGGCGGCGCCATATTTGCTGGCGTGGCTGCTCTCGCCGGCCGTGGCTGCCTGGCTCGGTGGTGGGCGCGGCGGGCAGCTCGATTGGGAGGTAGCGGAGGCCGATCGGCATCTGCTTCGCCGGAGCGCCCGGGAGACGTGGCGCTATTTCGATGACTTCGTCGGTCCCCAGACGAACTGGCTGCCCCCTGATAATTACCAGGAAGCGCCCAAGGTCGAGCTTGCGGAGCGGACCTCCCCCACTAACATCGGCCTTTGGCTGCTCGCCACGCTCGCGGCCCGAGACCTTGGCTACCTCACACCTGATCAGGTCGTCGCTCGCGGGGAGTCAACTCTGGATACCCTGGAGCGTCTCGATCGCTTCGAGGGGCACTTCCTCAATTGGTATCATACAGGGACCCTTGCGCCGCTCTTGCCGCGTTACGTGTCCACCGTCGATAGCGGCAACCTGCTGGCGGACCTGTGGACGCTAGTTCAGGGCTACCGCGAGATGCTCTCCAGTCCTGCAATCGGTCCCGAGGCTCTCCAGGGTTTGGCTGACACGCTCGCGCTCGTCACGTTCAATGAGGGCCAGCCCTCGGAGCACGCCAAGCGTGCCGGCGTCGAGGGCACGGTGCGAGAGCTTTCAAGGCTGTTCGCCAATCCGCCGGACCAGTCTGAAGCGATCATTGGGCGCCTGCGAGCGGCCGTTGGGCCGGCTCAAGAACTTGCGGCGCGTCTTAGGGAAGACCCCCTCGAACCGGCCGTGCAGGGGGCCTTCGGCAAGGGGGACGGCGCTGCCTACTGGGCGGCTCAGGTCGAGCGCCAGTTGGCCTCCTGGCTCGAAAGCGCTGACCGTTGCGTCGCGGCCGGCCGCTTGGAAATACCGGCCGGCGAGGTCCATGCGTCCGCGCCCCTGGCTGATGATTTCGTGGAGCGAGTCGAGAGGCTGATCGCTCGAGTGGAGAATCTTTCCGACGCTACCAACATGCGCTTCCTATACGACCCGAGACGCAGGCTGTTCACCATCGGGTACAACGTTGGCAATGGCCAGTTCGATTCGTCGTATTATGACCTGCTTGCCAGCGAGGCCCGAGTGGCCAGCCTGGTGGCGATCGCCAGGGGCGACGTGCCTGGCGAGCACTGGTTCGCTCTGGGGCGCCTCTTCGGATCGGCCCAGGGCCATAGGGTGCTATTCTCCTGGAGCGGGACGATGTTCGAGTACTTGATGCCGGTGCTACTGACCCGCAGCTACCGGCACACTCTCCTCGACGAGTCTTGCCGGGAGGCGGTCGGGCTGCAGATCGACTATGCGATGGAGCAGGGCGTCCCCTGGGGCATCTCCGAGTCCGCTTTCGCCGCCGTAGACGTCAACAAGGTCTACCAGTACCAGGCCTTTGGGGTGCCTGGCCTCGGGCTGAAGCGAGGGCTCGCTGATGACCTGGTCGTGGCGCCCTACGCCAGTGCGCTCGCTCTGATGGCCAATCCCGGCGCCGCTCTGTCGAACCTCAAGAGGCTTGGCCGCTTGGGACTGTGTGGCGCCTACGGCTACTTCGAAGCGATCGACTACACGCGGCGGCGCCAGCCGAAGGGCGGGCAGGGCGTAATCGTCCGTACTTACATGGCTCATCATCAGGGCATGACGCTCCTGGCGATTGACAACGTTCTCAACGCGGCCGTCATGCAGCGCAGGTTCCATGCCGACCGGCGGGGCCCGTCCGCCGAGCCCCCTCTTTTTGAGCGGGGTCCCCCGGGGCCCCCGCCTGGGGGAGCGAGC
>ORJL010226537.1_pt1 | contig 11787 bp, 8 predicted proteins | sample 1779941 | NCBI WGS metagenome assembly ORJL01 (sample SAMEA104232317, study PRJEB22302) | groundwater metagenome | biome: forest; feature: aquifer; material: groundwater | place: USA | collected 2011-08-07 | depth 5.8 m
AAATCGAGTACGGCGACGAATCCCTTGAGACACTGAGGACATTTGAGGCGGAACTGGCCAGGCCCGGCCTCAAGCCTCAGCCCTTCGAAGGCTGGAGGAAGTAGCCGTCCTCTGAGTGAGGCCAGGTCAGACAGGGTGTCACCATGAACCGGGGTTCGCCAAGATACGTGAAACAACCCGCGTACTTTCAGGGTAAGCCCTGAGCTGGTTCTACAGATCCCACGCGGCGGGAGAGCAGCAGGCGCCGTTTGTGATGGGTTTCCGTTTCTTGACAACCGCTGCCCCTTTACCTATGATTTGTTTAGGGTCCGTTTCGAGCGTGTACGCTTGATCTGTTTAACTCCCTAAACAATTTCATGTTTCAGTTCGTTTCACCGCCGGTACCCCGGACAGCCTAAGGAGCTTACCAATGACAAGCGGAGTGTTATCACCACAGGAAGAGAGAATCGAAAAGGGTGGGGGATTAGTCTTAACTACTGAGGAGGGACGAACCAAAAGGGCCAGGATAAACAGGATACTGGAGGGTATCAGGGACAAGCCACCGAGGATAACGGTTGAGAGAGCGCGCATACTGACGGAATCCATGAGGGAAAACGAGGGTTTGCCGCTGGTGATGATGTGGGCGAAATTCCTGGAGAAGGCCGCCAAGGAGCATTCCATCTACATCTGTGAAGATGAGTTGATCGTGGGGCGTTGCGGCCCGGCGGGCAGGTACAGCGTTCTGTATCCTGAGTTGCAGGCGTGCTGGGATTCTGACTTGCAGGGCGTCGAAAACCGGCAGCAGTCAACCTTTTCTATTTCGGAAGAGGATTTCAGGGCCGTAAACGAGGAAATCACGCCGTACTGGAAAGGCAAGACTCTCTACGAGGCCTATATCAAGGCGCTGCCCGAGGATGCCAAAAGCATACTGGTTGAAGAGAATGACATTTATGCCGCCAGGATGGCGGTGCGGGTAGCGGCTGCCGCTTATACCACGAACGCCTGGATACTCGACTACGAAAAGGTTATGAAGAGGGGTTTCAACGGGTTGAAGCAAGAGGCGGAGAAGAAGCTGGCCGCCATTAACATCTATGACCCCGAACATAACTACGACAAGATGCACTTCTACCAGGCGGTCATTGTCGTTTGCGATGCCATTGCCACCTACGCCTGCAGACACGCGGAGCTGGCCAGGAGCATGGCGGCCAAGGAAACGGACCCCCGGAGGAAGAAAGAGCTGCTGCAAATAGCCGAGACTTGCGATTGGGTCCCGGCCAATCCGGCTAGGAATTTCCGGGAAGCCGTCCAGTCATTCTGGTTTGTTCATTGCTTTTCCAGATTGGAGCAACTGATAGCCAATCAGCCGGGAAACGGGAGAATAGACCAGTACCTGTATCCTTACTATAAAAAGGACAAAGAGGAAGGCCGAATAACGGATGACGACGTTATGGAGTTGCTCGACTGCCTCTGGCTGCACATGGCCCAGAGCGTCCGGTCGGTACTCTCCAACGGCGCCGTGGCCTTTATGCAGGGCTATCCTCATTTTGAGCACACCACCATCGGAGGACAGACCGAAGACGGCGCCGATGCCACCAACGAGATGTCGTACCTGGTACTCCAATCAAAGAAGGAGTTCCCCATGGACTATCCTGACCTGTCGGTCAGGATACACAGCCGCACTCCCGAGGCATTCCTCTTGAAGGTTTGCGAACTCATCAAGGAAGGGACCGGCTATCCCAAGCTTCTGAATGACGAGGAGATTATCCCGTTGTACCTGGCCTGGGGCGCCACTTTGCCCGAGGCGCGGAACTACTGCGGCAGCGGTTGTACCGAAGTCAGGCTGCCTAACAGGGAGACTTACCTGTCCCAGACCCCTTCGGTGTCCCTCGGGGCGGTTCTTGAATTCACGTTGAATGACGGCAAGTCTAGGTTGTCGGGAGACCAAATCGGCGTCAAGACGGGCGACCCGCGAACCTTCAAGTCGTATGAAGACCTGTGGAACGCCTTCAACGGGCAGTTGGAACATCTGATGAAGTATGTCTTCGTAGGCAAATACATGGCCGACATCGTAAGAGCGGAGAAACTGGTCTCCCCGATGATGTCGTGCATGCATGACCTGTGCATGGAGCAGGGCCTGGATATACATCAGGGCCAGCCCAAACTCAAGGGCGGGCTGAGCCTGGGGTGGTTAGGAATGGTGGGTTTCGGCACGGCGATTGACTCGCTGGCGGCCGTCAAGAAGCTCGTTTTCGACGACAAAGTTGTGACCATGGGCGAGCTTCTACAGGGCCTGGAAACGAACTTCAAAGGCAAGGAGACGCTGAGGCAACTGTGCCTCAATGCCCCGAAATACGGTAACTGTGACCCTTACGTCGATTCGGTCGGGCGTGACATCGAGAAGCTGGTAATGTCCATAAACGATCGATATCGAAATGTTTGGGGCGGCTTTGACCGCGTAATCTATGTTCCGATCACGTCCCACGTTGCCCAGGGGAAGCGCATGGGCGCTACTCCCAATGGAAGAAGATCTGGAGAGGCATTGTCCGAGGGCATATCTCCGACCCAGGGTTGCGACGTCAAAGGGCCGACGGCAACGCTCCTGTCAATAGCCAGTACCAAGAACGGCAGCGGTATCAGACGGGGCGCCAGGCTTCTTAACATAAAGCTCAGCCCGCAGACGGTGGCCGGGGATGAAGGCACAGCGAATCTGGCCTCCCTGATCAGGGCCTGGTGTGACATGAAATTCTGGCACTTGCAGTTCAATATCGTCAACCGTGATACGCTGATAGCGGCGCAGAAGGACCCGGACAAGTACCGGAATCTGCTGGTCCGGGTGGCCGGCTATAGCGCGTATTTCGTTGACCTTTCACTTGACCTGCAAAATGAAATAATAAACAGAACCGAGCACGGTTCTATTAACTGAGGGTACTAAGTGGCGAATATTGCGAGCAATCCTGACCGCCAGCGGGGCGTCGTCTTCGACATTCAAAGGTTCTCCATTCATGACGGGCCCGGTATCAGGGATTTGATATTCCTGAAGGGCTGCAGCTTACGGTGCAGGTGGTGCAGCAATCCCGAGTCACAGAATCTGGTCCCTGAGATTGGATTCAACGAGAGCAGATGTATCGGATCCGCTGATTGCGGGCGATGCATCCCGGTGTGTCCGGTGAGCGCCATCTCCGCCAATGCTGGGGGGAAGATCGGGATTGACAGGAAGCTGTGCGACAATTGCGGCAAGTGCGTTGCGATTTGTCCTGCCAGGGCGATTCGGATGTACGGGGAAAACATGACCGTGGATGAAATACTGAAGACGGTAGAGGAAGACGGCCCTTTCTACCGCCGGTCGGGGGGAGGAATCACGGTGAGCGGCGGAGAGGCGCTATGCCAGCCTGATTTTGCCAGGGAGCTGTTGAAGACCTGCCGGGCGCGCGGCATAGACACGGCTGTGGAAACGACTGGTTTTGGCAAGTGGGAAGACGTGGAGAAGATTTGCCTCTTCGCAAACTTGATACTGTACGACATTAAGCACCTGGACACGAACAAGCATAAGTCATTCATCGGGGTCGGCAACGAGATGGTCCTCGAAAACCTCAGGCATCTGGACCGGGCTTTGCCCAACACCCCAGTAATAGTGAGAACCCCGGTCATTCCCGGATTCAACGATACCGAAAAAGACATAAGGGCAATAGCCGATTTCCTCATCCCGATAAGGAGCGTGACCAAATATCAACTCCTGCCTTATCACCGCTTCGGCGAGTCGAAGTACCGCCAGCTCGACCGGGAATACCCCATGTCCGAGCTTCGCTCCCCGGGACACGAAGTCATGGCAGCCCTCGGAAGAATCGCCGAAACCGTGGCCCTGGACCGGGAAAACAAGAGACACTTGCAGGAGTTCTTGCTCCAAATCGAATCCGGCCAGGCCTGCAAGAGGCTGTAGAAATCCAGTTTCCCTTTGGCTGGACGTGTGTGATACTTCCCGCACGGCCTACGGGGCCTCCCCATTGCCGGGGGCGTTGCGCAGCCCGCGCTCGGAACATTAGAATCGGTTTTGCTTATCTACCTGGTTACGGAACCTGTGCCTTTCCCAGATCGTCGAAAGGAATCATCGGTTGATAAAATCGGACACTAGTTGGGACAAGACCGTTGATGTGGTTGTCGTTGGCTATGGCATGGCGGGATCTGTCACCGCGATCACCGCCCGTGATCTGGGCAGTGAAGTCATGATCGTGGAGAAATCACCCCGGGAGGGCTTCCACTCCAACAGCAGTATGGCGGGGCTGACGATAATGGGGGCGAATGACGTGGGCCAGGCAATTCAGCATCTTGAAGAGTTGAATCATGTCAACGGCGAGACTCCCTGGACCGATTCGGAAGTAATCAAGGGTATGGCGGAGTACTTTGCCGACAGCCCTGCCTGGTTGAAGCAACTGGGCGGGAACATTAGTTTCTTCTCGAAAGGGGCGGAGCACCGCCAGCTTCCCGGGTCGCAAGGACTCGAACTATGGGCCTATGCCGGGATGGGGCTCCGTATGATGGAGTTTCTCTATGGCAAGGTTAGTCAGCGGGGGATCGAGGTGGCCTGGGATACCGCCGCCGGGCATCTGCTGACCAACCTGCGCGGCGAAGTTACCGGGGTGAGGGTCAAAACCGGGGAAGGGAAGCAGATGGACATCGGCGCGCACAGGGCGGTGGTACTGGCCTGCGGCGGCTTCGAATTCAATGAACGTATGAAATTGAACTACCTCAAGGCATACCCGTCCTACTTCACCGGCACCGAGCTTAACACCGGGGACGGCATCAAGATGGCCCTGGACGTCGGGGCTGATCTCTGGCACATGAACTGTGTTTCCGCCCGTTTTGTGCTGAAATATCCGGAGATGCCGTGGGCCATTCCCGTGGACCTGGGAGGGCCGGGATGGACGCGGCGCCGCATGCAGCGCACTCTGGAGACTACTGGGACTGAGCCGCCCTCCGCGGGCTATGTCATCGTCGACCGCGGCGGCAAGAGATTCACCAACGAGGTGTATAGGGGACATTGCGTCTACTACGAGTTGGGCGTATTCGACACTCAGCGGCTGGTCTATCCGCGCATACCCAGCTATTGGATTTTTGACCAGAGGCGTGTGGATGAGGGGAGGCTTCCCAGCGACATGGGGGGGGTGACGGGACCGCACCAGATGTATCGGTGGAGCAATGACAACAGCCATGAACTGGAAAAAGGGTGGATATTCAGCGATGCGGTCTTGAGAAATCTGGCCCGGAAGATTGACGTGCCGGAAGGAGTCCTTGAGAAAACGGTAGCCGACTATAACCGCTATTGCGAACGGGGCCAGGATGACGAATTTGGACGGCCCACGGCAACTCTGACCCCCTTGGACAAGCCTCCGTTTTATGCCTGCCGGCTCTGGCCGGGAGGTCCGAATACGCAAGGAGGGCCTCGCCGCAACCTCTTTGGCCGGATCGTCAATCCCGATGGCGTCCCTGTCGGACGGCTCTACGGGGCGGGAGAACTGGGCTCTGTTTTTGGCATGCTCTATCCCATCGGCGGCGGCAACCTGGGTGAGTGCATCGCCTCCGGCCGGGTTGCCGGGGAGAACGCCGCCCGGGAGAAGCCAATGGCCGAACGAAAAGTTAGCTGAGAAGTTGGCTGCCGCCCTATCCCGGACCATAGAATAAGAATATAGAGAGGATGATTTCACCTTGAATTACTATCAGGACTTGAGAGCCCATATCAAAGCGTTGGAGGAGAAGGGTAAGCTGGTTCGAATAAAGAGGGAAATCAACAAGGATACCGAGCTTCATCCTCTGGTGAGGTGGCAGTTCAGGGGCTTGCCTGAGGCGCAGAGAAAAGCCTTCCTTTTTGAAAATGTGGTGGATTCCACCGGCAGGAAGTACTCGATTCCGGTACTGGTGGCCAGCCACGCGGCCTCCAGGGAAGTCTATGCTATCGCCATGATGTGCCAGCCGGGCGAGATCATGGCCAGATGGACGCAGGCGCAACTGCATCCGATTGAACCTGAAATCGTATCTGCCGGACCGGTGCAGGATGAGATACACCGGGGCGACAAGTTGTTGGAGCATGGCGGGCTGGAGGAGTTCCCGATACCTATCTCGACGCCGGGTTTCGACAACGCCCCCTATTTAACCGCGGCTAACTTTATCACCACGGACCCCGAGACGGGGATCAGAAACGTCGGCAATTACCGGGCGATGCTGAAGAGTAAGGACCGGCTGGGCGTTTGCGGCGAGCCTCCGCAGCACATCCATAACCACTGGCAGAAGTGCCGCGCCAGGGGAATTCCGCTTCAAGCTGCCATTGCTCTGGGAGCTCCACCCAACATCGGGCTGGCAGCCACCGCCAAGATACCCTACGGCACCGACGAGTTTGCCGTAGCCGGGGGCATCGCCGGATATCCGGTGAAGCTGGTGAAATGCCAAACGGTAGACCTGGAAGTTCCGGCGACCGCCGAAATAGTCATCGAAGGCGAGATACCTACCAATGCCCTGGAACGGGAGGCCCCCTTCGGTGAGTTCGCAGGCTACATGGGGTCGGAGAAACTCAACCTGTTCTTCAATGTCAAATGCGTCACCCACCGGCATAGGCCAATATTCAATGCTTTCTTGAGCCAGTTCCCTCCCAGTGAAAGCAGCAAGCTGAGACAAATAAACAGCGAGTCCATCTATTTCAAGTTTCTGAAGCATGACTGCAATATTCCAGGCATCATTGACGTCGCTTTTCACGAGAGTTCCGGCAGCGCCAATTACGTGGTCATCCGGATGAAAAAGACCCACCCCTCCCAGGCGTGGCAGGCTCTCAACGGAGCGGTGGCCCTGGATGGTCAGTCAACCAAGTTCATCATCGTTGTCGACGAAGACATCGATCCGTGGGATCCAGACTCCGTCAACTGGGCCATGAGTTTCCGTGTTCAACCTCACCGCGATACCAGGATCACGACGGGGAAGATTCCGTCCCTGGATCCGTCTGCCAATCCACCGTGGGTGCAAGATGTGGGGTACATGAACACTGTAGCCTCTGCCATCTTGATTGACGCCACCAGAAAATGGGCCTATCCGCCGGTCTCCTTGCCCCGGAAGGAATTTATGGAGAGGAGCAAGGTGATATGGGAAGAGGAAGGGTTGCCGGCCTTGAGTCCAAAAGCTCCCTGGCATGGGTATGCCCTGGGGTATTGGACCAAGGACAACGAGGAAGAAGCGGAGTTGGCTTTGAATGGTAAGTACTACGTAACCGGCGAAAAGCTCGCCAGGGAGAGGAAAACAGTTTGAAAGAGGGGCCTGCGTTCAGTGTTGGCTAGCTGAGTACTTGCCAATCTGTGCAACTTCCTTACTAAGTATCCACCTTTCTTTACTTCCTTGTTTACGTTAACGGCTTAGTATGCTGAAGTAGACGGTCCAGCTTGGTAACTCGATCTTGTCTCTGGCGAACAGGGGATGACTTGACGAAAGCTGATGCTGGGAGATCGCGCGGCACCCGGCGAATACATACGCTAAGGAGGCTAAGAACCGAATGGACAAGGCCCCCATCATCATGGTAGTGGAAGATGACCCGCTCGTCTCAGACTTGCTGAGAACTTTTCTTCGTAGCGAAGGATTTAGTGTCGTTGACGCCGGAGATGGTGTGTCGGCTCTCCGCCTGCTGGAAAAGAGGACCCCGGACCTGATCCTGATGGATATCATAATGCCGGGCCTCAACGGTGTGGCCTTGCTCAATTTGGTACGGCGGCGGTCCAACGTGCCCATCATCATGATGACGGCGATCAGCGACCCGGTGTTTATTGAAAATGCCCTGGCCGACGGGGCGGACGACTATGTCACCAAACCCTTTGTCCTCCCTGATCTCAAGGGCCGCATCGAGGCGAAGCTCGGGCGATCCGGTTCCGGCGGCGGGCGGAGCAGCAGCCAATAGACTATTTGCAGCTATGGAAGGGAATGCCCACGTCAGCACCAACGTTAGGAGGTAGCTAACAGCATGGAAGATTCTTCTGGCAAGACCTTCTACGACATCCACATGCATGTCTTTACTCTGGACCACCCCAATCTGGCGGCATTCCTCAGGCGTTCCAAGAACGCCATGAAGTTGCCGCAGTGGTATGACATTGCATCGTGGGTCGGTCTGTCTGTGGCGCTGCTGGCGGCGCTGGCGCTTTCCGCACCCTTGTTGGTGCAATCGGCGCGATTGCGCGACAATCTTGACATAGCGGTATTTGGCCTGGTATCGCTGGCGTTGCTGGTTTCGGTCTTTTCCCTACTTTCGCTTCGCGCCGCCATCGCATCCCGGTGGATCGCGGTCGGTCCGCTAGCCCTGATTGTTATTTCGTTGGGTCTTGGAGCTGTTGTGCCCTGGAGTCCCTGGTCATGGGCGGGTTTGCCGGCACTGCTCGTTGCGGCCGTGGCGGCCAGTCTTTGGGCCCGAGGTTTCATTCACAAGAAAGGTCGGGAAGCCAGCGCCATGCTGGACAGAGTTCAGAACCTGCTGGCGGTCATGGAAAGGGACCCCGGGGACTATTTCAGTCTGATGGAACGGGATCTGAAAGGAGAATTCGGGAATGGCCAGCCTAAGCTGCTCGACAGCGGTCGACTAAGAATAGGGAGCAAAGAGTATTCCAGGATAGTCCTGACTCCGCTTATTATGGACTTCGATTATCGGCAGCTAAGTCCCAGAGGGGCGCACTACGTGCAGACGACTTCTTTCGGGAGGCCCAGGGGTAGAATGCACAAGAAGTATGATGAGCCCAGGAAGCCGGTTGACGAACAGATCGCGGACCTTTTCAGGGGGATACTGGAGTATCGCCGGTCCAACGCCGGCAGCCTGATAGAGATATATCCTTTTCTTGGTATAGACCCAGGGCGTGATGAATACAAAGACTCAAAGGCGGTCGAGGAACGGCTCGGAAGGGTCTTCAAAGATTACAAAGGTTCCAGAAAGGCGCTGCAGGAGGCTTGGGGGAAGTTGTTTGAAGACTATCAACAACACAACTTCGACCTCGATACTGTCCCATCTGGCAGCAACTATTTCGCCGGGATAAAGCTATATCCGCCTCTCGGGTTTGACCCCTGGCCTGACGACGGCGCCAAAAAAGACAAGGTAAAAGCGCTTTATAAGTATTGCCAGGACAGGCAGATTCCCGTTACCGTGCACAGCAGCCAAGGAGGATTCGTGGTTGTGGGTGAAAACGAAATGGAAGCGAACGCTTCGATTGTCAAATGGGAACATGTCCTGGGCGAATACACCCATCTGAAACTCAACCTGGCGCACTTCCCGATAAACTCCCCTGAAGAGGCATCTAGACTCCGTGTGGTCATCAATCTTATCATGAACAACGATCATCCGAATGTTTATGCGGATTTTGCGATCCGGGCTATTGACGAGGCGTACTACATCGAGCTCAAGAAGTTGCTGGATAACAAGCCGGGGCTCAGAGACAGAATACTGTTTGGCTCTGACTTTCCTATGGTTCTGCTGGACCTGGAGTCTTACAACCAATATGTTAAGACATTCTCGGACACTTCTTTTGGTGAGAAAGGAAACAGCCCCAGGAACGCCGCGGTGGAAAGCCCGGATCAACTGAAGGACAAGTTCTGTTCGACCAACCCGGAAAAGTTCCTTTTTAGCAGCCCATAACGTAGCATCTTTGTTCACTACTATGAGCGCCCCTAGTTCCGAACCGTAGGGGTTAAAGAATGTACGACAGAGATTCGCACACTATTAGAAGGAGATACGCACGTGAAAGTTATTGCCATCATAGGCAGTCCGCGAAAGAACGGGAACTGCGAGATACTGGCGGGCCATACGCTGAAAGCCGTTGCTGAGGAGGGACTCGATACCGAGATCGTCAGGCTAGCAGGACTGGACATAAGGCCGTGCGATGCCTGCATGGCCTGCGCCAAGCAGGAAAAATGTCCGATCAAGGACGACTTCTTTCCCATCTATCTCAAGATGAAAGAAGCGGACGGGATAATTCTGGCCTCGCCCGTATACTACGGCTCGGCAACGGCGCTTATTAAGGGATTGATGGAGCGTGCCGGATATCTTTCGGCTCACCACGGCAGGCCGTTTCAGGGCAAAGTGGGAGGACCGCTGGTGGTGGCCAGGAGGGCCGGCCAGAATTTCACGGTGGCTCAACTCACTTTCTGGTTCCAGATACTTGGCTTTGTGATACCCGGATCAACTTACTGGAACATGGCCTTTGGCCGCGCCATTGGAGATGTGGCAGGAGACGAGGAAGGGATGAGGACTGCCTGGAATTTCGGCAAGAACATAGCTACAGTAACGAAGAAACTTAATGCGGGGTCGAATCCATAGGCTGGGAGCCGGGACTTGGGCAGGTGATGGTTGAAAGAAAGGGAAAGACAATGAGCGACTTCGACGTAATTGTGATCGGTGGCGGCCCGGCTGGCAGCTACGCTGCTTTGACAGCGGCAGTTAACGGGTGCAGGGTTGCCCTCTTTGAGGAGCACGGGACCATCGGGTGGCCGAGGCATGACCCCGGCTGGCTGATGGAGTCCGATTTCGCGGAATCGGTTGTCAATGCGGTAGATGGGGTGGTTCCATGGTCGAGAGTTAAGAAATACAAGGTCTGCCGGGCCGAATCCGGAGATGTCATCGAGGAAAGCGCTGTTGGAGGTTACCAGGTGAGGAGAGACCTGCTGGAAAAGGAAATAGCCGCGCGGGCCGCCATGGCCGGGGCGGTCATCTATTTGAAAACCAGGGTAACGGGGCTGGTCAGAAAAGGGGGGAAGGTTGAGTCGGTGGAAAGCAATTCCGACGTCATCCCAAGGGCGGGTTGCCGGTTAATCATATGCGCCGACGGAATCAGGTCCGCCAGCGGAGGGCTGGCTGTGGTGGAAGGATTATGCCGGGTGGGGGAGACCCATCCGGGGGTCAGTTACCTCCTGTCCAACGCGGATGTTCACGGAGGAGTAATCGAACATTTCCTGTCGACCGACCCGACCTTGAACAACAGGACTTTCTTCGCTCATCATGACGGACAAACTTATTTCAGTGGGATGTCGGACTCTTCGTTCCGGGAGTTGAAAGGTAGGCAGGATAACGCCGTTTCGCGCAAGATCAAGAATGCATATCCCGTGGAGGCCAGTGGGTTTGGAAGATCGCGAACCGGAAAATACGGGAAGTACTTTGACAAGATAGTCAAAGACAACATCCTTTTTGTCGGGGATGCTTCCGGCGGGGCCGGTAATGTCCATGGCATGATCCAGGGCAAGATTGCTGGGATTGTTGCCTCGGCGGCCATCAAGGAAAACGACGCCAGTGAAAAACGTCTGTCAGAATACCAGGGCTCGGTATTCAAGACGCTGGGGAGAGTCCCGTTCTGCTGGTTTTCCGCCAGGGAGGACTTTGGCTCTTTCGACCAATGGTTCCGCGAATTCGCCGAGATAACCAGAGGGATCAGGGCAACGGAACTGTGCCGGAACGTTGACTGACGATTCGACCAATCACTGTACCCGGGGTCCACAAGATTTCACGAGATTAACACAAGAGGGAACAGTCAAGAATAAGAAGAATTGCGGTTGCCGGGAGTTCCTGGGCTTTGAACAGGAAGCGAATATCTTGTGAAAATCTGTGTAATCTCGTGGATATCTATTGCAGCGTTCTCGTAATGAGTCTGCCGATCAGCGCAAGCCATCCCTCTAACCTAACTTCCGCGGTTTGAGTCGGAAAGAATTTTCAAGGATTTGTTCCCGGCTTTGAGATAGATGATTTTGTGCTGAGGGTTGTGGTGGAGCAAAGCTGAGCTTTGTCGGCAAGCCATGTAGTGTAGACACCCGCAG
>ORJL010707485.1_pt1 | contig 11787 bp, 10 predicted proteins | sample 1779941 | NCBI WGS metagenome assembly ORJL01 (sample SAMEA104232317, study PRJEB22302) | groundwater metagenome | biome: forest; feature: aquifer; material: groundwater | place: USA | collected 2011-08-07 | depth 5.8 m
ATGCCTCTCCACAAAGTCAATCTTGAATTCGTCATGATACCTGTACTTGTTAAATCCCTGCGGCGGTATGACTATTTCCTGCGGCGAGTCTGTCTCTGTGTAATATCCGTTTTCTTTAAGGTATTGGGTTAATACAAAGCAATGCTCCTTGTCAAAACTGTAAATATTGTAGTACCCGTTGACGCCGTTTTGGTTTCCGATTATTCCTGAGAATATGGAATAGACCGAGCCGATGGTATACGGGGCATAAGCTATAAGGTTGGAGAAAAAAATAGAATCTTTTTTGAGTTCCTGGAAGTATGGGACTTTCTCAAGAGCGTCTATTCTGCATCCGTCCAGCATTATCATAATTATATTTGGTTTTTTCTTTTTGAAGAGGTTAAGCATTTTGTTTAAGCTAAGCAGAAGATTAAGTTGCCTTAAAAATTTAACTGTTGGTGCCTTACAATTAGGTAATCAGCAGTATTCTGATTTTTCAGTCTATATAACCAACTTTTCTTAATAATCTTTTTGATTTTTCGGTCAAATCTTCCAAATCAACTTCTCCTTCGTTGCTTTGATCCTTCAGGAAATCAAAAAGCTTTTTTTTCATGACTGAGGCAGTTTTTATTTCTTTATCTATAAGGTTATTTTCTTCTTTGGGGTCATTTTTTAGATTGTAAAGCTCAAAAATTTCTTTTTCTGGGTGAGGTATATAAATTATCTTCCAGTCGTCGATTATCATTGACCTCCATTTCCCCTTGATTCCTGAAATGAATATTTGCTCATTCTCCTTGAAGTGTCCCTCGGCGCTTTCGGCAAATACATAGTCCCTTGCCTTCTCAGCTTTTCCCTGTATTAAGGGCAGTAGGCTTACGCCGTCTATTTTGTCCAATAAGTGTATGTTCATCATTTCAAGAGCTGTCGGCATTATGTCAATATTCTGGATTCTGGAGCTTATGGCTTTTCCTTCTGGTATGAGCTTTGGGTATCTCATGATAAGAGTTGACTTCAGGCTTGATTCGTATAAGGATGAGCCGTGCTGGAAATAAAGGCCTTTTTCTCCTAAGCTCTCCCCATGATCAGAAGTTAAAATTATCAGAGTATCGTCGTAAAGATTCTTCTCTTTCAAAAACTCAAATAATCTTCCAAGATGTGTATCTACACATTTTATTCCACCATCATAATGTGCTATGGCGTGTTTTAATTCTTCTGGGGGTAATTTCTTTTTTCCAAAGACAAGTTCTCCCCTCGTAATCCTGCCGCCAAATAATGTATTAAAATCATGGTTCCCTTTGTAGTCTTTGTCAAAAATATGATCGTAAGGCTTTGGTATTTGATATGGCCAATGAATGTCGTGGGCATGGAACCCGAAAAAAAACTTGTTTTTTGAATTTTTGCCTATCCAGTTTATTGCCGTGTCTGTATACTGGTCTATTATGCTGAGAAAATTTTTTGGGTGGAATATCTTATAGATTTCTCTTCTTATCCTGTTTTTTAATCTCCAGCTTGTCGGGTTAAAATCCTGAAATCCTTTTTTAATGATTGATGGGTACTCTCCAACTCCAATGAACGCTGTTTTATATCCATGCTTTCCTAATATTTCAGGCAAGGTTGAAAGGGAAAGGTTTTCATTGTTATTTGCAACCATCCTTACTCCGTGCGTATGCGGGTATACTCCTGTCAGGATTGATGAGATGGAAGGATAAGATCTGGTTAGGGTGCAATAAGCATTTAAAAAGCGTGTTCCCTCTTCAGAAAACTTATCAATATTTGGGCTAGTTCCCCTACTATAGCCATTTATACTTAAGTGATCTGGTCTTAAAGCATCTACTATAATCAAGATAATGTTCATTTTTGTATATCGGGTTGACAGATGTTAATTTATATATTTTATTGTTTTAATTTGAATATCAATAAAAAATGACAGATAAAACTCCAAGTTTTGTGCATTATTGTTTGACTAAAGGGTAAATCTCTCTCTTAGCCTTTTCATAGTCTTTTAAAAAATCAATCTCTGTCCATGGCTCGTTTCCAGCGTTCTCGTATGCAATTCTTTTGCTTTTGGCAATTTCTATAACTGCAATTATGTAGTAAGAGTTATTATGCTTAGGATCTTTAACCATTTTTGCCATTTCTTTTATCAGAATATCTGCACCTTTTTTTGAGAATTTTGCAATTCCGACAAAATTGCCGTCTGCTTCCTCCGCAGGGATATGATTGCCTATATCATAAACGCCATCTTTCCTTATTTTCACTCTCGCTGTATCCTTCAGAATATTTTTATTGTGGACCAAAAGGCAAAAGTCTTCTTTGCTTGAGACGCATTTCTTCAACAAATTATCCCCAAAGATAACATCAGAATAAATAACCACAACATCATCATTTAGCTCGTCTTTTATGCTGTAAAGTGTATGCAAGTTGTTGTATTCAGCAAAATCATCAAAAGTTTTGTATCTGACACTGTTTTTCAAAACTTCTTGTATTTTTTCCTTTAAATAGCCGACAATGACTATTACGTCTTTAATGCCGCATTTATTCAGAACTTCTACTTGATGCTCAATAATTGTTTTGCCTGGCTCTATTTCTAATAAACATTTTGGCTTTTCTAAAGTCAATGGGTAAAGCCTTGTGCTCCCGCCTGCTGCCAAGATTATTGCTTTCATGACGCTACCACCTATCTAATCTTGTTAGGTAAATTTACGCAGTATAAATTAGTTTTGGTAGCCAGGTAAACAGGTATACTCTCTAAAAATAATAAATTTTAACAATAGAATAGTGATTTAGCAATATTAATAAACAAACGATCTAATTTGCTATTATGAATTTTGTTGCCATATTATTGGTCTTGGCCTCTGCATTTTTGCATGCATTCTGGAATCTTTTGTCGAAGAAGAGCAAAAACAAGCTTGTGTTTAATTGGTTCATTGTGTTATTGGCGCCTGTAATTTACTTTCCTGTTTTTCTTTATTTGATATTCAAAAATCCAATTCCCGCAATAGGTTTTTTGTTCATAATCTTGAGCGGCATTTTCATAACTTTTTATTTTTATTTTCTCGGAAAATCATACCAGCACGGCCATTTGTCCTTGGCCTATCCTATATCAAGGTCATCAACGATTTTTGTCCCTTTTCTAGCTGCTGTTATAATCAAAGAACAGCTTTCATTAAAGGGAATTTTAGGCATAATTATTATAGTAGCGGGAGTATACATGCTGCACTTAAGGTCTTTTAACCTAAAGTCTTTTTTAGAGCCATTGAGATATGTGAGAGAAAAGGCAACATTGTTTGCTTTGCTGACTGCGTTGTTTTCAGCCTTTTATTCTGTCAATGACTCGATAGGCGTCAATTATGTATTCCCTTTCTTGTTTATTTATCTGGCATACTTTGTTTCCAGCATAACCTATCTTCCAATAGTCTTTTCAAAAGATAATCACAAAGACATAAAAAATGAATGGCTTCTAAACAAAAATTCTATTTTGATTTCCGCTTTTATTGCCTTTCTCTCTTATATGCTGGTTTTGTTTGCTTTCAGGATAGATAATGTCAGCTATGTTGTTGCACTGAGGCAGCTGAGTATAGTTTTTGGCGTTATTTTGGGCTCTTTTGTATTAAAAGAAAAATACGGAAAGGTAAGATTTGTTGTAACTATGTTGATGCTTGTTGGGTTCTTTTTAGTTGCGACAGCATGATAAATTTAATGCTCGTAAAATGTTCTTATTCTTCTCATGCTTTCTGCTGCCATTATGACTCCTTCTTTCTCGCCGTTGCCCGAGTCGCAAAAACCGCCAAAAGGAGCTTGCTCTGTCCTGTAGCTTGGATGATTGTTCCAGTTAAATTGCCCTACTTTTATGGAATTGGCAATTAATTCTGCGTGTTCTCTGCTCTTAGTCATAACCGCACCAGCCAATTTAAATTTAAGCGAGTTTATAATTTCAATTGCTTCTTTTGTATTGTTAATCCTTATTATCGGCGCAACCGGGCCAAAGGTTTCCTTTACCACTAATTCGCTTTTTGGATTAACATGGTCAAGAAGGGTTGGGGAATATAATGCCCCTTCTCTTTTATTGCCGTATAGCAACTTAGCCCCGTCTTTTATTGCAGAGTTAACTCTTGATTGAATAAGTTTTGCAGCAGCCTCGTTGATGACAGTTCCCATTCCTGTGCTTGGGTCCATTGGATCGCCGTATTTTATTGCCTCTGTCAATTTTAAGAACTCTTCAATAAATTCATTTGCAATCTTATTATGGACAAGCAATCTTTTCATTTTTGTGCAGCGCTGCCCTGAGTTGCCATAAGCATTTAATGCGACTTTTGCAGCAAGCTTAATGTCTGCATCTTCCAGAACAACAAATGGCGAGCTGTCACCAAGCTCTGCAACATATCTAACTAATTCGTTTCCTGTTTCTGCAATTCTTCTTGCAATGTATTTGCCAACATCAACTCCACCTGTAAATGTGACAAGCTGTGCTAATTTTGTTGAGAGTGCGTGCTCAAGAAACTGGCTTGGATTGTTTGATGTTACCACATTCAGCATATTAGGGGGCAATCCTGCATCATGCAGCAGCTCTGCCAATCTAATTGCTGACAAAGGCGTTTTTTCTGTTGGCTTTAATACCATAGCAGTTCCTGCCATAACCGCAGGAGCAACCTTGTGCACAACCTGATTCATAGGATGGTTAAAAGGAGTTATGCCTAAAACTAAGTCTAATGGCTCGGAAATTACTTGCAACGTAGGATTTTTATTTTCTCCCGCAACATATCTTGATGTTTTGTCTTCTTCTATTTTTGAGATGGCCTTTGCTCCAAGCGTAAGAACATTATAGACTCGATTTACCTCATATAAGGTGTCTTTAATGCAAATACCAGATTCAGAAGTAATCAGCCTTGCAAGCTCCTGATTGTGATTTTTAATTTCCTTTGCTGTTTCTTCCAAGATACCAATTCTTTTATCAGCTTTTAGATTCTTTTCTTTATTGTAAGAAAACTTCATTGCCCTGACAATATCTTGCTTGCTTGCATCAGGCACTTTTGCAATGACTTCATTTGTATAAGGGTATCTAACATTAAATGTTTTTTTGGTTTTGACTTTTTTGCCGTTGATTATCATTTTTAACCGCCTAGTTGTTTGCTTAACAAATCTTCACTATAATTAAAGCTTTTGATAGTTAGATAGACTTTAATTGGTAAATGTAACTATTATAAAATGGTAAAAAACGAAAGGTTTATAAAGCCTTAAGCATAAGGGGTTGATTATGTTAAGATCAGCTTATGAATTAGAAGGAAAACCTAAATTGCTTGTAGTGGATGGAGCAGGCACTTTGTTTGACCCTGGAAGTGTAGTTCCAGCTTATGCTTTCCAAGGGAGCTTTAAGAATGCATTAAACGATGATGGGAATCCATATTGTATTGACGTTGATTTCTCTACTATAATGAAGTGGATGGGAAGAGACAAACTTGAGCATGTTAAGCTTTTATTAAAAGAGCCTGAAGTCCTTGAGCAGTTCTTAAGAAAAAACAATAGAAATCCAACAGATGAAGACGCAAAAAGATTTTACAATAGTTTTACAGAACAACTATATCCATCGGCAGCTAAAACAGAGGAAATTGTAGGTGTAAAGGAAGCTGCTTACAAGTTAAAGGACGCTGGAATTCCTATGGTAATGACTACTGGCTATGACCGAAGGATGGTTGATGAAACCAGGAAAAAATTAGGTTGGCTTGATGATGTTTTATTGGCGTCGTTTACAGCATCAGATGTAAAAAAAGGAAGACCTGCCCCTTATCTAATATATCACGCTATGGAAAAAGCGGGAGTGGATAATCCACCCTATGTAGTTAATGTGGGGGACACAAAAGTAGATACTGAATCAGCAGATAATGCCCATATGCCAGGAATAATTGTCACATCTGGAAGTATTACAAATAGAGAAGAGGCAGAAAAAGTAAACCGAGAAATAGGTAAAAAGCATTTAATTTTACCAAGTTTGGTTGAAATAGTTGATTGTACCTTAGACGGAACATTAGCAGACAGAATAAAAGAATTAAATAACTTTACTTCCTCAAAAACCTCATAAACTCTTCCTTATTCTGTATTGGAGTTGTTGTTGGTCTTCCAAGATTTGACCTTGAGCCTTTGCTGACTTTAATCTCCAGAAGCACAGGGCCATCCATTGTCTTGATTTTTTTAACCAGCTTTGCAAGCTCTTCTTTCGTCTTTGCTGAAAATGCATCATTATAGCCATTGGCCTTTGCAATCATAACAAAATCGATATTGGAAGACGCTGTTGGCTGGCCTCCAACTGAATCATGTGCAAAATTATTGAAAACAATATGCTTGAAATTTTTAGGCTTTAATTGACCAATTGTCGATAAAGCTCCCATGTGCATAATCAACGCTCCGTCGCCATCAAAGCAATATACCTGTCTTTTGGGTTTTTCCAGTGCAATGCCTAAAGCTATTGAAGAAGAATGTCCCATGCTTCCTACAGTTAAGTAGTCCTTTTCATGTCCTTGCCTTTTTTCTTCTCTAAATTCAAATAGCTCTCTTGAAGTTTTTCCGGTTGTTGAAACAATAATATCATCTTCCTCCAACAATGCAACTATAGTTTTTATTGCTTCTTCTCTAGTAAGATTAAAGCTTGATTTTTCTTCGTCTTTTAATTCATATTTTGCAAAAGTCCCTTTCTTTACAACAATTGCATAAGGTGCTTTGTTTGTTTCCATATACTGTTTTGCTTTTTTAATTTGTTCCTCAAAATTTTCATTAAGAGTTTCATATGGAATTCCGAGTGTTTCAAGCATCTTCAATGTTATTTTTCCCATTTTCACATGCTGCGGCTCATCCTTAACATTTGGCTCGCCTCTCCAACCAATTAAAAGCAGTATTGGTATAGAATAAACTTCCTTGTCAGCAAGAGATGTAAGGGGATTGACTGAATTCCCCAATCCGGAATTTTGCAAATAAACGAGCCCGAATTTGCCTGTTGCAAGGTGATAGCCGGATGCAAGCGCTATCGCATTTCCTTCGTTTGCTGCAATTATGTTTTTTTGTGGTGGTGAGTTATCCGTAATATAAGCGCAGAAATCCTTGAGCAAAGAATCTGGCACACCAGCAAAAAAATCTAGGTCATTGTTCACAAGCATTTCATAAAATTTTTTGCAGTCTATCATTTTAATTATTTTTATTTTTTTATTAAGAACTTACTTGCCTCCTGGAATCAATGTCAAAACATCCCTTATTGGTAAGCATAATTTATCTGCTTCATAGCATCTGCCGCTTTTAAGGATAGTCTCCGCAGTTTTAACCATGGCAGGATACGCGCTTCTGATCAATTGGTTCGCATATATCACAATTTTAACCCCAGCCTTGATAAGCTCCTTTTCAGTTATTTTGCTGTAGGTTGAAGGCACTGCCACCAAAGGAACTTTTGATTTGAGTTTTTTGTATTCCATGCAAAACTCTAGAACTTCTTTTGGCTCTTTTTCCTTGCTGTGTATCATAATTCCGTCTGCACCTGCTTCTATGTATGCTTTGGCTCTTTTAAGCGCATCTTCTATGCCTTTTTTCAGTATTAAGCTCTCAATCCTTGCTATAATCATAAAATCTTCTGTAACCTGTGCTTTCTTGCCTTCGGAGATTTTTTTAGAAAAATTTTCTATTGTATCCTGCTGCTGCTCCACATCTGTCCCAAACAAGGAGTTTTTCTTCAGGCCTGTTTTATCTTCTATAATCACTGCCGATACCCCCAGCCTTTCCAAAGTCCTCACAGTATAGACAAAATGCTCTGCAAGGCCTCCTGTGTCTCCGTCAAAAATCATCGGCTTTGTTGTAACCTCAAAAATCTGGTTTATTGTCTGGAGCCTTGAGGTTATGTCAATAAGCTCTATGTCTGGCTTCCCTTTTGAAGTGGAGTCTGTCAGGCTGCTTTGCCACATTGCATCAAATTCTTTTATAATATCCCTTTCAACAATCTGGGTTTTTTCTACTATCCTTCCTGTAAGGCCGTTATGCACTTCCATGGCCCTCACGATGGGCTTTAAGTTAATGAGCTTCCTTAGCTTTTTAAGCCTGAACTCAGGAGTTACTCCCAAATCCGTTACATAATTCATCATTTGTGTTGAAGAAATCCCTTTGGTGTATTCAGGCTCTATAAGCTTTCCACCCCACTCCTTAAGAAGTTTAATTACTTTCAGCCTTGCCTCTTTTCTGGCATCATGTTTCCAGTCTGTTCCGTGCACAAAAAAATCAGGCTTTAATTTCCTGAGGTTTGAAACATAGTCCTGAGTTTCTTGGACAATAACTTCGTTAACTCCCTTGATATTTTCCACTATTTTTTTCCTCTGCTCATAATTCAGCAATGGAGGCTGCCTGTGGGTTGCTATGGCTTCATCTGTTAATAAGCCGACTGTCACATCTCCGAGCTTTCTGGCTACATCAATTATGTTTATGTGCCCATGATGCAGCAAGTCGCCACGCATTGATACATACACTTTCTTCTTGCCCATTATACCGCTCTTTGCTTAAGGATTAAACTATCTTTTTAAATCTATTGCATTATTCATAATGATAGTGGAAAGGCTTAAAAATCCGGCATATTAAGCTGTTATTATGGCGACATATAAGGAAATAAAAGAAAAGCAAACAGCAGACTTAAGTGCAATGGCGATGAACCGCAATATCTACAGGCATTTTTGCACGCCATTTACCTACATATTTATTAAGCTTGGAATTATGCCAAATAATATAACCATCTCAAGCCTTTTCTTATGTTTCTTGGGATTTTATCTTCTGTCAAGAGGAAGTTATTTGAATATCATTCTTGGGTTGTTTGCCTTCCTGCTTTTCAGGACCATTGACATGTCTGACGGCGAGGTTGCAAGATGGCAGAATGCAACGAGCAAGGAAGGGGTTTATTTTGACAGAATAAGTCATTATATTTTCGCGCTTTGCTTTGGAATTGGGTTTGGAATAGGGTTGTCAAGGCTGTATGGCAACGATGTTTTTCTTTTTTTGGGCTTCATATTTACTTTTGGATTTATAACAGAGAATGCCATCATAGATTCCACAAAGTATTTACTCAGGGAGGGGCTAATAAGAGCCAATATAAAAGAAATTAAAAGCAAAACAATGAAGGAATTTGACAAGGATATCTGGAAGAAACTGATGGCAGCAGTATACAAAGGCCAGTCATGGAATACAAGCAGCAAATTTGCCAAAATTTTTGGCATAATCCCATTTCAAGGATTGGTATTCATGGATTATTATGTGCCTCCGACATTTACGGCACTTGCATTGATAGAGTATTTTTTAGCAAAATATGCTGGCTTCAGCCCTTTGTATGGATTTTTAAGCCTAATGGGCTCTTATTTGATTTTGGTCAGCATTTCAAAGATATCGTGGATAGTTCATTTCAGCTACAAAATTGAAAAAAACAGGATCATTACATCAATTTTGAAGTAAACAATAAGTTATAAATACAACTATTCAGTCAATAAAACGCGGTTTAAAATGAGTTCTAAAAATAAAAAATCAATAAAGCTCGCCCAAGATATTGAAGATGATGTTACTTCTGATGATAAAGAAGCTAGGGAGTTTACTCCAAGCCTTGACATAAGGATAAGCTCGTTTATTGTGGATCTTCTAAAGGCTGCGGGCTTGAAAAACCTGGCAAAAAAGGTGCCATTCAGCTATAAAAAGTTCTGGAAGCAGAAGTACAGCCATCATGGATTTGACATAATGTACTGCGGAAATTTAGGCAGGACAAAAAAACAGAATCTTGAAAGAAGGATGAAAAAGATAAATATACTTTTTAATTTCATGAAAAAATTTGGAGTAAACAAAAGCCATTCAGTCCTTGATGTAGGCTGCGGCGTGGGAATATTCACAAATTATTTTTTTGAAAAAAAATTCAAAAATTACAAAGGAATAGACCTGACCAAAGAACTGATAATCAATCTTAAAAATAAGTATCCAAATTACGATTTTGAGCAGAAGGATATCGGCAAGGAAGATATAGGGGGTAGTTATGATGCGATTATCATGATGAGCGTGACACAGCATATCATAGATGACAGGTATTTCAAGTTTGCTATGAAAAGCGTACAAAATGCCCTAAAGCCAAATGGGCTTTTCTTTGTGACTGACATAGCTGATGCGGATAGAAGGGACAGCGTGTACACTATAAGAAGGCCATTGGAATACTATAAGAAAATACTTAATAGATTGCAATTTTTGGATATGACTGATTTTGAAGGCTTGCAATTATTTTGCTTTAAAAAAGTTGGGTAAGTATTCAAAGAGAGAAATCTATCTCAGTTTAGGAACATTTAAATATAATAATACTTATAAGCCACTAAGGATGTATTTTTATGAAGAAACAAATCTTGATTTTTATATTTTTATTGATTTTACCCACTGTTTTGGCTGGACAAAGACAGAACCTATACGATATTGCGATGAATATACAACATTATGATAATAGAGAAAATGATTTATGGAATGAAAATTCTACCTTAAATATAAATGGAAGTATAGTAGGAAACCCTGCAATTAATAATTCTGTTCATAAAATAGGAGAGGGTTCATTAAGATGTGATGATGGAGATAGAATAAGTTTTAACGGAACAGATCCTCGCATGACTACTGTTAAGAATTTTACTTATTGTGTATGGATTAATCATACAGCTTCAGGAACTGTTGATAGAATTGCAACGAGAATTGGTGTGGGAGGAGGTGAAGCAGGAGATTGGCAGTTCATATATGATGACAGGGCAGGAAGTAACAACTATAAGTCTATTGTTTATGGAAGTGCTGTTGATATGACAATTACTTATAGTGTTTCAGATTATAATGTTAATCATTTTGTATGTCTTTCTATTAATGATACTGGAACTACTTATGGAAGCATTTATTATGATGGAAATATTGTTGCTACATCATCATTCAGTGGAGCATTTTCAACGACAACAAATAACTTAACAATTTGTAATGATGATGGTTCTCCCGATGATCAAGCAATGTTTGGGTTTCTTGATGAAAGTAACTACTTCAACAGGTCATTAAATGAATCAGATTTGGATTTCTTATATAATAATGGCGCAGGGATTAATTTAACGCCTGAAGAATCTCCAGATACAACACCTCCAGTAGCACCATCATACGACCCAATCGCAGTCCACTTAAACGGAACCGAAATTATAAATGGATTTAAGACCTTTCTAAACAACACAGTTTTTACGATTGCAAACTTTACACAAATTAATGTTGGTAATATTTTTGGAGGTAATTTCTTTGGCAACAAGATAGAAGCAAGCAATGTAACAGCAGGCAATTTAACTGTTTTGGGTACTTCGAGCAGCAGCAGAGTAGAGGCAAATAATCTACAAGTAAACAAAGTGAATACTGTTAATTTAACAGCAACTGGTTTAATAAGCGGTAATCTTTCTCAATCATCAGGCTTGCCAATTTCGATTGTAAGCCAAAGTGGAGAAACTTTGCCAATTGGGAAAAATTTCACAAGCAATGGGGGCATATGGATTTGGTGGGGAAAAGGGACTGTCAATGGAACTAAGGCTTTCCCAAGAATAAGACTTAACTTAAATGGTATCATGAAAGATGAGATTGTGACAAAACAAGCTGCTGTACATGATGCCATCCCTTTTTCTTTAATGTTTACGGAGCAAATTCCGGCAGGTCCCCATAGTGTGAATATAACAACAACTGCTGGCACATTGGGAAGATTAAAATTGATAGGTATGGAGATTAGATAAGAAATAGGATTATTTCTTTATTACTTTTTAATTCAAT
>ORJL011807211.1_pt1 | contig 11786 bp, 8 predicted proteins | sample 1779941 | NCBI WGS metagenome assembly ORJL01 (sample SAMEA104232317, study PRJEB22302) | groundwater metagenome | biome: forest; feature: aquifer; material: groundwater | place: USA | collected 2011-08-07 | depth 5.8 m
AGCGGCTGTTCCATTCAGCATAACCAATCCCAATATCATAGAAAGGAACGCCCTTAATGCCATACTTCAAGACGCCAGCGTCAAGTAGTTGGTGCCCGATATTCCGTGATAGCTGCCGTAAGGGCTGCATCTTCACCAAGGCCAACCCTGACAACCCGGAAGGATGGCTGTGCAAGCTGGAAGCAGCGGTGGACGTTATCAGCACTATACACGGAACACTACAGTTTACTGCGGAACCGTTTAGCCCTATATGGCAAGACGGGATCGTGACACACACAGAGGATAAGCCCCCTAAGAAGGTGAAGTAATGATGATGCCCGATCATCCGCTGCCAGAACTATATCCAGCGGATCAGTACACAAGGTGTAAATGGGTGCACCCTGAGTGTAACACGGAAATAGAACTAAGGCAGGGGGAGTCGTGGGAAAGTCCTTATGGGTGGTGCCCTGAGTGCAAGAGGCATATATTTACCTATTACGACAGTTTAAGCTACACTCTCAAGGAGTGCGGGTTAAAGAGGTGACACAATGGCTGTTCTGAGCAGAGAGCAATTTGACGAAGCGATGCGAAACATTCTCGGCTCCAACTATGGCGCCGTGCAACAGGGCCTAGAGCAGGGCGTGGGAGCTGTTGTTGGTGTAGGAGCCAGACCCCGAGCAGCTACGCCGACACCGAGCGGGCCTACTGCTAATTGGGGAGAGCGTGCAGCGCCAACTGAAGATACGCCTGTATGGGGCGATCCGCCGTCTCCCCCTGATGAGCCGGGCAGAGCAAGTGCAGGATGGGGATCAGCATCCGACTTGCGTAATCGTGCGGGCAGGCCACTAGGCAGCGCCATCGACGACCAGTATTGGAAGGGCGTGAATTATCTCGGAGAAGGTTGGGACAAACTCGGCAATTCCTTTGAAGGCTTGAGAGCTCCCGATCTATCGAGCATGCAAGCTGCCAACAACCAAGGATGGGGCGCACGCCCTTCTGCTCAGCCCGCTAACAGCGCAGAACTATGGACGCCGCCTAATTCGGTTCCCGTAACGCCTGAGATGGCCGAGGCGAAACTAGCCGCTACTCAGGGGTGGACTAATACCGCCGAAGGGCAGGCCGAGCTTGCCAATGCTCAGAATTGGGTAGCCGATTCACGACCTGAACCAGAGTCCTTATCTACTCCTTCTACTCCTTTCTCTACTAGCGATCCCACTGGCCTAGCCGGTCCCGCCTTGCAACCAGCGGGCACTAACGCTATACCTCCCGTTAGTGACGGTTGGGCCAGCGAGTTCGCTAGAGTCCACGGCAGAGCGCCGACGCTTTACGATGCCAGAGTCAGACAAGAGATGGAGGGCTGGCAAACGCAGAACGGGGGCAGACCGCCGACCGGAAGCGATTGGGTAGCCGTGACTAAGTCACTCAACAACAAGGGCATCTATGGCCCTCGTGAAGTGCCCGAGTATGCCCCGGGCTATGGACCGAACGCCAACCCCGCACTGAGAGCGCCGATAACGCAGGGAACGGGCAGCCTACCCATATCAAAAGCAACAGGGCCAGCAGCGGCCACACCGATAAAAGCGCAGGCTCCGCAGGCAACATCACAAGGCACGTCCTTGGGACTCAATCAGCAAGGTTATCAGAAATACGCTGGCGACATCACTGACAGCGCGCAGAGATACGGAGTTGATCCAGAGTTGGTAACAGCGCTTATTCAAGGTGAAAGCGGCTTCGACCCCAAGGCAACCAGTAAGGCGGGAGCGGGAGGACTCATGCAGATCATGCCGGACACAGCGAAGGGGCTGGGGCTTACTCCTGATAGTTATTTCCACGAGCGGAGCAATATCGACGCTGGTACCAAGTATCTAGCATCTCAGGTGCGCTACTACAAGGATGCTGGGTATCCAGAGGAGCAGGTACTACCACTCGCGCTATCGGCCTACAACGCAGGCGGAGCCAGGGTTAACGCATTTATTAGGGGAGAGCAGCCGTTACCAGCAGAGACAGTACAGTGGGTGCCAAGGGTCATGGCGCTTTACAACCAGTTGAAGACGAGTCGCAATGCAGCGCAATAACTACCACGCGTTCTTGAGTGGAGTGACGAAACCAGACCGGGGATCATACAGCCATTCGGAGGACATTTCTTGACCGAGGAGTTTGCGACGCCATTGAACATGCCAAGCATCGGTATAAGGGTCCTTGGAGGCGAGCCACCTACTGTCTTTAATCATCGGCTCGGTATCCGATACGAACAGCTTGTTGTGCTCACTGAAAGCCACCGAATCCCCGATGGAGACAGTGTTACCAATCGGTACCCATGCCATAACCGCAGCGATGGCCCGTTCGGCGCTAACCTTATCTACTGGCGTCATTGTAGTCCGTGGAACGATGGCATTATAGACGCGCGGGCCAACGAGAAAAGCAGCAGGTACAGTAATGGGCAAAGTGCAGAGCATGGTAAAGACGCAGACCAGTATCCAAATGAGCCTGGTATGAGAGTGTTTAGCTTGCATGGTGTCTATCATAACACACGAACGCAATGGTGTCATTAATAACGGGGTGAGCTATGGACCCTTTTAAAAGCCAATGGAATCAATTGATGGGTGGTGCTGAAGAGCCGCAGGAGCCGTCAGTACAATCGCCTGCCGGGGGAGAGTACCGGCAGCACCCAGCGGCTTACCGTCCGCAGACCAATAACGCCAGAACGGCAAACAATCTGCAAGCAAGCATCTATGGGCAGGATAGCACACAGCCGCGCCGTTCTCCTTGGGAAGAGGCCACCGATATCGACAAGCAGGGCAAGGCCGCGGGCGACTGGCTCGGCTCATGGTGGGGCAGCGATAAGCCGTGGTTCGAGAAGGGTGCGGATTTGCTCGGCAAGGGCTTAGAGGGCTTAAATTTATATGACAAAGAAGTAGCGCCCAAGATATGGGCCAAAATAGGCGAGCTGGAAGAGGACCCTACGTTACGACAGCTCTCCAAAGATGACCCTAAAGCCTATTGGGACAAGGTAGCAGCAGATCGCTTCAAGATACCCTTTACCGATATCGAAATACCTGGTTTCAAGGGAGCGGCAGAGTTAGCGGTGAACCCGCTTAGTTATGCGGGTGGCATCGGTGTTGCTGCTAAAGGTTTGGGTCTTATCGGCAAGACCGGACAGGCCCTAACGACCGGCGAGAAAGTGCTAAAGTATGGGTCTAAAGTGCCCCTGGCGGCCAGTACCTTCAAGAAGCAAATGGACTATAGCGTAGACACTTCTCCTGAGGTAATGGCTTTTGTCACCTCGCAGCTTGAGAATGATCCCGAGAAGCGAAAACTGGCGCAAGAAGACCCTAGGGCCTATTGGAACGAGGTCGCGAAGCAACTACCGGGCGAAGGATTCCTACTCAAAGGTCTGGCCGAGGAAGCGGTCAACCCCTACAACCTGTTTGGCTTCGGCGTAGCCAAGAAGGTTCTTCCGGGCGCACTCGGCAAGATAGCAGGCCCGCTCGAACAGCAAGTCAGCCGGGTTATGGGCGCACCTATCGAGATACCGCTGAAGGTCGCAGGTAAGGCGCTTAAGGCCACATGGCTAGGGAAGCTGTCCAAGCCGAGCGAGTTGAGAGTGTTTGAGACCGAAGCGCAGGACTCTATCGCCAAGTGGCAGGATGCAGGCAAGACGTTTGACGACGTGAGAGCGGTTGCCAACGGCGATGTGACCCCACTGGCCGACCTCGACGAGGGTACGTCCGCCTTTATTAAGGGCAACGCTGCCGACATTACGAAGGTGGCTAACAACGCTGATGCTGATATTGTCAGGCTGAACAACCTTAAGTCCAAGTGGGTGCGGATGGTGCCCGACCAAGCCGACAAAGACTTGATCATCAATGCTAGAAGTCAGCCCGCTATGGATGACGTGCTCACGCGCTTTAAGGGGCGGGTAATTTCCAGCGATGAAGCCAAGAACGTTCGCAAGATGTTTGACGACCACGGCGATCTACTCACCAACCCGAACGACATAAGTGGCTCCCTCATCAAGTTGCGTCGTGCCAAGCAAGAAGAGTTAGGCATCAAGGGGCAGGGTCCGGTAAGCAAAGTGTTCTCCAACGCCAATGCCCTCGTCAAAGAAGCGTGGCTGCCCCTCAATGTCGCTTTCCACTTGGCAAACTTCACCGACAACATGGCTAAGGCTGGGATAACGGGGGTACGCCCTCGCGGTGGCAAGGCGATTGACGCCCTAGCGCTTGAACAAGGCATGCCGATTCCGTCCGATGTGACCGGCGGCTATACCAGCGCCATGAAGGGAGAGCGGAAAGGTCCGCTGTCCAGTCTGCCTGTACTTGGTGGAGCCATTCAAAAAGGGTGGGGGACCGCCCAATGGATCGAGAAGTTCTGGCGCTATAGCGCATGGTGGAAAGAGGCACAGAAGTATCTAGGCGAGCGCAGTCCACTCTTCTTCGATACCCTCTCCCGCGAGATGCAAGCCAACGGCGTAGCCCCCGAGATCGCGAACGGCATAGCGACCGCCTTGAGGCAACGGGGCTCATACCGGGCTGACGCTATCGTTGAGGTCTTTCGCCAATTTGAGAACACTGCTCCGACCATGCCACTATCGGTAGTCGGACCAAACAACGCCACAGGCAGTGAAGCACTGCAAGCCTTGACGAATAAGCTCGGCACGCTTAACCAACTAGCACCCGATGTGCAAGCTACCGCTGCCCGCCTTATTGCCGAAGCTGAGGCCGCCATCAGGCAGGAGGCACGTAACATCAAGTTACTGCCCGAGGATGCAAAGGCATGGCGCGACTTGCAGACAACGAAATGGAAGAAGATATTTGACGCCATCGAAAGCGCTGACAACCCAGAGCAAGCCTATCTGGTGTGGAACGCCACAATTGAAGCCAAGCGCATGGTCGATGCACTCAGCGCCGAAGCCGCCAGCAAGATAAAAGCCGCCAAGGACACGCCTATAGCAAGCTGGCAAGCAGTATGGGACAGCCGCAACCAGAAAGCGATGGATGCCCTTAACGCCATCGAGAAGATCGTAGATGAGATGCCCACGCCGCGTATTGGTGCAGGCGAGTATCTATCAGGCACCTACTCCCGTCAGGCGACAAAGAAAGAGGTCGCCGTAGCCCGCGATATTCTCGACCGCTATACCGCTGAAGCTAACCAACAGATATACGGACCGGGCGGCATTATGGCGCAAATTGAGAAGGCCAAAGCGCTTTACAAGAAGCGCACCAAGCAAGAGATGAAGTCGTGGAACCCTACGCTTAGAGTGAAGCAGCTTGAAGCGAAGATGTCCGCCATCTACGAGCATGCCCATAAGAAGGGTCGCCAGGCCATGCACATCGCCTCCGGCAAGATACGCAAAGCCCTTGAAACAGACCTCATGGCCGACTTCCCGACCGAGTACAAGGTCGTCTTCAAGAACGAGGAATTGAAGGGGGAGCTAAGGGGCAGGTATGGCGAAGCCGAGACAGGCGTAACAGGCTTCTCTCCAATGGAAGAGGGGCGAGTAGGGATGAGGTATAAGGAGGAAGCCGGGCCGGAAGCAGGCAGGATGGGGCTAGGCGTGGAAGATGTGAGCAAGCCCGCTACAGAAGCAGCAGCGCCGACTAGCAGCGCGGTAGACACTAAGCAATATTCTCCTGAGATTCAGCAAGCGTTGAGGGATTGGAGAGAGAATAGGGCTTACATTGACAATAATGGGAACTATCATCTAAAGACAAACAACACGACAGGCCCTATCGCTCCTTGGAATAAAGAAGCCAAGGTAACTTTCAAGAGCGTTGATGATCTCTATGTTGCGGCTCACAAGCCCGTCTCTCCTTCCATATCAACCCCTACTTTAACAACCCCTGAGCCTATTAAAGCAAATGGCGAAATGGTTGAACAAGGCAAAGAGCCTTGGGAGATGACTAAGGAAGAGTTTGGACAAGAATTTTGGTTGCACGGGAGAGGGAATACTCATCCTAAGTTTGGGCAGGAGATTACGTGGGGAGGCATTACTAAAGACCCAGATGAGGCGAGATCTTTTGCTAGGGTCAATACGAAGGGGGAATACACCACCGGTGAAATAGCCTTAATACGCAGGCAGGATATTCCTGAAGACTTCTTAGAGGATATTGGAACCAAGACATCTTACTCCCCCATCCGCAGTGTATCGTGGAAGGTTGACAGGTCCATTCCGGGAGACATAAAAGACCCCCATAGATACTTAGTTGAACAAGCCCTCTCCGAAGGCCGTCCCGCACCCGATGCCGTGTTGCAGGACTATCCCGATCTTGCCGCCAAAGCGCAGCCATCCCCCGCAACGGCTCCTGTAGCCCCTGAGCAGGCCGTAGGGGCGACTATCCCCACGCAGGCTATACCAACAGAAGCAGCGGGCGAAACGTCTCTCGTTCCTACCGAGCAGAGCACACCGCCGCGAGAATGGCCCGACTACCGCAGCCCTCGCCTACTGCCCGAGCCTGAGCTGAGGCCCGCAGAATTGCCGCAGGAATGGCAGCCAAGAGAAGAAGGTACGCCGCTTCTTGGCGAAGGGGCATCACCGCCAACTACGCCGCCGACTGCCGCAGGAGCAGGGGCTACGCCGCCCGCGCCGAGAAGCATTGACCTTCCCAATATGCCGGAGGAGTTCCGGCAGATGCTGGCCCAAACCAGACAGGAGCGTCAAGCCCTATTCCAGCAGGCCGACGCCATCGAAGCCCAGAACTTGAGACTGCTTGCCGAGTGGCAGCAGAAGATAGACGCGGCACTAGCGCAGGGGCTACCGCGAGTCCAGCAGACGCAGACGCAGATAGCCGCGATCCGGGCCGCTAGAGCCAGAGCTATTCAGATGGCCCGCCAGATGACCGCAGATGCCAGCGCGTACGGCAACCGCAAGCAGAAGGAAACCTTCTTCGACTATGCAGCGAGAACCAACCTTGACGAATTGCTGCAAAAGGTCTCGCCATTCACTATCTGGCAGACCCGCAATATGCCGTGGTATCTGACGCAGATGCTCCAAAAGCCTGTGTTGGGGAAGACCTACATGGCCTACCAACGAGAGAGCGAAGAGCAGCGGAAAGACGCCAACCTTACAGGACGTTTCAAGCGGCAAGTGGCGTTGGGACCGCTGGATAAGGCCGCCGAGTGGGCGACAGGAAGACCGGGCGCCGCCATGTGGGGCGATCCCCTCAGTGCCATTATGAGTATCGGGCAGCAGATGAAAGAGCCCTACGAGCCGGAAGGGGTGACCGATGCCGGTAAAGCCATCAACATTGCACGCACCGCACTCGGCGGCTTATCGCTCTATCCTTGGATTGGCCTACCCCTGCAGGCCGCTGGCGTATTCGGAGACCAACCCTATAGCGACATCTTGCCACAATCCCGACTGGTGAGAGCGGCAACAGGCGCGCTTGGCAACCGGCTAGACCCCGAAGGCTTTTGGAAAGAGGGTATGACCAAGCTACAGGGCCAGCCGACCGTAGGCACCTCGACCATTGAGGACTACTACATCAGCAAGCGACTGGCGGAGATGGTCGAAGCGAAGGAGATCACACAAGCCCAAGCGATGAGAGCGATGGATAACCCCAAGGATCGGCTATGGGTAGAGGCGCAGAAGGCCGTACAAGCTGAAAGCGACAGGATGGGCGCGATGCGCTACTTCCTGCCGATGAACGTCAAGGCCCTCACGCCCGAGGAGAAAGAGATAAGGGCTGGACGGGCGCAGATGCCGGAGTATTCCGAGAACATGAGCGAGGCCGACAAGAAGCAACGGAGCCAAGTCTACGACGCCTACCCCGGTATCTCGGCCATGAACGCTATCGACAACAGCCCGGAAAAGCGCGAGCTTTTAGCCCTACAGAACGACTATTACGGGCTAGGAACGCCCGCGCAACAAGCGGCGATGGAGAAGGCGAACAGTGTCACCTACGCCGAGAGGGCGAAGGCGCTGACGCCAGCCGAGCAGCAGTTGGTTTACGACCTTCAGGAGGCACGGAGGAGATGGCTTGCAACCCAACCCGTCTATGCCGACTATGTGCGCTACGAAGCTGAGACTCAGGGAAGAGGAACCATCGACGAATACCTATCTGCCAAGAAGCTGCCCACCGAACGCCGAGAAAGCATACTGGCAGCGCAGACACAGCCGCAGGGTATCACGCAGCAACCGGCAAGGCAAGGGCAGCAAGTAAGCTATCAGATTCCGACCAGTGGCGAAGGCGCCGAGTTCTACCGCCAGCAGCAAACGCTACTCGGCGCGTTGGAAGCCTACTATAACGTGGGCGACGAGCGCGTACAGACCTTACAAGACACCTACATGGGCATACCGAAAGGAGCGGCAAGAACCGCATGGATAAGGAGCAACCCGCAGGAGTTTCAGACACTACAAGCCTTTTGGGATCAACGGGACCAGATGAAGCAGAGCGACCCGATGCTTGCAGCCTATCTGGCATGGAGCAGCGCCAACCAGAATCTGCCGGAAGGGACGAGCAAGACGGACGCATTTCTGAGGCAGTATCAGGGTGGGTCAATGGCTACGGCCCGACAGTCCTCCGGATCGTTGACTGCGGGATACACTCCGTCAGCACCCGCAAGGACCCCTGCGACGGGTGTGCCTACTTCGGCCTATGCGACGCCAAGAACAAGTTACGCTCCTCGTAGTAACGGCGGTGGTTACGCTCCCCGCCAACCCGCACAGTCCCCTTGGCAAACCTTTGAGAAGGACGCCGGGCCTCAGCTTCTAGGCGAGTTGCAAACCTACTGGCAGCAGAAGACGCCAATTAGCACGGAAGGAACTGCTTTCCTGCAAAGCCTTTTCGCTAAGTACCCGATGGGGGCCAAGGACTTTGCCGACTGGCTGAATCGAGTGCTCAGGGGCGCATGGCTGGCGAAGGGCACCAGAAGCAGCATGCCGCTATGGATGCTCAAAAGTCTCGGGTATCAAAGGTAGAGGGCTAGGACTTGACAACTACCGCCAATGTGGTATTATTAAACCAAGAGGACAAGAAAGCGCACGAGCGACCGAGCGCTTATCAGAGTGATAAGGATAGGCGCTTCCATCTGAGAAGGCGGGAGGCTCTCTTGCTCGAACTGGCGGCGATTGAGGAGTATTTGGGGCTACCGAGAAGTGTAGCGCCAAAGGACCGCACCTAGCCGCCTTAACAGAATAACTCGCAGGGTAACTAGCGGGGAATTTACGTCTCACAGGGAAACCAGTGGGGCCTAGATTCCCCGCTTTTTTGTGTTCCAACAACAGATGAGGTGAAGAGATGGCAAAAGCGCCAAAGAAGGCCGCAGCTAAGAAAGCTACCGGGATTCACATGATGCCAAACGGCATGCCCATGAGCGACGCCGAGATGCAGGGCATGATGGGCGTCAAGGCCCCCGTCAAGAAAACAGCCAAGTCAAAGATGCCCTACAAGACGGGCAAGTAGGAGAGAAGTCAACCAATGTCAGTGAATGATTTTGACACCGAACAAGGGTTTGCGCCCGAGGATAGCGGAGTTGCCGAGGTCGTTGAGGATGTTTCCGAAGAGGAGATGACCCAAGACGATGAGGCGATGGCTGTCGATGCCGACGACCAGATGCCGGAAGCGGAGCCGAATAAGCCGCCCAAGGGCTACGTGCCGCAGAAGGATCTCGACAATTTGCGTTCGACCTACGACCGCAAGGTAGCCGAGACCACGGCGAAGGCCACAGCCCTAGAGAAGCAGCTACAGGCCATCCGAGCGGACCGCGACGAGATAGATAAGCGGATGCTGGCTCTTGAAACTCAGGATATGCCTGAGGATCAGGCGGCCTTGGTTCGTGAGCGCTACGAGGTCGCACGGGAGAGGCGAGAAGCCCAGCAAGAGAGGCAGCAGATCGAGGCCGAGAAGGCTGTCGTTGCTGCTCAGCGCGCCGAGACAGTCAAAGCGGACTATGCCGCGCAATTCGCGGTCAAGTACGGCGTGCCAAAGCAGGTGCTCATTGAAGCCGAAACCCGCGATCCGCACGATATGGAGCTGGTAGCCAAGGCTTACAACGCCGCAAGGCGAGGGGCGGCCTCGAACAATCGCAAGGCCGCGGGAACAGACAATGTTGGGTCCGGACAGCCTACCCGCACGGCTCCCGGCAGTATGCAAGAGGCAGATAGACGATACGCCGCCGGTCAAATCTCCGATGCTCAGTACGATGCCTACAGACAAAAGCACTACCGGGGCGACTAGGGCGTAAGCGTCACAAAGAGGTGACGAAATGGCTACAGGAATTACCAAAGCCAGTACCGTCGATGCAATCATCAACACAATCATCGCAGAGGCGCGATATACGATGGTTCATCGGGCGGTCATGCCGTCTTTGGTGAGGACATACAAACTCCCCAAAGGCAGCGATACCATTACCCTTCCGAAGTTCGGCACGGTCACAGTGGCCAGCCTTACTGACGGCGTGGATATGGCGAGTCCACAGAGTGTTACTCCGACCACTTCCCTCACCCTAACGGCAGGTGAAGTTGGCTGTCAAGTCGTTCTTACCGACAAAGCGGTAAGAAACGCATCTGAGGACATGAACCGAGCGGTTGGACGGCTTCAAGGCGAAGCAATGGCGAAGAAAGTTGATCAGGACCTCCTTGGCAACTTCTCGTCCTTTACGACCCATAGCCTTGGGTCAAGCTCCGTCCCCGGGACGCCGGGGCTAATCAGTGCGGCTTACTTCCGGCTGCTCGGGCAGACTGAGCCCGCTCCCGAGCCCTTCGCACTGGTCCTCCATCCCTATACATCCAAGGACCTGACCGACACCATCACGCAGCTTGCCGCCGTATCTTCCAACTACACGTGGCATGGCGCTATGGCGGGGGAGCTATCGCAGAAGGTCTTTACCGCGGGCTTCCGTGGCGTGGATAAGCTGTTCGGCGTGCCCGTCTACCAAAGCGGAAACATCAGCACGACTAGCGGCTCGCTCAACGCCATGTTCTCGAAAGAGGCCATCTGCTATCTAAGCGATGTGCAGCCCAAGACCGAGAAAGAGCGGGACGCCTCGCTCAGAGCATGGGAAATCAACTACGTGTCGAGCTACGGCTACGGACTCTACCAAGAGTCCTTCGGCGTACTCATCACCTGCGACGCTACGGCGCCGACGACATAAGGAGAGAGAGAATGAATAGCTATCTGAAAAGACCTAACTTCTCCTTCGCGTTCGGCCCCCGCACATGGGCGGGCGGCGCGGGCACGGCAGGAGCGACTGTTCTACTCTGGAGAGCACCAGAAGCGTGTGAAGTCACCGCTGCATGGGCTGTCAATAACGGCACGGCCATCGCAGCCGGAGCGACCGATTACATCACCATGACCCTGATCAATGGCGGAACTGCCGGGACTGCGCTCACAGCGTTGTGTGCGACTACCGGCGGCACCGCGGGCGGAGACGTGGCTGGCTGGGCGCGACGAACCCCGATAGCGTTCTCGCTGGGCGGCACTGCAAAGCTGGCTCAGGGCGAATGGCTGGGCGTCAAAGCAATCGGCTATGGCGGGTCACTAATCAGTGACTTCGCCGTCCACTTCGACGTGACACTGGCGAGTTACAGCGACTAAGCACCTACGGGGGAGACTATGGCAGTCTCCCCCTCTTACCAAGTCAGGAGGAAGGCTTGAACATTTTGGCCCAAAGCAACGCTCCTTGGGGGCATACCGGCTACGCCATACCGACCCTTTCGCTCTTGAAACGCCTAGCCCCACTCGGTCATAAGTTGTTCGCTTTCTGTTTCTATGGCTTTCAAGGGGGAGTGATCAAGGTGGACAACGTCACGATCCTCCCGCCCTACGAAGACCCTTGGGGCAACGATATCATCGACGGGCACGTTA
>ORJL011878572.1_pt1 | contig 11783 bp, 7 predicted proteins | sample 1779941 | NCBI WGS metagenome assembly ORJL01 (sample SAMEA104232317, study PRJEB22302) | groundwater metagenome | biome: forest; feature: aquifer; material: groundwater | place: USA | collected 2011-08-07 | depth 5.8 m
CCTATTATTTCTCTTTTATTACCCGTTATCCGCAAGAAAGCATTATGGATTTAAAATACGGCTATGACCAGATAGGTATGAAGGAGTCCGAGAACTTCCTATTAAAAAGCAAGTTTTACGCCGCGCGCATGGATAAAGGTTTCGATTCATCGCTTTCCGATTACCATAATACGCGCCAGGATGTATTCTGGTCAAGGCACATACATTTTCGTAACCCTTCTGCATATTATAGCTCCGGTTTAGGAGCAGTCCCTACTAATTGGGATGAACTTAATGCTATTAGAATCGGAAATGGCATTGATATTGGCAGGAGCGTTCTGGGTTTTCGTTTTGAAACTTTTCTTGAAAATAAATTTTACAATCTTTTTGACGTACGTAATGTCCATAAAGCGGAAGGAAAATTCGTGGAAAACGTAGCGCGTGACGAGGCTACGCTAAAGGTTACCAATGAATTAACTGCCAAGGCCTTGGGAATTTATCAGAAATTGCCTAAAACCTCTGGCGGGATAGACCCTTTTGCATTTGACGGAACAACGGGGGAGTTTTTTACCAACGCAGCGGTTCCCGATGGTAATGACCCCTCCGTGAAAACCGCTTCCATAGGTTTAAATTATGATTTCTTTGATTGGCTTAGCTTAAACGGGATATATGAGCGTACGAATGATTATAGCTTGGCATATGGGGATTTCCCGCGGGATGTCTTGTTGAACAATACAACCTTATTTGGGACCTTTTACCAGAATGATAATCTCTACCGTAATCTTTTGCCTTTTCTTTACGACCAGGGAGTTTTTCCGCAAGCCCCTTATTCGTTCTATACTGTGCTTAAGACCGGGTTAAGATTATCTCCGCTTAAGAATATGCAGATATACCTTGATTATACGCGTAATGAATTTGAAGCCGCATCTTTAAATTCCGACGGTATGAATCATGTAGGCTTAGAGCTTACTTATATGCCTGTACCTAAAATCGGCATGCATTTCAGGTATATTTATTCGCGTGCGCAGGGCCTTGACCGTCTGCGCGCAGGGATTACTAACCTGGTAAGCTACCACAATTTCTCCGGCGAATTCAGGTATCTGCCTTCAAAAGATGATGAATTGATTATGCAGTACGGGGTAGGAGAAGCGAGCATCTTGGGCAATACGGTTTTCGACCCCTACGGAGGCAGTATGCTTACTCTGGATACGCAGCACATTATCCGCATGTATTACCGCCGCAAGTTCTAAAATTATCCCAAATAAATATCGATTTGTTTTATCTGGCGAGACCTTATCTGTTGGGCATAAGGGGAAGGTATGGTATCGGAAGGTATTTCTACAGGGTTTTCATCCCGGTCTTTAAAGATTATTTTATTAGGCTTGGCCGCATTCTTACCAAAGGTATCTTTTCTTTTTGAGTTATAATAAGTTACCCTAATCCTGCTTAAGAAATTAAAGCTATAAGTGTTATCTTTTTTTCTGAATAGCCAAGCTCCAAGAATAGGTTTAAATTGCAGGTTAAGCTCACCTTTATCATTGAGGATAAATGGTTTTGGCCCCGCGTTCATTATTAGCCATATCTGTAAGAATTCTGCGGTAGAACCGGAAAGCCTTGCCACAAAACCGTTGCCATGCAGAGTCTTATCCGGGAATGCGCTGCTGACTAAGAATGACGAGTTTTCCAGAATACTGCGCCCGTATCTTTGGGGATTCTGGAAAGGGATAAGCACGTTCTTAAAGTTCTCATAAAATTCTTCGTAAAGGCCGCTCCTTAATAGCTCTAACATATATTTATATTCCATATGCAGCCATACAGATTCATGCTCAAGCCAACCGGGAGTAAATACGCGGCACCTGCCGATTTCAAAAGGCTGGCTCTTTAAAGAAGCGGTGCATTTATACATCTTAAGCTGTTTATCGTATAAGCTGCTTTTCTTTGTTGCGTCGTAGAGCATTTTAGCTTTATTTATATCTTTGGTTAATCTTAATGCATGTACCTGCGGCTCTAAAAAGAATGGCAGTTTTATTTGCATAAATTTAGTTGGTTTGACAGAGGATGTTTCTTGAGCATATTCGGTAACTTCATTTATGAAATACGCATAGTAGATATTCTTTTTTTTATCCAATGCCTTATCAATTCCTGATTCTAATTTCTTTAAGGCATTATCCAGAAAACCTAATAACTGGCAGGATTCTATTTCCAGTTCCTTACCGCTTAAGCCCAACTTTGTCTTTTGCCGGTACTCCTCTTTTAGGCTATAACTTTTATCCCAATATTGATAATCTTTCTTGTCAGAGCCGCTATTCAGGTATTCCCGGATTAGCGCATCAAGGTTAATTAAGAAATTATGGATTTCCTCGGTAAGAGAAAGCTTTTCTACTCCGGATTTTTCAATAAATTCTTTTATGAGCAGAGCCAATCTTTTCAGTTCAAATGTTTCATTCATTGATGACCCAAGCAAACCGGGAAGCCCGTTTAGGGCATCAAACCAGTTGGGTTTATCCGCTTCCATTTCAATCCCGCAGCCAAAAGGATCTAAGGATGCGAGTTTATTGGCTAATAGGCACAATAATTTATTGATGAGCGTAGTTTTATAAATTTCGCCTTGGCCATATTGCGTTCTTACGCTGTGAGGCTGAGCCGGCCTTTTTCTAATCATTTCCCTTTTAGCATTAGAGGGCCCAACTGCATGCGATTGTCTTACCTTGCCCTCCTTAAGCACATATTTTTCACGCCTGGCCTTTACCGTTTCCGTATTATCATAAAAAGTAAAGGCTTTTTTCTCGAAGATTATTTCTTTTAACTTTTCAGGATAAACACCTAAATAACTGCCTAACAAATCAAGATTATAAGTCCAGTGGTCTGTCCAGAAGCCTTCGCCGTGTTCAGCATCTTGGTTTTTTAGAGAATGAGATAACAATATATTTAGAAATTCGTCATAAGATAACTTTTCCGCCGTAGGCGGATCTGCCTTCGGCAGAAATTTAATTTTATTTTCTTTAATAAACAGTATTACATCTCCCGGGGTAAATGGTTTATTTAAAAATGAGGTAAATTCTGCAATGTTTTTATCTTCCATTAAATCATTTAATACTACTTTAAATTCTTGCTCATTTTTAAGTGTAAAGTTTATACCTTTCATCACTAAAGGATTAAAGCCATCTGTTTGGATGAGATTGAAAAAAGTAATTATGTTTTCATCTTTTATTTCCGGATTAAACCAGATGTCGCACCTGCGATTCTGGTTCATATCGCGGTAATTGCCATTTCCTTGAGAAAAATAAGTAGGCTGGATCTGGAATTTATTGTAGTCTCTTTCTAAGTCACCGTGTTTTCTTGCATATAAATAGAATACCGAATCGCAAGTATTGGATTTTTCCGGCAAAGGCGGTATCCCGCCTGATACAGCAATAGATGGGCGGGAAAATATTATGGGGTAGCCGCCCCGTATAATGTTATCAAGGTAGGTCTGCTCTGCATACAGATTAAACTCATCTGAATTACTTACAGTAGTTATATCAGCCTGTAATTCTTCAATAATTATTTTATTTTCTTCTCTTTTCTGGGCTATATATCCTGGTTTAATAATCCTGCTGATTGAGGAGTTTAATATGTCGCGGCTACGCATATAGCCGAGGAGTGAATAAACCTTTCTATCGCAATTCTTGCCCAGTTCAAAATTTAAGAAGAGCATACCGGATGGCGTTTTGCTTTTGGTTAGTTTGTCGGCAGTGCGAGTGAAATCCTTTCTGGCTAAAAACTCAGCAGGGCAGGAAAAATCAGTAACCGGCCCGAATATAGACTGAGGGTCAACTATGGGTTTTATAATTTTTGGTTTCCCCCGTTCATAGTAAAACCCTAAATAAAAGTTGCCTTCCTTTATATGTATTACCTCCGGCCGGTCAGTGGGGTCAACATCCAGTTTATAAAAGGGAACATCTTTATCGAGATTTTCTACGTTCATCCATGCTTCTACAGTTCGCCCCAATTTCTTTAAGAATAAGTTGCTTGTCCCGAAAGGCACGATTTGCGGCAGGCCGTCTAGCAACTGGATTTTTTTTGCCTTAGTATTTAAGTTCTTAACAGTTACAGTTCTTGCCAGGGCAGAGTAGGAATCGTTGGGGATAGTAAAATATTCTACCTCTACGCCAAGGCCTAACGATAAATTATATTCTTCGAGGGTTAAGCCGTAGGAGGTAATGCGCATCCGGTTAGTGAGATTATACCCTAAATTAGTAAAACCATTATGGAATGGTTCGTATAAAATAATTTTTTTTCCGGTAGATAATTTGATAAAGGTGCGGAAGCCCTGCAAAGACACTAATTGCCAGGCTTTGTTTGCGGGAAAGAACTCCAGTATTGCGTGGTCTTTATCTTTTGTGCCGAAACTGGCTATTGGCTGGCCGCGGTTAACATAGAAGACCCACATCGGTATTCCGTATTTACCCGCGATCCCGGGGAAAAAATTGGCAAAGGGCTTAGCCATGTTATAGTTTTCAATAATGAATTCTTTATTCTTTGGGTTAAGATAGTATTTTGGTTTTCTATTTTTGGAATTATTAACCATAGCTTCCTCTTGTCTATTAGCCCCTTCCTTAATAGGGTATGGGAAGGGCTACCCTTTCTGGGTTAACTTAACTATTTTACATATTTTAAGCCATTTGTCCATAAAAAATTTAAAATAGGAAATTTTAGGGATGTTTTTCCATCTAATCGGAAGCCGCTTCTGCGGTTGTTCGTAAGGGTGTCTCTTTTTGGGTTACATTCTTCGGCACATTGCCTTGAATATTTCATTCTTCGGCACATTGCCGAAGAATCATTTGATTGTTTCATTAATGAAACAATCAAATGAAACTTCTCTTTGACTTTTTAGATAAAGGGTGTTATGATTAAAAATTGCTTGTTTCTGGAGGATAATTATGGCAATTACCAAAGAAACGGTTCAATATGTGGCGCATCTGGCGCGTATTGACTTAAAACCAAAAGAGTTAGAAAGACTATCCCAAGAGCTCCAGGAGATTTTAGGATTTATGGATAAGTTAAAGAAAGTAGATATAAAAGATGTTGTTCCTACAAGCCATATCCTGCCTATTAATAATGTATTAAGAGATGATAAACTTGCCGAATCTTTATCTTCTGCTCAAGCGCTGGAGAATGCCCCGGAAAGGCAGGGTAACTTTTTCGGCGTGCCGAAAGTAATTGAATAAGTTTAGTTCTAGGGTTCTCTGGTTCTAAAGTTCGTGAGTTAAGCAATATGGAAGAATTAAATAAATTGACAGCACATGAATTGATTGAAAAAATAAGAAAAAAAGAAGCTACTTCCGATGGCATATTGTCTTGTCTTTACAAAAGAATAAATGAAATTGATTCTAAAGTTAAAGCTTATGTCCGCATTGACAATACAAAAGAACTTACGAACTTACGAACTTACGAACCCGCGAACTTCCTAAAAGGCATTCCGGTCTCTATCAAAGATAATATCTGTACACAAGGATATAATACCGAATGTTGCTCCAAGATTTTAGAAGGGTTTAAACCGCCATATGATGCCACGGTAATCCGTAAGTTAAAAGAAGCAGGCTCGACGATACTGCCGGCAAAGACCAATATGGATGAGTTCGCCTTTGGTTCCTCCACGGAGAATTCTTGCTATGGCCCAACGCATAATCCATGGGACTTAGATACGGTTGCAGGCGGCTCTTCAGGCGGCTCTGCATCAGCAGTGGCTTCGGACGAGGCTATTATGGCTTTGGGTTCGGATACCGGCGGCTCTATCCGCCAGCCTGCATCGTTCTGCGCAGCGGTTGGGCTTAAGCCCACCTATGGCAGAGTCTCCCGATATGGTTTAATCGCCTTTGCCTCTAGCCTTGACCAGATCGGGCCCATTACTAAAGATGTCAGAGACAGCGCAATACTAATGAATGTTATTTCTGGATACGATTCTTTTGATTCCACTTCCATTAATGTTGCTGTGCCGGATTATACGAAATCCTTGGGGATGGATATTAATGGAGTAAAAATCGGCATCCCTAAGGAATATTTCATTGAGGGTATGGACAAAGAAGTTAAAACAATAGTAGAAGAGGCCATAAATAAACTAAAAAGACTGGGAGCTGATTATAAATCAGTTTCCTTGCCGAATACTCAATACGCAATACCGGTTTATTATATTGTTGCTACGGCAGAAGCCAGTTCCAATTTAGCCAGATTTGACGGCGTGCAGTACGGTTTCAGAGCCGAACACCGAACACCGAACACCGAACACCGTTTAATAGATATGTATAACCAAACACGCGGTGAAGGATTTGGCCAGGAGGCAAAGAGAAGGATTATCCTGGGGACATTCGTTTTATCGCACGGTTATTATGACGCATATTATCTCAGGGCCCTGAAAGTCAGGACTTTGATAAAGCTGGACTTTAATAAAGTCTTCACAGAATTTGATTGCATAGTTACGCCTACTTCTCCAACAGCCGCATTTAAAATAGGAGAGAAAATAAAAGACCCTTTAAAGATGTACCTTTCGGATATATATACCATATCAGCTAATTTAGCAGGGATTCCGGCAATTTCAATCCCTTGCGGTTTTACTAAAAATGGCCTGCCTGTGGGATTACAGATTCTGGCTAAGCCGTTTAACGAAGAGTTGTTATTCAGGGTTGCTTATGCATATGAGCAGAATACTCCCTGGCACTCGATGAAACCGAAGATTGGTTAAATGGTGAGTGGTTAATTGGTGATTGGTAAGCAAATACCAATTAACCAATTAACAAGTTAACAAATTAACAAATGTACGAAGCAGTCATAGGATTGGAAGTCCACGTTCATTTAAAAACCAAAACCAAGGCATTTTGCGGCTGTTCTACTGAATTTGGCCGGCAGCCGAATGCGCAGGCCTGCCCTGTATGCCTGGGATTGCCGGGAAGCTTACCGGTTTTAAATAAAGTTGCCCTTGATTACGCGATTAAGGTTGCCCTTTCCCTGGATTGCCAGGTGCAGGAATATACTAAATTCGACCGTAAAAATTATTTTTATCCGGATTTGCCTAAAAATTACCAGATCTCCCAATACGATTTACCTGTAGCAAGAGACGGTTTCCTGAATATAGACTTAGATGATAAAACTAAACGCATCGGCATAACGCGTGTCCATCTGGAAGAGGACGCGGGGAAACTAATTCATCAGCAGGACTCAAGCCTCGTAGATTTTAACCGCGCAGGCATACCTTTACTTGAAATAGTAAGCGAACCGGATATAAATTCGCCGCAGGAAGCGCACAAATATTTAACTACTCTAAAAAGTATTATTGGATACCTGGATGTTTCTGACTGCGATATGGAGAAGGGCTCTTTACGTTGCGATGCCAATATTTCTATCAGAGAGAAGGGCGCCCGGGAGCTCGGCATAAAAACAGAATTGAAGAATATGAATTCTTTCAAGGCAGTGAAAGAGGCATTGGATTTCGAGATAGTCCGCCAAACAGAACTATTAAATAAAGGCGAGCCTATTGTGCAGGAGACAAGATTATGGGATACCAAGGAGTTAAAAACAGTTTCCATGCGCGCTAAAGAAGAAGCGCAAGATTACCGTTATTTCCCTGAACCGGATTTACCGCCGTTTATAATCACTAAAGAGAAAATCGATGAAATCAAAGAAACCAGCCCGGAGTTACCCAAAGAGAAGGCCGAGCGGTTTATGAAAGAATACGGGCTTTCTGAATATGACGCTCAAATTCTGGTTTCGAATAAGCATAATGCAGATTATGCCGAAGAGCGCTTCAAGGCGTGGTTGGACAGTAATAAAAAACCGGTAGTTAACTGGTTGATCGGCCCGTTAGCGGCAGTGGCTAGCAGCAGTAATATTGAAATTTCTGAAGTCAATATACCTGCGCATAATTTTATAGAACTCATTGAACTTGTTGAGAAAAAACAAATTATCTCTAATTTAACCGGAAAAGCCGTTTTGGAAGAAATGGCTTCTACCGGTAAACCGCCATCGGTTATAATTCAGGAGAGAAATTTAGCACAAATTTCCGATGAGTCCATTCTTGAAAAAGACATAGAAGAAGTTATCAACGAGAACCTCAAGTCCGTGGAAGCGTTTAAATCCGGCAAAGAAAATGCGGTAATGTTTTTAGTCGGTGAGGTTATGAAAAGAACAAAAGGTAAGGCCAATCCAAAAGTAGCCCAAGAGATATTGAAGAGGAGGTTAAGAGATGCGTAGGCGGTTTGCAATAGTCTTGATTTTAGGATTAATAGTTTTCGGGATTTATTCCTTTGTTTCCTCAAGCCAAGAAAAAAAGAACAAAGATGCCTTATACCGGCAAGTGGAGCTCTTTTCGGATACTCTGGCAATTATACAGACAGAATACGTTGATGAAGTCGAGCCTAAAAATTTAATTTACGGAGCGCTAAAGGGCATGTTGTCTTCGCTTGATCCCCATAGCCAATTTATGGACCCGGATGCCTATAATGAATTAAAAGTAGATACAGAAGGAAAATTCGGCGGCTTAGGCATAGAGATTACTATAAAGGATGGCTTGTTGACCATAGTGACTCCAATAGAAGACACGCCTGCCTGGAAAGCGGGTTTAAAGACCAATGACAGGATTGTAAAGATTAACGATGAGTTAACCCGCGATATGACGATTAATGACGCAGTAAAAAGATTAAGAGGTAAGGCCGGCGAGGCAGTAAATATTACTATTCTAAGGGAGTCGGAAAAAAAGATTTTAGAATTCAAGATAGTGCGCGATATTATAAAAATAATCAATATAAAAGAAGCCAGAATACTGGAAGATGGCATTGGTTATATACGTCTGGTTGAATTCAGGGAAAGTACGGCTAAAGATATGGATGCGGCGTTGGAGACTTTAAAGAAGCAAGGGATGAATGCGCTTATACTGGATTTACGTAATAATCCCGGGGGATTGCTCGATGCTGCAGTAAGAGCTACCGAAAAATTTATCGATAAAGGTAAACTCGTCGTCTATACAAAAGGCCGGCGGCCTACTCAGAATATGGAATTTGTTTCTTTAGGCAGAAACCCCATTATCGATGTGCCGATAGTTGTATTAATAAACGAAGGTTCTGCTTCAGGCAGCGAAATTATGGCCGGAGCCCTGCAGGACCATAAACGCGCCATCATATTAGGGACAAAGTCATTTGGCAAAGCTTCGGTGCAAACGGTTATACCGTTAAGCGATGGCTCGGCACTACGGCTTACCACGAGTAAATATTTTACTCCTTCGGGGAAACAGATACATGATAAAGGGATAATTCCTGATATTGTCGTGGAGGAAGGCAGAATAGAGCTGGCAGCGGCCCTCGAGCCCAAGACGCAAAAACCGGAAGAAATATTTGAACAAATTGAAAAGAAAGAAAAACCCGGGAAAGAAGAAGAGGCAAGAGAATATAGCGCTGATAATCAACTTATGCGGGCAGTGGATGTCTTAAAAGCGATCAAGATTTATAGGGCTTCACAAAAATAAATAATTTATGATTACACTGATTAAAAATCAGATTACGCAGATTAAATCTCGGCGAAGACATCTGTGTAATCAACAGCCCCAGAACGAATTTGCTGAAGGGCTGTTTTATAATGATAATAAAAAGTAAGTGAAAAGATACGGAAGATATCAAATATTAACATTAATTTTATCATTCGTAGTAATTACAGAAACTATATTATTAATTCATCTATGGATTATCCGCCCCAAGAAGATAATTAAAAAACCGGAGATTCCAAAAGGTAAGATAGCTATTGTTATTGATGACTGGGGTTATAACCTGGATAATTTATACCTAGTGGACCAGATAAAATATCCCTTTACCGCTTCTGTATTGCCCAGGCTTGGTCATTCAAGGGCGGTTGCGGAAGAACTTCATAAACGAGGTTTTGAAGTCATCTTGCATTTACCAATGGAGCCGCATGAAAAATTCAGATTAGAGAAAAATACTATTCTGGCCTCTATGGAAGAAAGGGAGATAATAAATATCGCCGGGGGAGATTTAACCGATATACATTATGCCATAGGCGTGTCCAACCATATGGGTTCAAAGGCCACAGAGGATTCAAGAACAATGAGTATCGTATTGAACGAATTAAAAAAAAGAGGCCTTTTTTTTCTGGATAGCTTTGTATCCCCTAAAAGCGTTTGTTCTAATTTGGCGGCTAAATTGCACGTAGGTTTTGCTAAAAGAGACGTTTTTCTGGATAATATAGAAGAACCGGGATACATAAAGGGGCAAATTTATAAATTGAAGAGGAAGGCCAAGATGTCAGGCCAGGCCATAGGAATTGGCCATGACCGAAGAACTACTTTAGAAGTTTTAAAGGAAGTTATGCCGGAATTAGATAGGGAAGGATATAAGTTCGTTTTTGTATCAGAATTAATTAAATAAAGTTATCTTAAATAATTAATTTAACGCAGATTAACGCAAATCTTCCGCCACAAGGATTAGCGGATCCGCCAAGATTTTTGGCGGAAACGCAGATTTCCGCAGATTATCTGCGTTCAAGATTTAGTAAATATGCTTGTTCTAGGGATCGAGACTTCTTGCGATGAGACTGCCGCCTCAATAGTAAAAGATGGCAGGTGGGTTCTTTCTAATGTAGTCAGTTCAAGCCTTAAAGAGCATAAGAAATACGGTGGAGTTGTGCCTGAGATAGCTTCCCGGATGCAGCTGGAGAGTATTACCGAGGTGGTAGATTGTGCCATAAAAGAAGCAAAGATTAAATTAACAAATATAAATCTGGTGAGCGTAACTTGCGGCCCTGGGCTTGCGGGTTCTTTATTGGTAGGCATATCCTTTGCTAAGTCTATTAGCCTGGGTTTGGGAGTCTCTTTATTAGGGATCAACCACTTACACAGCCACTTTTATGCAAATTTTTTAATAGTACAGGAAAATATAAAGCATTTTCCTATACCACTGCGAAAATCGCTTAAAGTTATCGCCGAAGGCGATTTTCTTGATGGCGATGCTCCGGAGTTTCCTTTTGTAGCATTAATTGTTTCCGGCGGGCATACTACTTTATTTTATGTAAAAAATTTTGATAAAATAGATGTGTTAGGCGCAACTTCTGATGATGCCTGCGGCGAGGCATTTGATAAAGTGGCTAAAATTCTAGGGCTAGGTTATCCCGGCGGCCCATTGATTGAACGGCTGGCAAAATCCGGTAACCCCGGCAGGTTTAAATTCAACTGTTCTAATGCCAATCAGCTCCTGGATTTTAGTTTCAGCGGCATAAAGACTGCGGTGTTATATAATGTAAGAAAGCATCTGGCAGTCAGCAGCCAACTCGCCCGCGATATTTCTGCTTCGTTTCAGGAGGCAGTTATTGATACGTTAATTAAGAAATCTTTCTTGGCATGTAAATTAAAGAAGGCAGGCCGGCTTGTTGTAGGCGGCGGCGTGGCAGTAAATAATAGATTAAGAGAGAGATTTTACAGCGAGGCAGAGAAAAATTGCCTGAATATCTACTTCCCGCACCCAAAACTTTGTATGGATAATGCGGCGATGGTGGCGGGCATGGGATACCAGCTATTTAAGAAGGGGCATAAATCAGGCCTGGATTTGAATATAGAAAATTAAGCGGGGGTGCGAAAGCATGCTTAACGATGCAGAGATAATTATACGGTTGGTTTTGTCAGTAATCTTAAGCGGCCTTATCGGATTAGAGCGCCAGATGCACCGCCGCACAGCGGGGCTACGTACTCATATTTTAGTAAGTTTGGGTTCCTGCCTTATCATGTTGACATCACTATACATTTTTGATATATATAAAAATGGAACCCCACG